>Ga0173480_10000666_pt1 | contig 11764 bp, 7 predicted proteins | sample NitcycUS209509C1_FD_122622 | JGI IMG/M metagenome (GOLD analysis project Ga0173480, IMG submission 122622) | Soil microbial communities from Arlington Agricultural Research Station in Wisconsin, USA - Nitrogen cycling UWRJ-S209-509C-1 (version... | ecosystem: Environmental > Terrestrial > Soil >... | reverse complement strand
GAGACAGCCTCAATCGCGCCTGCGCCGCCCGAACGGCCGTTCGTCAGGCAAGAGCCCTCGCCGGCCCCGGTCCACCCGCAAGGCGAAAATGCAGCAGCAATTGCGGATTTCGCGCGGCGTGTCGCTCAAGCCGCTGGCATTCCCGATCAGGCGCCGGCGCAAGATCCCGAACAGCTCGGCATGCTCATCAGGCTGGTCACCGAGAACATGCGGCAACTGCTCAATGCGCGCCTTCAGGCCAAGCGCGTGGCGCGCGTCTCGAACCAGACAATGATCCAGGCCCTCGACAACAATCCGCTGAAATTTGCGCCGACCACGGAAGATGCGCTGCGCATCATGTTTGGCCCGCCGTCGGCAAGCTACCTCGATGCCCGCCGGGCGCTGGAAGAGGCTTTCGCGGACGTCAAAGAGCATCAGGTGCGGACCTACTCGGCGATGCAGCAGGCGCTCAAAATGCTGCTCGACGACCTCGACCCTCAGGCGATCGAAGAGGCGACAGGGTCCGGAATGCTGGGCTCCCGCAAATCGCGGGCGTGGGATACCTATTCGGAGCGATGGAAAGCCAAGACACGTGGCCAGGATGAGGGCATCCTGGGGGTGTTCATGCAGTACTTCGCCGAGTGCTACGATAGCGGCGGTGCTCCGAGGAAGCGATGAAATCCTCGCGGAAGATTTCCGACCAAATGATTTGAGGCACGAGACGCCGATGTCTTGGTACAGCAAGGTTGTCTGGTCGGAAGGTCTGTTTCTGCGGCCGCATCACCTGCAACAGGGCGATCGCTATGTTGAGCACCTGATCGAGGGTCGCACACGGCATACGACGCCCTATCCGTGGGGCTTCTCTTATCTGGAAATCGACCGCGATCTTGCCCAGCAGAGCAAGTTTTCCGTGCGCCGCGCCGCCGGCATCATGCCGGATGGGACACCCTTCGACGTGCCGGGCGACAGTCCCATCCCGGAGCCGCTCGATATTCCGGATGGCGCCTCAGGACAGGTCTGCTGGTTATCGATGCCGGTCGCAGCTCCCAACACCCGCGAAGTCGATGCGCCCGCCGCGGAAAGCGCCAGCCGCTACTCGTCCGGCGCGGAGACGTTCATCGACTCGACCTCGGCCTTGCGCATCGAGGAGGAGATCGACCTTGCCTACCCGAGGCTGGGATTCGAACTGCGCAAGACCGCAAAGCCAGGCTATGTTGGCCTCTCGATCGGACGCATTGTCGAGATTCGCGATAAGGCGATCATCTTCGACGAGAAGTTCGCCCCCCCGGTCTTGGTGTGCTCAGCGCACCCCGTTGTCGACGGCTGGATCGACCGCGTCGTCGGCTGGATCGACAACAAACTCGATGAGCTCGCCCGCTATGCGGCCGATCCGACCGCGGGGGGTGGGCTACAGAGCGTCGACTATTTCGTGCTGCAGCTGCTCAACCGGTACATCCCGGTGCTGAGGCACTTTCGCTCATCGCGTTATGTTCATCCCGAGCGCCTCTATGAAGAGCTGCTGCGCCTGGCCGGCGAACTCGCGACATTTGCGACGCCCGAACGCCGCGCGCGCGAGTATCCGGTCTACGATCACGACAATCTCGAAGGCGTGTTCGGACCGCTGATCCGCGACATCCAGGACTTCCTGAGTGCGCGGCTTGGGCGGCGCGCGATCCGGCTCGAAATCATCGAGCGTGCGCAGAACGCATTCGTCTCGACGATCCGCGACCGCAGCCTGTTCCGGAACGCGAACTTCGTGCTGGAGGTCGCGGCGCGCCGTCCACTGATCGAAATCCAGCACCAGTTCCCGAACCTCTTCAAGGTCGGGCCGAACACCAAGATGAACGAGATCGTCCACGCCCATCTGCCGGGCGTTCCCCTCGTGCATCTGCCGACACCGCCGCCGCAGATCCGCGCCATTACCGATCACGTGTATTTCTATCTCGACCGCAAGTCGCCGCTGTGGCCCGAGTTCAGCACGGCGAGTTCGATCGGTATGCACTTCTCCGGCGATTGGCCCGAGTTGCAGCTTGAGCTCTGGGCCATTCTGGAAGACCGCCGATGAGCGACAGCGACAAACCAGCCGGTCCGCCCGGTCGCGGCGATCGCACGATCATCCGGCCCAATCCTGGGGCGCGGCGGCCTGCTGCTCCAGCGGTGCCGTCCGCGCCGGCGCCGTCGGCTGGCGGTGTCTCCTATCCGGCGCCGCCCGCACCGGGCGCACCGCCCTCGAGCGAGGACTGGATATCGACACAGGCCGCACCGAAGCAGACGGAGGAGGTGCGGCGCGCGCCCGATCTCAACCTCGATGAGCTCGCGGCGCCGAACGAGAACCCCATCATGCGCGCCGCAGGCCCGCTGCTGCTGCTGCTGGGGCGGCTGCGCGTCGCGCTGCTGCGCGCCTCGTTCGCGAGCTTGATGGAGCAGGTCGCGGATGCCATCAAGTTTTTCGAGAAGGACATTCGCTCCGCCGGTATCTCCGAGCAGCAAGCCAACACCGCAAAATATATCCTCTGCGCGACCGCCGACGACATCGTCCAGAACATCCCTACCGAAGACCGGCATGTGTGGACTCAATACAGCATGCTCAGCCGCTTCTTCGGCGAGCGGATCGGCGGCGTCCGGTTCTTCGAAGAGCTGGACAAGGCGCTGAAGGATCCACTGGTCAATTATCCGCTACTCGAACTGCAGCACACTTGTCTCGCTCTTGGCTTCCAGGGCGTGCACCGCAGCTCGCCCAACGGACAGTCCGCGCTTCAGCAGATCCAGCGCAATCTCTATGAGACGCTGCGGCGCGTGCGGCCGAAGATGGCGCACGATCTCTCGCCGCGCTGGCAGGGACAGCAACTTGCGAGCCACGCCTCGCGTCTGCGCGTACCGATCTGGATCGTCGCATCGGTCCTCGGTGGCCTGCTGCTCGCGCTCTACGTGACGCTTCTCTGGCTGTTGAGCGGCGGTTCCGATGCAGTCGCGGCATCCGCTGTCACCTTGCATCCGCCCGATAAAATTCAGATCGCGCGCCGCGTGATTGCGCCGCCGCCCCCTCCCCCGCCATCTCCGCCCACCGCACAGCTCCCGCGCATCAAACGCGAGCTCGCGGACGAGTGCATCACGGTCACACAAAGCGGCACCGTGATTATCATCCGTCTCTGCGACCTTGCACTGTTCGAATCCGGGAAGGCCGACGTACGCGAGGGCTTCAAGCCGGCAGCCGCCCGCATCGCCAAGCTTCTCGAAGGAGAGAAAGGCTTCATCAAGGTGATCGGCCACACCGACAACCGGCCGATCAAGAGCGTGCGATTCCCCTCGAACTGGGTGCTCTCGGTTGAGCGCGCCAAGGCCGTCGCCGAGTTGCTCAAGAAGGGCATCTCGGAGCAGGGGCGAGTCCAGACCGACGGTAAGGGCTCTGACACGCCGATCGAGAGTAACAACACGCCCGAGGGACGTGCGAAGAACCGGCGTGTGGAAATCCTCATTCCCCGAATCGAGTGAGGCGCGGCCCGCATGCTCGGAAACCTCTTCCAGTCCGACTTGAGCAAGAGACTGCTCCGCCTTGTGCTGTGGAGCGCCGGCCTCGGTTCGATTGCGATGATCGTGTGGACGATTGGTCCGCTGATCAGCATCGGCGGCTACCGCCCGCTCGACAACTACCTGGTCCGTGAATCGATCATCATGATCATCACGGCGGCGGCCGCCAGTGCGGTCGGCTGGCAGTTCTTCAAGCGGCGGAAGGCGTCAGAACAGCTTGCCGAGGGCGTCGGCGCAGCCGGTAAGGACGAGAGCGATGCAGTCGTCCTGAAAGACAAGATGAAGGACGCGCTCGCCACCCTGAAGAAAGCGGGCGGCGGCAAGGGCGATTTCCTTTATGACCTTCCATGGTATTTGATCATCGGTCCGCCCGGCGCAGGCAAGACCACCGCGCTTGTGAATTCCGGCCTGAAATTCCCGCTCGCGCGCGGCGCCACGCCGGCGGCGGTCGCAGGCGTCGGCGGCACGCGCTACTGCGACTGGTGGTTCCCCGATGAGGCAGTGCTGGTCGATACGGCCGGCCGCTATACGACCCAGGATTCGGACGCGAAAGCCGACCAGAAAAGCTGGTTCGCGTTCCTCGACCTGTTGAAGAAGAACAGGCCGCGGCAGCCGATCAATGGCGTCATCATCGCCATCAGCCTCGAAGACCTGATGATGCTGAGCAGCACGGACCTTGCTGCACATTCGAACGCGATCCGCGCGCGGCTGCTCGAGCTGCATGAGCGGCTCAAAGTCGACTTCCCGGTGTATGCGATCTTCACCAAGGCGGACCTCGTCGCGGGCTTCATCGAGTTTTTCGGCAATCTCGGCGAAAACGGCCGCAAGCAGGTGTGGGGCGCGACCTTTCAGACCAAGGACAAGACCCAGAACCTGGTCGGCGAAGTGCCGTACGAATTCGACGCGCTGATCGAGCGGCTCAATGTCGACCTGACCGATCGCATGCAGGAAGAGCCCGTACCGAGCACGCGCGTGTCGCTGTTCGGATTTCCGGCCCAGATGTCCGCGCTCAAGCGCACGATCTTCGATTTCCTCAATTCGATCTTCGAGCCGACCCGCTACCACGCCAACGCGACGCTGCGCGGGTTCTATTTCACGTCCGGCACGCAGGAAGGCACGCCGATCGATCAGGTGATCAGTGCGCTGGCGCGATCCTTCGGCGCCGAAGAGGTGAAGGGCGCGACCTATTCGGGGAAAGGTCGCAGCTACTTTCTTACCGATCTCATCAACAAGGTGATCATCGGCGAAGCCGCATGGGTCTCCACCGACTGGCGCGCAGTGCGCCGTGCGCTCATCCTCAAGGTCGCGGCCTGCTCTGCACTATTCCTGATCGCGGCCGGCCTCACGACCGCCTGGTGGATCAGCTACGTCCATAATCGCGATCTGATCGCTGAAACGAACACGCGCATTGAGGCCTATCGGGCGGCGGCCGGACCGCTCGCGAGCGAGAAGACCATCTCGGACCGGGCGCTCGAGAAAGTCGAGCCGCTGCTCCGGCGCCTGCGTTTCCTGCCGGTTGGTTACGCGGCGCGTGACGACAAGGTGCCGCTCTCTGCAAAGTTCGGGCTGAGTCAATATGAGCGCCTCCAGTCGTCCTCAGAGACCGCCTATCACTTCGCGCTGGAGCGCATGTTCCGTCCGCGCCTGATGTATCGGCTCGAGGAAGTGCTGGAAGCCAACCGCAACGTGCCGGGATTCCTCTACGAAGCACTCAAGGTCTATCTGATGCTCGGCGGCCAGCAGCCCGTCGATCGCGACCTCGTGGTCAACTGGATGCGACGCGACTGGGCCGACAATCTCTATCCGGGCGCAGGCAATGCGAACGGCCGCAAGGCTCTCGAGGAACATCTCGTCGCGATGCTCGATCTCGACGACGGCGGAGAGCCGCTGTTCACCTTGCACGGCCCGCTGATCGAGGAAACGCAGAAAACGCTGGCGCGATTGAGCGTCGGACAGCGCGCGTATGAGCTTTTGAAGTCGCAGGCCCGCTCCTCCGGGATCCCCGACTGGCTTCCCGCGCAGCATGGCGGGCCGGACTTCGCGTTGGTATTCGAGGGTACCGGCGGCCAGGACGTCAACAATGTCCGCGTTTCTGGCTTCTTCACCTACGCGGGCTTCCAGAAGGGATTCGTTGAGCGCCTGGGCGACATCGCCGAGCTGGTGAAGAAAGAGCGGTGGGTGCTTGGGCCCGCCGGCGAGCAGGCGGCGGTCACAGCCCAGTACGACACGCTTGGGCAATCCCTTCTCGATCTCTATACCCGCGAGTTCGTCGCTGCGTGGCGCGATGCACTCGGCAAGCTTCAGCTTCGTCCGTTGACGACGGACAAGCCGAAATATATCGCGCTCGGCGCAGCGGGCGCCGCAACCTCCCCGATCAAGCAATTGCTGGAATCGATCCGCGACGAGACGGCGCTGACGCGCGAGCGTGCCGGCAACAAGCCCGCGGACGGCAAGGCGCCCGCCGGTAACGATGCGACGCCAACACTGCTGCGCCAGCAAGGCGCGGCACCCGGCGCGGCGGTCGAGGCCGCGTTCAAGACATTCCATGTGCTGGTGGAGGGCGACGCGACGCGCCGCCCGATCGACGGCATCATCGCCAATCTGAACGAGATTCATCAGAGTCTGACGCTGCTGGCAACGAATCCCTCGCAGGCGGCGGTTGCGAATGCTTCGCTGCAGACGCAGGTCGCAAGCCTGCGCGCCAACGCGGCGCGTTTGCCCGCGCCCTTCTCCGACCTGATGCTCAAGGCGGCAGGCACTTTCGAGGGAGACCTGACCAACTCGTCGCGAGCCCAGTTGGCACGCGCGGTCGGCGATCAGGTGATTGGCGCGTGCAATCAGATCGTGCCGAACCGGTATCCCTTCACGCGCGGAAGCAATCAGGAAGTGCCGCTCGCCGACTTCGGGCGCCTGTTCGGCCCGGGGGGCGTGTTCGACAGCTTCTTCAAGCAGAACCTGACCCCGCTGGTCGATACGTCCCATCGGGAATGGACCTGGCGCCAGGACAACGTGCTCGCGCGTACCCTTTCACCCACGACATTGCGAGAATTCCAGCGCGCGGCGCAGATCCGCGACGCCTTCTTCGCGACCGGCGGCACCATGCCGTCGATCAATCTGGCGATCATCCCGCCACCCGCGTCCGGTGGCATGGTGGCAAAGCTCGACATCAACGGCACGGCGGTGGAGAGCAAGTCGGGCTCGAATTCCCCGGTCGCGGTCCCGTGGCCTGGCCCCAATCTCGGACGAACGGCGATTACGCTTGCGCCCGATATGACGCCGCAGGCGCAGCAACCACCGCCGCAGCGGCCGATGTTCGGCGCGCCCGCAGCGATGCCCCCGCCACCCCCGCCGCCGGCCGGGGCCCCCTCGGTACTGGAACGGACCGGCGCGTGGTCGCTGTTCCGCATGCTCGACGCCGCGGCGCCGCGCCGCCAAGGCGACTGGATCGTCGCGACCTTCATCGTTGGCGGCACCGAGCTTTCGTATCGCCTGGGGGCCGGCGCGGTGAACAATCCGCTGACCTTGCCCGCGCTCCGGGAATTCCGCTGCCCGACGGGAATCTGAAGAGGCAGCTATGCAGTGCGGCCTCTACGGAAAGATGCCTTCCAAGCGCGACTTCATCGCCATTTCGACGCCGCGGGAATTCCTCGATATCTGGGAGCCCTGGATGCAGGGTGGACTTTCGGCGAGCCGCCAGACTCTTGGCGACGACTGGCGGCAGGCCTTTCTGACTGCGCCGATCTGGCGCTTCTGGCTTGGCGCCGAATTGTGCGGCCGGCCCGTGTTGGGTGCCTTCATGCCCTCGCTCGACGGCATCGGGCGGTATTTTCCGCTGACGCTGCTCGCCTACGGGGATCAGGGTTCCGCGATACCTCCGCCCGAATTCGACCCGCAGGACAGCTGGTTTGCTGTCGCCGAGGAGTATTTGCTGTCCACACTGGAGGACCATGCGACGTTCGAGGCAGTGACGTCCGGCCTCGAGCGCCTGGCACGGCCCTCCGACGATGCGCCGGCGGCCAAGCGCGACGACGTGATCGAGACGAAGGGCGGCATGGTGGCCCACGCGGAAGGGCACCCGCTTCCCGAGCTGTTCGCCTCGCTCCGCGTTGCGGATCACGCGAACGTCTATGCTTCCGCCACGTTTTGGTGGACGATCGGGGGCGAAGGCTACCGGCCGCTTGCGATGAGCGGCAGGCGCCTGCCCGACCCGTTTCAGTTCACCGAAATGCTGACCGGGAGATTTGCATTCGGGTACGACTGATGTCGCAGACCGCCCTCGTGCTGAACGCCCCGGGCCCGCTGTTCGAAACGGGTTCGGCAACGCATGTCGGCAATGTGCGCGACTACAACGAGGATAACCTGCTGGCGCGACCGGAGGCCGGGATCTGGGCCGTGGCCGACGGCATGGGCGGCCATGACGCCGGGGACCTCGCAAGCGCGACCGTGATCGAGGCCCTTCGATCCATCGAACCGGCGGATTCCGCCGCCCAGCTTCTTATGAGCTGCGAACGGCGCGTCGTAGGCGCGAACGCCGCCCTGATCGACATCGGCCGCGGCCGCGGTGCCACGATTGGCACGACGGTCGCGGTGCTGCTCACGCATGGCGCTCACTTCGCGTGCGTGTGGTCGGGTGATAGCCGCATCTATCTGGTGCGTGACGGCGCGATATCGCTGCAGTCGCGCGACCACTCGGTGGTGCAGGATCTCATCGCCGCCGGCCAATTGAGCCCGGCCGAGGCGCGCAACGCTCCGGGCCGGAACGTGATCACGCGCGCGATCGGAATCGACAGCCATCCCGAACTGGAAATTCGTGACGGCGTGCTGCGAGCTGGTGACGTGTTTGTGCTGTGTAGCGACGGTCTGACGGCGCACGTGGAGGACGACGAGATCCTCGAGCACGTGATCTCGGTGACCCCGCAGCAGGCCTGCGACGCGCTGATCGAGCTGACGCTGTCGCGCGGTGCCGCCGACAACGTCACGATCGTCGTGGTCCGCTACATGCCGGATGCCACGACGGCCAATCGACGCGATCTCTGGGAGTAAGGGTCGTGCAGGACGGTCCTCATCCCTCGCGCATGCAGCTTTCGCCGGGCACGCGGCTCAATGGGATCTATGAGATCGATGCGCTCATCGCAGCAGGCGGGATGGGCGAGATCTACAAGGGCCATACCGTCCAGACCGGCGATACGGTCGCCATCAAGATCCTGCATCCGGATTTCGCCGAGCACGAGTCAGCACTTGCGCTATTTCGCCGCGAGGCCTCTGCGCTTCACAATTTGCATCACGAAGCGATCGTTCGCTACTACGTCTTTACGATCGAGCCGGCATTAGGCCGGCCCTACCTCGCGATGGAATTCGTCGAGGGGCAGTCGCTTGCGGACATCGTCCAGCGCGAGCCATTGACCTACGAGGCGGTTCGCTCGCTGGTGAAGCGGGTGGCCTTCGGCCTTCATGCCGCCCACGAGCGTGGGATCATCCACCGCGACGTCTCGTCGGACAACATCATGATCCCCGCCGGGGACGTCGGGCGGGCCAAGATCATTGACTTCGGCATCGCGCGATCCACGCAGCTCGCCGACCGCACCATCATCGGCGGCGGGTTTGCGGGCAAGTACAACTACGTCTCGCCCGAGCAGCTTGGCCTGTTCGGCGGCGAAGTGCAGGCGAAGTCGGATATCTACAGTCTCGGACTGGTGCTGGTGGAGGCGCTGACCGGACAACCGATCGATATGGGCGGCAGTCAGGCGCAGATCCTCGAGAAGCGCCGCAAAGTGCCGGACCTTGGCTACATCGATCTTCGGATCAGGCCGCTCATCGAGAAAATGCTGCAGCCCGATCCGGCGGCCCGTCCCGAAAGCATGGCGCAGGTCGCGGCCTGGCCTCTGCCGACATCGCGTCCGGGGGAGGCTCAGTCGTCCGATGCCCGCCGCCGGGATCGCAATCGCGGTACGTCGTCGGGCGGAGGCCGCAGGTGGATCGCGATCGCGGCGGCGCTCGTGCTGCTGATCGGCGGCGGTGCGGGGGCGGCGTACTACCTGACGCACCAGGGAACGCTCGGCGTTCGTGAGCCGCCTGCGCCGCCCTTGCTGGGAAGCAGGAAGCAGGAGCCCCCGCCTTCCGCCACAGCGAAGGCCGATCTTCCACAAGGACCGGCGTTGACGCCTGGCGGTGGCGCGCCAAGCGCAGCGCCGACACCTCCTTCCCCGCCCGCTCAAGCGGCGAAGACCGAGTCAGGCGGCCCGTCGCTTACGCCGGCCCAACCCGTACCGCCTGCGGCGAAAGGCCCCGACATCGCGGCGCTACCCCCGCCATCCGGTTCACGCGCCCAACAGATCCAGAGCTACATCAACCAGTACGATGGCGGTGACTGCTTCTTCATCACGCCGACCATGGTCAGCGCCAATGCTGCGCGAATCGACGGCTACGGTGCAAGCAGTTCGCCATTTCAGGTGCTCGACGATGCCTTCAAGCGCACCAACGGGTTCGAAGCCGATATCGAGGTGAGGCAGGTCACGCGGCCGCAGTGCCCGGCCTTAACGTTCCTCGGGCGCCTGCGGCACGAGCGCGCCCGTGCGCCTCAGCTTCAGATCGCGCCAACCTCCATCCGCAGTGGCGAGGCTGTCACCGGCACCATCGGCGGAGTGGGCAGCAACAGCGTCCAGTTGCTGCTCGTCTCCGACGAAGGTTCGGTGCAGGACGTATCTGCGCTGTTGAAGTCATCCGGCGACGCGCGAACGTTCAATCTGCGCCTGCAGCGGACCGGAACGGCGGGTGCACAGCCGCAGCTTCTCGTCGCAGTGGTGAGCGGCCGACCCCTCGCTACTCTCGAGGGCGCACAATCTACGCCGGCTGAGCAGCTGTTTCCGCTGGCGCTCACGGAGGCAACGCGCACCGGGCAAGCGGTAGCGGCGAGCGTCCGCTATTTCAAGCTTGACCTCTAGATGTCCATCCTGCGGATGAACGAAGGCGGAAGGAGTTGGCGATGACGGGCACACGCTTACTCGCGATGCTGGGGTGGTCCGCACTCAGCGGTCTCCTGTGCGCGCCGGCGTTTGGCAATGACAGCACGGCCGAGCTCTCCATCGGCGGGCTCGTGTTCACGAAGAGCGCCGACATCTCGATGGAGTCAGAAGAGCTCACCATCGCCACCGATCAGGTCAGCGTTCGCTACGTCTTTTTGAACCAGAGCCCAAACCCAGTGACGGTCACAGTGGCATTTCCGCTGCCAGACATCGATCTCGCCGAGGCGGAGAACTACGCCATCCCGACGACCGATCCGGTCAATTTTGTAGGCTTCCAGACCAAGATCGACGGCAAGCCTGTCACCTTCACGACAAGCCAGCGCGCGGTCCTCGGCGAGAAGGACGTCTCCGCAACGATCAAGGCCGCGGGGCTTCCCATCCTGGCGATCGGATCGCAGCAGAACAAAATCACCGAGTTGTCAAAAGACGCCAAGGCGAAGCTGGTCGATCAGGGCCTGCTTATCCCTGCGGGCACCGACCCGAAGGGCCAGCAGCTTTACGCCGGCAGTTGGACAGTGAAGACATCCATCGTGCGGCAGCAAACGTTTCCGCCCGGCAAGCCGGTCACGGTGGAGCACCGCTACCGCGCCAGCATGGGGGTGAGTTTCGATACCATCCTCCGCAAGGGTCTACGCGAAAACACTGCGATGAGCGAGGAAATCAAACGCTATCGCGCCGCGTATTGCATCGCAGACGACCTCTTGCGCGGCATCGATCGCATTGCTGGCGATGCCGAGGGAAACACCGCCGGGCTCCGTGAGCGGCGGATCAATTACGTCCTGAAGACGGGCGCGAACTGGTCAGGGCCGATCAAGGATTTCCGGCTTGTCGTCGACAAAGGCAAGCCCGATCGCCTTGTAAGCTTCTGCCTCGACAACGTGAAAAAGATATCGGCGACTGCGTTCGAGGTGCGGATGAAGGATTACACCCCCGATCGCGACCTCAAGATTCTGCTGATCGGAAAGGCGGACTGAGTCAGTGCGCCGATCGCCCGAACGACGCTTAGTAGATCGTGATCGTGACTCTCTTTGAGACGACCGGCGGATTGAACACCTTGTGCTCGGCATCTCCAAGAACAAGCTGAAGCGTGTGCTTTCCGGGCGGCAATTCGATGCGCGCCTCAGTCTGACCGGCGCCGAAGTGCATGTGGTTCCTGTCCGCCGGAATGACGTCGCCCGGCTTGAGCGGGTCGCTTGCATCGACCAGCAGATGGTGATGCCCGGCATTCTCGGTTT
>Ga0173480_10000665_pt1 | contig 11769 bp, 8 predicted proteins | sample NitcycUS209509C1_FD_122622 | JGI IMG/M metagenome (GOLD analysis project Ga0173480, IMG submission 122622) | Soil microbial communities from Arlington Agricultural Research Station in Wisconsin, USA - Nitrogen cycling UWRJ-S209-509C-1 (version... | ecosystem: Environmental > Terrestrial > Soil >... | reverse complement strand
GGATCGTTGAGAAAGCTCCACTTCAAGCTTTACCTGGCGATCGTCGGGACGCTGATCGTGTTCCTCATCGCGTGCGCGATGGCGTGGCATCACTTCGCGCCGCCGCGCCTCGCGCTCGGCGGCATCGAAAGCGCCACCGGCTTTGCAGTGATCCTGATCGACGAGAAGAAGGATGGCGCGGGCCCCGACTTCGAACAGTCGGTCATGACGTCGCTCGCGTGGCAGACGCGCGCCGATGTGGCGCTGTACGACGCGAAGGGTTCGATGATCCAGAAGGTCGGGGATCGTGCGCCGTTGTTGTCCCCCGAGGAGGCGCTCGACGCCGGCTGGTCGATGACGCAGACCGGACCCACTTACAACCAGCGCCTCGCCGACGGCCGCCACCTGGTCGTGCATTCACGGAACCGACTCATCCTGCATACCGTGCACTTCGGCCTGCTGCTGACGACCATCGCCGCCGTCATCGCGCTCATGACGTATCCGCTGTCTCGCGGCATTACCGCGCGGCTGGGTCGGCTGCAGGCCGGTGTGCAGCAGTTCGGCACTGGCAATCTCGGCGTACGCGTCAAGGTCGAGGGCCGCGATGAAGTAGCCTCCCTCGCGACGAGCTTCAACGACTCGGCCGAACACATCGAGAAGCTCGTGCGCTCCCACCAGATGTTGCTGGCCAACTGCTCGCACGAGTTGCGTACGCCGCTGGCGCGCATCCGGCTGGGGCTCGAACGCGTGCCGGGCACGGATCCTGAGGCGAGTGCCGAAATCGCGCGCAGCATCGCCGAGCTCGATGCGCTCATCGGCGAGATGTTGCTGTCGAGCCGACTCGATGCGTCCAGCGCCATCGAAAAGGCAGAGCTCGATCTGCTGGCGCTCGCTGCGGAAGAGGCCGTGTACTTCGACGTCGAGGCCAGCGGCGAGGCGGTGGCTCTCCACGGAAACGCGATGCTGCTGCGACGCCTGGTCCGCAACCTGCTCGAGAATGCGCGCGTTCATGCAGGCGGTGCGACGGGCGTCCGGATCGCAGCCGAGGCGAGCGCCGCGCGCATCATCGTCGAAGACGCCGGCGACGGGATACCGTACCTCGACCGCGAACGCGTATTCGAGCCGTTCCATCGCGCGAGCACCGCCACGCAGTCGAGCGGCGCGGGTCTGGGTCTCGCCATCGTGAGGCAGATCGCCCGCGCGCATGGCGGAACCGTGTCTTACGAGCCCCGCGAAGGCGGCGGCAGCCGATTCACGGTCGAACTACCGCGTTGAATGCCTCCGACGGCGCGCGTCTACGCCGCGATCCTCCAGCAAATCTCGGCAACCGGGGAACCGGTGGCTCCTGTCCTGTTACTCATCGGGGTAACAACAAACAAGGCAGGAGCCTCCCATGAAATTCTCTCGTTTTCTGGCCATCGCGACCCTCGCCGCGGCGGGGACCGCGGTCGCGGGCGGCGGCGGCAACTCGTCGGTGCTGTTCCGCTTCGATCACGGCACGGGCAACCAGGTGTTCCGCTCAGCGCAGGGCGTCCCCACGCTGAACACGGTCGCGGGTGTTGCGCCGGGCGGCGCGCCCTGGGGCATCACGTACCTCGACGCCGTCATCAAGACCAACGGTGACATTCGCGCACGCGGCGAAGGCGTCGTGTTGCTGGGCGGCGATGGCCTCGGCACGCGCGCGGGTCCGCGACAGGTGATCCTCTCGCTGTTCTGCCGCAATGTCCCGGTGCCGCCGGCCGTGTCGGCCGCATTGATCCTCACGCCGTTCAACTCGGAGCCCGTCGATCTCGACGAAGACGGTGACTTCACGCTGCGCGGCAAACTCACCGACGCCACGGGCGCGAGCCCGCCGCTCAATTGCGGTGACACGGTCGACAACCGTCCGGTGTTGCTGATCCGCTCCGTGACGCCTGCGAATCCGACTACGGGCGCGCCTGCGACGCCGGGTGCCTGGTTCGCCGCCGGAATTCTGGCGGATGGCCACCATGGCGGACATGGCGGTCCGGGCGACGATCGCTATTGAGCTTCGCTCCTTGCAGGACAGCGCCGGCGAGGGAACGCCGGCGCTTTCTCTGATACCCACATAGGTATTCACGACGATAGCCGCTCACGCTGGCGGCCCCTAGCCTTGCGGGCATGGCAGCCCAAATCCAAACGCTGCAGCGAGCGCAGCACGACTTCGACCCGATGTTGGAGCGTGAAGCGCTCCCCTCGGTCACCACGCCCGCCATCACCCTGCTCAGCGGCCGGCAGATGCCGGTGCTCGGGCTCGGGACATATCAACTCAATCACCACACCGTCGAATCGGTGAGACAGGCGATCGAAGCGGGCTACCGCATGATCGACACGTCGGGCGATTACCACACGCAACGCGGCATCGGCGAAGCGATCCGCGACAGTGGCGTGCGCCGTGAAGCCATGTTCCTCGTGACCAAGATCGCGGAAACGGACGACGCGTTCGAGGCGACGCGCGCGAACCTCGCCGAGCTCAAGCAGCCGTACGCGGATCTCGTGCTCATTCACCGACCGCCGGATCGCGGCGTGGGCGAGTCGCTGTGGCAGGGCCTTCGGCGTGCGAAGCGCCTCGGCCTCGCGAACGACATCGGCGTGTGCAACTACTCCATCGAGAAGATCGAGGAGCTCGTCTATCGCACGGGCGAACTACCCGCGGTGAACCAGATCGAGTGGAGCCCGTTCGGCCACAGCCCCGGGATGCTCGACTTCTGCCAGGACAACGACATCGTGATCCAGGCCTGGAGCCCGCTCACGCGTTCGCTGCGACTCAACGACAACAAGCTCTGCGCGATGGCGGCGCGATACGGCAAGAGTCCCGCACAGCTGCTCATCCGCTGGAATCTGCAGCTCGGCGTCGTGCCGCTGCCGAAGGCGAATCACGCGCAGCACCAGCGCGAGAACATGAACGTCTTCGATTTCGAGATCAGCCAGCCCGACATGGTGAAGCTGCGCACGCTCAACGAGCACTACTCGGCGATGGGCAATCTGTCGTACACCTGATCCGGTACGCGATCAGGCCTGCGGTGCCGGCCACTCGAGCTCGAGCTTCGCGCCGCCGAGCGTCGAGCTCGCTTCCGCGACGACGCGCCCGCGATGCAGGGACGCGATGCGCGCGACGATTGCGAGACCGAGTCCGAAGCCTCCGGTGTCGCGATTTCGGCTGGTATCGAGCCGCGTGAACGCGCGGAAGATCGTGGCGCGATCGCTTTCCGGAATTCCCTCGCCATCATCTTCGACGACGAGGCGATACAGATCCTTCTCGCGCATGACGGTGACTTCCACTCGCTGCTTCGCATAGCGCAGCGCGTTCGCCACCAGGTTGCTCAACGCGAGCTCCATGAGACGCGGCTCCATCCACGCGGTCTCGAGGCCGTCGCGTTGCACGGTGTTGATCCGGCGCTCGTGCGGCGGGCAGGACAACACCACCTGCCGCAGCCACGGTTCGAGCGGCACGGTCTGACAGTTCATGCGCAGACCCGGGTGATCGAGACGCGCGTAGTCCAGCATGTCGGAGATGAGGTCGTCTATCTGCTGGACGTCCGCGTTCACGGCGCGCAGCTGCGCGCGCAGCGATTCATCCACTTCGCCTTCGAGAACGGCCGCCGCGAAACGCACGCGCGCGAGCGGCGTACGCATCTCGTGCGAGAGGGCAGCGGTCATCTCTTTCTGCGACTGGATCAGCTGGCTCACGCGCGCGGACATGTCGTCGAGGTTCCTGGCGAGGCTCGTGAGCTGCGTGGTGCTCGAGGCCGTGTCCAGCGGCTCGCGGTAGTCGGTCGCGAATTTCTGCGAAGCGACCGTCAGCACGCGCAGGTCGCGCAGCAGCGGCCGCAGCCAGAGACCGACGATGAGCAGGATGGACGCGTAAAACAACACGGGCAGGAAGCGCACCACGAGGCTCTCTTTCATCGGCTCGAAAGGACCGACGCGGATGGCGCCGTTCAGCGCGGTCGAATGCCAGAGATAGAAGATGCGGCCGTCATCGTCCTGCAGTTCGCGCGGGCCGGACTCGAGGGGCGAGGCGCTCGAGATGTCGCCTGCGTCGAGCACGTCGAGCTGCAGCCCCAGCTTCCCGGCGAGGCTCGACGCGAGTGCAGGGCGATCCGCCTCCGGTACCGCCGCGAGCTGCGACTCCATGAGCCGGAAAGTCGACACGAGCCAGGGATCCGCGGCGCGGACCTGTCGCGATTGCAGTGCGGAGAATCCCAGGTCCAGCAGGATGGCGACGAGCAGCAAGCCGCCGGCGAGCACCACGTAGGAGCGGATGAACAGCCCGCGATGACGGGCCTGCAGCCATTCCTTCATTGTCCGGTGTTCATTCCCAGGCGTCGGGCACTAACAAGTATCCCTTGCCCCACACGGTCTTGATGCGCGTGGGTGCGGCCGCGTCGTCGCCCAGCTTGCGGCGCAGCTTGGACACGCGGCCGTCGATGGAGCGATCGAGGCCGTCGTAGTCGATGCCCCGCATGGTCCGGAAAACTTCATCGCGGCTCACGAGTTCGCCAGCGCGATGCGCCAGCAGGCTCAGCAATTCGAACTCCTGCGTGGTGAGAGGCACGGGCTGGCTCTGCAGCCACACTTCGCGCGAAGTCTCGCTGATGCGCAGCGCACCGAGCGTGAGGTCGGGTTTGTGTGTACCGACGCTCGGTGCCGAGCGCTCGGCGCGACGCATGAGCGCACGCACGCGTGCCAACAGCACCATCGGGTCGACGGGCTTCATCACGTAGTCGTCGGCACCGGCTTCGAGCCCGATGACGTGGTCGATGTCGGTGTCGCGCGCTGTCAGGATGAGGATGGGCACATCGTGCACGCGGCGCAGTTCGCGACAGATGGTGAGGCCGTCGGTGCCCGGCAGCAGCAGGTCGAGCAGCACGAGCCGCGGCTTTTCACGCCCGAAGCGCTCGATGGCGCGATCGCCGCGCTCTTCGACGGCGACGCGAAGTCCATTCTGCTCGAGATACGTGGCAGTCAGTTCCGCCAGTCGCGAGTCGTCTTCGATGAGCAGGATGTCGACGTTCGGAGTGTTCACAGCACGTCCCACACGTGTCGCGCGCGTCGCTCGCGCCGCCGATCGTCGGAGCCCACGCGCAACACCTCGATTTTGGCCTCGGCAACGCGTTCGGCGCCAGTGGGAGGCGAGAGCCAGAACACGAAATCCTCGCTGACGACGCGCTCCTGCGTGTGCTCACCGGAGTCTGCGCGCGGCCAGCACCGCAAGGGCGCCGGGCGGGCGCTGTCGTTCAGGCAATATTCGGCCGGCAGCACGCTCTTCCACTTCACATCGAAGTTGATCGTGCAGGCCGCCTCGTTCTTGTCGATGACGCAGAGCAGGGGCTTCACGACCAGCTTCACGGGGACCGGATCCGCGGCAACGGCGTTCATGGCCATTCCCAGTGTTCCCGCGATGCAGAGGGTGAGTCGTGTGAGCATCAGAACTGCCACGCAACCCCGGCGAAGTATCCGAGGACTTCCTTGTCTTCCACCAGCGGGCTCATCGACACGCTGTGTGGCAGGCGCTCGTAGTTCGCCGACACCGCGAGCCGGATGCTGCGCGTCAGGTAGTAGCTAGTCCGCAGGCCGGCTTCCCAGCCGATGCCGCCGTCCACTTCGTAGGCCGGCAGCAGGAACGTCGCCTCGTCTTCGTGCACGCCCCAGTAGTAGTCGCTGAGCGCGGAATCCTTGTACGAAACGCCAACGGAGGGCGCGACAGACCAGCGCCCGTGTACCCAGCGATAGCCGTAGTCAGCAGCGATTTCGTAGCCGTGGTGCGTGCCACTGACATCGTGAAAGGCGCGCAATGCGGCCATGCCCCATTCGCCGTCCATCAGCATTTCGAGTCCCGCTTCGATGGCGTAGTCGCGCTTGGGAGGCTTGAACTTCACGGGCTTTTCCAGCAGGTCGCCAGTTCCCGGATCGACGGCCGGGCCGATCATTCCACCGCCTGTGTACGAGAAGTTGATGTACTTCGTGTTGGTCTTGCCGAAGAACGCGCGATCACTGTTCACGCGGGCAACCATGTTCAGGGTGAAGCTCGGGCGGTCGAACAGTTCGAATCCGAGATCGAAGTTGTCGAAGAACCAGCGCTCGCCGAACCAGGCGATGTCGAGATCCACGACCACGGGGATGTCTTCCGACTGGACGAGCGGGTTGGTGCGTTCACCCAGGCCGAGCGCGACGCCGAAGCGCCAGTTCTTTTCGGCCGGCAGGGGACGCGTGACCGGCGCCGCAGGAGCCGGCGCAGTGGATGCCGCTGCAGCCGACGCAGGTTCGCTCGCGGGTACGTCCTGCGCCGCAACGACCTGCGTCCACGACCACGTCACTGCCACGATCAGCAGTTGCCGGAACCGGAAGATTTTCATGGGCACATTCTAACTTTGGAGACCCCGCCAACCGGGGAAACCCGCGCGCAAAGCTGTGTGAAAAATGTGCAAATCTGTCGCGAGGGGCGACGACACAAAATGACGAATTCCCTCAAATGTCGTGACAGTTGCTCTACGGCCCGGAAGTAGGCTTTTTCCCGAAACATAGGGGAGCGAGTCTACGTCATGCGCCGTCCGATCAACTGGTTCGTGTTTTGCCTGTCGCTCGGATTCCTGTTTGCGAACCTTTCGTTCGGAAACAAGCAGCTACCGCCTCTCAGCCAGGCTGCTCCTGCCACCGAGACGCTCCGCTTTTCGCACGTCACCGTCGATGAACCTGCTCCCACCCAGTTTGGATATGTGCGAGCCGACGGTTCGTTCCTGCCGCTCGCCCAACAACCTGCGCAGCCGGACGTCGACGCGGTGATCGCGGAAGCGAATTGGACGGTGACGTCCGCCGCCTCGAAGGTTCCCGCGCGATTCTGATTTCGCCGACTACTTCAGCTTCTCGATCATCGCGGAGAAGGCGACCGAAACCTCGAACTACACTATCCTTTGCGCGCGGGCGCAGGGGTGGGGTGGATGTCGTCGAGTCGAAGAAGAACAAGAATTCCGGGCGGTTGCCTCGCATCGCTCTGGGTGGTCCTCTGCATTTCGTGCTCTTCCGGCAATCGCACGGTCGTCGACGGCGTATTGGCTTTCGATGAAGAGGTCGCGCTCGTGCGCGGCGAGAAGGTGGACAGGGCGAAACGCAGCTTCCGCGTCGACGCGGACGCCACCTTCGTGGCGATCGTCAACGAAGACGATACGAGTGTCATCGTCACGATGTCGCACGCGGGCACGAAGAGTGCTGCGGCCGGTTCCATCCAGGTCGATTCGGTCATGGAGGGCGAAGGCTTCGAGGTGGCTGTGCTCGATGCGCCACGAGGCTCCGAGCTCACGTTGTCGCTCGAAGGCACGCAGGGCTTCGATCGGCCTGGCAAGGTCCGGGTCAGGGTCTTGCGCTACGACGCGGAAGTCTCGACAGTGGCTCGCGTTGCCGCCCGGATCTCGGCGCTCAGAGCATGGTCGGCGGCTACGGAATCGCGGATTTCCGGAGATGACCTGCGCAATTCCGCGATGCGCGATATCGACCGCGCGCTGGCTCACTTCGAGTCATCAGAGGGCGACACTTCAATGGCGGCGTGGGGTCGCATGGTTCGATCCCGTCTCAACTATCGCCAACTCACCGATCTCAACGGCTCGCTGCTGGATGCCGAACGAGCGGAACGCGGTTTCACTGAAATTGGCGCGAAACGGAATGCCGGGCGAGCACGGTTCCAGCAGGCGTATGCGCTCGTGGAAATCGCTCATGACAAGGCTGCCAAAGATCCTGGACCTGAAGAAGCCGCTGAACGCGCCAGGCAGATCCTGATCGATCTTGGGAATGAGCCCGCGATGAGCGCGCTCGAGCGGGCGCGCGCCATGAATCTCCGGGGCGTTCTCGCGTTCCACGTGTACGACCTTGCGGAATCGCGCGCGAGGCTCCTGGAGGCGATACCGGCCTACGAGGCGATCGGAAACCACTCGGAACGACTGAGGACTCTCGGAAATATCGGAGCCATCGCGGTTGAGCAAGGGGACTATCGCGGCGCGACGCGCTACTACGATCAGGTGATTGCCGAGCTCTACCGGTTCGAGTCCGCGCAGAGCCGGGAAATGCTTCTCTATAACGCTGCGACGATTGATGTTCGCGCGGGAAACATCGATCGCGCAATCGAACGATTCCTCGAGGCGCTGGAGCTGACTCGCGTGGACAAGTCGAAGACGAACCAGGCTCGCGTTCTGATGGGACTTGGGTCTGCCTATCTGGCGCGCGGCGATATTGCGCAGGCAACAGCCTTCGCCAATGAGTCACTCAAGGTCGGGCGCGAAATCGAAGATGCATTCACCCTGTCCGGGAGTCTGGGGCTGGTGGGGGAACTCGCGCGCGAGGCAGGCGATATTCCGCGGGCTCTCGCCCTGCACCAGGAGATCGTTTCGAGAGCAGCGTCCGCGGACATGCGAGTCGTCGCGCTGCTCGACCTCGCACTTGATTACCAGTCGATGCCCGACTATCCACGGGCGATCGCGACTGCTCGCGACGCACTCTCGGTTTCCACCGGGATGCCGAACTTCTACAAACGATTCGACGTGCAGCTCTCGCTCGCCGATATGCTGCTATCACAGCCCCATCGGACTGCGCACGCCTTGCGCGAGGCCGAGTCGCTGACGCGGGAATCGCTGGCCGCTGCCATCGCTCACGAGGATACGACGGGCGAAATCATCGCGCGGCGGCTTCTGGCGCAGGCGCACGTCACCAACAACGCGCCCCGGGAGGCGCGCGATGAATTCGAAAAGGCGATCGCACTCATCTTCAAGTATCACAGCGCGATCAACAGTCCCGATTTGCGAGTCATGACTGCGACCCATGAGCAGCAGACATTCCGTGGCTACGTGGATCTGTTGATGAACGACGTGGCGCAGCTCGCGCCGAATCGGCTGCGCCCCGCCACGCCATCCGAAGAGCAGGCACTTCGCACCCTCGAGTGGGCGCGCGCACAGAATTTCGACCCTCGCTCATTCCCGCAGCTCGAGGGTGTATCGCAGGCGAAACTGGATGATCTCCTGTCGCAGATGGTCGGGAAGCGCGTTCGTATCGAATCGTTGCTCAATCACGCTTCCGATTCTTCGCGAGAGATCGAACTACTGCAGCTCGACATCGCGCGCCTGCGCGTCGGAGTCGACCGGCTGCGAGCCGAGGGGCAGCGAGCCAGTCCCGGCGCCGATGCCCTGTCAGGCGCGCCTCCCTGGCCAGCCGTTCCCGCCGGGTCGGCGCAGATCTCGTATGCCATCGAAACTCGAAACGCGTATGTATGGGTGCGCGATGCGTCAGGTCTTCGGGTGGCCAGGCTCGCCTCGTCGCCCGAGATGATCAGGCGCGAACTCGAGACTCTCGCGAAGACCGTACGCAAGCAAACGTCGGTACAGCTGGACGCATCGCTTTCGCGACTGTCCGCGCTGCTTCCACCAGGAATCATTGCGGCGGATACGACAACGATCGAGATCGTCGCGGAGGGGCAAATCGCGAAAGTCCCGTTTGCCGCGTTGATGGAGGGGTTCGAGCCTTCCCAACCACTGTCGCAGCGGCGCTCGATCGTCATGATCGGATCCCTGTTCGAATCTCGTGTCGCGCCACCGCCAGGGCCTGTAAACAAGTGGGGGTTTGTGGCGCTCGCGAACGACGCCAAGGCGAGTGCGGCGGAGCCTGCAAGCGGAGTGTTTTCGGCATTGCCCGGCACGAATGCGGAGGCGAGAGCGATCGCGGCGATCTTCGGAAAGCTGGATCCTCCGCCGCGAGTGAAGCTGATGTTCGGCCAGGACGGGAACGCCGAAAGTCTCAAGGCGATCTGGAAGGAGGGGATCGACACCATTCACATCGCCACTCATGGACTGGCCGATCTGCGTCAGCCCCTCGCGTCGATGCTTCTCCTGCCCTCCGTCGATCGCGCGGGCAATCCCACCTACCTCACTGCGGGACAGGTCCAGGAATGGCGTGGCAAGGCGAATCTCGTCTATCTCAGCGCCTGCGAGACCGCCGTCGGGCCAGCGCGTTTCGCCGATGGACTTCCCGGCCTGCAGCGCGCGTTCCTTCGCGCCGGTGCGCGCGGGGTGATCGCGACGCTGTGGCCGGTGGAAGACGCCTACGCGAGCCAGTTCGCGTCGGATTTCTATCGCCGCTACACGACTGGAACACCGGCGGCACAGGCGCTGAGCGAAACGCAGCGCGCGTGGACGACTTCCGCGCCGGGCGTCCGTGCGAGCGAAGCCTTGGCACGTCGCCTGACTGCGTGGGCCCACGCGTTCTACACGCAGTAGGAAAATTCCCGACTCCGTCGAACTACTTTCACGCATTCCCGGCGTGAAAGGAGAATAGCGGAAGTTAGACGTCGCGCGGATCATGCGCGCCGCGCGCACTCACGCGAACTGTGAAGAAGGTCCGCCGGAGAAATCTCCCGCGAACTTTCTCACAAGAAAGTCATTCACGGATCATCCCCGGACCATTCAATTCCGCTTGTCTCCACATGAGGCTTCGCCCTCACTTGAAAAAAGGGAGACGAGAAATGGACGCGAGAACCCCAAGGATCAGGGAATCCCTGTCTTTGCTCTTACTACTCATCACGGGCGCATTTTGCGCCGCACCTTCGCATGCGGCCGGGCTGCTCAAGGTGATGAAGACCGGCCTGGGTGAAGGAACCGTCGCATCGCTGCCCGCCGGCATGATCAACTGCGGTGCGGATTGCAACGAGACGTTCATCCTCACCGCACCCATCACGCTCACGGCAACTGCCGCACCGGGCTCTGTATTCGTGGGATGGCAGGGCAACTGCGCCGGCATCGCCGCCTGCAACCTGACGATGACCGGCAATCGCTCCGTGCGCGCCGAGTTCCGCCTCGATCCCGACATTCCGCCGCTCGCGGACTTCACGCCCGAAGGCATCCAGCTGTATCTGAATGCGAATCCATCGGTCAGCAACCAGGCGCGCCTGTTGCGCGCACTGCCCGCGGAGTTCAAGCAGGGCTGGATACTGATGACGCGTTCCGAGAGCCTGCAAACGGGCACCGCGAAATTCCCGCGCATCCTGTTGCCCAGTGCCAACGCACAATTCACGTTCACGCTCGGCCTGGCGACTCATGCGTCGTATCCCGGCTCGCATCCGAACGCGGTCGAATACATGCAGTGGGACCCGGTGCAGAAGAATTTCCGGTTCCACGAGATCGTGCTCGACTCGATCCCCGCGATGGGCGAGTTCCCCGCGCGAACGCGCGGCGTCTCGATGGACGAGGCGCGTTGCACGCGCTGCCACTCGACGCGGAACATCCCGAACCCGAGCGCCACGGATCTCGGCACCACGGGAATCCCGCCGGGCCTGGTCAAGGCGAAGAACAAGCCGAACTGGGATACCTACGACAGCTGGGGCGGCGCCATGCCGTTCAATCGCGATCGCATCTACCAGGGTTCGGTCGAGGCGGCCGCGTTCCGCTCGCTGCTGAATCCCTGGACGTGGCGCAACGATCCGCCGTCGCGTTCGATCATGGAACAGCTCGAACTCCAGCCGCCCGGTGTGCCCGCGAACGATGTCATCACGCGCACCAACGGCGGCACGAACGACGGTCACGTCAACTTCTCGTTCGACGCCGGCTTCGTCACCACCGAACCCGCGCCCGTGGGAACGACGACGACGTCGGTCGGCTACAACTTCGACGGCACGGTCGGTGCCACGACCACCGTGCAGCGCAGTGGCGATCGTGTCGTACTGCATGCCGTCGGCACTCCGCTGAACGACGAAGGCCGCGCCGTGCAGTTCTTCGATCTTCTCGGCGGCGCCGATGG
>Ga0173480_10000664_pt1 | contig 11778 bp, 9 predicted proteins | sample NitcycUS209509C1_FD_122622 | JGI IMG/M metagenome (GOLD analysis project Ga0173480, IMG submission 122622) | Soil microbial communities from Arlington Agricultural Research Station in Wisconsin, USA - Nitrogen cycling UWRJ-S209-509C-1 (version... | ecosystem: Environmental > Terrestrial > Soil >... | reverse complement strand
TTTGGCATCGCCGATCAGATGCCAGTGGATCGGATACCGGGCCAGCGTCAGGTTCTGGCCCATGCGATTGAACTCGACGCCCTCAACGAACATCTTGCTCGTGCCCATCGCCATCACGTGGCCGCCGAAGAAGGACTGTTCCGCGTCGGCCGATGCCTGGAGCTTGATATTGCGCGTCAGCAACCCGACTTCGCCCCGTTCATCCACGTCGAAGGTGATCTTGCCGAAGTGCATGTAGTCCAGCTTCTTGTCGAGCGTGATGGCATTTCCGCTGATGGCGGCAATGGTGCGCCGCTCGGCCTGCCGGGGATCGAAATCCGTCGACGCGAGGACAATCTCGTCGCCAACCCGCCAGCCCGCGGCGTTCAGGACCTGTATCGAGGTGCTGCCGGCGTTGGCCGTGCTGGCCAGTTTGGTCCAGGTGTTGGTCCGATCCCCGTGCAGGTTGAGGGTGCCGCCCATGAGCATGATCCCGCGGTCACTGCGGTCATTTGCTCCACCCATGCCACCGATATCTTCGTCTTTGATGTTGTTGGTGAGGGTAATGGTCGCCTTGCGTGTATGGGGCCTGGCTTCGGTGCCGATTTCCAGTTCCCCATGCAACATGATCCACTCGGTGGTCAGTTCCAGGTCGGCATTGTTGGCGAAGCTGAGCTTGCCCTCAATCGTCAGACTACCCAGCGCCGGCGGACTGACGTTGAGCACCACGGCCTTGTCTTTGGCAATGGTGACCTTGTCGCCTGCGACGGGCACCTTGCGGTCTGGCCAGGTGGCAGGATCAGACCAGTTCGTCGGCCTGGCCGCCGGCGTTCCGGCATTCTGAGCCTGAACGACAGCGAACACGCTGCCGAGCAGCAATGCGGAAACGAGCGAAGCCAGAAGGAACGAGCGATATCTTTGTGTCATTGCATCAACCCCATACTCGAAGACGATAGGCCGGATGAACGGCCTCCCGGTTGATATAACCGGACGTATGTGACCCGCCCGCCTCTCGCGCGGCCTGAGGTTATCGAGTCCTGTGGGAAACCGGTGCGCCGGGAGGAGGATGGCCGCCGGATGGGATCACTGTCAATGGAAAATTGTGCTGTTCGATGACGGCCAGGAGCCTGAGCCGCCTGCCGCACCCGGCGCATGCCAGCACGTCGAAGCCGCCCGCCTGAGTGCACTGGCGACGTGCCTCGTGTCGGTGATGCTGACGATCTGCTATCTCGTCGACGATCACGCTGCCCATGGCTTCGCCAAGTTGCTCGTCAACAGCCCCTTCACCTGTATCCGATCATGCTCCAGCGCTGGAATCGAGGCCGCGTATTCCGGGTGCTGAGACGCCGCCAGCTAGGCACGCCAGGCTGACCGCTCGCTGTGTTTCCGCTCGACCTCAATGCGCGTCTTCCTCGGCCGTTCAGGTGTCGCCAGGCCGATGATTAACCAGAGGTCTTTGGCGGTGCATGTCTACCGGATCGGTAGCCTTCGAGTACCAGGATGCCGGCGCCGAGCATGATGGCCATATCCGCGACATTGAAAATTCCAGTCCGCAGGGAGCCAATCCCGACGTTCATGAAATCGATCACCATTCCATAAGTAATCCGATCCAGGAGATTGGAGGCGCCACCGGCTACGAACAGCGCCACGCCGAGGAGGGCCCGTCTGGGCCAGCGCCTCCGCATGGCGAAGACGGCCAGGGCCACCAAGAGCAACCCGTTCCCGATACCGAAGACCGCCGTTCGGACCGCAGGTGGCCAGTCTGCACCGAGGCCCAGGAAGGCGCCCGTATTCTCCACGTACTCGAGACGAAACGTGTCGGCCAGGAATGATCGACTCGGCGCTGCCGAGAGCCTGGTGGCCGCAACGTGCTTGGTCACACGGTCGCAGCCGATCGTGGCGGCAATCGCCATGAGCAAGACGAGCCGAACGCCGATTTTAGTCATGATCGCTTTAGCGTACTTCGCCAGTGGCTCGATGTTCGTTGCGCTGCTGTCGTGTCGTTGAGCAGCGGCGCGGTGTCCGAGATTTTTCGTCGGCGTCGCTGAACAGGAAATGGGGTCGGGAGTCCTTTTTGGAGGACAGGCCCGACCCGGCAAGCCTCTAGGCCTGGGCCTGTCCTCCAAAAAGGACTCCCGACCCCATTTTCGTCAGTTCGCGCACCCAGAGCACGCTGCTGGCCACGCCGGTACAGACCAGCCAGTCCACAGCGCTCAGCGCGGTCGTGCCGAAGGCGACCTGCAGGAACGGCAGATACACGACGCCGACCTGAAGGACGACCGATCCGGCAATGGCCGCCCACAGCCAGCCGTTGGTGAACAGTCCCGCAAAGGCAGTGCGCTGGTCCGAGCGGGCATTGAGCACGTTGAACATCTGAAAGAGCACCAGGGAGGTGAACGCCATCGTCTGAGCGTACGTCAGGTCTCCCGAGCCCTCGATAATGCCGCCAGGAAGCGACGCGTCGAGGACGAGGAGCGTGCCGATGGCCATGGTCGCGCCAGCGATGAAGATCCCTCGCCACATCCGCGCGGTGAGCACGCCTTCTCCCCGCGGCCGCGGCGGGTGTTCCATCAGCCGGTCGTCAGCTGGATCGACGCCGAGCGCCAGCGCCGGGGCACCGTCGGTCACGAGATTGATCCACAGCAGTTGTGTGGCCAGGAGCGGGAGGCCAGGACCGTCGACGCCCGACGGCAGACCTATGTATCGGGCCAGCAGCACCCCCAGGAACATCGTCAGCACTTCTCCGATGTTCGAGGAGAGCAGATAGCGCAGGAACTTGCGGATGTTGGCGAAGACGGCGCGTCCCTCCTCGACGGCGGCGACAATCGTGGCGAAGTTGTCGTCGGCCAGGATCATGTCGGCCGCCTGCTTGGACACATCGGTACCGGTGATGCCCATGGCGATGCCGATATCGGCCTTCTTCAGTGCCGGTGCGTCGTTGACGCCATCTCCGGTCATCGCCACGACCGTACCGCCCTGTCGCAGCGCGTCGATGATGCGCAGCTTGTGCGCCGGTGTGACGCGCGCGTAGACGGAGACGCTGGACACTGTCCGAGCAGCGTCCTCGGGCGTCAGTGCGTCGAGCTCCGAGCCGGTCAGAGCCTTGCCGGAGTCGTCGATGCCCAGCTGCTGTGCGATCACGGCAGCGGTGCGCGGGTGATCGCCGGTGATCATCAACGAGCGGATGCCTGCCCGTCTGGCACGCGCGACAGCCTCCCGTGCCTCCGGTCGCGGCGGGTCGATGATGCCGACGAGCCCGGCAAACGCCAGCTCGGTTTCCATCTGTTCGTCAGGAGACAAGACCTGACGGTCGAGTGCGTCGCCCGACAAACGCCGAATCGCCACGCCGAGTGTGCGATAAGCGTCGCCGGCAAGCGTGTCGTTCTCATGCAGGATGACGTGACGCCGTTCTTCTGAGAGCGGCAGCACGGTGTCCCCCACGAGCTCGTACCTGCATCGGCTCAGGACGACGTCCGGGGCGCCTTTCGCGAACACGACACCTGGCGCGTCAGGTCTCGTGACATCACGGTGGATGGTGCTCATCATCTTGCGTTCGGAGGAGAACGGAACCTCCGCCAGGCGTGGCAGCCGCTGATCGAGCGCCTGCTCATCGATGCCGGCCTTGCGAGCCGCAACGAGAAGAGCCGCCTCTGTGGGATCGCCTTGAACGGTCCACTGACCAGTTCGCTGCTGAAGCGTGGCGTTGTTGGCGCGTGCGGCCGCAGACAGCAGTTGCGCGACCTCGGCGGACAGGTTTCCTGCACTGTCTCCACCGGCAGCACTGGTCATCGCCCCCTCTGGAGCGTACCCGGTACCGTCGAACTCGACCTTGCCGCTGGCGGTCAGAATGACCCGCACCGTCATTTCGTTCCTGGTCAGCGTGCCCGTCTTGTCCGAGGCGATCACCGATGCAGAGCCGAGCGTCTCGACCGCAGCAAGGTGTCTGACGATGGCCCGGCGGCGTGCCATGCGTTGAACACCGATCGCCAGCACTGCGGTCACGACGGCTGGAAGGCCTTCCGGCACCGCCGCCACGGCCAGCGCGACGCCGAGAATGAGAACGCTGAACACGCCCGATGCGCCATGAACGTCCTGGACCAGCAGGATCGCCACAATCATGACGACCGCAATCGCCACGACGACCAGCCCGAGCACCTTGCCGGTTCGATCCAGCTCCCGCTGCAGCGGCGTCGCCTCATCCTGTGTGTTCTCGAGCAAGCCGGCAATCTGGCCCATCTCGGTCCGCATACCGGTTGCGCTCACGATCGCGCGGCCATGCCCGTACGTGGCCGCAGTGCCGCTGAACACCATGTTGTCGCGGTCGCCGACCGGTACCGCCTCGGCGATGGGGCGTGATTGCTTGGGAACAGGCACGCTTTCGCCGGTCAGCGACGCTTCAGCGGTCTGCAGGGAAGCCGACTCGATCACTCGTGCGTCCGCGGGAATGGTGTCGCCCTCTTCGATGAGAATCAGGTCGCCAGGCACCACCCTGGTTGCCGGGACGCGGTGCCGTCCGCCGTCGCGTACGACGGTGGCATGAGCGGCAGACAGGGCCTGCAGCGCCGCCGCGGCCGCCTCGGCGCGCGACTCCTGCACGTATCCCATCGTGGCGTTGAGCACGACGACAGCAAGGATGGCCAAAGCCTCGTACGGCAGCGTCGTGTCGCGCTCCAGCAGCCAGAGACCGGCGGAGATGGCGGTCGCGACGAGCAGGAGGATGACGAGCACATCTTCGAACTGTGAGAGGAAGCGGCGCCACGCCGGTACCGGTACGTCCGCCGTCAGTTCGTTGGCGCCGTAGCGCTGGAGCCTGGTGGCCGCTTCCTGCTGGCTCAGACCACGCCGTTCGTCGGTGCCCAGGGCGGCAACGATCTCGGCGACCGAGGCGCGATACGCGGGATCGGGCGCGACTGTGTCGTCCGCGGTCTGAGCGCCGGCGGCTGCAGGCATGTGCCGATGTTACTGTGAGCGTTGACGCGGGCCTTGCACGCATCACTGCAAGGCGGGTCCTTGTGGGCCCGCCGTTATGTTTCTGAGCGGAGCTGGATACCAATGAGCTGGCTGTTCTATGCAGTACTCTCGGCCATCGCTTCCGCGCTCACCGCAATCCTGGCAAAGGTGGGCGTCGAGCACGTTCCGTCGACGCTGGCAGTTGTCTATCGGACGGCGGTGGTGCTGGCGCTCACCGTTGTCGTGGCCTCCACCTCTGGGCAGTTACGCGGGCTGACGGCCCTCTCCCGGCGCTCGATGGTGTTCCTGACGCTCTCGGGCCTCATGACGGGAGTGGCGTGGCTGGCGTACTTTCGTGCGTTGCAGCTTGGGCCGGCGTCGCGCGTGGCGCCGATCGACAAGCTGAGTCTGCCGATGACGATTGTGCTGGCGGCGCTGGCGCTGGGTGAGCCGATGTCGTGGCGGCTGGCGGCTGGCGCAGTGCTGATGACCGTCGGCGCGATCCTGACGATTCGTTGATCGCCAGGTTACGGAAGGCTGAAGCCTTCCGGCTACCACTGACCGGAAGCGTCAATGCAGATGGTCGTCGAGTTCCTGCGCCGCCTCAGACAGACTTCGCAGCACCGGCGCGACCACGAGGAACGCATCCACCACAGCCGGGTCGAAATGGGTGCCTCGCCCCTTGACGATCAACGCCACCGCATCGTTCTGTGACAGCGACGCCGTATACAACCGTCGTGTGGTGCAGGCGTCGTAGACATCGACGACGGCCATGACACGTCCCGGAATCGGAATCGCATCGCCGCGCAGCCCTTCCGGATAGCCGGTGCCGTCCCACTTCTCGTGGTGGGTGTAGACGATGTCCTTGGCCATGGCCAGGGTCACATCGTCCCGGACGCCGGTCGCCTGTTCGGCCTTCAGAATGACATCGCGCCCGTGCACCGGGTGCTTGCGCATCTCGACCAGTTCCTCTGGCGTGAGCTTGCCCGGCTTGTTCAGCACTAAGTCGGGGACGCCGACTTTGCCGATGTCGTGCAGCGGGGCCAGCGTCGAGAGCAGATCGATGCGTTCCGGCGTCAGGTAGCCACTGTATTGCCGGTTGCGGGAGAGCTCCTGGGCGAGAACGCGCGTGAACTGCTGCGTCCGTCGCGAGTGCTTGCCCGTCTCCGTGTCGCGAATTTCGGTGAGCGATAGCAGGGTCTGAATCATCAACCGCTTGGAATCGGCTTTCTCACGACCTTCGCGATCGGCGCGCCGGCGCTCGAGGGTGAATCCGGCGAGCGCCGTTGACGCAAGGACGAAAAACAGTGCTGCTGTCGGGAAGAGCGGCGAGAGGTAGGCGCCGTTCGTCGAGAGCAGCGCCACGGACGTGGCCCAGGTGGCGGGAATGAACCCGGCGGCCAGTGTCGCACCCCATGTCAGGCCGAAGCGCGTGACAAAGAGCGTCGAGACGATCCCCAGCAGCAGGACGGCGACGGTTTCGATGGCGACGCCAAACGACGGGCGGCTGATGAAGTCGCGCTGGAGGAGGTTGTCGGCAATCGTCGCCTGCACTTCGACGCCGGTGAAGAGGGTGTCGTGCGGGGTCGAGACGACTTCGCGCGTACCGAGGGCGGTCGTTCCGACGAGAACCAGCTTGTCCTGGAAGGCCTCGGAACCGACGCGGCCCTGCAGCACGTCCACAGCGGAGACGTAGTCGAAGGTCCGCTTGCGTCCGCGGTATCGCAGCAGCAGGTTGCTTCTGGCGTCGAGCGGAACGCTCCACTCGCTGTCGGCGGTGGATGGGTCAGACGCGACGAGCGTTGACGCATTGGCGTGGGTGACGTGCAGCGCCATGTCGTGAGTACGCTCGATCGCCGTGACCGCCGCAAGTCCGAGTGACGGATAGATCCGGCCCTCCAGTTCCATCAGCAGTGGGGCGCGACGAAGCAGACCGTCCGGATCCGGTGCCGCATTCAGGAAGCCCGACGCGCCAGCCGCCTCGGCGAGGGCGGGGAGACTGCAGATGACGCCGGTCGCAGCGAAGAACGGTGAGCCGGACGAGCCCTGGTCGCGCTGGAGCACGGCGAGCGGCACCGGGTGTTGAATACAGGGCCCGGCGCCGGTACCGGGTTCCTCGAACGTCATCCCGTACCCGATGAACACACGACCGGGCCGGAGCGCCTCTGCGAGGGCTGCGTCCGGAGACTGGTCCGGGCCCTCGTACCGGTCGTGCTCGGCAAAGATGATGTCGAGCGCGACGGCGGCGGCACCCGCATTGCGAATCCTCGTCACCAGCTGTCCAACGAGATCGCGGCGCCAGGGCCACTGGCCGACGCTCGCCAGGCTCTTTTCGTCGACGTCCACGATCACGACGCGGCCGCTCGGCGGTGTCAGCGGCGCCGAGCGCAGCACGGTGTCGTAGGTCGTCAGCTCGAGGCGGTGCAGCAACGCCGGTCTCAGCAGGCAGACGGCAGCAATGAGCAGTGTCGGCACCAGGCCGAACACCGTCAACAGGCGTGGCCGGAGTGTCATCGGACAGTGATTTCGACGCGCCGGTTCCTTGCTTCGAAGATGCCATCGCCGGTCGGCACCAGCAGTTCGGTTTCACCGTGCGAGATGACGTCGATCGAGGCGACATCCAGGCCGCTGTCGCGCAGCAGGGTGCGAACGGTGTTGGCACGGCGCAGCCCAAGCGCGAAGTTGCCCGTTCCCGCGCCGGTCGTGTCGGTATGGCCGACGACGAGGACGTCGGGGACTTGACGCTCGCGCACGGCGCGCAGAATCTCCGGCGCCATCGCCTTGCTCTCAGGCGTCAGCTCCTCGGAGTCGAATCGGAAGAACAAGGTGAAATGACGCTGCGGTGGCGGGAGCGCCGCCAGGACGTCGCCGAAGAGCGCCCGGACGTCACCCTGCGACAGAGTGGAGACCGGAGCCGGAGCAGTCCTCACGCTGACGGTGGTGAAGTCGCGCGCCGAGCCGAGGTCCGTCCGGCCGGCGCTGTTGGTCACGTACGCCTTGCCGACGTTGCCCGTTTCGGGGTCGGGCAGCAAGGCGACCATCGCCTGGCCCGGATACTCAGGGCCCTTGGTCTTGTGTGACGCGCAGGCCGTCGCCAGCGTGAGGGAGCACGCGAGCGCGGGTACGATCAGCCGGCGCGTCACAATCATTGCGGCGAAACGCTGAGCGCGAGGGTGGTACCGCGAACTCCGACGATGGCGCCAGGGGTCTCGAGTTTGACGGCGTCGGGCGAGAGCTTGGCGATGCGGCCGGAGACATAGGCGGCCATGCCGCGCACGACGTTCAAGGCCAGACCGATGCGTCCTTCGGACGGTGCATACGCGAACCGGTTGAGATGGACCTCGCTGTTGGGACCGAGCGAAAAGCGAGTGTCGTCCTTGAGCGTGATCCCGAGCCGGCCATCCGATCCCGTACGCACTTTGTCGGCTTCAAAGACCCGCTGACCGACGGTCGCCGGCAGCACGGTATTGCCACGAACGATGAACGCCGAGCCGCTGACCACTTTGATCTGACCTGCAGACGGCTGCTGTTCGGCCGCAAAGGCCGGAACGGTCAGTAGCGTGAGCACGACGGCGGCGGCGACGGTGTGAGCGCGCATGGGTGTAGCCTCCTGGGGGTCTTCTAGGCACTCTTTCGGCACGAGAGGCTGAGACGGGTGCGCGCACCTGCACGGCAGTGCCGAAAACCTGGGGCGGGATTGAAGTTGACCGTGTTGTCCGGGAAGATGTGTGCAAGTGCGCTTCATCTCCCGGCCGATTTCGAGATCAGTTTTCGCGCGATGACGGCAGCTAGCGACCAACGACCGATTGGGGTATTCGACTCAGGTGTGGGAGGGCTGTCCGTTCTCCGGGCCATCCGCAACGAGCTTCCGTTCGAGGACGTCGTCTACGTGGCCGACTCGGGCTACGCCCCGTATGGCGATCGCCCGCGCGAATTCATCGAGGGGCGAGCCCTCGCCATCGTCGACTTCCTGCTGCAGCGTCAGGTGAAGGCGGTAGTGGTGGCCTGCAACACCGCCACGGGGGCCGCCGTCCATGTGCTGCGTGCGCGGCTGACGATCCCGGTGATTGCGATCGAGCCGGCGGTCAAGCCGGCCGCTTTGCAGACCCGGTCCGGCGTGGTCGGCGTGCTCGCGACCACGGGCACGCTCTCCAGTCCGAAGTTTCTCGATCTCGTGGACAGGCACGGCGCCGGCGTGAAGGTGCTGGTGCAGCCGTGCCCGGGACTGGCCGAGCAGGTAGAAGCAGGTGCGCTTGCCAGCGATGACACCAGAGCGCTCGTCGAGACACTGGTGCGTCCGCTTCTCGACAAGGCGGCGGACACACTTGTCCTCGGGTGCACCCACTATCCGTTCGTACGCCAGCTGATCGCCGACGTGGCCGGTCCGGCCGTCACGATCATCGATCCGGCCACCGCCGTCGCGCGCGAGCTGCGGCGTCGGTTGGAAGCAGGCGGCCTGGCCGCGACTCCGTCGCCATCAGCCACGAAACCAGAGGGCTCAGAGGAATTCTGGACCAGCGGCGACCCAACGACCGTGGGTGACGTGATTGCGCTCGTGTGGGGACAGCCGGTCCGCGTGCGCGCACTGCCCGCAACGTGATCGATGTGGGGATCGCCAGCTGTGGGGTCCGCCTTCGGGCGGACCTCACGAGTAAGAACTACGGCTGCTGAACGTTGACGACGGTAATGACTGGCGTCATCGAATAGACGCCAGCGGACGTTTCGCGAATTGATCGGTTGCCGTCGAAATCGAGCAGCACCGTGGTCGCCGTATTGGCGGCCAGCGTGAATGGTCGATTGAGCCGGATGTCACCGGAGGGAATGGTCACCGCGGCACTCGCGCCCACAGGCGGGGCGATCGCCGAAGCGCAGGCCGGTCCTGGTGCGGAAGGACTGTCGAAATAGAGGACGGCCGACGCCACCAGCAGACGGATTTGCGTGTAGTCACCAGCAGGAACGCCTTCTGTGCCAAGGACGTCGTCGGCACCGTTCTCGAGCTTTTTGAGATCGCAGGTGCGGCTCGTGGCGCCGCCGGCGAACGGAATCGTCGAGAAGGCGCTGCCGGTGCGATGCACGGACACGGACGAGAACGTCACGAGCACTGATCGCGCGTCGGAGAACGGACTGTCGGTCAGTTTCAGCGACACTGCTGCCGTCCCGGAAGGACTTGCAGGCGAGTCTCCGCAGGCGATGGCGCTCAGTGCGAGCGCCGCGGCTACGAAAGGCATCGAAAGTCTCATAACGGGCGAGAGTAGCAAGAGCTGAGCCGTATCCGCCAGGACTGGACTACGCGGGATGGCGCATCGATTCACATCCACTGCCTGGAGTCGCGACGTGGCTCGAGACGCGCCATGTAAGAAGGTGTCGGCGCGTCCGATCTGTGGGCCTCAGTCCGATGGCACAGTCCACCAGCCCCATTCGTAGGCCGCAAGTTCGAGATCTGTCTGAGACATCGTCGCGAGGCTCTCTGGAACGGATGATGGCGAGGTCCGCGCAGCGCCGGGTGGAATGGTCACTCCGGCAAACTGACGCGCACCGGACAGGTTGGCGACGAACAGCACCGTATCGCCGGGACAATGCCGTCGCAGGGCAAGGATCGACGGCGAACTGGTGTCCAGGAACGTCACCGAGCCGCGGCCGAAGGCCTTGTGCTCGAGCCGGATGCGGAGCATTGCCACCAGTCGATCGAACAGCGAGTCCGGGGCGGCGACGGCACTGGCGACATTCAGACGCCCGAAGCCCCACGTCGCGTGCTCGTTGGCGGGAATGGTTGCTGAGGCGCCCGTGGTGAATCCGCCGTGCGCACTGTCATTCCACTGCATCGGCGTTCGCAGGCCGTCGCGGTCGTCGAGGTCCAGCCGATCGCTCATCCCGATCTCGTCGCCGTAGTAGATGACAGGCGTTCCGGGCAGCGACAGCAGAATTGCGTGGGCGAGCTCGATGCGCCGCGGGTCGTGCCCGAGCAGCGGTGCGAGCCGCCGCCGGATGCCGCCGTGCAGACGCATGCTGTCGTCGGCCGCATAGACGTCCATCAGTCGATCGTTGTCGGTCGCCCCGAGCGCCGAGAGCGACAGGTCGTCGTGGTTGCGTAGAAAGACTGCCCACTGGCAGGACTCGGGAATCGCGGCGCTGCGACGCACGATGTCGATGACCGGTGCGGCCGTCTGGTCGGCAAAGGCGGCGAACAGACGCGCGACCAGCGGAAAATGAAAGGCCATGTGGCACTCGTCGCCGTTGCCGAAGTATTCGCGCAGCAGTTCGGGCGGCTGATTGGCTTCGGCAAGGAGCACCCGGCTTCCGGTGCCGTACCGTTCGTCCAGGTCGTGACGCAGCCACTTCAACAGCGCGTGCGTTTCGGGAAGGTTGTCGCACGACGTGCCTTCACGCTCGTACAGATGCGCGATTGCGTCGAGTCGTAATCCATCCACCCCCTTGTCGAGCCAGAAGCGCATCACCTTGAGCACGGCCTGGCGGACGTGCGCGTTGTCGAAGTTCAGATCCGGCTGGTGATGAAAGAAGCGGTGCCAGTAGTACGCCTGCGCCTGCGCATCCCATGTCCAGTTCGACGATTCGGCGTCGCTGAAGATCACCCGCGCCTGGGCATAGCGGTCCGCGGTGTCGCTCCATACGTAGAAGTCGCGTTTGGCGCTTGCCGCCGGCGCCCGCCGCGCCGCCTGGAACCACGGATGCTGATCCGACGTGTGATTGATCACCAGCTCGGTGATGACACGCATGCGGCGGCGATGGACCTCGTGGAGGAAGGCATCGAAATCCTCCATCGTGCCGTAGGCCGGCTGAATGCGCTCGTAGTGCGAGATGTCGTAGCCGTCGTCGCGGAGCGGTGACTCG
>Ga0173480_10000663_pt1 | contig 11795 bp, 10 predicted proteins | sample NitcycUS209509C1_FD_122622 | JGI IMG/M metagenome (GOLD analysis project Ga0173480, IMG submission 122622) | Soil microbial communities from Arlington Agricultural Research Station in Wisconsin, USA - Nitrogen cycling UWRJ-S209-509C-1 (version... | ecosystem: Environmental > Terrestrial > Soil... | reverse complement strand
GTGGGCGAGGGTGTGGACTACGACATCCACGAGGCCGTGGGCCTGGCGGGATCGACCGCGTCGGCGGTGCTGCTCGACACCCACGACGCGATCGCCTCGGCGACCCGCGGCAACGTCAGCATCTACGCCATCGACCCGCGCGGCCTGACGACCGGCTCCGAGGACCTGATCACGGTGAGCTCGACGATGCCCGAGCAGGGCGCCGGGCTCAATTCGCTGCAGAACGAGCTGCGTCTGTCGCAGGACAGCCTCCGGGTGCTCGCCGCCAACACCGGCGGCTTCGCCGCCGTCAACCAAAACGACTTCAACAACGCGTTCGACCGTATCGTGCAGGAGAACAGCCAGTACTACCTGCTCGGCTACTACTCGAACAACTCGCGGCGCGACGGCCGCTACCGCAAGATCCAGATTCGGGTGAAGCGGCCCGGCGCGCACGTCGTGCGGGCGCGCAACGGGTATTACGAGGCGCGCGGCCGCCGGCCGGCCGACGCCAAGCCCACGGCCAATCCGGCGATGACGGAGGCGCTCTCCAGCCCGTTGCCGGTTGCGGGGCTGCCGCTCAAGGTCTTTGCCGGCGCGTACAAGGGCGAGGCGCCGAATGCGGCCGTGGCCGTGGTGCTCGAGCTCGATGCCTCGAAGCTCGATTTCACGGAAGCCAACGGCACCTTCAACGAATCGCTCGAGATCGCCAGCGCCGCGACCGACTCGAAGGGCAAGGTGCTCATGGGCGAGCGCCACACCGCCAACTTGACCCTGAAGCCCGACACGTACCAGCGGGCGAAGGAACGCGGCTTCCGCGTGGTGACGCAGGTGAATCTCCCGCCCGGGCGCTACCAGTTGCGGCTGGCGGCCGGCAACAAGAACGGCAAGGCCGGGAGCGTCATCTACGATCTCGACGTGCCGGAGTTCTACAAGGAGGCGTTCGTGATGAGCGGCGTCGCGCTCACCGCCGCTTCGGCCAGCCTGACGCCGACCGTCAACGCCAAGAATCCGCTCGGCGACTTCCTGCCGGGACCGCCGATCGCCGCGCGGGAATTCGCCGTCGGCGACACGCTGATGTTCTTCGCCGAGTTCTACGAGAACGGGGCGAACAACCCGCACACCGTCGATCTGAAGGCGGAGCTCCGCTCGGAGGGCGGGCGCGTCGTGCTCGAGGCCGCCGAAGAGCGCTCGTCCAGCGAGGTGCGTGGTGGCGGCGGCTACGGCTTCGCCGGCCGGCTGCCGCTCACCGACGTCGAGCCCGGCCTGTACGTGCTGCACATCGAGGGGCGCTCGCGCGCGGGGCGGGACGCCGCTGCCAGCCGGGACATCCAGGTGCGGATCAAGTGAGGCCTTCAGCCTCTGACCTTTAGCCCCTAGCCTTTGGCCTGAAGCCGCTCTCCTGAAGCCCGAAGCCAGAAGCCCGAGGCCTGCGTGTCTTTAGATCTCATTCAAACCGTCGCCTTCGCGGGGGTCGCACTCTTTCTCGGCTACTTCCTGAAGCGCCAGCTGCCAGTGCTGGCGCGCTACAACATTCCCGCGCCGGTCGTCGGCGGGTTGCCGCTCGCCGCCCTCTTCGCGTTCGTCAATCGCGGAACGCCGCCGCTCATCGCCTTCGACACCGCGCTCCAGGTGCCGCTGCAGAACGCGTTCTTCGCCTCGGTCGGCTTCGGCGCCAGCTTTCGCGTGCTCGCGCGTGGCGGCCCGCTCGTCCTCGTCATGATGATCGTGGCCTCGATCGCCGCCGTGCTGCAGAACGTCGTCGGCGGCGGCGTGGCCTGGCTGCTCGGCGAGCATCCGCTGATGGGTGTGCTCGCCGGGTCCGTGACGCTCACCGGAGGACCGGCCACTGGGCTGGCGTTTGCTCCTTTGTTCGAAAGCGCGGGCGTGAACGGCGCCGCCACGCTTGCCGTGTCGGCGGCGATGGTGGGCATCGTGGCCGGCGGCCTGATGGGCGGGCCGATCGCCACGTACTTGCTGGGGCGTCACGCCGCGATCCTGCCCACGCGGGCGAGTGGGACGCTCGAGGCGCTGGTCGAGAGCCGGATGGACGAACCCGTGGCGGCGACGCCTGTCGGGGAGGACGTCGAAGCCTACAGCCTCTTGAAGCATCTCGTAGTGCTCCTGGTCGCGGTCGGCGCGGGCGGGTGGGTGAGTGCGGGCTTTGCCGCCATGGGGATGACGCTGCCCGCCTACATCGGTGCAATGACCGTGGCCGCCATCCTCCGCAACGTCGACGACGTCGCCGGCACGATCGGGATCTCGCAGCGCACCATCGACGATCTCGGGAGCGTGGCGCTCTCGATCTTCCTGGTGATGGCGTTGATGACTCTGCGCCTGTGGGAACTGGCTGGCGCCGTGGTGCCGCTGCTCGTCATCCTCACCGCGCAGGTGGCGCTCGTGGCGCTGCTGTGTCTGTTCGTCGTCCCGCGGGTGATGGGGCGCGACTACGACGCCATCGTGATGTCCGGCGGCTTCTGCGGCTTCATGCTCGGCACCACGGCCAACGCCGTGGCCAACATGGGCGCGCTCGTCGAACGCTACGGTCCGGCGCCGAAGGCCTACATGGTCGTGCCGCTGGTCGGCGCGTTCGGCATCGACTTCGTCAACGCCTACATCATCACCGCCATCGTGAATTTCTGGACCGGTTAGGCCTGAAGTAGCGGCCCTGTCGTACACGAAAAGGGCCACCTGAAGGTGGCCCCCACGAATCGCCCCGATCGCCCCCGCGAAGCGGGGGCCAGCAGATACTGTCAGCGAGGCATAGCCGGAAGAGTGCGGCGGCGGCGCCTCGCCCTAGAGCTTCGGCAGCAGCTTGGTCTTGATCGTGCCGTTCGAGTGCTCGAACTTGTACTGGTTCCGATCCATCTTTGGATTGGTCGGGACCTTCAGCACCACATCGATCACTTCGCCTGGCATCAGCGCCTTCCGGTAGCGGAACGGCTGCGCTCCGGTGACCGGTTCGCCCGCCTTGTCGTACCAGAACTCGTCGACCTTGAGCCCGGCAATGGGGCCCGTGGCCAGATTCTTCACCTTGATCGTCGTGACGATCATGTTGCCTTCGCGCTTGGTGACCGGCTTGAGATAGCCCAGCTCGGCTTCGCCTCGAACGGGGGAGATGAGCTTGGCGGCCGGAGCCGGTGCCTGCGCGGAAGCCGCGCCGCCGCCGAGCAGCAGACCGCCGGTGAGCGCCAGCACGGTGCAGAGAGAACGAGTCATAGCCTGATCCTTTCCGTCGCGCGATCCTGGCATTGATGCCCGACCGCCGCCCGGCCGCGGGCGCACCCGCGCACCCGCCGCGACGAATTATAGGAGCTTACATCTCGCCGTTCCAGTCTTCAGGTTCCCCGTTCGCCGAGCGGAAGACTTCGAGGTGCCACTTGCCGCCGCCCCACGGTTCGATCACCTCGGTAGCGACCACATCCACCAGGATTTCCGCGAAGGAGCGCCCTTCCGGGTCCCCCTCGAGATGGTAGGCGGGCTCGTCCCAGCCGAAGTTGGGGTAGAGCACCATGGTGAGGAACAGGTCGTAGCCGTCGTCCACCACGATGATCTGGCCGGTCGGCCGCTTGATCGTGGAGTGGTACACCAGGTATTTCTCGGCGCTGTGCGCGCGGATGTAGCGCTTCAGCGCGAACTCGCGGGCGACGACCTCCTCGACCGCGATCTTCTTTTCCCAGCAGTCACGGCAGTATCGCTCTTCGCCGCGTGGCTCCGAGACGTCCTTGGCGCCGCACAGCGCGCACTTCGTCTTCTCGACGCTTGATTTCCGGCCCATCCCCCTGAGTATACCGGGGCCGCGCCCCGCGGACGGGGTGGCGTGGGCAGGGCGGGTTGGGGGAACGCCGGCGTAGCTGACGGCCCGCCCCGCAGATCCGCCCTACACCTTGCGAGGCTCGGTTACGGCCGGGACATAGACCTCGTGCACGTACTCCTTCACCATGCGCCGCGCGCTGAAGCGCGGCAGCACGGTGCGGATCGACTGCTTGACCGTCTGCAGCCACCGGTGCGGCACGCCCGAGCCGTCGCGGTCGTAGAAAGCGGGCACCAACTGCTGCTCGAGCAGCGTGTACAGCGCCTGCGCGTCTGCCCAGTCCTGCGCACCGTGATCGTCGGGATTGGCGGTGGCCTCGATGAGCCAGCCGTTCTCGCCGGTGAAGCCCTCGGCCCACCAGCCGTCGCCGATCGACAGGTGCGGCGTGCCGTTGATCGCCGCCTTCATGCCGCTGGTGCCGCTGGCCTCGAGCGGCTTGCGCGGGTTGTTCAGCCACACGTCGCAGCCCTGCACCAGGAAGTGGGCGACGTGCATGTCGTAGTCGTCCACCACCGCGATGCGCCCGCCGAACAGCGGGTCGAGCGCGCGGTGGTAGATGTGCTGGAGATGGTGCTTGCCGATGTCGTCGGCGGGATGCGCCTTGCCGGCGAACACGATCTGCACCGGCCGGCCCCATTTGTTGAGGATGCCGGCGAGGCGCTGGGGATCGGTGAAGAGCAGTTCGGGGCGCTTGTAGCCGGTGAAGCGCCGGGCGTAGCCGATGGTCAGCGCGCTCTGGTCGAACATCGTGCCCGCCGCCACGACCCGCGCCGCGGACCCGCCTTCGGTCGTCCACCGCTGCCGCGCCCGCTCGCGCACGAACTGGAAGAGAAACGTGCGCAGCGCTACGCGCGCGGCCCACAGTTCCTCGTCCGGAATCTCGAGCACGCGATCGCACAGCACCGGATCGTCGTGCGACTCGAGCCAGTCCGGACCGAGGTAGCGATCGAGGAGCCGCGCAATCTCCGCCGACATCCAGGTGGGCACGTGCACGCCGTTGGTGAGCGCCTTCACCGGCACGCGGCTCACCGGCAGGTCGGGCCACAGCGACTTCCACATCTGCCTGGTCACGTCGCCGTGCAGCTGGCTCACGCCGTTGACAGAGGCCGCAGTGCGCATCGCCAGCGCCGTCATGTTGAACATCGGACCGGCGCCGTTGTCGTGTGAGCCGAGATCGAGGAAGCGGGTCCGGTCGTCGCCGAGATCGCCCCAGAGTTCGCCGAGATGGGTTTCGACCATGCCGAACGTGAACGCATCGTGGCCTGCCGGCACCGGCGTGTGGGTCGTGAACACGGTGGTGCGGCGGACGTCGGCGAGGGCGCTGTCGAAGGTCAGCCCCTGCGCGCAGAGGTCGTGGATGCGCTGCAGCACCACGAAGGCCGCATGGCCCTCGTTGAGGTGATAGAGCGCCGGCGAGAAGCCGAGCGCGCGCAGCGCCCGGACGCCGCCGATGCCGAGCACGATCTCCTGCTGCAGGCGGGTTTCGCGATCGCCGCCGTAGAGCCGCGCCGACAGCTCGCGGTCGCGCGGCGCGTTCTCCTGCAGGTCGGTGTCGAGGAGGAACAGCGACACCCGTCCGGCGCGCACGCGCCACACCGCGGCCAGCACGGTGCGGCCCGCGAGCGGTACCGCCGTCACGCACGGCTTGCCGTCAGGGGTGAGCGCCGGCTCGATCGGCGCGTCTTCCCAGTTCAGGCGCTCGTAGCGCTCTTCCTGCCAGCCATCGGGCGTGATCGCCTGGTGGAAGTAGCCCTGCGGGTACATGAACCCGACGCCGATGAGCGGCACGCCGAGATCGCTCGCCTCCTTGCAGTGATCGCCGGCCAGGACGCCGAGGCCGCCGGCGTAGATCGGCAACGACTGGTGCAACGCGAACTCGGCGGAGAAATAGGCGATCGACGCTGTGGCGAGCTGCGGATGCGCGCGCGCGCACCACGTGTTGCGCGCCGCCCGTGCGTCGTCGAGGCCGGCCATCGCGCGGTCGTACATCGCGAGCCACTCGGGGCTCGCCACCGCGCGCGCCAGTGCGTCGTTCGAAATTTGCGCCAGCATCTTCACCGGGTTGTGGGCCGTGAGCCGCCACAGCGTGTAGTCGAGGCGGCGAAAGACGTTGCGCGCTGTCCGATTCCAGCTCCACCAGAGATCGCCCGCCAGTTCGTTCAGGCGATGGATGCGGTTGGGCAATTCGGGCACGCGTACTCCTCAGCTGTTGAATCGGCCGGCTTTGTTCGGGTGGAGCGGGAGGTCCGTGATGGTCGAATTTGCGGACCGGCTCAGGCTCAACCGCGGGATCGTGTATTCTGAGCCTACGCCCGATCCTGGGCATGCTCCAAGGAACTGAGCTATGGCCCCGAACGCCCGACCCACTGCCGCGAAGCGAGAACGCGAAAAGTCGCTCGCGGAACGCCGCAAGGAAAAGGAGGCCCGCCGCCGAGACGCGAAGGAGCGGAAGGCGACCGCCGGCCCCAAGGCCGACGGCATCGACCCCGACATCGCTGACATCAAGCTCGGCCCGCAGCCCCTGGCCGACTGGCAAGTCGAAGACAACCCCGAAGGCTGACGCGTGCCCGATTTCCAGCCTTCGCGCGACCGCGCGGGGCTGGACGACCGGCCCCCGGCGCAAGACCGGGAGCCAGCCGCCTTTCCCTACAAACCGAACCGGCCGCCTCAGTTGGCGGCGAAGCAGTAGAGCAGGCCGGCGCCGCCGGTGGCGACGAGGTTCGCCTGACTGCAGCCGGCCGACTTGTGCGTGGCGTTCCACGACGAGTTGCCGCCGCCCGTGCGGTCGTGATGCCCGAGCCACACGCCCGGCCCCTGCCCGCGCGGTGTGCCGGCCGGCGGCGCCACGTTGCTGGTGTAGTTGCTGCAGGTGGTGTCGTCCGCGCCGGCGCGCGCGCGGCCGAACGAATCCGAGCCCGTGAGGATGTCGTGCTGATTCGGCATGTCGCCGACGCCGTTGACGACCGTGCCCTTTTCGGTCAGCGCGAACGTCTTGTTGATGGTGTTGCGATCGCGCTCGACGTCGCCGTGCAGGTCGGCCACGTTGTTGGCCACCAGCGCGCCGTTCTTGTTGTACCAGGGACCGGCGCCGATCCGATCGCGGGCGTTGACCGCCGGCTGGCCGTTGGCGGCCGTGGCGCTCAGATAAGCGCGCCAGGTGCGTCCCGCAGGCGTGGGGATAGCGCCCGCCGTGGCCATCTGCGCGCAATACGCGTCGGCGCCGGCAAGGCCGCCGTAGTTGGCGCCGTCGCCCTTGCCCACGCTCGTGATGAAGAACGACACTGGTCCCGCCGGGCCCGCCGGGCCGCGGCCTGGTTGGGGTGGCAGTGCCTGTCCCGCCGGCGCCGGCGCCTGGGCGAACGCGACCAGGGATGCGAGCGCGGCGAGGCCGACCACCGCGAAGACGTGTTGCACCTTGCGCATGAACTTTCCTCCTTGGATGTCTCCCGACCCCGCCGAGCCGCCGCCGGCCCGCACGTTTTCAAGACGCTGCTTGGTGAGCCGAGGTAAGGTAACACAGGGATACGGGGGCTCATGTCGGTGCGTTTACGGCCGCAGGCCGGCGGAATCGCCGGCACCACGCTGCTCTTGGCGCTGGCGTTCGGACAGCCCGCGGCCCAATCGCCAGCTGTGCCCGGCAGCGGCTCGGCGCTCGACCGGGTCACGCGCTACGTCGAGGACTACTACGGGCGGGCCCGCAGCCTGATGGCCGAGGAAACGGTCACGCTGCAGCACCTGCTACCCGACCTCTCGCCCGACGGCCGCCGCCGCCGGCTCGTCTACGAGCTTCGTGTGGAGTGGTCGCCCGGCAGCGACACCGAGGAAGCGCGCGCCACGGTGGTGCGGGAACTGCTGCGCGTCGGCAACCGGCCGGCGCGGCCGGGCGAGAAGCCCGAATGCCTCGATCCCCGCGCCATCTCGCCGGAACCGCTGGCGTTCCTGCTGCCGGCGCAGCGCGAGCGCTTCACCTTCAGCATGACCGGGCGGGCGCGCGTCGGCCTGCGTGATGCGCTGATGATCGACTACACGCCCACGTCCGAGCGGCCGGCGGTCGTCACCGGCGACAAGACGTGCCTGACCATGGATCTGCCGGGCCGCTCGCGCGGCCGGGTCTGGATCGATCCGGCCACCGACGCCGTTCTCCGCCTCGACGAGTTCATGGTCGGCCCTACCGACGTGCGCGTGCCCAGGCCGCTGCAGTCGCCGGGCGGCGCGATGTACGTCACCGTGGACCGTTCCGATACCACGACGGTCTACCAGCCCGTGGCCTTCGACGATCCCCCTGAAAGGCTCATGTTGCCGTCGCGTATCGACACGGTGTCGGTGATCAAGGCCACCGGCGTGCAGCGCCTGCGGATGACGCAGGAGTTTCGCAACTACCGCCGCTTCCTCACCGCGTCGCGCATTCTCCAGGACCCGTAGAGTGGGGCCGGGTCTTCAGGCCGGCCATGGCGCGCCCGTGCTCACGGGGCCGGACTCAGACCGCGGCCGTACAGACTAAGGGCGGGTCGTGAGACCCGCCCTCGAACACCTACCTGCCTTACCCGCTCTACCCGCCCTACCGGCGCGAAGCGCCGGCCCGTGAGTTCTACCGGGGGTTGTCGTGGTGTGTCCCGTCGATGACGTGGTCGAGGTCGCGATCCTCGCACCGCGCCGGCTCTTCGAGCTCTGTCGCCGTGATCCACATCGTGTAGGACTTCGCGTTCCACGGCTCGACGAGCACCGCCGGGTCGTGCGCAGTGGCCGTGTACTCGACGGTGTCGCCCACGCGGCGCAGCCGCTCCACCACCTTCAGTCCGGAGGTATGGAACGCCCCGTTGTCGGTGAGCCAGGTGTCTTCGTTGAAGTTGGTGGTCTCGACCACGAGCGTGTCGCCCTCGAAGCGGCCGATCGAGTCGCCGAGGTAGCTGGCCGGCAGGTCCTTGCGGAAGGTCGTCCGTCCATCCACCGGGATGATGCGGAAAAAGCCGCCGTTCACGTCGTCGTAGAGGAACACCACTTCCCTGGCGTTCTGGACGACCTTGTGCGGCGGGCCGATGCGCGGCACTCCCGGCGCCAAGCACTTGAGCCCGCTGTCGGTTTCCACCTGGCGCGCGCTGAGGTCCTTCACCTTGGCCTGAAACTCGGGCTTGTACTTCGGGAAGAGCGCTTCCGGCGGGCTGGCCGGTGCCGGGCGGGGGGCCGCAGCCGGAGCCGGGGCTGGAGCCGGTTGCGCGGCGCCCGGTGCAGGCTTGCAGCCTCGCAGGCACAACGAGCCGTCGGGCAACTTCTGCGGCCGGACGAACTCGATGCCGCCCAGGTGATCCCAGGTGCCGTTGAAGTCTGGCTTTCCGTTGAGGCGCGGCGTCGGCTTGGCGGAGAGCTGCGCGATCAGCTCCGCGGAGCCGCGCGGCGGCGCCTGCGCCGTGAGCGCGGCGGGTGCCGCGATCACCACGACGAACGCGGCGGCCGGGAACCATCGACGAACGATGCGATGCGTCATACGCCCTTCCTCGTGAAATGCCGTCACACGCCTGGTCAGCGCCCGGACAACTCGTACTTACGGCCGTCCGCGTAGGTGATGTTCTTGACCCATCCGAGGTGCTTGGTCCCGTCGCGCGCCGGGTTGCACTCGATGCTGAGGACTTCCCCCGGCTCGCCGGCGATCGACTCGCGCGTGAGACCGCCCCGGCGGGCCATCGCCGTGGGCACGGTGCCCAGCGCCCACGTGTTCGTCTGCCCGTCGTCGCCCTTGACGTCGAGATGCAGGTAGATGTGCGGGTTCACCCAGTCCACCTTCGAGATCACGCCCTTGAGCGTCACGGTTTTCGACAGGTCGAACTGTCCGGCGACGGAGTGATGGGCCGAGAGCAGCGGCGCCATCCCGATCATGGCGGCCACGGCCAGCAGCACGCCCAGCCATCTCTGACGCATTCCGAAACCTCCCCAGCCCGCCCGAAGGGCGGATCGTTCGTTCGCCTAGCGAAGGAATCCTAGGTCCCCGCGCCGGGGGGCGTCAAGGCGCGGATCAGACTGCGCTAACTCTTGAAGCGGCGGCAGTCGATGGCGTGCTTGCGGACCTTGTAGTTGAAGATGCGGTCGGTGGTCTGCAGCAGGCGGGCGGCGCGGCTGCGGACCCCGCGTGCCGCGCGCAGGGCGTCGAGCAGCAGGTCCTTCTCGTAGGCGTCGAGCGACTCGGACAGGCTGAAGGGTGAGGCGAGCCCGGCGGCGTCCGCGGCGTGGATCGCGGGGGACAGGTGGTGGCCGTGGACGACCTCGTCGTCGCAGAGCAGCACCGCGCGTTCGATGACGTTGGCGAGCTCGCGCACGTTGCCGGGCCACTGATAGCGCGTCAGCATGTCGAGCGCGCGGGGCGAAATCCGGCGGGCGCTCTTCCCGTGATCGCAGGTGAAGCGGGCGAGGAAGAAGTCGGCGAGCAACTGGACGTCCGCGGCGCGGTCGCGCAGCCGCGGCACCGGGATCGAGAAACCGCTGACGCGGTGGAAGACGTCGGCGCGGAAGCGGCCGTCGCTGACCATCGCATCGAGGCTGATCTCGGACGTCACGACGATCCGGACCTGCGGGTGCAGGGGCGAGGGCGCCTGTCCGGTGGCGAACTCACGCTGCTGCAGCACTTTCGTCAGCTGGCCCTGGGCGGCGGTCGTGAGCTCGTGGATATCGTCGAGAAACAGGGTGCCGCCGTCGGCGAGCGGCGGGCGCTTCTTCGACGCCTCGCGGCCGCGCAGCAGGTCGAGGAGATCGTGTTCGAGACTCGATCCGCTCATCCGGCTGCAGCTGTACTCCACGAACGGTTTGCGCGCCCAGTGCGAGCCGTGGTGCAGCGTCCGCGCCAGAAACTCCTTGCCCGTTCCCGCTTCACCTTCGAGCAGCACGGGCGTGCCGGTGTGCGCCGCCCGGGACACGAGTTCGCACACCTGCCGCATGGCATCGCTCTTACCGATGATGCTGGTGAGATCGTGGCGGCCGTGGAGCCGCCCGCGGAGGCGGCTGTTCTCGTCCACGAGCCGGGTGCGCTCGCTGAGGCGCAGGCGCTGGGCCGCCACGGCAGGCCCGATGAACACGGCCAGCTGTTGCAGGACGGCCGCGACGAAGGCCGGCGAGTCCGGACCATGAGGCGCCAGATCCACCGTGATGGAACCGATGGTGCGCTGATCGGCGACGATCGGGACCGACACCGCGCTGCCCGGCGGACCGGCCGCCAGGCCGTGCGGCGCCTCCGCCCGCAGCGTCGCGCCGTCGTCCTCGATGTCCACGACCGCGCGCGCGGCCAGGCGTTCGCTGACGATCGCGTCCGCGATATGCGGAAGCGCGGCCGCCGCGTCCTCCACCCAGAGGGCGCGGCTGGCGTCAGCGATCAGCGCGGCGGCGCGCAGCGGGCCGCCGTCATCGGGGGCAACCGTTGTCAGTTTTCGTGAGTCGGAATTCTGGGCCACCGGCGTGCTCCCGGGTCCGTGCCACGGCCCGGTCTCTCTCGGCGCCAAAGTGAGCAAAAGAAACGCCACCACGGCCGCTGGCCCGCGGGCTGGTTCCGCGGAGTTTTCCTAGGAAAATCGCCGAGTCTCAGGATGGGCGCCGGCGGGGAGTCTGGACTTTTTTGTAGTGGCTCGGCGATTCGCCGACAGCCCTGTCGTATCGCGGTGCCGGCGCGGGCAGGGGCCGGGGGCGTGTCCGAGTGCCGCGCGGCCCCTTGTCGACAAATGTGTGGGCGATGCCCCGAACGCAAACGGGGTTGTAGCGACGACCGTCAGTGCTTCTAAGTGGTGGGGAAGAAAGGAACTCGCGCTCGAAGGCCAAGCGCGAAGCGCGCCGGCCGAGTGACGGAAGCCGTTCTGACGCACCAGACCGAGCGTCAGCGATGGGATGGTGCGGAAGAAAGGACTCGAACCTTCACTCCCTTGCGGGAACTAGCTCCTGAGGCTCCCCAATAACAGGGCGATTAACGGCCGACCTCGGTAAAACGGGGTCGGCTTTTTTCGTTGGCGGCCGATGGCGGCCGACTGCG
>Ga0173480_10000662_pt1 | contig 11799 bp, 10 predicted proteins | sample NitcycUS209509C1_FD_122622 | JGI IMG/M metagenome (GOLD analysis project Ga0173480, IMG submission 122622) | Soil microbial communities from Arlington Agricultural Research Station in Wisconsin, USA - Nitrogen cycling UWRJ-S209-509C-1 (version... | ecosystem: Environmental > Terrestrial > Soil... | reverse complement strand
CGCTCTCCATCTCGTCCGTGAAGATCGTCGCCACCGTGGTGCGCGATATGGGCTTCCTGCGCCGCAATGTCGGGCAGGTGATCCTCGCTTCGGCGATCGTCGACGACACCATCGGCTGGATCATCATCGCGATTACGTTCGGGCTCGCCGGACAGGAGAGCTTCAATTGGCTCTCCGTAAGTGGACACGTGTTTGGAACGCTGCTGTTCCTCGTGTTCAGTTTCACGCTCGGACGCCGCCTGGTGTTCAAGATCATCCAGTTCAGCAACGACCACTTCCGCGGCGAGGGCGCCGTCATCGCGGCCATCCTGGTGGTCATGGGACTCTTTGCCCTCATCACGCAACTGATCGGCGTGCACACGGTGCTTGGCGCGTTTGTCGCCGGCATTCTGGTCGGCGAATCCCCGATCCTCACCGAAGAAATCGACCGCCAGTTTCGCGGCATCGTTGCCGGGCTGTTCATGCCGGTGTTCTTCGGCCTCGCCGGCCTGAGCGCCGACCTGACCGTCCTGAAGGACCCGCAGCTCGCGCTGCTGACGCTTGGGCTTATCGGGATTGCGAGCGTCGGCAAGGCGACGGGCGCCTTTGCGGGCGGCTACTTCGGCGGGCTGACCTTCCGGGAATCCACCGCGCTCGCGATGGGCATGAACGCACGCGGGTCCACCGAAGTGATCGTCGCCACCATCGGGCTCTCGATGGGCATGCTCAGCCAGAACCTGTTCACGATGATAGTTGCCATGGCGGTGATCACCACCACGGCGATGCCACCGACCCTGCGCTGGGCACTCGCGCGGCTGCCGATGCGGCGCGAGGAGAAGCTGCGCCTCGAGCGCGAGGAGTACGAGCGGAATTCATTCGTGGCCAATCTGGAGCGCGTCCTGCTCGCAGTCGACGGCGGGGCAAATGGGCGTTTTGCCGCGCGGGTCACCGGCTTGCTCGCCGGGATACGCAACATGCCGGTGACCATTCTCGACGTGAGTGCTGGCAAGAACAAGGCAAACGGCGATGGGAACGACGCAAAGGAGAGTGAGTCCGGCATCCGCGGCATCGTTGTCGCGGCCGCCGAGAAAGCGAGCGCCAAGCGGGACGAGCCTCCGACCATCGATGTGATCGTTCGCAAGCATGACGTTTCCCCCGATGAAGCGGTCGTGACCGAAGCGCGGCGCGGCTACGATCTGCTTGTCGTCGGCATCGACGAAGCCGTGACAAAACGCGGCGGGTTTCACGAGGTGCTCTCGAGCCTGGTGCGCAACTTCGAAGGTTCGATCGCGATCGCGGTCGCGCGCGAAGCACAAGAGGAGAATGCGGCCGCCGCTATCAGCAGAGTCCTCGTGCCGGTAACCGGTAACGAGAATGCGCGCCGTGGCGCCGAAGTCGCCATCACGCTTGCGCAGGCCGCGCACGCGCCGGCCTCGACACTGTCTATCATCAGCCGCAGCGCAAAGAACCGGCAACAGTTGCGCCGGGAAACGGAGGCGGTGACCGACGAGATAAAGAAGATTGCCACTTACCTGAAGGCGAAGATCAAGTCCGATATCCGCACCGATGACGATGCCGCAGATGCGATCCTGAAAGCGATCAAGCGCGAAAAGGCGGACCTCGTGGCGATCGGGGTGAGCCGCCGGCCCGGCGACCAGCTTTCATTTGGCGGGGTCGCCGACACGCTGCTGAAGGAAGCGGAGTGCTCGCTGATGTTCATCGCGCCGCAGGCGCGCGGAGCGGTGAAGTCCGCGCCCAAGGGGCCGGAGCAGGCCGCGGCCGCCGGCTAGTTCGAGCTTTCAGCCTACGGGACTGGACACTGATTGGAGCCGTAGGCCTCGTTCAGGAAGCGCGCCAGCCGCAGGCCCGCCACGCCGAGCTGGCGATCGAGTATCGACTTCGCCTTGGCGAGGTAGTCGTCGTCGAGGATGTGGTGACCGGGCGTCATCGCCCAGATCTCCTGAGCCTTCTTGTGTGTTTCCTCGACCCACGCGGTGGGCGTTCCGCCATCGATGTCAGGCTTCGTCGCATCGCTGCTTTTCAGCCACTCGCGCTCCAGTCTGGCCACGTAAGAGCCCCACGCCCATTCCAGCCTGGAGATCAGCAATTCATCCCAAACAGTGTGGAGGTTGCTGGATTCGAGAGCGAGCTTTCCTTTGTCGCTGGTGCGTCCTCTGACGAAAATCAGGACATCGATGCCGTTGCCGCCTCCCTGCTCGTCCACGGTGTGCAAGGGCTGGTGAATGTCGCCGAGAAAATGAACGGCAAATTGCAGAGCTTCCCGCTTCGCCTCGTCAGTCGGGGCGCAGCGCAGGTCGTTTCGGAGCCGCTCCAGCTCGGCCACGATGCAATCGCCCTGATCGGGGTCCGGCTTGCAATCCCGCGCGCGATCGAACTTGTCCTGGGCGATCGGAATGTCGGCAAAATGCCAGTTGTTCGTTTTCCGTCGCGAGGTGCGAACATCGTCGGCCCAGCTCGCGATCGAGGCCATCGAGGCCTTCTCGAGAAGACGATTCACGGCATCGGCGGCTGCGGGGCTCAGCCTGCGCTGTGCGATTTCCGCGACGATGGAGTGTCCCTCCTGGCCCCAGGCCGATGCCTGATGGAGCGGCGCCAGTGCAAGAACAGCCGCAATGAAAATCGTCCTCATGATCAGCCCCTCCTTTAGATGAGCGCACTGGGACTATGGCAGGACCTTCGGACAATCAAAAGGCGAGAAATCGCGATGAATCGCCGCCGAAGGTGGATCATCTCACCTTGCCGCGTGCCGCAACCGGATACACCGCCTCGACGATGCCTTTCCGCGCCGCGTAGACCTCGTCCATCATGTTGGTGACGACGCAGCAGTGGTTCGGGATGATGCTGACGACCTCTCCGATCTGCGGCTTCTTTGTGCACTTGGACAGATCGAGAATGCCATGCTCTTCCGAGAAGCCTGTGACCTCGGCGTCCGGATATTCGACCACGCGGCCGTAGCCCTTCGCGTAGTATTGCTCGTAAGTCATGACCTTGGAGCCCGCGTCGAAGACTGCGCGGGTCTCCGTCGGACGGCTGACGATGGTGGCCCGCACCGTCATGGCGCAGTCGTCCCAGGTGGCCGCGCCCGCGGTCACCTGCATCACGTCATTGTAGATGTAGGTACCGGCGCGGTACTCGGTCAGCATCGGGAAATCGCCGCAGCCCTTGAGCTGGGGCGATCCGCCGCCCGACACGACAGGCGTCGCGATGCCCGCGCCGTTGAGGAGTTGCAGCGCTCGTTCGAGCCAGAGCCGCTGCTCGGGCTTTGCGGTCGGATAGGTCATCAGCCCTTCGAACCGCATGTTCGGCAGACGCATCGCAATGTTGGCAAAGTCGAGCGCCGCTTGCGGGCTCTGCACACCGTTCCGCGCACCGCCGGTGTCGCACTCGATCAGGAACGGAATATCGACGCCATGGCGCTTGCCTGCCTCGGAGAGCCCGCGCGCCACCACCTCGTTGTCGACCACGACCGCCATGCGCTTGAGACGCCGGATCAACGCAACGAGCCGCTCGGTCTTGGCTTCGCCCAGCACGTTGTAGGTCAGCAGGATGTCGTCGGCGGCGCCGGCGTCCGCCATCACCTCGACTTCGCCGAGCTTCTGGCAAGTGATACCGACTGCGCCGGCCTCGATCTGCTTTTTCGCGAGTGCCGGGATCTTGTGGGTCTTGATGTGCGGCCGGTTGGCGAGTCCGTGGCTTGCGAGGATGTCCTGCGCGCGGCGGATGTTCGCCTCGACGACATCGAGGTCGATGACAACCGCGGGTGTATCAAGCTCTTCGACCAAGGTCGGCATCTCGTTCCTCCACTCACCGCCGTGTCCGCAGGCGGGCCGCGCTCTTTTCCGTTGTTACCCTGCGGAAACATGTTAGCCTAGGCGACAATCGGCTGCAGTTCAAAGCGGCCGAAGCCAGGGAGGACGTGAATGCAAATCATCGACAAACGAAGTGTGCTTGCTGCTCTTGCGCTCGGCACTGCGGCACTCGCACTGCCGACGGCGGCGAATGCGCAGCGCGTGTTCAGCTTCGCATACGACCAGCCGCACACGACGGCGTACGGCATCGCCGGCGATCTCTTCAACGCCAAGCTCAAGGAGTTGTCCGGCGGCAAGATGAGCATCAACCAGTTCCCCAACGCGCAGCTCGGCCAGGAGCCCGTGATGCTCCAGAAGGTGCGCACCGGGGACATCGATTTCATCATCACGTCGACGGCGAATGCCTCGAGCGTCGCGCCGCAGTCCGGTGTGTTCTCGCTGCACTTCATCTTCCGCGACCAGAAGCACCTTGCCGCTACGCTCGCCGATCCCGGCGTATCGAAGGCTTTTCGCGACATGATCAAGGACTCGGTGCAGGGCGCGCAGGTTCTCGGCCTGCTCACCATGGGTCTGCGCAACATGTATGCGAAGAAAGACATTGCAAAGCTCGATGACATCAAGGGCATGAAGGTGCGCGTTCAGGCAACCAAGACCGAGGACACGCACTTCCCCGCCTATGGTGCCCAGACCGTGCACATGCCGTTCGGTGAGGTCTATACCTCACTGCAGACCGGTGTCGTGAACGTGGCGGAGAACGGCATCAACGTCTATCTCGCAAACAAGCACTACGAGGTGGCGCCGATCCTCTCGATCACCGAGCATGAGGCGAACAACAACTGCATCTGGGTTTCGGACAAGCTGTGGAACAGCCTCACCGATCAGGAAAAAGGCTGGGTGCAGGCGGCCGCCGATGAGGTGTCGAAGCGCGAACCCGCCATGGCGCTGAAGCTGGAAGCGGACTCGGCTACGAAGCTCAAGACCATGGGTGTCAAGGTGGTCGATGGCGTGGACAAATCCGGCTTCATCAAAGCAGCCGAGCCGATCCAGGATCAGCTCGCCAAGGAGCTTGGACCTCACGCGATCAAAATTCTCGACCTCGTCCGGAAGGTGAAGGTCAGCGGCTCATAGGAATTGCGATTGAAGGGGGCGGCGCGATCTGGCGCCGCCCTCTTCTGGTGCGGGAAGGGGGAGCCGTTTGCCGTTCGATTCTCTGGTGATTGCGCGCCACCGTCATCTGAAATGGGCGGCGCTCGATCCGCTTGAGCATCTGCTCATGGTGCTGTGCGGCGTTTGCATCGGTGGCTTCACGCTGTCGGTGTTCTGCGACGTCGTAACCCGCGAGATCGGCGCACCTTGGCTCTGGCTGCAGCAGGTGACCACAGGGTTCTTTGCCTGGGGCGTCTTTATCGGGGCAGCGGCGGCGACGCGCAGGCTCGATCATCTCAACCTGGTCGAGATCACCAAGACGATGCGCGGCTCGAGCCGCACCTTCATCGAGATCGTCAACCGGCTGGTCGTCTTGGTGGTCGGCGTGATCATGCTGATCTTCGGAATCCAGAATGGCATCAACGATCTCGGCAGCTTTCGCATGCCGTCGTTGATCCCGCTGACCTACTACACGGCGAGCGTGCCGATCTCCGGCGCGCTGATCGTCCTGTTCTGCGCCGAGCAGATCATCAACGGCTGGCTCCACGGGTTCGAGGGCCCGGAGGACGGTGACGACTTCGGGAGGATCGGATGAGCAATGGCGCTCTGATCCTTCTGATGACTGTGCTGTTCCTTGGGCTCGGTTACATGGGCGTGCCGGTGGCATTCGCGCTGCTCGCCGGAACCTTCGTCGCCACGATGCTCACGCCGATCTCGCTGCAGTCGATGGTCGGCCAGATGTTCCACGGCATCGATGCCGAGACACTGCTGGCGATCCCGTTCTTCCTGCTGGTCGGCGAACTGATGACGTCTGCCGACGTGACCAATCGCATGGTGCGGCTCGCGCAGACGCTCGTCGGCCACATGCGCGGCGGGCTCGCGCAGGTCGTGACGGTGTTCAGCATGTTCTTTGCGGGGATTTCGGGTTCGTCTACGGCGGACGTCGCGGTGCTCTCCCGCACTGTCGCGCCCGAAATGGACAAGGAAGGCTACGATCGCGCCTTTACGGCCGCGCTGATCGCGTGCGCCTCAACCATGGCGAACCTGATCCCGCCAAGCATCATGGCGGTGGTGTATGGGGCGATCGGCAACGTTTCGATCGGCGGGCTCTTCCTTGGCGGGATCGTGCCGGGCGTGCTCATCGGCATTGGGTTGATGATCTATTCGCACTTCTTCGGGCCGGTCGGAGTTCGCAAGCGACGTGCAACCCTCGGTGAATTTGTCGATGCGACGCGCGCCTCCCTGCTGCCGCTGGTCATCCCGATTATCATCATGGGCGGCATTCTGACCGGCTGGTTCACGCCGACCGAGGCTGGCATGATCGCCGCAGCCTACATCATCCTGGTCATCATACCGTTTCTCAATCCGGGGCACATCAAGCGGCTGCCGCGCGATTTCGTTTTTACGGGACTGCTCTATTCGATTCCGCTGATCCTGGTGGCGGGGGCGTCCGCCTTCGGCTGGATGCTCGCCTATCTGCGCGGGCCTGACATCGTCGCCGGCTGGATAGAGATGGTGGCAGGCACCGACGGGCGCATCATCATGTTATTGCTCGTCCTTCTATTCATAATCATCGGAGATTTTGTCGACGCGGTGCCGGCGATCATCATTTTCATGCCGATCATTCTCAAGCTCACCGAGCTCGGCAACATCAACCAGCTGCACATGGGCGTGGTGCTGATCACCACGCTGGTATTCGGACTGATCACGCCGCCCTACGGAATGTCGCTCCTCGTGGCGTCGAAATTCGTCGGGGTCGGATTTAGCAGAGCGGTCATCCGTTCATTGCCGATCTATGTCGTATTCTTCTTCACGATCGGCTTCACCGTGCTGTTCCCGAACGTGGTGCTCTATCTGCCGAAGCTGTTCCTGCCGGAGTCGGTCGGCTGCTTCAAAAGCCCGGCCGGCACTGGCTACATCTGCCCGCAGTAGACGGCCTGCGTTGCCATCAAAGCTCCCCTGCGAAACGCCCGTAGCCTTCGGCTTTCGGGCGAGCTAACAGGACCCAACGAGAGACATCGTGAGGGCGGAAGGGGTTTTGGCCGATGGCTGACGTGAAGCGCGTGTTCTATGTCAAATATCTCGCGCACAACAATTTCATCGATATTCTCGGGAAACGCAGCGATATCCGGCTCGACAAGCTTGAGAACGACAGCCCGGACGACATAGCAACGCCGGTGCTCGCCGGCGCGCACGCGTTCCAGATCGGATCGGCACGCGACGAACTGGCGAAGAAATATCACGCCGACCGCGATCTGCTGCGCCGCACGCAGAGCCTGTTGATCGTCTCGACCAACGGCGCGGGCTACGACACCGTCAATCTCAACGCCTGCACTGACGCGGGCGTGCTCGTGGTCAACCAGGCGGGGGGCAACAAGGAGGCGGTCGCCGAACACGCGCTCGCCATGATGCTCAGCCTAACCAAGAAAATCGTTGAGAGCGACCGTGCGAGCCGCCGCGACAAGAATCTCAACCGCGCGCTCTATATCGGTCATGACCTCCGCTACAAGACGGTGGGGATCGTTGGTCTCGGCAATGTCGGCAAGCGCCTCGCCGAATTGTGCCGCGGCCTGTTCTCGATGCGCGTGCTTGCCTACGACCCATATGTGACGGCCGACGTGATGAAAGCGAACGGGGCCGAGAAGGTCGAGATCGACGAACTGATGCGGGAGGCCGATTTTGTCTCGATCAATTGCCCGCTCACCGACGAGACGCGCGGTATGGTGGGCGCGAAACAATACGCGCTGATGAAGCCCAACGCCTATTTCGTCACGACCGCCCGCGGCAGCATCCATGACGAGAGGGCCCTGGAAGACGCGCTGCGCGCCAAGAAAATAGCCGGCGCCGGGCTCGACGTGTGGGAGAAGGAGCCGCCGCCGCTCGAGCATCCGCTGCTGCAGTTCGACAACGTGATCGTCACGCCGCACACCGCAGGCGTGACCCGAGAGGCGCGCGAGAGCATGGGGCGCTTCGCAGCCGAGCAGATGATCGCGGCGCTCGACGGCAAGCCGGTCGGGCGCGTGCTCAATCCGGCGGTGTGGCCGCGTTACGCGGCGCGCTTCAAGGAGACGTTCGGTTTTGCGCCGGAACGTTGAAGTGTCATCCCGGCCAAGCCCGGCAGGGCGCGAGCCGGGATCCATAAACTCGAACTGAGCGATACGGACGATCTCGTGGTTATGGATCCCGGATAGCCGCCTGCGGCGGCTTTCGGGATGACGGCGGAGAAAGATGACCCCCAGCATCGAAACGCGCACCTCCTGGATCGTCGCGAGCCTCTCGCTCGTGATCCTCGGCGTCTCCTTCGGGGCGGCATGGATCGGGGTCGTCGCGCTCAAGGCCATTGCGGCCGAAACCGGCGGCGCGCGTTCCGTGCCGGCGCTGGCGACGTCGCTGGCGTGGTTTGGCTCCGGCATCGGCGGCATCGCAATGGGCTACATTGCCGAGCGCATCGGTGTGCGTTGGACGGTGACGTTTGGCGTTACGATGATGGGGCTTGGTCTGGCGATTTCGTCGTACGGACAGGACGTTTTCGGAACCGCTGGGGCGCTCTATATCGGCCATGGCCTTTTCATGGGCCTGCTCGGCAATTCGGGGCTCAACGCGCCTCTGTACGTTTATGTCAGTCGCTGGTTTGACAGGCGGCGCGGCTCCGCTCTCGCGTTGATCGCGAGCGGCCAGTACATCTCCGGCGCAATCTGGCCGCCGATCTTTGAATACACCGTCGCGGCCTATGGCTGGCGCCAGACCATGCTGACGTTCGGGATATTCGTGGTCGCCGTCGTCGTGCCGATCGCGCTGGTGGTGCTCAGGAAGCCGCCCGAAGTGGCGCCGCCGCCTCTCCCGGCTGCGCCTGGCGCCGTGCGGCCGACCGTGCTCGGTTGGCCGCCGAATCTCGTATTCGCAATGATGGCGGCCGCATCGTTCTTCTGCTGCGTTCCGATGGCGATGCCGCAGACCCATCTCGTTGCGCTGTGCAGCGACCTCGGCATCAAGCCGACACATGGCGCAGCGATGCTCTCCATGCTGCTCGCCATCGCGTTTCTCTCACGCCAGATGTGGGGATGGATTTCAGATCGCATCGGCGGCCTCATCACCGTGCTCGCCGGCTCGATGTGGCAATTCTTCTCGATCATCGCGCTCGCGCTGACCCAGGACGAAATCGGCCTCTTCACGGTGACCGCAATTTTCGGGCTCGGCTTTTCGGGCATCATTCCGGCCTACGTCCTGGCTGTACGCGAGCTGTTTCCTGCACATCAGGCGGGATGGCGCGTGCCGGTCCTGCTTTGTCTCACGGCGTTCGGCATGGCGTCGGGCGGATGGTTCGCCGGAATGCTCTATGATTACTTCGGATACTATGCACCCGCGTTTGCGGCGGGGCTGATCTTCAACCTGGTGAACCTTGTGTTGATCGGCACGTTGGTGGCGCGACGCGGCGGCTGGTTCGGCCCGCGCGTTGCCTATGGATGAGTCATGGCGCGGCTCCAAAATGTGCAGAGTGCGGCGCCTGATCTGATCGCGTCGGCAACGCTCACGCTCGAGACGCGCGGCGAAGGCTTTTTCGAGATCACCCGGGACGTGGCGGACTTCCTCCAGCAGATCGGCGCCGCCGATGGCGTGGCGCTCGCCTACATCCGTCACACGTCGGCATCGCTGGTCATTCAGGAGAACGCCGATCCGGACGTGCAGACCGATCTTGTCACGGCGTTACACCGTATTGCGCCCGCGAACGCCGGCTGGATACACGATACCGAAGGTCCGGATGACATGCCGGCCCACATCAAGGCGATGGTGAACGGCGTGTCGCTGCACGTGCCGGTGACAGGCGGGAAGCTTGGCCTCGGCACCTGGCAGGGAATTTATCTGGCGGAGCACCGGGCCCGGCCGCACCGGCGCGAGGTGCTGCTTTCATTCATCGGCAGCAAGCGCTGATCCGTCGCCGGAGGCGGCTGCCGGCAATGTCTGCGCTGAAGCTGACGTGCTCTCGTGGTGGCTCATGAGCGCAAGCGCGCAGAAGACGATGGCGACCACGGCTGCACCCCGGGCGAAGCTGAGCATTATCCGTTCCAGCGTCACTCGCGCCATCCGCAAGCCTCCTGTACCGCGCGGACGCTCGCGTTGCGGCACCGTGCGCCAGAACGTGCCGCGGCTGATGCTGTCCTCGCTGAGACTGCGCGTCTTCAGGATCAGCGCGAGGGCGAACAGAAGCGCAATGTTCGCGCCAGCAAGGAACGCAACTGGCGGCGAGAGGTCATTGAGAACGATGAGCAAAACACCGATCAGGCCTGCGAGCACGGCGTACCAGAGGGTCAGGCCGAAAGCAGTTTCGCGGAAGTTATCCATGGCGTCCTCCTGACACCCGGGCTCTCTCTTGTTTGCGCGAAATCCCGGCCAAGGCGCGCGTATAACGCCGGAAACATGACTTCGGTTCGTCGCTGAGGCGAGCCGACGATTCAGTCGGCGCTGCGTGCGAAACGGAAAAGCGCAACCGCGAACACGATCGCCGCCCCCTGGATCGCCAGATAGACGCCGAGGGGGATTCCGATCACCGGCACGGCGATCTTGTTCAGGGAATGCACGAACCAGTTGACCAGCAGAAAGTAGGTCAACCACACGCCGAGCATGGCGAGCAGCAGCTTTTTCGCCCGCGCCCAGAGCGGCGAGTTGTGTGCGTTGACAAGCGCTTGCGCCAGATCGTCTTGGAGCAGCTGGTTCAGCATCGGAGTCTCCTCGCGGCCAAATCCTGGCCAGTTCGTCGCGTTCTGCGGCGAAGCGAGAAGGTCCGGCGCACTCCTCGCTGCCGGTCCTTGCCCATGCAAGAACCATGGCCAAAAAGTGTGCGCCCTGGGTGGTTAACGAGTCCTAAACAAGGTGTGGCCCTGGAGTCACACAACGCAAAGAGGCGGCCGACCGGCCGCCTCTTGCATCTCTTCGTGAATGAAGGACCAGCCGCTAGCGCCTCGAATCGCCGGCGTAGATGTCGCGATCCTTTGTCTCGGGCATCAGCAGCAGCCCGATGACGAAGGTCATCAAGGCTACGATGATCGGATACCAGAGGCCGGAGAAGATGTTGCCGCTCGCCGCCACGATCGCGAAGGCCGTGGGCGGCAGGAAGCCGCCGAACCAGCCGTTCCCGATGTGGTAGGGCAGCGACATGCCGGTGTAGCGGATGCGGGTCGGGAACAGTTCGACCAGCAGCGCCGCGATCGGGCCGTAGACCATCGTCACGTAGACGACGAGGATCAACAGCAGGAAGGCGACCGTCAGCGCACGGCCGTCGGTCAACATCTGACCAATCGTCGGCGTCTTCAGGATGCTCGGGTCACCCGGCTTCGGATATCCGGCCGCCTGAGCGGCCGCCACGACCGGGGCCGCGCCTCCATTCGCACCGACGTCACTGCCGTTCACAGTCGCCTTCAGCGGCGAACCTGCCGGACCCGGAACCAGTTCGTAGTGGATCGAGGAACTGGCCAGGTTGCGGCGGATGGTATCGCAAGGCGTCGTGAACGTACGCACGCCCACCGGATCGAACAACGAGCCGCAGGTCGCCGGATCGGCGGTGAGCTGCACCTTCACCTTTTCGGTGGCCTCGATGAGCTTCGGATTAGCGACCTTCGCGATCTGCCCGAAGAGCGGGAAGTAGGTCACTGCCGCGATCAGGCATCCCGCGAGCAGGATCGGCTTGCGGCCGATCTTGTCGGAGAGCCAGCCGAACAGGATGAAGAACGGTGTGCCCACCAGCAGCGACAGGGCGATCAGGAGGTTCGCCGTCGTGCCGTCGACCTTGAGCGTCTGGGTCAGGAAGAACAGGGCATAGAACTGCCCCGTGTACCAGACCACGGCCTGG
>Ga0173480_10000661_pt1 | contig 11801 bp, 12 predicted proteins | sample NitcycUS209509C1_FD_122622 | JGI IMG/M metagenome (GOLD analysis project Ga0173480, IMG submission 122622) | Soil microbial communities from Arlington Agricultural Research Station in Wisconsin, USA - Nitrogen cycling UWRJ-S209-509C-1 (version... | ecosystem: Environmental > Terrestrial > Soil... | reverse complement strand
GGCGCCGGCATCCGCGCGCTCGGCGGCCTGCTCATCGGCACCATCGTCACGGGTCTCTTCGTGGCCATCTCGATGTGCACCGGTGGCGGCGCCTGGGACAACGCCAAGAAGTACATCGAGGAAGGAAACTTCGGTGGCAAGGGTTCCGATGCGCACAAGGCATCGGTCACGGGCGACACGGTCGGCGATCCGTACAAGGACACCGCGGGCCCGGCGATCAACCCGCTGATCAAGATCATCAACATCGTGGCGCTGCTGCTGGTGCCGCTGCTCTAAGAAATGGGGACACTCCCCATTCGCTAGCAAACTGGGCCGCACCTCAAAAGGGTGCGGCCTTTTTTCTTGTTGGCCTTTCGCAATATTGTCCCCACTTATCGGGTCCTGAAGGAAAGCCAAGGAGACCTCGAGATGACGAACGAAACCTTTCCGGTCGAGAAATCCGAGAAGGAGTGGCGCGAGGTTCTCTCCGCCGACCAGTTCCGCGTGCTGCGCGAACACGGCACCGAGCGCGCCGGCACCAGTCCGCTGAACTTCGAGAAGCGCACCGGCGTCTTCCACTGCGCGGCGTGCAACCAGCCGCTGTTCGAATCGAACACCAAGTACGAGAGCGGTTCAGGCTGGCCGAGCTTCTGGAAGCCGCTACCCAACGCGGTGGCCACGACGACCGACACGACGCACGGCATGGTTCGCGTGGAAGTGCACTGCAAGAACTGCGGAGGCCATCTCGGCCACGTGTTCGACGACGGTCCGCAGCCGACCGGCCAGCGCTACTGCATGAACGGAATGTCGCTGAAGTTCGAACCGAAGTAGCGATCTAGCTACCGGCGGCGCATTCCCGGGCGCACAGGCTGGATCGCCGCCGCGAATTCCTCGGCGCTGGTCTCGCCCGTGGTGTCGGCGGGGCCGGCGTTCACCAGCACGGCGCTCACCATCTTGTTGAGGCGGTCGCAATACGCCGCCACTTCCGGCGCACCCTGCTCCTGGAAGTCCTCGAGCGCATGGGCGATGTCGTGCAGGCGGCGCTCGATGCGCGAATCCATCTTCAGGGAGTGAGTGACACAGGCACTCACGCAAGCCGTGATTTCCGCATCCAGCTCGCGCATCGAAGTGCCCGCGATGTGCACTGCGCGCATTTCGGCCGGACAACCAGCCTGCAGATGCTCTCGCCACATTTGCGACAGTTGCATCGCTTCGCTCCCAAACCCGGATTGCGGCCGAAAGTACCCGAAAATGCTGCAGAGGTCCCGCGGAAAAACCCGTGCCGCCGTCTTCCCGCCGACCGGGCGCCCCGCCCTTTCGTGGCACCAATCCCACACGAGCCCGACCACCCGCGGCTCCCGGTCGTTAAGTGTTTGATTCCGGTCGCCCGGATGGTGCTCGCAAGGCGTTGCGTGCATGCCAAGTCGATTGCCAGGGTACCGCTGCAATAAGGGAGACTTGTCCCCGGTCTAAGTCGCTAACAACAAGAGGGAGTTCCATGAGCAGCATCTCGCCGGTCCTGAATGGCCACGCCGCCCTCGCACGGCTGCTCGACAAGGCCCGCCCCTGGTTCCTGCTGGCCACGCGCCTGTGGGTCAGCTGGCAGTTCCTGAAGTCGGGCTGGGTCAAGATCACTTCCTGGGACACTACGCTGCTGCTGTTCCGCGAGGAGTATCACGTGCCCGTGTTGCCACCGACGCTGGCCGCGGTCTGCGGAACGTTCGGCGAACTTTTCTTTCCCCTGCTGCTGGCGCTTGGCTTCTTCACGCGCTTCGGCGCCATCGGGTTGTTAGCCGTCAACGCAATGGCCGTGGTCTCGTACTGGCACGTGCTCGGCAGCGAAGGTTACGAAGGCGCGCTCGCGCAGCACGTGCTCTGGGGTTACATGCTGGCGGTGCTGCTCTTCAGTGGCGCCGGCGCGTTGTCGCTCGACGAGAAGTCAGGCCGCCGTTAGCGCGCGAGGACTGCACCGCGATGCTGCAGGGGTTTTGCCTATCTTGATCCGTCCGACGGAGAGCAGGCCACCGCGTTTCGCCACAAGTAGGAAGGTCGCCTATACTCGCGCACTCTTTACCGAGTGCACTTCCAATGCCAGTGCCGGAAACGGGCGACGCTCTCGAATTGCTGGCCGCGAGCCTGGTTCGCGCTCGCGGCGACCATTTTTTTCCTGTCCTGGCCGCGCATCTCGCCGAAGTTTCCGGAGCGAGCGAAGCTCTCGTCTGCGAAGCTGCGGCCAACCGGCGCGCGCGCACCCTGGCTGTCTGGCGGCGCGGCGAGACCATCCCTAACTACGACTACGATCTCGATGGCACGCCGTGCGCCCGCGTGCAGGCCGGGCATGCGCTGTCGGTCGAAATCACGGCGGAGACCTATCCCGGCGTGCCCCGGAACTACGGTGGCTACTTCGGATTGCCACTGACCGCCAACGATGGCGCCGTCCTCGGCCACCTCGCCGTCTACACCGAGCGTCCCCTGACGCTGAGTCCGACGCAACGCGCCATCTTCGACATCCTCGCGAATCGATGCGCGGCGGAACTGCGACTCGTCCACGTGAAGCGCGAGCGCGCCTTGCTCCGCGGCCAGCGACGGCAGTTGCGCGCCGAAGTCGCCGCGGCACATAACCTCGACAGCCTCATCGGCGTGAGTGCCGCACATGTGCGCGTCATGAATGAAGTACGTGGCGCCGCGCTCACGGCCGTCAACGTGCTGCTGAAAGGTGAGCCCGGGACGGGCAAGGAACTCGTCGCGCGAACCATCCACGGCAGCAGCACGCAGGCGGCGAAACCTTTCGTAAAGATCGACTGCGCAGCGCTGTCGATCGACGCGGAACTCAATTCACTGCCACAGACACTCGCGTTGGCCATCGGTGGCACGTTGTTCCTCGATGAGGTCGGCGCGCTCTCCGCCGACATGCAATCGCGATTGCTTGCGGCCCTGCCCGCGCCGGGCGCCGGCAGCATCAACGTACGCATCATCGCGGCCACCAATCGTGACCTGTATAAAAAGGTGCGCGACGGCGAATTCCTGGAAGCGCTCTACAACCGCATCGCGATGCTGGCCATCGACATCCCGCCGCTGCGCGCGCGCGTCGAGGACGTCCCGCTGCTGATCCAGGACATGGTGCACACGCGCGCGCGTCGCCTCGGTCGTCGCGCCCAGACGATCGATCCGCAGTCGCTATCCGATCTCTCGAACTACAGCTGGCCGGGAAACGTTCGCGAGCTGGAGAATCTCGTGGAACGCGCGCTGGTCATGCAGGACGCGCCGGTGCTCAAGATCACGCTCGACCCTCTCGGCACCACCGCGCCCGCCGAGCGTGCGGCACTGGTCGCGGCCGCCGGCGATCTCAGCATGACGCGCACCACGCTCGCCGGCCCCGTGGATTTCGACGATACGCTGAGCACCGGCCTGCACGTGGTACAGCGCGACCACATCCTGCGCGTACTCGACGCCACGCACTGGGTCATCGAAGGCAGCCACGGTGCGGCACTGAAGCTCGGTCTCAAGCCTGCGACGTTGCGACACCGCATGAAGAAGCTCGGGATCTCGCGCGCGGCGAATTCAGCGGTGAACGCGCCGGGCAGTGAAGCGCGTTAGCCACGGTCAATGCGCGATCAGGGGCGGCTGACAAACTGGGACGACGACAAGGGATTCGGCTTCGTCACTCCCGACACATGAACACGGTCTCCGATCATTACTCCCAGCTGCTGGCCCCCATCTACTCGTGGATGTCCGGCAGCGTCGAAGCCGCAATCGAGGCCGGCAAGGCGGAGATCGGCGAAGCGCTGCGGCCGCTGCCCGCGGACTCCGTCGTCGTCGATCTCGGCGCCGGCTTCGGAATGCACGCGATTCCTATCGCGCGGACCGGCGCACGCGTGCTCGCCATCGATACCTCGACGGAACTGCTGAAGGAACTCGACCGGCTCGCCGATGGACTGCCCGTGGAAACGGTGGCGGACGACCTGCTGTCGTTTCGTGCGCATCTGACCGGCAAGGCTGCGGCCGTGCTCTGCATGGGCGACACGCTCACGCATCTTTCCGAGCATACCCACGTGGATTTCCTCGCCCAGGAGGTCCACGAATCCCTGCAACCGGGTGGCCAGTTCGTCCTGTCCTTTCGCGACTACAGCGTCGCGCTCGAGGGCGTCTCACGCTTCATCCCGGTTCGCAGCGACGAGCGGCGGATCCTCACGTGCTTCCTCGAATACGAGGAAGACACTGTCGTCGTGCACGACATCCTGCACGAGCGCGCGGGCGACGCGTGGGAAACCCGCGTGAGCAGTTACCGCAAGCTGCGCTTGTCTCCTGATCGGGTGATCGCGAGCCTCGAGACCTGCGGGTTCGAAGTGCGCCGCCAGACGGGACTGCGCGGCATGGTTCGCGTGATCGGCACCGCCTGACCGCCTGAAGTCCTACAGGCGTTGGTGACACAATCCCCGCGGCATGGATGTCGCCACTTCAGACCTGTTGATCGTCTACGGCGCGTTGGCCGCGGGCATTGCCGTCGGGCTTCTCTTGTTAGGCCGGATCGTACCGGCAAGCTTTGCGACTCGCGCAATCCGGGCGTTCGCGTGGTTGCTCGTCGCGGGCGGAACGCTGGTGACCAGCGCGATCGCCGGTTTGCAGCTCACCGGTCGCCTGGGCCCGGCGCAGCTGTGGTTTCGATCGCCGGCTTTTCTCGTCGCCATCGCCGTACTGCTGACGGTCACCATCTGGTGGTTTCGGCGCCGCCTCGACCACGAGCATGCACGCCTCATCCGGTTCGGCGTGCCGGCAGTCGCCATCGTCGCCTTTGGGCTCATCGCCGTGCTTCATCGCATGGACCGCCGCTCGGCTCCGCTCGCGTCACTCATGCCCACGATGCGGGCAGCGGCGCCGGAGATCAGCTTCCAGGAATCCGGCGGCGCGATGCACAAACTCTCCGACTTCCAGGGGCGCGTGGTGCTCGTGAATTTCTGGGCGACCTGGTGCGTGCCGTGCCGCCGCGAGATGCCGATGCTGTCGGCGGCGCAATCGGAATTCCGGAAAGACGGCCTGGTGGTGATCTATCTATCGCTCGAAGAGCCGGACGTGCTGGCGGCCTTCCTGAGCTCGAACCACTTCGACGGCATGCAGGGCCGACTCACGAAGGCCGACGACTACTATCACGCCGGGAAGATCTATCCCCTGAGTTACCTGATCAGCCGTGACGGCCGCGTGGTGAAGCGCTGGAGTGGGCGCCCCGCAGAGAACTGGCTGCACGAATCGATTCGCGAGGAATTGTGAGCGTCACGCCTCGACGTTGACGACCAGCGCCTGGATCTTCCCGTCGATGGCGCCGCCGCCGAAGCGTTTCACCAGCGCGTCGTTCGCGACGCGCGTGGCCTCTTCCAGCCGGGACTCGTCGCGCGCTTCGATCTCGCTTCGCAGCGGAGTGCCCTGGCAATAGGCCACGGCAGCCATCCTCGCCGAGGAGGCGCGACTTCGCGCGGTCACGGTGTGGATCTCGGGCCGTGATGTGAATCCGCCCTGGGCCAGATCGCGCTGGATCAGCGAGCGGTCGTGATATCCGTGCGGCACCCGCGCCATGAAGCGCGGCGGATTCCCATGGAACATCGGCGCGAGCGCATCCGTCACGACCAGCGCAAAATCATTTTCCAGGATTCGATCCCAGACGTTGAACAGGAATACGCCGCCAGGCCGCAGCACGCGGCGCGCCTCGGCAAAGGCACGTGACTTGTCCGGGAAGAACATCACGCCGAACTGACAGACCACGGCATCGAAGAAACCGTCTTCGAACGGCAGCTGCATCGCATCGGCCTCGCGCCAAACTACCGGCCGCACCGTGCCGACCTGGGCCGCACGATCGAGCATGGGCTGATTGAGATCCGTGGCGGTGATGGACACTTCCCGCGGCAACGCCGAGGCGAGACGACGCGTAACGACTCCCGTGCCGGCCGCGAGCTCGAGAACGTTCGTCAGCGGCCGCGATGAAAGGCGCGCGACCAGGTCCGCGGCGTATGGCTCGAAGATCAGCGGAACGAGGTACTCATCGTAGATTTCGGGAATGGAACCCGCGAACACCTTGTCGCTTTCCGGCGCGGCAACCATCACTGCCCCGGCGGAGGTTCCCACAGTTCCACCTTGTTGCCGTCCGCATCGAGCACCCAGCCGAACTTGCCGAACTCGGATTCATCCACGTTCCCGATGACCTGGCAGCCTTCCTTGCGCAGCTCGGCCACGAGCGCGTGCACGTTCTCGACGCGATAGTTGACCATGAACGGTGCCGGGCTCGGATCGAAGTAGTTCGACGAAGCCTCGAACACGCTCCACGCCGTGGTGCCATGCCCGTCCGGATTGTGCGGGCCCGCCCATTGGAACGCGGCGCCGCCCCACTCGGTGATGTCGATGCCGAGGTGCTTCTGGTACCAGTCGCGCAGACGCTTCGGATCGGTGGACTTGATGAAGACGCCTCCTATACCCGTGACTCGTTTCATTTCGTCAGCTCCTCGATGGCGGAGATCAGCAGGGGATTGAATCGCGCCGGGTCCTCCATCATCAGGAAGTGACCGGCACCGGACATGATCACACTCTTCACCCCGTGCTTCGCAAGTGAACCGGCGTCGGTATCCCCATTGTCGCCGTTGATGGCGATCACGGGCAGCTTGAGCTCGGCCAATGCCGTCGGGATTTCGCGCGCGTACCGGAATGACGACTCGAGTGACGGGATCGCGACCTCCGGCGGCGCCGACGCGATGTCGCGCGCAACGCGCTCGACCAGCGTGGGATCGGCATCGAGACGGAAGAGATTGCGCGCGACATGGCCTGCGACTCCCGGAAAATCCGCGCGCAGTTTCGCCGAGAATTTTTCGATGCTGGCGTCGGAGCGCGTCGGCCCGATCTCCTTGTAGTCCTCGAGCCAGACGAGCCCCACCACGCGTCCCTTGAGCAGGCGGGCCGCGGCCACGACCACATCTCCACCCATGGCATGGCCGACGAGCACCACGCGCTTGCTGCGCAGCTTGCGGACTACCGCCTCCACGTCGGCGCCGAACGATGCGATCGTGGGGTTCTTGCGGCCCATCGACGATTCGCCGTGTCCCGCGAGGTCGATCGACACCACCTTGAATTTCTTCGCGAGTGCGTCGACCTGGTACTGGAAGTAACTGCGGTCGGTCGACCAGCCGTGTACGAGCACCACGGTCGTGTCACCCGCGCCATGTACATCGTAGGCGATGCGTTCGCCATCGGAGGACTTGGCGTACTGGGCAGCGGCAGACGCGTCGGCAAACACGGTGCCGACGAAGCCGACGAACAGGAGAGAGATCAGGAGTTTTCGCATGAGGTCACGCTCGTTAGAGATGCCGGGTCTCGGCTGGCGGCTCCCACCACTTGTTGTCACGCCCGTTCGCGAACCGCACCGTCGCTTCGACGAGGTCCTTCGGATCCACGTCATCGAGACTCGCGAGCTTGATGGACACGTAGTCGCCGCCGATTTCCTTCACGTGCCCGCGCTCGAACGTGCGCACGCCGCAGGTCTTGCAGAACAGGTGCTGGCCCTGCTTGCTGCCGAAACGATATTCGCTGAGCGCTCCCTCACCCGACAGCAGGCGAAACGCCTCGGGCTTGATGATGGCGTTCCAGTTGCGCGTCTTCGTGCAGATCGTGCAGTTGCACTTGTTCGTGCCCTGCGCGAGATCGATGTCGGCCTCGAACTTCACGGCGCCGCAATGGCAACTGCCCCGATACGTTTTCAACATGGCACATCCCTCAGGGTTTGATGAGATACGTATAGAGCACGCTGTCGATGAGCTGCCCGTCTTTCGTGACACTGTTGCGTTTCAGCGCCTCGCGCACAAACCCGATTTTCTCGAGGACTCGCATCGAGGCCGGATTCCATTCGAACACCGGCGCCTCGAGACGCGCGAAGCGTGCATCCTCTTTAAGGTGTTCGAGCATCGCGCGGCCGGCGGCCGTCATGATGCCGCGTCCCCAAAGTGGTTCACCCAGCCAGTAACCGAACTGCGCGGTGCGCACGAAGATGCCCTCGCCCGCGCGCGCGCCGATCCCGCCGACGGCCGTGCCCTCGTATTCGATGGCGAAGGTGATGCTGCGCGACGGACTGTTCGCCACGCGCAGCCACTGGTCGGCGTCATCTTCGGTGTACGGATGCGGAAAGACGTCGGCGAGATTTCGCCAGACGCGATGATTGTTGGCGTACGAGACGAGGCTGGCCTTGTCGGGCGGCGCCCAGGGCCGAAGCACGCACCCTTGAATTGCAGTTACCAGTCGCATCTCGCCCCCGGGTTCCAGGGGCGGATGATGGCCGAGTCGGGGCGTCTCCGACCAGCGGTTGCGACTAACTGGTCCGTCGGGGCGGCGAATTCCGCGACGCCGGCCGTCGCTGGCGCGAATCACGAAGCCGCGGACGGCTGCTGGCGCGCAGGCCGCGCATCGTGGAGCTGCACAGGACGCCGGCACGCAGCCGACCCATGGCGCTCACCAGCGATATGCGCGACGCCGGCCGTGTGACGGTCGGATGTTGCCCGCGAAAGCGGCAAGGTGCGCTACCTTGGTCTTGTGCAACTGACATCTTCGAAACTCCCCGAAACTGAATCTTGTTAGTGACCGGTCAGGCCGCGAGCGCGAGCTTCGCCGGCCGCGCGATCACGTAACCCTGGACGAAATCCACGCCCATCCTGCGAGCGACGTCGAGCGCGGCGCTGTCTTCCACCTGCTCGGCGATGATCTTGAAATTGAGGGTGCGCGCGAGATTGATCATCGCGGTCACCATGGTCTGGCTGACGGAGTCCCGCGCCAGGTTGCGCATGAACGAGCCATCGAGCTTCAGGTAGTCCAACGGCAGGTTCTTGAGGCTCGAGAACGACGCGACACCCGAGCCGAAGTCGTCGATGGTGAACTTGCAGCCCATGCCATGCAGCACGCCGACGAAACGGCGCGCGGCTTCCATGTTGCCGATGACGGCGCTTTCGGAGAGCTCGAAGCACACCTGGTCGGGCGAGACGCCGGTGCGGTCGAGGCACTCGACCACGAATTCGAGGAATTGCGGATCGGCCAGCGTCTGCGCGGAGACGTTGATGGCGACACTGCGATCGCGCGGCAACTGGAACGCGTTGCGCGACAGCGCCACCAGCGTCGTCTGCACCACCCAGCGGTCGACCGGCGCCATGAGCCGGTAGCGTTCGGCCGCACCCACGAATTCGAGCGGCGCGATCTCGGCGCCGGTTTCATCGAGCATGCGCAATAGTACTTCCATCGACGGACCCGCGGTCTCGGCCCCGTACGCCGACACGATGGGCTGGTAGTAGAGCGAAAAGCGCTCTTCCTTGATGGCGGACTGCAGCTTGTGCAGCCACTCGATTTCACCGGTGCTGCGCGCGAGTGCCTCGTCACGCGCCGAGTACACGGACACGCGGCCGGCACCTTCCTTCTTGGCGACGTAGCAGGCCGAGTCCGCGGCGGCGAGCAGCTGCTCCACCGAACCCGCTTCACGGCCGATCTCGATGAGGCCGATCGACACGCCGATGTTGAACACGCGGTCGTGCCAGGCGAAGCGATACGCGGCGATGGAACGGCACACGTCATCGGCGATCTGTCGTGCCTTGTCGAGCGGGCAACCGACCAGGAGCATGCCGAACTCGTCGCCACCGAGGCGTGCTACCGTGTCCGAGTCGCGCACCGCTTCGCGCAGGAGCTTCGCGACTTCGCGCAGCATGCTGTCGCCGGCTAGATGACCGCTGGTGTCGTTGACGATCTTGAAGCGGTCGAGATCGAGGTAGCAGAGCATGTGCGCGGCTTCGCCGCGTCGCGCGGCTTCCGTGGCTTCATCGAGACGGCGCTCGAATTCGCGGCGGTTCACGAGACCCGTCAGTGCATCGTGCGTCGCCTGGTAAGACATCTGGCGATGCAGGCCGCGCAGCTCCGTCACGTCGTGCATGAGGACGACCGCGCCGGCGAGCTCACCGCCTTCGTCTTTCATCGGCGATGCGGCGAGCTCGATGGCGCGCTCCTCCCCCGAGGGCTTTCCAATCAGCACCGCGCGTCGGCTGACGCTGAGCTGGCTGCCGTTTCCGCCGCCGATCGCTTCCTTGACCGGGTCGGAAACCTGTTTGCGATCATTCTGGTCGAGCAGGCCCACCACGTCTTCGAGCGCGCGGCCCACGGCCTGCGCGCGGCCGATGCCGAGCAACTTTTCGGCCGCCGGGTTCAACCACGCGAGGTGGCCCTCGCGGTCGGTGGTGACGATGGCCTCGCCCAGCGACTGCATTGCGAACACCTGCATCGGCGTGGGCACGGGCGGTGGCGCGGGCAATGGCGGCGCCACCATCGCGGCACGCGCCGCGGCTTCCTTCGTCTCGATCTTGCCGCTGGCAAGGGCCCGCAGCTTCTTCGTGGGGATCACCTCGACGCCGGTGACCAGCAGCGCGGGCGCACCTTCGAAGTCGATCTGCGCGGTAGTTAGTTCGAGCAGGCTGATCTGGCCCTGCAGGCCGACCATCTCCACCTCGAAGCGTTCGGCGCCGTGCGCACCGGACAGGCGGCGGCGCAGGTTCTCGGCTACCAGGTCGGCGTATTCGGGCGCGACCAGGTCCGACAGTCGGCGATCGATGAGATCGACGCGGTCCACGCCGACGAAACTCGCGAACTGGCTGTTGGCGTAGAGGATGACGTCGCGATGCACGAGCACCGCTTCGTGGATGCGCTCACCGAGTTCGGTGAACAACTTCGGGCCGGATTTGGTCAGGGACCCGCTGCGCGTCGCACGCAGCAGCAACTGGTTGATCGACACGCCGAGCGCCTGCACGTCGAGCTGTGTCTCCTGCTCGTTTTCGATTTCGATGCGCTGCGGCAGTCGCTCGCCGCTGATGGCTCGCTGAACCGTGAGCGACAACTCGGAGATCGCCCGCAAATCGCGCCGTTGGAAAAGGAACAGCACGAAGAGCAGCGTCGCCACGAGTGCGAGCAGCACACAGATCAACCCAAGAATCGACATCCCGAAACGTAATCCTGTTGTTATTAGTGCATCTTTTTGTGCGGAGCATCCGTGCCCGCGGCCAGAATAGCCTTATCCAGTCGAGCACTCATTCGACATTAACCATAAAAGTCGACGATGTGACGACCAGTTCCGCGACGAAACGAGGCGCTTGAGCCTTCTGTTTCGGGCAGAATAAGTAGCATCCCATTTGTAGGAGTTGCACATGCAGACCGAGTTCGCGCGCGGCCAGATGATCACGCAGCAGATACGCGCGTGGGACGTGCTCGACGAACGTGTGCTCGATGCGATGCGTCGTACGCCGCGCGAATTTTTCGTGCCCGAGCGATACGCGGGCATCGCGTTCGCCGACGCCGCCATCCCGTTGCGTGCCGGCCAGCACATGCTCGCGCCGAAAATTGTCGGAAGACTCCTTCAGGCACTGGACGCGGTGCCAGGCATGCGCGCGCTGGTGGTGGGTTCGGGTCTCGGGTTCGTGCCGGCCTGCCTTTCGGCGCTCGGCGCCAGCGTCAGGGCCATCGAGATCGATGCCGAGCTCGCCGCCGCCAGCCGCTCGAACCTGAAGCGAGCCGGCTTCGGCCAGGTCGATGTCGTCACGGGTGACACTTTCAACTTGGATATGGGTAAGGACTATGCGGTCATTGCGGTATGTGGAGCCCTGCCCATGTACGACGATCGCTTTGCTCGCGCGTTAGCCGTGGGTGGGAAGCTGTTTGTCGTCGTCGGCAGCAACCAGCCGCCGCAGGAGGCGCTGCTGGTCACGCGCACCGCCGAGAATGCATGGGACAGCACCGCCCTTTTCGAAACCAAGCTGGATCCGCTGGAAAAT
>Ga0173480_10000660_pt1 | contig 11802 bp, 11 predicted proteins | sample NitcycUS209509C1_FD_122622 | JGI IMG/M metagenome (GOLD analysis project Ga0173480, IMG submission 122622) | Soil microbial communities from Arlington Agricultural Research Station in Wisconsin, USA - Nitrogen cycling UWRJ-S209-509C-1 (version... | ecosystem: Environmental > Terrestrial > Soil... | reverse complement strand
GGCTTCGTCAACGCGTCGAACGTCGGCACCGCGTTCGTGGCGCTGAAGCCGGCCGACGCCCGCCGGGCGCCGGGGCTCTCGGCCAACGCGATCGTCGCCGATCTGAACGCGCAGTTCGGGTCGATTCAGGACGCGTTCGTCGCGATCTTTCCGCCGCCGCCGGTGCAGGGGCTGGGATCGATCGGCGGCTTCAAGCTCTACGTCGAGGACCGGGGCGGCAACGGCTTCGAGGAGCTCTATCGCCAGACGCAGGGAGCCATCGGCGCCGGCTACCAGAACCCCGCGCTGGCGGGGCTGCTTTCGAGCTTCCAGGTGAACGTGCCGCAGATCGACACCCATGTCGATCGCGAGCGCGCCAAGACCTACGGCGTGGCGGTGACGGACGTCTTCGAGACGCTGCAGGCCTATCTGGGATCGGTCTACGTGAACGACTTCAACCGCTTTGGCCGCACCTATCAGGTGAACGTGCAGGCGGAGCAGGGCTTCCGGCTCCAGCCGGAACAGATCGGCCGGCTGAAGACGCGCAGCGCCACCGGTGAGATGGTACCGCTCGGGTCGCTGGTGTCGGTGTCGCCCGGCTACGGGCCTGACCAGGTGATGCACTACAACGGCTTTCCCGCGGCGGAGATCAACGGCGCGCCGGCGCCGGGGCACAGCTCCGGTCAGGCGCAGGAGGCCATTGCCGGCATCCTGCAGGAGCGGCTCCCCGGCTCGATGACCTTCGAGTGGACGGAGCTCGCCTATCAGCAGGCGCTCGCGGGCAACACGATGCTCTTCATCTTCCCGCTGTGCGTGCTGCTCGTCTACGTGGTGCTGGCGGCGCAGTACGAGAGCTGGACGATGCCGCTCAGCGTGATTCTGATCGTGCCGCTGACGCTGCTGTCGGCGCTCGCGGGCGTGTGGCTCACCGGCGGCGACAGCAACGTCTTCACCCAGGTCAGCTTCCTGGTGCTGGCGGCGCTGGCGTGCAAGAACGCGATTCTCATCGTCGAGTTCGCCAAGCAGCGCGAGCACGAGGGTGCCAGCCGGCTCGACGCCATTCTGGACGCCTGCCGCGTCCGGTTGCGGCCCGTGCTGATGACGTCGGTGGCCTTCATCATGGGGGTCGTGCCGCTGGTGGTCGCGCACGGCGCCGGCGCCGAGATTCGCCAGGCGATGGGCATCGCGGTGTTCTCCGGGATGCTGGGCGTCACGGTGTTCGGTCTGATGATGACGCCGGTCTTCTTCGTGGTGATCGGATCGGTGGTCGAGTGGCTGACGAAGGGCCGGAGCGCGGATCGGGCGCCGCTGGCCGGCGTGGCCGCGGAGGAGTTGTGACCATGAATCGCTACGCGACCCAGACCACGTTCATCCTCATCGGCCTGTTCGTGGTGGCCTTGTTCCTCTCCGGCTGCGCCATGCGGAAGCCGTACGCCGCGCCGGCCGCCGCGCCCGTCGTGTTGACGCAGGCCGCGGGCGCGGAGTTCGCGAACGAACCGTACGACCCCCGCTGGTGGCGTCTGTTCGACGACCCGGTGCTGGAGCGGCTCGAGGCGGCGGCGCTGGCCGGGAACCTCGACATCCGCCAGGCGGTGGCCCGCGTCGAGCAGGCACGGGCGATTTTCCAGGATGTCTCGCTCGACCGCTATCCGGTGGCCGGCGTCGGCGCCGCCGTGGACGTACGCGAGCAGGCCACCCCGGGCTTCGTCAACGAGCCGGTCCGGACCACCACCTACCGAGCCGGCTTCGACGTCTTCTGGGAGATCGACCTCTTCGGCGGCGTTCGCTCCGCCACGCGCGCGGCACAGGCCGAAGCGCAGGGGTTCGACGCGTTGCTCGACGACGTCCGGGTGGTGGTCGCCGCCGAGGTCGCGCGCAACTACTTCGAGCTGCGCGGCCTCCAGCAGCAGCTCGCCGTGGCGGAGCGCAGCCTGATCAACCAGCGCGAGGCGTTGCGGCTCACCGGTGTACGGCGCGACGCCGGTGTCGGCGAGGAGCAGCACGTGGCCAGTGCGGCGGCCAGCGTGGCCGCCGTGGAAGCCACAGTGCCGCCGCTGCGCGAAGCGCTGGCGGCGCAGCGTCACCGGCTTGCGGTGCTGCTCGGCGTCCGGCCCGGGGATCTCGCCGAGGATCTGGCGCCGCGCGCCTACGCGCCGTTGCAGACGACGCTGCCGCTTGGCGAGACCGGAGCGCTGCTGCGCCGCCGGCCCGACGTCCGGGCGGCCGAGCGCCGGCTCGCCGCCGCGGCGGCGCGCGAAGGCGTGGCCGCCGCGGATCTCTACCCGCGCGTATCGATCTCGGGCGTCCTCGGCCTGCTGGCGGGACGAGGGAATGTTTTCGGACGCGCCGATTCACGCCAATGGGCTGTCACGCCCGCGTTGACCTGGGTCGGATCGGATCTGGGCAGCGCGCGGGCGCGGCTGCGGGGGAGCGAAGCCGCCACGCGCGAAGTCCTGGCCCGCTACGAACAGACCGTCCTGCGCGCGATCGAGGAAACCGAGAACGCGCTCGTCGGCTACCGCGAGGAGCAGGCAAGACTCGACCGGCTCATGGAGCAGGCACGGCAGAGCGCCCGGTCCGCGGATCTCGCGCGCGTCCGCTACCGCGAGGGGCTGACAGACTTCCTCGACCTGCTCGACGCCGAGCGGACCCAGCTGTCCGCCGAGAGCGCGGTGGCACAGGTGGAAGCGGGCGTCTTTGTCAGCGTGGTGGATGTTTACAAAGCGCTCGGAGGGGCGTCTGTGCCCTGAGCCTGGGGCGGGTCTGAAAGACCCGCAGCACGCACGCAGAGGGCGGTCGGTGCGACCGCCCTCCACGTGCTCAGGACAGGGTTACCGCGTGCGGCTCTGGTCGCCGACGTTCTGCGGACCCTGACCCTGGTTCTGGCTTTCGTAGGCACTGCGATCGCGGTTCACGCGATCCTGATCGAAGCGTTGGCCCTCGCCTGGTTCACGGTCGTTCTGCGCCGTGTCCTTCCGGGCGCGGTCCTGACTGCCCGCGTTCTTCTGTTCGCGGTTCGTGTCTTCCTGTCGTTTCCGATCGGTCATCGGAGACCTCCCCTTTGTCCGCACCAGAGCGGACGAGTCGCGGCCGGCTGAACGGCCTGGCCGCACGAAGTAAGAACGCAAACCATGTGCCCCGGCTCTGGATGAGTCACAGTCGCGTGGCGCGAAGCAGATCGCGGGACGTCCGAGGAAACGATCTTGCACACGTGATACACGTGGGGCGAAACCGACTCGTCGGTCTCACCGTCGCGCTCGTGCTTGGCTGCACTCATCTGGAGCTGCGGGCCGAGCCGATCGCCGTCCGCTATACCGAAGGGTTGGTGCACGGCTTTCTCATCCTGCGCACACTCGACGGCCAGCCGGTTGCCGACGGCGATCTGCAGCAGGTGGCGCGCGGTGACCAGGTCACCGCGCGGGTGACCTTCCGGTTCCGCGACGGATCGATCCACGACGAGACGGCGGTCTTCACCCAGCGCCAGCGCTTCCGGCTCGTGCGCTATCACCTGTCGCAGAAAGGGCCGGCGTTTCCCCGCACGCTCGAGCTGTCGATCGATGCCACGACGGGGCAGGTGGACGTGACCTACTCGGACGATGAAGGTGAGCAGAAGACCGAGTCCGAGAAGATGGAACTTCCCGACGATCTCGCCAACGGCATGGTGTCGACGCTGTTGAAGAACGTGACGCCGGAGGCGCCGCCGCGATCGGTCTCGTACGTGGCCGCCACGCCGAAGCCGCGGCTGGTCAAGCTGGAGATTGCGACCGCGCCACAGGAGCGGTTCTCGACCGGCCGGCGCGGCCGGCTCGCCACGCACTACGTGTTGAAGGTGGACGCCGGCGGGCTGGCGGGGCTGATCGCACCGCTCGTCGGCAAGCAGCCGCCCGATTCACACGTGTGGGTGCTGCGCGGAACGGCGCCGGCCTTCGTCCGCGCCGAGCAGACGCTCTTTCTCGGCGGACCGGCTTACCGGATCGAGCTGACGAGCCCGTCGTGGCCGGCGACAACACGTCAGCCGTAGTGGTCGTGGTCTTACTTCGTCCTTCGGGACTGTGTTTCAGGAGAGGATGACATGGAGCTGAGAAACCTGACGGCAATCGGAACGCTCGCGCTGGCACTCGTGGTGCCGGCGTGCAACCGCGCGGAGCAACCGACCGCCGAGGCGACCCGTGACGCCGTGGCCGAAGGGGCCGCGGAGGCGCAGAAGGAGCGTGCGGACGCGATGGCGCGTCTCAACGAGCGCGTGGCGGCGATCGAGCGTGAATACGCCGAGAAGAACGCCGAGGTGGCGAGCGGCGCGAAAACCGCGACGGCCGCGCTGCGCGAAGAGGTGCGCGAGGACGTCGCCAACGTCAAGGAGGCGGTTGCCAGTCTCGGGACCACCACGGCCGACAACTGGTGGGACCGCCACGAACAGGCGTTGCGCCGCACCGCGGACGACGTGGAAGCGGACGTGAAGCAGCTCGCGAAGCGCTTCGTGCCGGTCCAGCCAGCGGCCGCCGTGCCCGCGGGCGCGCCGTTCACGTCGAGACGGGACGCGTTCGTGGCCGACCTGCGGGCGCGCCTGGATGGCTTCGAGAAAGCGCTGGATGACGTGAAGGCGAGCGGTCCGCGCGAAACGGAGCTCGATGACACGCGGGCGCGCGTGAACAAGCTCCGAGAGGATGTCGATCGGCTGGCCTCCGCCGAGGCGGACGACTGGTGGGACGTCACCCGGGCGCGGGTGACCGACTACGTCGATCGTGTCGAAGCGTCGATCAAGCGCCTCGACGACAACAAGGCGCGATCCTGATACAGGAGAGCGCTACGCCTGCGCGCCGGGCACGTTGCCGGCGCGCTCGCGATAGTTCTTGAAGGCCTCACCGGTGAACCGCTCGACGGCGGCCATGTAGCGATCGCTCGATCCGAGGTGGGCGGCGCCGTAGCCGGAGTTACGCAGGATGCCATCGAGATCGGTCGAGGAGTACTCGATGCCCACCGACTCCGCGTAGCCGCGCAGCCGGTGCTCCAGTTCCGGAAGATTGAGCCGCTCGCGCAACAGGACCTCCCGCTCGTTGTAGGCGGGGTCGGCGGCGGTGAGGTCGTCCGACAGCTGGGCGAGCGAGGGGAGCGTCGCATCGATCAGCAGGCTGGTGGAGCTGGTGCCGGCGGTCTTCGCGTCCGGAAGCAGCTGCGTGGCCGTCACCGCGGGCGTCGTCGCCGGCGGTTTCGACGGGCCCTGCACGCTCTCGTTGACCACGCGGTCGAGCAGATCCACGAACGCTTTGCGGATGTCCTGCCGGGCGCTCTGGCCGACGGGAAGCTGGTTGACGACGCGGTCGATGGCGGACTCGATGCCGTTGGTCACTGAGGATTCCTCCACCCTGCCGAGACGCAAGCCGGATACCGGCCGCGACTGCACAGGAAGGCTCCTGTCGTCGCGGGCCGGGACGCGTGACCCGGACGGCGGGCCGACGCTGCCGACCGGCCGTCCGGCGCGGCGGCGCCGCTTGTGCTCCAGGTTCCCCGGCTACCGGGGCGTGGCGAGATAGCCGGCGAGGTGATCGACGACGTCGCGCGCGTCGTCTTCGGCGCCGTGAATGAACGTGGACTTGCGGCGCCGCAGCACCGGCAGGCCGAGCGCATACATTCCCGGGCTTGCGACGACGCCGCCGTCGTGGCGCAGGTGCCCTTTCTCGTCCAGCACCGGCACCCGCAGCCAGCCGTAGTCGGGCCGGAAGCCGGTGGCCCACACGATCGACCGGATGTGACCGCTGCGGAGATCGAGATGGAGCGGCGACGAGTCGGGTACACGTGTGGGCTCGAACCGGTGCGGTGCCCCGAGACCGGCACCCGCCTGACGGCCGGCCCATTCGTCGAAGGTATCCAGCAGTCGATCCAGCTTGAGGTCGGCGAGCGCGAACAGGTTGCGCAACCCGCCCGAGAAGAGCACCCGCCCATCGCGCACGGCGGCGAGCCGGCCGACGATCTGCACGCCGATGTCGCCGAGCGCGTTGAGGTCGAGCGTCGCCCGCTCCGGCGTGCCCACGAGCTGCGGCGACGGCAGCCGGCGGGCACGGGTCAGGTCGTCGATCTCGTCGTAGCGCTGGTTCCACACGCCCGAGCGATCCATCCACCACAGGACGTCGCGGTCGCGGTAGGTACGCGGCAGGCGCACGTGCTCGCCCACCGAGAGCGTGACCGGCCGGCCCGACCGGTGAATTTCCGCCGCGAGCTGCAGCCCGGTGGCGGACGGCCCGACGACGAGCACGCCGCCATCGGGCAACTGGCCGGGGTTGCGGTAGTCGAAGGCCGTGATCTGCGCGACGTCCGGCGGCACCGCCGCGTGCACCGGCGGTACGCTGGCGCGATTGCAGGCGCCGCTGGCAATCACGACGCAGCGGCAGTCGATGCCGCCGTGCGCCGTCGCCACGTGGTAGCCGCCGCCAATGGCGGGCGTCACGGCTGTGACGGGCGTGCTGGTACGCACCGGGGCACGCGAGACCGCGGCAAAGCGGGCGATGAAGTCGGCCACTTCGCCGGCGGTCATGTAGCCGTCCGGATCGGGCCCGTCGTAGGCGTGACCCGGAAGCCGGCTCTGCCAATTCGGCGTGAGCAGGCGCAGCGAGTCCCACCGTTCGCGGCGCCATGAGTTGGCCACCTCGCCGCGCTCCAGCACCACGTGATCGATCGATCGCTCGGTGAGGAAGCGGCTGGCGGCGAGGCCGGCATGGCCGGCCCCGATCACGACGGTCGTGAAGCGTTCGATGGCAGTTTGCCCGGGTCTAAAGACCCTGGCCCACCAGGATGGTCAAGCGATTTCCACGGTCACGTTGACCGGGTTGGTGATCACGTCGTAGACCGCCGAGCGCTTCTGCGACTGGGCGACGATCGCCTCGATCTCCTTCCGCGGAGCGTCGGCGTCGATCGTGAACGTGACCTTGATGTCGTCGTAGCCGTTGCGCACGTCGCTGTCCATGCCGAGGATGCCGCGGATGTCCATCCGGCCCTCGAGCTTCGACTCCACCGAGTTGAGCTGGACGCCGCGATTCTGCGCCACCGCGGCGACGCCGGCGGTGAGACAGCTCGCGAGGCCGACGAGCACGTACTCGATGGGCGTGATGCCGCGGTCTTCGGCGGCGAAAATCTCCGGGTGGTCCGCTTCGAACGAGGTCTCGGTCTTGTGGGACTGCTCCTGGCCGAGGCCGAAGAAGCCCTTCACATCCGTCTTGCTGTAGGTGCCGTTCTGCCACTTGCAGGAGGCACGCCAGGTGAACTTCGTCGCCTCGGGGGCGCCCTTCAACGCCTCGCGCGCGTCGAGCAGCGCCTGAACGTTGACTCCGTTATTCGCCGATGCCATAGCCATCGTCATTTCTCCCGAGAGCGGCCTGACCGCCCTCTCCGTATCGCACTGCCCGGGAATCCGAACGCGTCGTCAGATGCATACGCGACGTTTCGACGCCGAGGCCGCAATCCGACCGCAGACCGCCTTCGCGCACCCGTAACCCCCGGGCCGGACGCGAAAGGCCCGGATCATATAACGGCGGGATCACGCCCGCGGAACAGGCGCTATGATCCGCGCATGGCCACCTCGGCGCCGAAGACCGCCGCGGGCTCGGCAGGCGTCGTCGAAACGCAGTTCCTCGATCTGCCGAAGCCCGTCCAGCTCGACTGTGGCCGCGTCCTGCATCCGGTCCGCGTGGCGTACGAGACCTACGGGACACTTTCACCCGCCCGCGACAACGTCATCCTTGTCTGCCATGCGCTGAGCGGCGACGCCCATGCCGCCGGTGTGTCCAGAACGGCACCGCCGGAAAGCACGCGCGACGGCTTTGGCGCCGACGACCGCGACCGCGCCATCCCGAAGGGGCTCGGCTGGTGGGACGGGATGATCGGCCCCGGCAAGGCGTTCGACACTGATCGGTTCTACGTCGTCTCCACCAACCTCCTCGGTGGCTGCCGTGGCACCACCGGGCCGTCGTCGATCGATCCGTCCACCGGCCGGCCCTACGGATCCGACTTTCCGGTGATTACTGTCGCCGACATGGTGCGCACCGAGCGGGCGGTCCTCGACGAACTGGGCATCGATCGGCTGGCCGCGGTGGCCGGCGGGTCGCTCGGCGGGATGCAGGCGTTCGAGTGGGCGATTCTCTATCCCGATCGGGTCGACGCTGTGGTGGCGATCGCCAGCACGCACGCGATCCGCCCGCAGGGGGTGGCCTGGAACGCGATCGCCCGCAACGCGATCATGGCCGACCCCGCGTGGCAGGGCGGCCACTACTACGGCACCGGCCGCAAGCCCGACGCGGGCATGGGTGTGGCGCGGATGGTCGGCCACGTGACGTATCTCTCGGCAGAGTCGATCGGCGACAAGTTCGGCCGGCGGCTGCAGTTCGCCCGCGACGTCCGCTACACCGTGACCGAGCCGGAGTTCGAGGTCGAGAGCTACCTGCGCCATCAGGGCGAGAGCTTCGTCAAGCGCTTCGACGCCAACACCTACCTCTACACCTCGCGGGCGCTCACCTATTTCGATCTGGCGCGGCAGTACGGCGGTGGCAGTCTCGCCGAAGCGTTGCGCCCGGTGCGCGCCCGCACGCTGCTCATCGCGTTCAGCTCCGACTGGCTCTATCCGCCGATCGGGTCGGAGGAGATCGCGGCGGCGCTGCGTTCGCTCGGCAGGAACGTCGAGCTGCACGTGATCGACGCGCCCTACGGGCACGACTGCTTCCTGCTGGAAGAGGCGCGCCAGACGCCGATGATTCAGTCGTTTCTTGCACGCCAGACGATCTGAAGAGACGACCTGAGGAGACCAATGTCGATGGACCCACTGCGCCCGAGCGAGGAAGCGCATCGCCAGTTCGGATTCGAGACACGGCAGGTGCACGCCGGGCAGCGCCCCGATCCCAACACCGGCGCCCGCGCCGTGCCGATCTTCCAGACCACCAGCTACGTGTTCGAGGATCCGGAATCGGCCGCCGCCTATTTCAACCTGCAAGAGTTCGGCAACACCTACTCGCGCATCATGAATCCCACCGTGGCCGTGTTCGAGGAGCGCATGGCCAACCTCGAAGCGGGCAGCGGCGCCGTGGCCTTCGCCAGCGGCATCGCGGCGCAGGCGGCCGCGCTGTTCACGCTGCTGCAGCCGGGGGATCACGTGGTGTCGTCGTCGGCGCTCTACGGCGGCACGGTGAACCAGTTCAAGCACCTGCTGCGCAAGATGAACGTGGCGCTCACCTGGGTCGATCCCGACGATCCCGCGGCGTGGCGCGGCGCCGTCCGCGACAACACCAAGCTGTTCTACGCCGAGACGATCGGCAATCCCGCCGGCAACGTGCTCGACATCGAGACGATTGCCGCGATCGCGCACGAGCACGCGCTGCCGCTGATCGTGGACAACACGTTTGCCACGCCGTATCTGTGCCGGCCGATCGAGTGGGGGGCCGACATCGTCGTGCACTCGGCCACCAAGTTCATCGGTGGTCACGGCACCAGCATCGGCGGCGTCGTGGTGGACTCGGGCACGTTCAACTGGTCGAACGGGCGCTTCCCCGTGGTGGCGGAGCCGTCGCCGGCGTATCACGGGCTGCAGTTCCACGAGACGTTCGGTGTCTACGGCTACCTGATGAAGCTGCGGGCGGAAACGCTGCGCGACCTCGGCGCGGCGATGAGCCCCTTCAACGCCTTCCTGTTCCTGCAGGGCCTCGAGACGCTGTCGTTGCGGATGGCGCGGCACGTCGAGAACAGCCGGGCGGTGGCCGCCTTCCTCACCCGGCAGCCGCAGGCGGCGAACGTCACCTACGCCGGACTGCCCTCGAGCCGTTACCGTGCCCTGGTGGACAAGTACCTGCCGAAAGGCGCGGGCGCCGTGTTCTCGTTCGATTTGCGCGGCGGGCGCGAAGCGGGCCAGGACTTCATCCGCGGCGTGACGCTGTGGTCGCACCTCGCGAACGTCGGCGACTCGAAGAGCCTCATCATCCACCCGGCGAGCACCACGCACCGGCAGTTGGACGACGACGAGTTGCGGGCGGCCGGCGTCGGCCCTGGCACCATTCGGCTGTCGGTGGGGACGGAGTCGGTGGACGATCTGATCTGGGACCTGGAGCAGGGGTTTGCGCGCGTGGCCGCCGCGGCCGCGACCGGGGCGGCGGTATGAGCGCGGCGTCCGGCTCGCCGGCGTTCGACCTGCTGCGCTATCAGGATCCGCTCACGATCCAGCGGGTGCTCTACAACGCGAAGACGGTGGCGATCGTCGGGCTGTCGCCGAACGAGCTGCGCGCCAGCTACTTCGTCGGCTATTACCTGCGGCGCCACGGCTACACCGTCATTCCGGTGAACCCGAAGGAATCGGAGATCCTGGGACAGAAAAGCTACAAGAGCCTGGGCGACGTGCCGGGTCCGATCGACATCGTCAACGTCTTCCGCGCCCCCGACGCGCTGCCGGCGATTGCCGCCGAAGCGGTGGCGGTGGGCGCCGGCAGCCTCTGGTGCCAATTCGGTGTGATCAACTCCGCGGGCGCGCGTGCCGCCGAAGCCGGCGGGCTGTCCGTGGTGATGGACCGCTGCATCAAGGTCGAGCACGCACGCTACGTCGGGCGCATGCACTGGCTCGGCTTCAACACCCAGCGCATCACCTCGATCCGCGGCGGACTGCAGTAGCCACCACTGACCCCGTCGTTCCGGCGCCACGCCGGTTCGCTCTGTGCCAGCGTTTGCGGGTTTGCTCCGCCGCCGTCGCGTAAGCCGGCAGAGACGACTGCGCCCGAGGGCGTGGGGGAGCGGGTACATGAATCGCAAATGGATTGCGTGTGGGGTCGTGCTGACGAGCGTGCTGCATTGGGCGGCTCCGGCGTGGGCCGGCGCGCGGCGGCTGCCCGACGGCACCCGGATCGTGGTGAGGACGATGGAGCGGCTGTCATCGGCGGCGCTGAAGGACAGCGATCCGGTGTCGTTCGCCGTGGTCGAGGACGTCGTCGTGGACGGCGAGGTGGTGATCAAGCAGGGCACGCCGGTGCGCGGCACGATCGTGGACGCGCAATCGAAACGGCGGATGGGCCGGGCCGGAAAGCTGCAGTACACCGTGAACGAGACCAAGGGCGTGGACCGGAGCGCCGTCCGCCTGCGCGCGATTCAGGACCGCAAGGGCGACAGCAACGTCACGTCGACGGCGGTGACGACGGTTGCGGTAGGCGTGTTCGTACCGGTGGCCGCGCCGCTCTTCCTGTTGCGCAAGGGGCACGACATCGTGGTGCCCGAGGGCACGCGCGTCGACACCTTTGTGGACGGCGACCATCTCGTCTCGACCGAAGGCGAGACCGCGGTCATGACGGCCGCGGCGGCTGCCGTCGCGCCGTCGGGGTCCATGCCGCTGCCCCCCTTGCCGCCGGCCGCACCTGCCGCCGCGCCGGAGCGCACGGCCCCGTTGACCAATGCCGACATCATCGCGCTGCGCCAGGCCGGGTTCGGCGACGACCTGATCCTCGCGAAGGTGGCGGCGTCCCCAGCCGCGTACACCCTGACACCCGCCGAAATGGTGGCGCTCAAGAAGGCTGGCGTGTCGGAACGGGTGATTACGGCGATGGTCGCCGCGAAGTAGGCCGGCGCTTCTCACGGCAAGACCCTCTTGGCAGGCCGGAAACGATTCTGCTACTAGATCTCTCTGGAGGAATTCCCGAAGGGAGGTCTACGCGCATGTCCGGTCTTACCCGAGTTCTGGTGGTACGAAAGAAAAGTTTGACGTCGTTGACGGCAGGCATGATGTTGGTGATCTGTGGTGCGCCGCTGAGCGGCCAGGCGCCGGCCTCCGCCCCCGCGGCCCGTCAGGCCGACGAGGACGTGTCGAGGAGC
>Ga0173480_10000659_pt1 | contig 11819 bp, 9 predicted proteins | sample NitcycUS209509C1_FD_122622 | JGI IMG/M metagenome (GOLD analysis project Ga0173480, IMG submission 122622) | Soil microbial communities from Arlington Agricultural Research Station in Wisconsin, USA - Nitrogen cycling UWRJ-S209-509C-1 (version... | ecosystem: Environmental > Terrestrial > Soil >... | reverse complement strand
TGCGAGTGCCGGCGGGGATATCGGGCAGCGTGGCGATCGACTGTGGAAATTCGTCGTCCGTCTCGAGATCGGCCTGGATTTCGTTTTCGTCGACGTTGTCCGCGGCGGATCTCGCCTGCGCGGCCGAGGCCGCCGGGCGGAAATCCTTGTACGGAATGGTGTCCGGCCCCGGATTGGCAATGAACTCGTCGAGCGTCTTCTTCACCTCTTCCGGATCGACCTGCGCGGGCGCGATGGAGCGCGCGCCGTCGGTGATGCCCACCTTCTGCAGCGTGTACTGAAGCAGCTTGCGCAACAGCTGCTTGAACACCGGCTCATCGGCCAGCTCCATGATGTTGTTGCGGATCGTCTCCCAGGCGCCGGATTCCCAGATGTAGAAGACGGGATGTCCGCCCTCCTGGTAGACCGGCAGCAAGGTCTCGGCAATCTTGAAGCCCGCCTCGCTCGACACGAGGCCCCCGTGGAAGTGCAGGATCAGGTGATCCGTGTTTTTCAGCGCCTCGACAATAGCCTCGACGTCCTGGACCGTGCTGACGCCGGCCGCGCCGAGCGATCCTCCGCGGCTGTGAACGAAGAACTTCCTGTCGATGGCCATGCTCGATTCCTTCCGGTGCTCGCATCGCTGCGCGCGTGTCATAGGGGTGTTGGTTTTGTTCCCGGCGGCGGCACTGGCGCGCCTAACTTCTTCCTGTCGCGTGCGGCCGGAATCTATCACATAGACGGAAGGGCAATCCTGGCCCGCGGAACCCGGGCTTCCGCACTGCATCAGCCATCGTGAAAGCGAGCGCCATTCAGGTGGCGCGTGTATCCCCGCCCTTCTTCGCCCCCACGCCGTGCTCGTACACCAGCTTCCCGCCCAGCCATGCGCCATACGCCATGGCGAGAAACCCGGCGGCGCTGGCGATCAGGGCTGCCGGGGGCACCGGGGTCGTCGGTGGATACCCGTGCAGTGCCAGCGCCACCAGGAAAACCAGCCAGGCGCTGCACATGGCCATGAGGTGCGTGATCGACACGTCGCGTGCGGGCGAATCGCGCGACACGCCGAGGAAGTCGACGATGCCCGCGATCATCGCTAAGAGACCCGTGATGCAGCCCAGCGCGAGAGACCCGAACGCAATCGCCGCGGCGATCGATTCCGGAAGGAAGATGCTCACGACGTCGGCGACGAGAGTGCAGCTCCAGAACACGATCGGAAAGTGCACCAGCATCGGGTGCACCGGATGGCCTAACAATCTCACGTCAGGTGATCAGCACGAACTCGGCGGCGAGCAGCGTGACGAAACCGGCGACCGCGAGCAACGCGTGCCCCACCACGAGGCCCGAAGGCAATGCGCGTCCTCGCAGGTGCGAACTCAACAAGGCAAAGCCGCCGAGCGCAGCGACAACGAGCACACCGAGTGCAATCGCCGGAGCGCCCTGCATTCCCGCCTTGATCACCGCGAGCAGCAACACGACGAGTCCGGATGCCGCGAACACACCATGCAGCGCCGCGAGCGCCGGGCGCGGCAGCGTGGCCTTCCTGAAGTGCGTGATGGCCATGATGAGACCGGCAACGGCAGCGATGGCGAACAGCAGAATTGAGACTCGGTACATTGGGGCCTCCAGGGCGCGAAGTGGCGCGATACCGGAAAAATGCCGGGCGACGGCCGAATGTTCCCGTCAACGACCGCGTGGTTTGTGCGAAAGTGGCGCCGCCAGGGCGGTAGAAATCGACACAAACGCGCCCTCGACGGAGCCAGATTCGTGTTACCGAACCAGTCGCTGACATCCGCGGTCAGCGAAGCGCCGATGGAGTCCGGAACTCGCGCAGAGATTTATGGCCTTTCCCCGCGTACGTTGCTCTGGGCTCTCGCGGGTGGCGCCTGTTATTACCTGGCGACGCGCATCGCGTGGGCGCTGTGTTTTCCGGACAGCAAGGTGTCGCTGTTCTTCCCGCCGCACGCCGTCATGGTGTCCATCCTGCTGCTGGTCCCCACGCGGCATTGGTGGGTTTTCGTCCTCGCCGCCGCGACCAGCCACTTCATAGCCACGCGACAGGCCGACTGGCCCCTGCTGTACTCGCTCCAATGCGAGGCATTCGACGCGGTGAAGTACGTCCTGACGGCAGCCGGCATTCGATTCTTCGTGAAATCTCCATTCCATCTCATCAGTCTTCGGGAGGCGGTGCTGTTCGTGCTGGTGGCGGTCATCGTCGTGCCCTTCGCGATGGCGTTCTGGGGAGCGTCGTTCACGATTGCGTACCATTTCGGGGCTAGCTACTGGATCGAGTGGATCAAGCTGGGAATTTCGAATGGCGTGACCACCATCGTGCTCGTGCCCGCGATCCTGATCGGTGCGCACCTGCTGCGCGCCGACAAGACCGGGCTCTGGCGGCGACTGCCGGAGGCCATTTGCGTCGCCGCGGGCATCGTGCTGGTGGGCTGGCTCGCTTTCGTGCACCTCTCCGCAGGTCCCCACAGTTCCCCGGCGCTTCTCTACGCGTCCATTCCGTTCCTCATCTGGGCCGCGCTCCGCTTCGGACCCGGCGGGGTCAGCGCCGCGATGCTGCTCGTCACGACGATGGCGATCGGCGGAACGATGCAGGGCCACGGTCCTTTCCTCGGCCAGACTCCCACCGAAAACGCGCTCGCGCTTCAGTTGTTCCTGATGTTCGCGTCCGCTCCCCTGCTGTTGCTGGCTGTCGCCATCGATGATGAAAGACGCTCCACCTCAGCATTGCGCGTCACGGAGGAACGCGTGACCCTGACCGCGGAGAGCGCGGGTCTCGCCATGTGGGATTGGGACCTGTCGACGGGCAAAGTGCTGATCGACGATGGCGGCCGCTTCGGATTCGACCGCAACACTCCGGTCGATCACAACACGCTGTCGGGACGTGTCCATCCCGATGATCTTGCCGTGCGCGCGCGCGCCATTCAGAAAGCGCTGGAAAACGGCGGTTCCTATGAATGCGAATTCCGCACCATCCAGCCCGACGGCTCGATCCGATGGATCGCCGCGCGAGGACGGAGGCCGAATCTCACTGATGTCAACGCGACGCCGAGAATCCTGGGCGTCGCGTGGGACATCACGCAACAAAAGGCGGCCGGCGAAGAGGCACAACAGCAACGCGAGGAACTCGTGCACCTTTCACGGGCCGCCACGCTGAGCGCACTGTCGAGTTCGCTGGCGCACGAGCTCAGTCAGCCACTCACGAGCATCCTGAGCAACGCGCAGGCGGGGCAGCGGTTCATGGACCGCGAGCCGCCTGACTACAGCGAACTTCCCGAGATCCTCGAGGACATCGTCAACGAAGATCTTCGCGCCGGGGAAATCATCGATCGTCTGCGCACGTTGCTGCGTCGTGGCCAGGTCTCGCTACGCGCGGTCTGCGTGCAGGAGACTCTCGACGATCTGTTGTGCCTGACGCGCAACGACTTCATCGGCCGCCAGGTATCGGTCACCAACCAGCTCGGGCGAAACCTTCCGCCTGCGATGACGGACCGCGTACAGCTCCAGCAGGTGCTGCTGAACCTGATCCTGAACGCCTGCGATGCCATGGAATCCAACGCGCCCATCGATCGCCAGCTCACGCTGACGGCAGAAGTCGTGGGGGACGAGATACGCATCGGCGTACTCGATTGCGGAGTCGGCTTGCCCGACGACATCGAATCGATGTTCCAGCCGTTCCACACCACGAAACCTCACGGCCTCGGCATGGGCCTGTCGATCTGCCGCACGCTGATATCCTCGCAGGGCGGAAGATTGTGGGCCGAGCGGCGGCCCGAACGCGGCGCGGCCTTCTATGTCTCACTACCCTTGGCTTCATCATGAAAAAGACGCTGACCAATCTGTTGCTGATCACGATGCTCGTCTCGCCCGTCACGCAGGCCGCGGAACAGGACTGGACCGCACAGAGCAACGAGTACACGCAGATCCTGCTGAACGTGAACGCGCGGTATCAGCCGGAACTCGCCTCGAGTCTCGGGCTCGAGCAATACGACCGGCAGGTCTTCGACCTGAAGCCGAAGTACGACGAGCGCCAGGAAGCCGATCTCGCGGCCGCCGTCCGGCAACTCGAAACGTCGCGCGCCACCCTGAAGGACGAGCGCGTCGCCCAGGACATCGACATCCTCATCAAGGCCGCGAAACGCCAGGCCACGACGTCGGCTCTGAATCGCCGCCTCATGGTGCCGTACTTCGATGTCGGTGAATCCATCTTCTCCAGCTTCCACGATCTGCTGGACCCGCGCGTCGACAAGAAGCGTTATCCGGCCGCACTCGCGCGACTCAGGAAATATGCCGGCACGGAGCGCGGCTACGAAGCGGCCACGAAGCTCGTGGAGGCGCGCATCGAAGAACGCATGAACGACAGCGCGCTCACCTGGCCTTGGACGGACGAGGTGAAGCAGGATCTCGAAAATGCGCCGCAGTACATCGAGGGAATGCGCGATCTTTTCAAGAAGAGCGGCCTCAAGGGATGGCAGAAGGACTTCGACGCCCTCGCGCGAACCCTCAAGGCGCACGACGATTGGGTGCGCGCCACCGTGCTGCCGAAGGCGCGCCAGACGAACCGGCTGCCGCCTGAAATCTATGCGGACAACGTGAAGGGCTACGGCGTCGAGACGGATCCTCGTGAGCTCATGCAGCAGGCGATGTTCGGTTACCAGCAGACCCGCGACGAGCTGGAAGCGCTCGCGCATGTGTACGCCGCGCAGAAAGGACTGACGATCACCAGCTACCGCGACGTCATTCGCGAACTCAAGAAGCACCGCGTGTCCGGAGACCAGGTGCTGCCTGTCTACCGCGCGCACCTCGCGCAAATCGAGGAGACGATCCGGGCGCACGACATCATCACGCTGCCGAAGCGCGATGCCGTGGTGCGACTCTCCACGACGGCGGAAGCTGCGGCGACACCGGCACCCCACCTCGATCCGCCGCGGCTCATCGGCAACACGGGCGAGCCGGCGGTCTTCGTATTGCCGCTCAAGAACGCACAGGGCGGCGAGATGGACGATTTCGATTCCGACGCCATCGCCTGGACCATCACCGCCCATGAGTGCCGGCCCGGCCACGAATTGCAGTTCGCGGGCGTCATCGAACGCGGCGTCTCGACCACGCGCGTGGTGTACGCCTTCAACTCCGCGAACGTCGAAGGGTGGGCGCTGTACGCGGAAGCCGTGATGAAGCAGTACCTGCCCATCGAAGGCCAGATCGGCGCCCTGCAGATGCGCATGCTCCGCGCCGCGCGTGCGTATCTCGATCCCATGTTGAACCTCGGACTCATCGAGCCCGAGGCCGCCAGGCACGTGCTCATGGATGAAGTCATGTTGTCCGACGCGTTCGCGAAGTCCGAGGTCGATCGCTACACGGCCGACTCACCGGGCCAGGCCACGTCCTATTTCTACGGCTACAGCAAGCTCGCGGCGCTTCGCGTACGCACGGAGATCGCGCTCGGATCCCGGTTCAAGGAGAAGGCGTACCACGACTTCATCATCAGCGAGGGCCTGCTGCCGCCCGACCTGCTGGAAAAGGCAGTGATGACGCGCTTCGTGCCGTCGCAGCGCTAGTTAGGGCGACCGAGATTCCTGTCGAAGTGCGCGGCGATGGCATCCGCCGCCGCGCCGATGAGCTTCGGATCGTCGTAGAAATCGATCTGGCCCTGGGACTGCAGCCATAACTCCTGCTTGGGCGCCTTCAGGCGCTCGTAGAACGCATGCGCCCATTGCGGCACCAGTGCACGCTCGGAGTGGATCATCAGCGTGGGAACGCGCAGTTTGTCCGCGGCATCCATGGCATCGAACGGCAGCGTGAATTCACGCGACTGAACGGCGAAGCTGTTCGTGTAGTTGGGCACGGCGCCGCGCGGCGTGCCGTAGAACTCGAAAGCTTCATCGAGCGGCATGGCGACTTCACCTTTCCCCACGGCCGGGATACGCGCGGCCGGCTGACCGGCTTCGAAACGTTCGCGAGCCTGGCGAGCCGCGGCAATCGCGGTGTCGAACGCGTCACCCATCATCTTCCGCATCACCGACACGTCGGGAAATACGCCGGCGACCGCCGCGAAGGCTTCGAGTCGCGGCTCACTCGCGACAGCGGCCGCCATGTAGCCACCTCCCGCGCAAACCCCGATCGCTCCCAGCGGCAAACCCGCCAGCGTTAACTGATCGCGGAGAAAACTCGTGGCAGCGCGAATGTCCTCGATCTTGCGTGGCGGCGATTCGTACTGCCGCGGCTCACCGGCACTCTGGCCGAACGTGCGGTGATCAAACGCGAGCGCGGCATAACCGCGTGCCGCCATGGCGCGCGCGTAGGCGCCGGGCGCCTGCTCCTTGACTGAAGTCAGCGGCCCCGTGAGCACGAGCGCCGCGCGAGGCGCCTGCGCGGGAAGATGCAACAGGCCAACGACGTTGGTGCCAGAGACAGTAAAATTCACTGGTTCGATTTTCATGTCGGCATGCTAAAACACGCGCGATACCTCGGCGAGTCACGCCGGTGAATACCGACTATCCATCGCATGAATACCCTGAACCTCGAGCGATTCGACCTGAACCTGCTGCGAGTGCTGGACGCCTTGTTGAGCGAGCGCAACGTATCCGCGGCCGCACGGCGGCTCGGCCTGAGCCAGCCTGCAGTGAGCTCGGCGCTCGCACGACTGCGCAAGACGCTCGGGGATCCGCTGCTGACTCGCGTGGGAAGCGGGATGACACTCACGCCCCTGGCCGTGGAGCTGCAGCCGCGTGTGGCGCGCGCGCTCGATGACATCGGCATCGCGTTGAGTGCCGCGATTTCCTTCGACCCCTCGAGTTCGCGCCGGTTGTTTCGCATCGGCGCGGACGACTATGCGAGCGTGGTCCTGCTGGCGCCGCTCGCTGCACGTCTGCGCCACGAGGCTCCGCACGTGACGCTGGAAATCTGGCCGTTTGAAGACATGTTCGAAGAGCGCCTGACGCTTCGTGACTGGGACCTGGCCGTCACAGACCGGTGGTCACTGCGCGGCTGGCGACATTGCGATGTCCTGCTGAACGAGACTTTCGTCAGCATCGCGCGTGCCGATCATCCGCGGCTGGGGAAAAGCGTCAGTCTCAAGGCTTTCCTGGCCGAAGAGCACGCGCTGGTCTCGCGTCGCGGCCGGACGCCGGGCGTCGTCGACGCGGCGCTCGACAACCTCACGCAGCGGCGCCGCGTAGCGCTCACGCTGCCTCACTACTTCGCCGCGTCGGCGATGATCGCGGCCACGGACCTCGTCATGACGCTGCCCCGGCGCGTGGCCGAGCGTCTCTGCGAACAGGATCCGGTGCGCAGCTTCGAGACGCCGCTGAAGCTCGAGGGATTCGACGTCGCCGCCGCCCATCATCCGCGCAGTGTCGGTGATGCCGGCATCCGCTGGCTGCGGCAGACGATGCAGGAGGTCGCGGCCGAGGTCGCGCGCGGCCGAACCTCCGAAGCGGTCTGAGCCGCGCGTATCGGCTGGCCGGCCGCGCGCGGTTGGCGCGTCCAATGTCTCGGTGTCTTCCCTGACAATTGCGCCGCAGGCCGACTCAGTTCATCGCCGACTTACGCCATTCCCCGAGGTGTGATTCAATCCGCGACCTGTTCAGGAGGAACATCCATGAAATCACGGAAGGTTTCGGCCGCCCGGCCGCGTCTCGCATTCTGGCTCATTCTTTTGCCGTTCCTGCTCGCGCTGCGCGGCACGGCCTTCGCCGCCACCGACCAGACTATCTACGACGAGGCGCTCGCCCCCGGCTGGCAGAACTGGAGCTGGGCGTCGGTCGACTTCGCCAGCACCGCGAATGCCAACACGGGCTCGGTCTCCATCGCGGTCACGCCGACGGCGTGGTCAGCGCTGTACCTTCGCTCCGCTGATGCGCCCGTCGACACGCACGGCTATCTGAACTTCTCGTTCTACGTGCACGGCGGAACCGTCGGCGGGCAAACGATCCAGGTCGCCGCGGTCGTCAACGACGTGGCGCAACCCGCGGTGCGCGTCGCCTCACCCACTGCCGGCGCCTGGCAGAAGATCACCGTTCCGCTCGCCGCTCTCGGCGCAGACGATCACACCGACGTGAACGGATTCTGGGTGCAGCAGGGCTCGGGCGTCGATGATCCCACGTTCTACGTCGACACCGTCGTCCTCGAATCCGGTGTTCCGCCCACGCCGCCGCCGGCCGTCAACGGCATGGCCATCTACCAGGAAGGCCTCGTCAACGGCTGGAACAACTGGAGCTGGGCCAGCGTCAACACGGGCAACACGTCGACGGCACACACCGGCGCGACGTCCATCGCCGTGACCGCGGATGCCTATGAAGCGCTGTACCTGCAACACGCGGCGCTGCCGACGGATGCGTTCACCAGCCTGAAGTTCTGGATCAACGGGGGCGCCACCGGCGGCCAGACACTGAATGTCGTCGCGCTTCGAGCCGATGGCGGGCGGCCCGCGGTGCCGATCGGCCCGCTGCCTGCCGACAGCTGGCAGGAAGTCGTCGTGACGCTCGCGCAGCTCGGCGTGTCGAATGTCGCCGACCTCTCCGGCCTCTGGCTGCAGGAAGGCGCTGGTGTCACCCAACCCACCTTCTATGTGGATGACATCTACCTCGAGTTCGCGCCTCCGCCCGGCGTGGTGAACGTCACCGTCAACCCGAAGCAGAAGATCCGCAAGGTAGACAGGCGCATGTTCGGCCTCAACGCGGCGGTCTGGGACGGCGCCTACGCTTCGCCCAACACCACCGCGCTGCTGAACGAGCTCAACAACCAGGCGCTGCGCTTCCCCGGCGGCTCGCTCTCGGATGTCTATCACTGGCAGACGAACATGAGCGAAGGCCAGACCTTCGAGTGGGCGACGAGTTATGACGAGTTCATCGCCGCCGCTGCCGCCACGCGCGCCGCGGTGTACATCACCGCGAACTACGGCACCGGTACGCCGGAAGAAGCCGCGGCGTGGGTGAACTACGCCAACAAGGTCAAGCGCAACAACGTGCGTTACTGGGAGATCGGCAACGAGAACTACGGCTCCTGGGAAGCCGACAACAACACGCGGCCGCACGATCCGGTCACGTATGCCACCCGCTTCAAGGAATACTGGCGGCAGATGAAGGCCGTCGATCCGACGATCAGGATCGGCGCGGTCATCGTGCTCGGAGAAGATGCATACGCTAACTACCCGGAGCAGCAGGTGACGAACCCGCGCACGGGCCAGGTCCATGGCGGCTGGACCCCCGTGATGCTGGACGCGCTGAAGCAGCTCGGCGTCACGCCCGACTTCGTGGTGTATCACCGCTACGAGCAGGGCCCGGGCGGCGAAAGCGACCTGTTCCTGCTGCGCTCGGCCTCCACGTGGGCGAACGACGCCTCGTCGATCCGACAGATGGTCGATGACTATCTCGGTACGAAAGGCAAGAAGGTCGAACTCGCGGTGACCGAACACAACTCCGTGTACAGCAACCCCGGCAAGCAGACCACGAGCCTCGTCAACGGCCTGTTCTATGCCGACGCCATGGGCAATTTGCTGAAGACCGAGTTCAACGCGATGTTGTGGTGGGACCTGCGCAACGGCCAGGAAGCCGGCAACAACAACAGCACGACGTTGTATGGCTGGCGGCGATACGGTGACTACGGCATCGTGAATGCCAATGACCCGGCCGGACCCGCCGATCGCTATCCCACGTTCTACGTGAACAAGCTGCTCAAGCACTACACGCGCGGCGGCGAGAACGTGGTGCAGGCCATCAGCGACTACAACGGCCTTGGGGTCTACGCGGTGTGCGCCCCGGATCGCTCCGTGCGCATCCTGGTGATCAACAAGCACCCGTCGGCCGCGGTGAACGCTGTCATCGCGCTGCCCGCGCTCAAGAGAGGTGAGAAGGCGAAGGTGTTCAGCTACGGCATCGACCAGGACGAGGCGGCGCGCACGGGAACGGGCTCCGCCGATGTACAGCAGTCATCGCTGACGCTGACTGGCGGTCCGACGCTGACGTTCACGCCCGCGCCATATTCCGTTTCGGTGATCCAGCTCAATCCACGTGACCGGAAGAAGGGAGATAAATCCGATCCGTGGTGTGACGACGCGCCCTAGCAGGCGCTCCACCAGGCGGCGCGCCGTGCGGGGCGCGTCGCCTGGTGTTCGATTTCACTTCACGAAGTTGTAAGGACCCTGCACGCGGATCGGCGTCTTGAGCCCCACGACGTAGGCTATGCCACCGGTGAGCGACTGGAGCACCCACACCTCGCGGCCATCCTGCATCTGCTTGACTTCCTGCAGCATCGCGTCGGTCCTGCCGTTGGCCTGTTCCTTCTTGCGGATGCCGGCGAGAATTTCGTCGGCGAGTTTCGCATCGGCCTTCGTGGGACCGGCCGGCAGCGGCAGCAGGCGCATCTCGGCGGCGCCGCCCTCGCCCGCAGACCAGCGGAACGGCAACCCCTGCGCCTCGAGCTTCGCATTCGCCGCCGCGTGCCCTGACGAGACTTCGGTGCTCGAACACGCGGACAGCGCAAGCACCATCAAAACCGGCAGCACGACCCATTTCATTTTCATTCTCCTTCGCGCACTTTGCGCTGCATCTCGTCCAGGTAGGCATCGAGCTCCGCCACGCTCTTGAACAAGCCGCCCGGCGGAATCGCTTTCACGATGTCGAGCACCTTCTGCACGGCAGGTTTCGGATTCACGATCGCGATCCTGCCATCCGTCGGCTCGATGGCCTTGCGCGCCCGCACGAAGCAGCGGATGCCCGCGCTGCTCAGGTAGTCGAGCTCGCCGAGGTCGAACACGATGCGCGGGATGCCTTTGCGCGCGAGCACGCGGTCCAGCAGGCGATCGAGATCGGGCGCCGTCACCGAGTCGAGTCGACCTTCGAGCGCGATGGTGGGTGGATGTTCGTTTTCGAGCAGGATCTTGAGGCTCACGCGGATGCTCCCTTGGGCTGCGGTATTCGGCTCAACCGGATGTGGAGAACGTTCAGTTCGTCGAGTCGCACGTAGCTCACCGCGTCGGCCAGCTCGCGCACGATGTGAATGCCGAGACCGCCGACCGCCCTTTCGGTAATGTCATGCGCCAGGTTCGGCGCCGGGCGTGTCAGCGGATCGAATGGCTTGCCGTCGTCGCGGAAGGTCAGCGAGATTTCTTCGCGACTCAGCGAGCACTCCACGGCCACGGACACGCCCCCGTCCGACGACGAGTTTTCACGCACGATGTTGGTCAGCAGTTCTTCGGCGATCAGCTCGACGTCGCCGATACGCTCCGCGCTGACCTCGCGCGCGACGAGGATGTTCTGCAGCCAGCGCTGCACCTGCTGCATGCCGGCGGACGTGTCGGTGGCGTTGATTCGCCAGCGCTCGCCGGATTCCATGCGTTGCGCCTCGACGGTTGGGGGACTGAAACACACGGCGAGTACGGTCACGTCGTCGCCCGCATGGAAGTCCGCGGAATGTGCGCCGACGCTGTCGACCACGCGCTGGATCAGCGACGACGGATCCTCCGCATCGCCCTCGGACAGTAGTTTGATCAACCGGTCTGCACCGAACTGCGTGTGATCACCCATCTCGGCCTCCGTGACGCCGTCGGTATACAGCAGCAACGTATCCCCCGGCGCGATGTATCCCTGCGCGAGACGATATTCCGCGGGGGCGTCGATGCCAATCGCCGCGCCGCTTTCCGCCTGCAGCGGTACCACGCTGCCATCGACGCGCCGCACCAGCGGCGGCTCGTGGCCCGCGCTCACGTACTTCACGAGGCCGCTGGTCGTGTCGAGCACGCCGCAGGCCACGGTCACGAACATGCAGGCGTCATTGCCCTCGACGAGCCGCGCGTTGATCTCCGACAACAGGATTTCCGGCGATGTGCCCGT
>Ga0173480_10000657_pt1 | contig 11832 bp, 9 predicted proteins | sample NitcycUS209509C1_FD_122622 | JGI IMG/M metagenome (GOLD analysis project Ga0173480, IMG submission 122622) | Soil microbial communities from Arlington Agricultural Research Station in Wisconsin, USA - Nitrogen cycling UWRJ-S209-509C-1 (version... | ecosystem: Environmental > Terrestrial > Soil >... | reverse complement strand
TGAGTGCGAAAAAAACCAGAAGGCGCCGCCGCCGAGAACAATCAACCCCGCGCCAACTGTCATGAGCCATGCCTGCTGCGTGCGCCGTTTGCTGCGCTTTTTGACCGCGGCTGGCGCCGCGGTCGGTATCGCGTCGATCATCACCGTGCGCGAGCCGTCGCCTTTCTGCGCCACGCGCAGCTTGTCGAGGTTGGCCAGCGCACGATCGTGGGCGGGATCCAGAAACAGCACGCGGCGATACTCGAGGACCGCTTCCTCCAGATGCGAGCGTCCCTTCTGCATGAAGAACGCGCCGCGCGACAGGGATTCGTTGATCGTCTTCTCCGCGAACGCGGCATCGTACTGCTCGGGGTCTTTCACGTACGCGGACAGCTGGCGGCGATCGCGCGACAACTGGCTTTTCTCCATCGCGGCTTCGAGGTCGACGACCAGCTCACCGGCGTTGGCGTAGCGCGCGCCTTCGTTTTTTTCGAGACATCGTTTCACGAGAGCCTCGAGCTCGGGCGTGATGAGCGGATTCACGATTCCCACGCGCGACGGCTCGAAGGTCTGGATTTTTTCGAGTACATCGGAATACGACTGTCCATCGAACGGCTTGCGACGGCTGAGGAGCTCGTAGGCGACCACGCCGAAGGAGAAGATGTCGCTGGCCGTCCCCACCGGCCGGCCCGCGGCCTGCTCGGGCGACATGTACGCCGGTGTTCCGACCACCTTGCCCTGCTGGGTGACCATCGTCGCGGAATCGGATTTTCGCGCGAGGCCAAAATCCGCGATTTTGATCGCGCCCTGGTTGGTGACGATGATGTTGGCGGGCTTTACATCGCGATGAACAATGTCGATCGTATGCGCTGCTTCGAGCCCGTAGGCCACTTCGAGAAGAATACGGATCGCAATTTCGGGCGGAAGACCCGGGCGCTCTTTCATGAGCTGCTCGAGCGTGCGTCCGTCGTAGTACTCCATGACGATGTAAAAAGCGCCATCGCTCTCGCCGTAGTCGATCACGTTGACGACGTTCTCGTGCTGGATACTGGCGGCGGCTTTGGCCTCACGCTGGAAGCGGTCGATATAGCTCGCGTCGGTGGCGAGGTAGGGAAAAAGCAGCTTGATGGCAACAATCTTGTCGATCGAAACCTTGCGGGCGCGGTACACTGCGGCCATGCCGCCGACCCCGATTTGCTCGAGCTGGTCGTAGCCCTCGATCGCGACCTTGATTGCCATTTGCGAGACCCTCTCGAATTGCCACGGAACGTGCCGGAGCGAAGAGGCACGTCATTGATTTTCAACAACTTACAACGCAGCGCCGGGCGCCATGCACGCGTTTTGCAAGGTTCAGGCCACCGCGCGGAATTCGCAGTTGTCGTTAGCCGCATGGCGTTGTTATAAGACGCATCTGGCCGCTGCAGTATCTGCAGGGCAAAAGGATGAGGTGCCAAATGAGGATGATGATTCGAAGCGTGATGGTGGCGGTGGTTGTGATCGCGTGCGCGAGCGCGGCGCGAGCGCAGGTGTTCTACTCGTTTCCGGGGGCCAAACCGGTGCCCGATGAGTCACCGTCACTCGGACTGGTGGCCGGTTTCGGCGACAATGTGGTGCGCCTGGGCGGTTTCGGGAGATTCAACCTCTCGCAGAAAGCGGACCTGGGTCTGGAAGCGATGTACAACAACGTGAAGAACGACGCGACCGATGACGACACCGGCTACTACGGTGCGGGCGTCGACGGCAAGTGGTGGTTCTTCGAAGCACGCCAGGATATGCAGATCGACATCGCCGCCAATCTCGGGGCCGGATTTCTAACGCGCGACGACTACTGGGACATCCGCGTACCCATCGGGGCGATTGCGAGCCACGACTTCATCATGAATGACGGGCGCCTCATCACTCCGTACGCGGGCTTCTACCTGATCGTCGATCACTTCCGCGTGGAAGGACCGGAGGGGTCGCACGACAGCGACACGGACTCCGACGCGGAGATCCGCATCGGCGCCAGCGCTGAGATCGTCAAGAAAGGCAGTCTCTTCGCCGCGCTGCACGCGGGCAACGGCACCATGTTCTTTGTCGGATTCAACAAAGGGCTCTAGCGGGTCCGGGAGTCGTAATGAAATTCGTGTGGAGCTAAAGAGAGCGTAGCCGCGCAGCGGCGGCTCTAGATGTCGCGGACGGTGATCACCTGGACGGTGATGTTGTCGCGACCACCCTGCTCGTTTGCCATCCGGACCAGCATCTTGCATGCATCCTCGGGACGGTGCATGGCAAGCACGACCGCGATATCGTCGTCGGAGAGATATGCGGTCAAACCATCCGAACACAGAAGAAAGGTGTCACCGCGCTCGAGCCCGATGCTGTCGGGCGTTTCGGCGCTGACGTCGGGCTGCGCCCCCAGAGAGCGCGTGATCACGTTGCGTTTGGGATGCGTGCGCGCGTCCTCGTCGGTGATGATCCCGGAGCGCACCATCTCGCCCACGATGGAGTGATCGTTGGTGACCTGCACGATCTTCCCCTTGCGCAGCATGTAGCAGCGCGAATCGCCTACGTGGGCGAAATACGCGCGTCCCTGGTGCAATGCCAGCGCCGTGCACGTGGTCCCCATGCCGAACAACGTCGAATCGGCAACTGCTTCCTGAATGATGGTCTGATTGGCTTCATGGAAGGCGCGAGCGAGCGCCTTGGCGCGGTCGGCACCGCTTTCCGTGGTGTAGAAAGCGAGGATGGTGCGAACCGCGATGCGGCTTGCAATCTCTCCTCCGCGATGGCCACCCATCCCGTCGGCCACGACGAAGACCACGCCGCGCTCTTCGATCTCGGCGGACGTCTCCGGAACAAACTGCCCGTTCGCGTCCTCATTGTTGAGGCGGACGCGTCCGCGGTCAGTCAGTGATGCAAAGTCGATGGCCAGCATGGGTTCGTTGTGAAAAGGCTCCCCAGCCTACCGGTAAGCGCGGGTGCGAGTCAACGCACACAAAGCAGTCTCTTGCCAAAACAGTGCCAGTCCGGGGTCAACCAGCGCGCTTGGCACGCTTTACGCTCCCGTAGCGGCAATCTTTGGCCGGTGCTCCGGCCCCAACCGGGAGATATCCATGGACCAGGCAGCGGCAGTCGAAACGGCGCGTATCGAAGAATTGCTTTCCAGCTACCGCGATCTGCAGCAGCAGTTCGATCAGGTGCGCGAGCGCCTGCGCCGCGCGGAGGACCACCGGCATACGGTGGCCCGCCGTATCTACGACCGGGTCCGCTCCGACTACGACCGCGAGCTGGATGCGCTTCGCCTGCGCCTGATCCCGCTGCGCGACGAGCTGGAGCGCGTTCAGGAATCGCTCGAGGTGCAACACCGCGAGGCGACCGCCGCGCTGCAGTCGGTGGAAGAAGAATTGTCCGAGGCCGATTTCAGGCACCGGATCGGCGAGTATCCCGACCCCACCTTCGATGAGATGAGGCGTGCCCTGGATGCGCACGCGGAAGACGCGCGCTCGCGTCAGGCCGCGCTGCAGGCGAGCCTTTCGGCCATCGCCGTCATGCGCAGCCCCGAGAATGTCGCCGACGCGCCGGTCGCGGACGCAAGCGTCGAGACGGCGGCGGTAGAACCGGTGGCGGTTGTCCCCGAAATGCCCGCCGAGGTCCCGGCTCTGGGTGCCGATGATACCGGCGAAGCATTCACCGACGATCCCTTCGCCACGTCGCCCGACGAAGCCATCATCCACGACGATCTGTCCGCCATCGTGGTCGATGAGCCGCCCACGCTTGAAAATACGTACGACGTGGCGGCGGACATAGAGCCGGCTCCGGCACCCGAGCCTGCCCCTGCCCCGATGGAAAAAATCGTGGCCGCGCCCGAGCCGGGGCCGCGGGCAGAAGGCACGGCGCTCATCAATGCATTCGAGAATCCACAGCAGTGGGTGAGCGAAATGAGCCCCGACAGCGCGCACGCCGAACGTCGCGTGCGCCTCAGCCAGCCCACGGCGCCGGCTGCGCCCGTGCGCGCGAAGCAGTCGGTGCAGGAAGAGATCGACTCGGTATTGTCGCCGTTTGAAACCAGTCCGAAAGCCACTGCGCGTGTCGAAGCAGCTCCGGCGCGTGCGACGACCACCGCATCCTCGCCTTCATCGCTTCCCAGCCTCGTCTTCGTATCCGGGCCTCACACCGGCCAGGCCATCGGGCTGCTTCCCACCACCCTCACCATCGGTCGTGAGCACGACAACAACGTCGAGATCAAGGATCCCGATGTGGCGCGTTATCACGCGCGCATCCTGCGCGAGCGCGACGATTTCGTGGTGGAAGATCTGAACAGCTCGTCGGGAACGTGGATCAACGGCGAGCGCAAAGCCCGGGCCGTGCTTTCGCATGGTGATGTGATTCGGGTGGGACAGACCGAGCTGGCGCTGGATTACGAATGGACGACGGACTCGCGTTAGATTCTCTCAACGCTACTGGTTTCGACCCAGCCTGACAGATCTCCCGGCAAATCGACACGCACCCAGCCTTCGCGACCGTCGCGCACAGACACGATGGTGCCTTCGTGAATCTTGAACTGGATGGTGGAATCCTTGCTGGGTCCGCTGAACACCGGCACCTCCATGCTCACCACGACGCTGCGCGTGTGCACACGGCTTTCGTGCACCTTGGCGTACGCCGATCCGGCGAACACAAGTGCCAGCACCGCCGCCGTGGCCATCCCGAGCAGTACATCGCCGGCCATTCCCAGCCCGAACAGTCTTCCCGGTGAAATCCACGACAGAAAGCGGTACACCGACCTCACCACGCGCGAGCGCCGGAAGATGAAGCACAATGCCGCGAGTGTAAATAGCCCGTAGAACAGACACGCCACCGCCACCGATTCTTCCGTCGAAAGCCGGCGGTGCCAGCCCATGAGCACACCACGCACGCCGCCGCGCGCGCTCACCAACTGCTGATCGCGCAGCATGGCGCGCACCACCGCAAGGTTGGCGCGCGTGTCGTCGTTGCGCGGATCGAGCTGCAGTGATCGCTCGTACCACAAGATGGCGTGTCCGAGATCTCCCGATTTGAAGTACGCGTTTCCAAGATTGTAATAGAGATCGCGGTGCACGATACCGGACCCGGCCACTTCGCGATAGCGATCGATGGCGGCGCCGTAATCTCCGGCTTCATAGGCGGCGTTGCCCGACGCGAACAGCTGCGTGTCTCCGGTTTGCGCCGCGGCCGATTCGCCGCCGGCCGCAGCAGTTGCCATCACCATGATGACCGCCATAACCAACGCGAAGCGTTTCATGCGATTGCCTTCTCGATGGCGGTCAGCGTGTCGCGCGTCGCCTTCGCGAGTGTGCGACCCTGGTTCGCATCCGCCGATGTGGACGCATAGCGCGCCATGTCGCAGGCGGCAATCATGCGGCGCACCTCTTCGACACGCGCCGCTTCCGCGCCGTTGGCTTCGAGCCACGACGCGATGCCCTCGTTGGAAAGGCTGGCGGGCGGCACGTTGGCGCGATCCGCGAAGTAACCGAAGATGGCCGCGTGCATGGCGGCGTATCCATTCTCGGCTTTCCCGGCGCGGAAGGCTCCGTCGGCCTCCATCAAACGACGCTCCGCGTCACGCAAGGCACGGCTGGCGCGCGCAAATCCGACGTCCTCGCGATAACGACGGCGGCGGCGCTCCACCACCAGGGATCCGGCGAGAAGAAGCACGGGCAGCGCCTGCGCGGCCAGAAACCACGAACGCGAATAGAACGGTGTCCGCGCCGCCGCAAGGACGGCGGGCGGTGTGTGAATGAAGCGGATGTCGCGATTGAGCACCTGGAAATCGTCGCCGCCCCCGGCGTAGACGATCTTGCGTCCATTCTCGGCCGTGCCGGGATTCACGCGCAGCGGCACGGGCTCCGACTGCGCCACGCGGTAGGAGCGTTTGGCCGGATCGAAATATGGAATCGACACCGGCGGCACGGTGAACTGCCCTTCCACCTGCGGCACGATGACGAACTGGAACTTGCGCCGGCCCGACACGACGTAGTCCTGTTTGAACGAATCGGTGGAATTGCCGGATTCGTAGAACTTGAACTTGTCGATTCCGGTGAGCTTCGGCGGTGAAAGCGTGCGCATGTTGCCGGTACCGTTGACTTCCACGCTGACATTGACAGGCTCGCCGACGTTGGCGGTCTGCTTGTCCGCCGTCATGGTGACGGAGAGATTGCTGGCGACGGCGCCGTTGAAATCGGCGGGCTTGCCTTTGTCGGGCAGCGGCTTGACGAAAATCTTGATCGGCTTGGTGGTGAGCGAACGCTGCTGGCCGAATCCACCCGACATGCCGCGCGAGAAGAAATCGTTGATGTTGCCGCGGCCGAAATCATCCACCACGATGTCGACGCGCGCCTCGCCGATCGAATAAACGCCGGGTGCGGTCGGGAAATACGCGCGCTTGATCTCTGAAATCAGGTACTGCCGGTTGTGAATGTTGCTGTAGTACTTGTTCTGCGGCGGCAGATCCTCCACCCAGAATCCCTCCGACGACGGCGGCGAATAGTTGGGGCTGCGCAGGAGCTCGACGCGCCCGTCGGTGTAATAGCCGAGCGTCCACGTGACCTGCTGGTTCACGAACACCGTGTCCTTGTCCGCGGACGCACCCACAAAGATGCTCTCGTCCTCGCCGGGCAGATTGCCGCGCTGGTGTGTGCCGGTCTTGGGCGGCGCCTGCACGTTGTTCTGCGGCACGCTGATACCGGGCTGCGCGGGAATCACGGTCAGCGTCACCGGGTTGGCGGTGTACTGCTTGTCACCGAGCTGGAAACGAATCGGCTCGATCGTGAACGTGCCCGCTTTTTTCGGGCTCAAGATGTAGGTGTAGATGATCGACGAATGAACCTGTCCGTTGATGAAGCTGAAATTCTGTGACGTGCCGCCCTCGTACTTGTCGAAGTCTTCCAGCGGCGGAAGGATGGGACTCGCCGAGCGGCGGAACTTGCCTTCCACTTCAATGGTGAGCGCGGCCTGCCCGCCCACTTCCACATTGGCCGGATTGATGGTGGCGCGCACGGTCACATCGTCGTCCGCGCGCGGCGAGGATGTGGCCAGGAGCATGAACACGCCCATGAACGCGAACAGTGCAAGGAGTCTCTTCACGCCGTCAAACCTACCAGTCCTTGCCGGAACGCTTCAACTTCCGGAATTGTGCCTTGCGTCGCTCCTGCTGGAGCTGGCGCTCGCGGTCTTCGAGCGCCTGCAGGATGCGCATGGCGTCCTCTTTGGAGAGCTGCTTCAACTCTTCGCCCGAGAGCGGCGTCATGGATGAATCCGGCTTCTGCTCCCCGGTCGAATCCGACTGCGCCTGCGACGGATCGGGGTTCTTCTGGTCCGACTTCTGCTGTTGCTGCTGGCCGTTCTTGTCCTGCTGGCCGGTTTTGGACGAATCGGGCTGTGAGTTCTGATTGCCCTCTTTCTGATCCTTCTTGTCGCCCTTGTCCTGCTTCTGGTCCTGCTTCTGTTTCTGCTGCTGTTGCTTCTCGACGAGCGCCATCTCCAGGTTGTGCCGCGCATCCTGATCGTCCGGGAGATACTGCAGGGCCTGAACGTACGATTCGACCGCCTCGGCCGCCTTGCCGCTCTTCATGAGCGCATTGCCGCGGTTGTAGAGCATCTTGCCGGTGAGCACGCTGTCGGCGGAATAGCTGCGCTGGTAGTAATCGATGGCGGGCTGATATTTCTTCTGCTGGAAGAGCGCGTTGCCGCCGTTGTAGTACGCACCGTACGCGTTCTTGGGCGGACGGGTGGAGTCGCCGAGCGACGCCTTGTACATGTCGAACGCCTTCGAATAGTCTTTGTCCTTGTAGGCGTGGTTGCCGGAGGAGATTTTTCCGCGGCTCACGGAGCGTGCGGCGTTGGCATCTGTCACCAGAAACAACGCCACGCAGAAAGCGAGCATGGCAGCCATTCCGGTGTGAAGAATGCGCCGGCTGTCGCCGGCGTTTCTGCGCGCGCGTGTTCCGATCGACGTGTCGATGAGCAAAAGGCCCAGCGCCAGTCCGAGCGGCAGCCAGAAGCGTTCCTTCTTGCGCTCCACGAACTCTCCCTTGATGAGCTTGCGTTCCATTCCGGAAATCTCGTCGTAGATCACCTTGAGCTCAAGGCCTTCCGACGTGGAGGGAAGATACCTGCCGTGCGTGCCCGCCGCGATACGTTCCAGGGCGGGCTCGTCGAGCCGGCTCAGCACCGTCTCGCCGCGTGCATCTTTTTTGTACCCCATGACGGCGCCGTCCGTTCCTCGCTCCGGGATGAGCTCGCCCTTGGGGCTGCCCAGGCCGATGGGATAAACGCGGATCCGCTTGTCGGCCGCGAGCTTGATGGCTTCGTCGAGGCTGCCCGAGGTGTTCTCGCCGTCGGTGACCAGGATGATGACGCGATCGCCCTTTTCGCTTCCCTCGAACAGTGACACCGACGTCTCCACCGCGGACGCAATGGCAGTTCCCGGTTCGGAGACGGTATATACATCCATCGAGCGCACGAGCATGAGGGCGGCGTCGTAATCCACGGTCAGCGGGCACATGGGCACCGCTTCGCCCGAGAACGCGACCAGTCCCACACGGTCGCCCTTGAGCCCGCCGATGAGATCGCTGATTTCACGCTTCGCCGCTTCCATTCGATTGGGTGCCACGTCCTCCGCAAGCATCGAGAGCGAGGTATCGAGCGCGATCACGATGTCGATTCCCTGCCGCTCGACTTTCACGAGCTGGCTTCCGAAACGCGGCCCGGCCGCGGCCAGAACCAGGAACGCGAGCGCGGCCACGCGCAGGACTCCGCGTGCGAGCTGGCGGCGCCAGCTGTACCCCGGCGCCAGGGCGTCCTCGAGCTCCGGACTCACGAACGACGAGAGCGCGCCGCGCCGGCGGCGCGCCGCGAAGAGCATCAGGGCCGCCACCAGAGGCAGCGCCGCCAATCCCCACAGCCATATCGGTCGCGAAAACTCGATCATGCTTCTCTCTTACGGCGTCTCGCGCAGCACGGTTTCGGCCAGGCCCAGCTCGAGCAGGAACAACCCCACGGCGGGCACGATGAACCAGACAAAGCGCTCCGTATACTCAACGAACGTTTCCGATTCGACCTTGGTCTTCTCCAGCTTGTCGATCTGGTCGTAGATGGCCAACAGCTCCTCACGGTCGGTGGCGCGGAAGTAGCGTCCGTGGGTGATGGTCGCGATTTTGCGCAACGTATCTTCGTCGATGTCGACTTCGACGGAGATCAGCCGGCGCCCGAAAACCGGGTCATCCACCGGAATGGGTGCGCGGCCACGCGTACCCACGCCGACCGTGTACACCTTCAAACCCAGCGACGCGGCGACGCGCGCGGCCGTGGTGGGATCCACCATGCCGGCGTTGTTCTGTCCGTCGGTGAGCAACACCACGATTTTGCTCTTGGCCTTGCTCGTGCGCAGGCGATTGCACGCGGTGGCGAGTGCCACGCCGATGGCGGTGCCGTCATCGAGCATTCCGAAATCGACCTGATCGACGAGGCGCGACAGGAGCGCGTGGTCGAGGGTCAGCGGACACTGCGTCATGGCGTCGGCCGAGAACACCACGAGTCCGATGCGATCTTCCGGCCGCTTGACGATGAAGTCCTTCACCACTTCCTTCGCCACATTGAGACGATTCTTGGGCTCGAAGTCCTGCGCCTGCATCGAACCGCTGGTGTCGAGCACGAGCATGATGTCGATGCCTTCGGAATACGTGGTGTGTTTGGAGCGTCCCGTCTGCGGACGCGCCAGTGCAACGATGACGAGCGTCAATACCAGCAGTCGCAACGCGAGCGCGAAATGGCGTTTCCACGCCGGGGCTTCGAGGCCCGCGCCCAGAAGCAGGTCGAGCGACGAGTACGCAACGCTGCGCTCACCGCGATGGCGCAGCACGTACCACGCCGCCAGCGGCACCAGCGCCAGGGCGCAGAGCACATATGGATAGGCGAAGCGGAACATAAGACCTACGACACCTCAGCAGAAGGCTGTGAAGGTGCGGGCGGCTCTGAAGGTGCCAATGGATCCGGCGTCGATACCACCGGTGTCGTATGAATCACGATCTCCCGCGCCCGATTTACGGCCACCGCAGCGCTCTCGGTGGTGGGAGTGAACTTCGCAAACTTCACCAGATCCGCTTCGTTGAGCAGTTTCTCGAGTCCGTCCACACTCACGCGACGGCGCTCCAACGCGTCCATGAGCTCGTACGTGGTGCGGTCCATCGCTTCCACTTTGTAACGCGCCTCGACATAACGCCGCACCACATCCGTCACCAGTGTGTAGTGCTGCTTGAAGTCACCGCGCGCGGGCAGGGCCAGCGCCGCAATTCGCTCCAGCTCAGCAAGCGCAATCACCTCCGGCGGCAGGACTATCGCCGGCGTTTCCACAACAGTGCGGCGCTTCTTTCGTATCCACCACACCAAAGCTGCGACCGCCGCCAGAACCGCGAGCGCAATTCCACCCCAGAGCCAGTAATTGATGGGCGCCTTCCATTGCTCTTTCAGCGGATTCAAATCCTTCGCATCGGCGGCAATACGTTTGATGGGCACGCGCACATCGTCGGTCCAGGCGCGGATGGTGTCGCCGTTGGCAGCGAGAAAATCGAACTTGTTGGCCGGTACCACCGACGAGTCGATCGAGAGCGGAATGAACGTGACATCCGCGATGCGCTCGACCTGCTTGTCCTTGTCGTTCCGGGTCTCGGTGTACGCGACCGCCATGGTGCGGCACGTGCCCGGGTTGAGCTTCTTCGGTGTCAGCGGGCGCAGCGAATCCGGATTGAAAACGAAGTGATACTTGATGTGGAAACGCTGGCCGATGGTCAGGCTGTCGGGAGCGGTTTCGGTGCGCGTCGTGACTTCGGAAACCGCGGTCTTGAGACGCACTGCCGGGACAGTCGCGACGACGGTGGCGAGAAAAATGGCCGCGATAGCCGCGAGAGCGCGCATGTATTTCATGGTTGTCATGGCTCGAAGCAAATCAGCGCCGCTTCGCTCGAGACTTGAAAAACACGGAAAGCGGAACAATGTACTCCTGGCTGGTATCGATGCGAACGCAGTCGATGCCGTGGCGGCGGAAGACGGCTGCCGTCTCCTGGTTGCGCCGCTCCACGTAGGAGCGAAAGCGTTCACGCGCCGCGCGCGAGCCCACATCGATGACGCGCTCGACGCGCTCCTCCTGGTCCCACACGCGCATGAGCCCCGAGCCGTGCAGCTCTTCTTCGCGCGGATCGCTGAGCCAGATCGCCACCACGTCGTGCTTGCGCGCCGCCATCGCCAGCGGGCGCGAGAAATCCGGAGAGAGAAAATCGCTCACGATGAACACGATGCCGCGGCGCTTGGAAACGCGCAGGAGATAATCGAGCGCGGTGGCGACATCGGTGCGGTTGCGCCGGGGCTGGTAGAACAGAACCTCGCGCACCACGTGCAGCACGTGCTTCTTGCCTTTGTCGGGTGGAATGTACTTCTCCACTTCGTCGGAGAAGATGATCGCCCCCACCTTGTCGTGATTCTGAATGGCACTGAAGGCAAGCACCGCGCAGATCTCGGCGGCGGTGTCGAGTTTGGTCTTCCCCGTCGAGCCGAAACGGCCCGATGCGCTCACGTCGAGGAGAAACGTGACCACCAGCTCGCGCTCTTCCATGAAGCGCTTTATATAAGGCGCGCCCATGCGCGCGGTGACGTTCCAGTCGATGGCGCGGATGTCGTCGCCGGGCTGGTACTCGCGCACCTCGTCGAACTCCATCCCCCGTCCCTTGAAGACGGAGTGGTACTCGCCGCCGAAGACATCGTTGACCAGTCGCCGGGTCCGGATTTCGATCCGTCGGACCTGGCGGAGGACTTCGCGTGGGATCATCGTTTTCCGTTACG
>Ga0173480_10000656_pt1 | contig 11833 bp, 9 predicted proteins | sample NitcycUS209509C1_FD_122622 | JGI IMG/M metagenome (GOLD analysis project Ga0173480, IMG submission 122622) | Soil microbial communities from Arlington Agricultural Research Station in Wisconsin, USA - Nitrogen cycling UWRJ-S209-509C-1 (version... | ecosystem: Environmental > Terrestrial > Soil >... | reverse complement strand
GCCGCCGGAGGCGGGGGCGGGGGCGGGGGAGGGGGATCGGGCAGACCGCCGACGACACCACCGACGACGCCGCCGGGCACGCCACCTTCCACGCCCGCGCTGCGATCGAAGTTGGTGTCGATCTTGGTTTCCGGCTTGATTTCCGCCGGTGCCTCGGTAGGCGCGGCGTTCGGGTTGGCCGGGGGGATTTCCGGCGGCTTCGCCGCAGCGGGAGGCGGCGGCGGAGGCGGCGGAGGCGGAGGCGGCGGCGCGGCTGCCACGAACGCCATCATCGACGGCGGGGTAGGCAGAATATCGGCCGCGAGCAAAGGAATAATGACTATGGCGCCAATGACGGCCGTGTGGACCAGAATCGACACCGGCACCGTGTACCACTGCTGATTGCCGATCTTCACGGACGATTGGACGACGTCGCCGAACATCTTTTCTTCGCGTGGCACCGGTGTTCTTCCTCCCTGCGATCGTCCGTTTAGCCCAGCCGGGCGGCCGATTATGCCAGCCGGAAAAAACAGTGTCAACGAACCGGCGGGCGCTACGTATTCGCACCCGCCGGGTGCCCACCTGACCCACCCAGCGCGAATTTAGACACTGGGTTTCCCGATTGGTTCCCCGGTTTAGCTCCCCGTGACGGAAGGGGCTGGGCCGGGGGATTGTAGGATCGCTCTTCCCCTGATCGCAAGGGACAAGATCGGCCAAAAACGCCCCGTTTCAAGCCACCTTTGGCGTTAGTGGACCTTGCCGCCGATCCGCATGCCGTAGAAGGAACGGTACACGAAGACCATCGAGATCAAAATGAACACCCCCGCGAGGATACCCGTAATCCCGGCGTACTCCCCGTGACGAAGCCCTTCCGCGAGCGACACCGCCAGCAAGCCGAACAGCGTCGTGAACTTGATCACCGGGTTGAGCGCCACGGACGAGGTGTCCTTGAACGGATCGCCCACCGTGTCGCCCACGACCGTCGCCGCGTGAAGCGGCGTGTTCTTCATCTTGAGCTCGGTTTCGACGATCTTCTTGGCATTGTCCCAGGCGCCGCCGGCGTTGGCCATGAACACCGCCTGGTAGAGGCCGAAGAGCGCGATCGAGATCAGATAGCCGATGAAGAAGAACGACTCCACGAACGCGAACCCGAGCGTGGCGAAGAACACGGTGAGGAAGATGTTGAACATCCCCTTCTGCGCGTACAGGGTGCAGATCTCGACGACCTTCTTGCTGTCCTCGACCGACGCGGCCTTCACGCCATCGAGCTTGATGTTGGCCTTGATGAACTCGACCGCGCGGTAGGCACCGGTGGTGACGGCCTGCATCGAGGCGCCGGTGAACCAGTAGATGGTCGAGCCGCCGGTGACGAGGCCGAGCAGGAACGGCGCGTGCAGCAGCGACAGCTTGTCGAGGTTCTGGGTGAGCCCGAGCGTCAGCTCCATGATGATCGAGAAGATCATCGTGGTGGCGCCCACCACGGCCGTGCCGATCAGCACCGGCTTCGCGGTCGCCTTGAAGGTGTTGCCGGCGCCGTCGTTCTCCTCGAGCATCTCCTTGGCCTTGCCGAACTGCACGTTCAGCCCGAAGTCCTTCTTCAGCTCCTGCTCGATGCCGGGGAGGCTTTCGATGACCGAGAGCTCGTACACCGACTGCGCGTTGTCGGTGACCGGGCCGTAGGAGTCCACGGCAATCGTCACCGGACCCATGCCGAGGAAACCGAAGGCCACGAGGCCGAACGCGAACACCGCCGGCGCCAGCATGATGTCGCTCATCGACACGCCGCTGTCGCTCACGAAGAAGGCGATCGACATCAGCGCCACGATCACGAGACCGAGCCAGTAGGCGCTGAAGTTGCCGGCCACCAGGCCGGACAGGATGTTCAGCGACGGGCCGCCCTCCTTCGACGAGGTCACCACCTCGTGCACGTGGCTCGACTCGACCGATGTGAAGATCTTGACCAGCTCGGGGATGATGGCGCCGGCCAGCGTGCCGCAGGTGATGATGGTCGAGAGCTTCCACCACAGCGTGCCGTCACCGAGGTCGGCGATCAGCGCATGCGACACGAAGTAGGTCGCCACCACCGACACGATCGACGTGAGCCACACCAACTGGGTGAGCGGCGCCTCGAAGTTCATCTTCGAGGCGTTGCCGTAGCGGGCCTTGGCGATGGCTTCGTTGACCAGATAGGACCCGGCGCTCGCGATGATCATCATCACGCGCATCACGAAGATCCAGACCAGCAGCTTCACCTGGATGGACGGATCTTTCACTGCCAGCAGGATGAAGGTGATGAGCGCGACGCCGGTCACGCCATAGGTCTCGAAGCCGTCGGCGCTGGGGCCCACCGAGTCGCCGGCGTTGTCGCCGGTGCAGTCGGCAATCACGCCCGGGTTGCGCGCGTCGTCTTCCTTGATGTTGAACACGATCTTCATCAGGTCCGAGCCGATGTCGGCGATCTTGGTGAAGATGCCGCCGGCGATACGCAGCGCCGCGGCACCCAGCGACTCGCCGATCGCGAAGCCGATGAAGCACGGGCCGGCGTAGTCGCCCGGGATGAAGAGCAGGATGAACAGCATGATCAGCAGCTCGACGCTGATCAGCAGCATGCCGATGCTCATGCCCGCCTTGAGCGGAATCGCGTACACCGGGTAGGGCCTGCCTTCGAGGCTGGCGAACGCGGTGCGGGAGTTGGCGTAGGTGTTCACGCGGATGCCGAACCACGCCACGCCGTAGCTGCCCAGGATGCCGACGACGCTGAAGAGCAGGATGATGCCGACGCGCAGCGGCTCGAGCCCGCTGAGGACCCCGAAGTAGAGCACGATGACGGCGGCGATGAAGATCTCGAGGAGGGCGATGAACTTGCCCTGGGTCTGCAGGTAGGTCTTGCAGGTTTCGTAGATCAGCTCGGAGATCTCCCGCATCGAGCGGTGCACCGGCAGGTTCTTCAGTTGCGTCAGGATGACCAGGCCGAAGAGCATGCCGAGCGCCGACACGCCGAGGCCGATCATCAGGAGGCCCCGGCTGCTGTAGCCGCCTACGTCCACGGACGACAGGTCGGGCAGCACCAGGTTCACTTCGCCGCCCGCCCGCGGTTCGCCGGCCGGCTCTTGAGGCGCCTGGGCCAGGGCCATCGCCGGCATCAGCACCATCATCAGCACAACGCACGTCAGCGCTCGGCTGAGCGCTCGGGACATCTCGCGCATCGATCTCATTGGTCCTCTCTCTAGTTCAGAGCCTTGGCCGGGACTAGGAGTCCCGCTTCCGGCGGATATCGGCCGGCATCGACATGCCGCCGGTCAGGAAAATCCGCACACCCTCTTCCACGGTCAGGTCGGGAAAGAACGCCTGATCCGCCGGAAACACCACAATGTCGCCCAGGTACAGGTGATTGGTCGGTACGTACACCGTGATCAACGCCTCGGGCCCCCGGCCGCGATCGACCGTGAACTCCTTGGTGAGGAACCCCATCACCCAGCCGCGCCGGTGATCTTCTACCATCACCACGCGTTTGAAGCCGTACTCGTTGTCCGGCGAGAACGCGACGACCAGCTGCTTCACCGGCGCGTAGATGGTCCGGAAGACCGGGACCATCAGCAGCCAGCTCTCGGCGCGAGCCACGACCCGCCGCCCGATCACGTTGGTGGCCACGGCGCCCACCGCCAGCAGGAACAGCGCTGTTGCCAGCACCGCCACGACCACGGCCCCCACGCGGGCCACGGGGCTGGCCGTCTCGGGGCCCAGGATCCGCGTCGCCACCGGCGCCGTGAAACCATCAATGATACCGAAGATCCACACCAGGGCCGCGAGGCTGACGAACAGCGGCACGGTGAAGAAGAAGCCAGCCAGAAAGGTTCGGCGCAGCCACGGCATCACAGCCAGCCCGCGAGGACGGCCAGCCCCAGGGCTGCGCCTACCGAAATCCGGTACCAGGCAAACGGCCCGAACCCCACCCGGCCGACGAAGCGCAGGAACGGCTTCACCACCAACAGTGCGGCCACGAACGCGGCCACGAAGCCGATCGCGATCTCGGCCCCGCGCGTCGCGGTGAGATGGCCGCGGACGTCGATGAAGTCGTGCACGAAGGCGGCCACCATCGTCGGCATCGCCAGGAAGAACGAGAACTCGGCCGCCGTCGTGCGCTCGAGACCGCTGGCCAGCCCGCCGACGATGGTGGCGCCCGAACGCGAGACGCCCGGGATCAGCGCCACCACCTGCGCCGTGCCGATGGCGAGAGCTTTCGAGAACGGCACCGCATCGAGATCCGAGATCGTCGGCTGCGGACGCAGGCGCTCGACCAGCAGCATCACCACGCCGCCGGCGATGAAGGCCGCCGCAATCACGCCCGGGCTGTAGTAGAGGACCTGTTTCACGTAGTCCGCGAAGAACGCCCCGGCCACCAGCGCCGGCAGGAAGCCGATCAGCACCAGCGCCGCGAAACGCCGCGCCTCGGGCTGCGTGGGCAGGCCAAGGACGACGGCCAGCACTTTGGCGCGATACAGCCAGACCACGGCGAGGATGGCCCCGAGCTGAATCATCACCGTGAACGCCCCGCCCGGGTCGTCGTAGCCGAGCACACGGGCACCGAGCAGCAGGTGCGCCGTGGACGAAATGGGCAGAAACTCGGTGAGCCCCTGGACCACTCCCAGCAGCGCTGCGTAAAAAAACGTCACTTGGCGGGTTACGAGGCCTTCGCGCCCTTCTGCTTGCGGCTCCGCGCCGGCTGCTCGGCCGTCGAGGCGACGGCCGCCTGCGGCTTCTTGCTCAAAAGGATGGCAATTGCCGAGGCGATGAACACCGTGGAATAGGTGCCGCTGACCACGCCGACGAGCATCGTGAACGAGAACCCGCGCAGCGCCTCGCCGCCAAAGAGGAAGAGCGCCAGCACCGAGAGGAAGGTCGTCCCGGCGGTGATGACGGTGCGGCCCAGGGTCTGGTTGACGGCGGTGTTGACCACCTGTTCGAGCGGTTCACGCCGCCGCGAGCGCATGTTCTCGCGCACCCGGTCGAAGATCACGATCGTGTCGTTCACCGAGTAGCCGGTGATGGTCAGAATGGCGGCCACGACGTTCAGCGACAGGTCGTAGCCGAAAAACGCCAGGAACGCAAAGGTGACCAGGAGGTCGTGGAACGTGGCGGCAATGGCGCCGATCGCGAAGCTGGGACGGAACCGGACCGCGATGTAAATGGTGATGGCAAGAATCGAGGCCAGCGTCGCGTAGATGCCCTTGCGCTGGAGATCGGCGCCGATCACCGGGCCGACGATGTCGCGGGTCAGGAGCTTGGGGGTGCCCAAGTTCGCCTTCTGCAGCGCCTCTTCGATCTGCCGCGAACCCTGCTCCAGGCTCGTGCCCTGCTCGACCGTGGCCGTCTGCGGCAGCCGGATCACGAACTGCCGGTCTTCCGGCGCCCCGTACTGCTGCACCACCTTGTCGCCGGGAATACCGTCCACCGCGTCGCGGACCTGATCCTCGGAGACGGTCTTCTCGAACTGCACGATGAGCAGCGTGCCGCCCGAGAAATCGATGCCGAGCGGGAGACCGCGCGTGGCGATGACTGCGGCGCCGGCGATGATGACCGCGAGCGAGAGCCCGATCGCGTGCCAGCGCCAGCGGATGAAGTTGTAATTCGGGTTGTTAAAGATCTGCATAAGTCTGCGTCCGCGGCTAGATGCTCAGAGTCTGAACCTTGCGCTGGCCCAGCACCAGCTCGAACACCGTGCGCGAGACGAACACGGCGGTGAACACGTTGGCCAGCAGCCCGATGATCAGCGTGACGGCGAACCCGCGGATCGGTCCGGTGCCGAACTGCAACAGCAGCAGGGCCGAGATGAGCGACGAGACGTGGGTGTCGATGATCGTCCACCACACCCGGTCGAAGCCGGCATTGATGGCGGCGCGCGCGCCGCGGGCCGACGTCATCTCTTCCTTGATACGCTCGAAGATCAGCACGTTCGAGTCGACGCCCATGCCGATGGTGAGGATGAAGCCGGCGATACCGGGCAGCGTCATCGTGAACCCGAGATAGGCCATCATGCCGAGCAGGATCAGCAGGTTCACCACCACCGAGATGATGGCGTTGAGGCCGGTGAGCTTGTAGTACAACACCATGAAGAGGACCACGAACGCGAGCCCGCCGATCGACGCGGCGACGCCGGCGCGGATCGATTCCTCACCGAGCGTCGGGCCAACGGTCCGCTCCTCGAGATAGGTCAGCGACGCCGGCAGCGCGCCCGAGCGCAGTTGCAGCGAGAGATCCTGCGCTTCCTGCTGCGTGAAGGAGCCGCTGATCCGCCCCTCGTCCGAGATGCGGCTCTGGATGACCGGCGCCGACGTCACCCGCCCGTCGAGCACGATGGCCAGCTGGCGGCCGATGTTCTGCTCGGTGGCGGTGCCGAACTTGCGCGCACCGTCCGAGTTGAGCGAGAAGCCCACGGCCGGCAGGTTGTTCTCGTCGAGAGTCGGCCGGGCGTTCCGCAGGTCGCGGCCGGTGACGACCGAGGCGCGCCGAACCGCATAGTACGTAGTGCCGGGGGTGCCGCCGGCGGCCGGATCACCAGACCCTGGCAGCAGCTGGATGTCGGGCGGCACGACGTTGTTGTACGCCTGCCGCGCCAGTTCCTCACTGCCGAACCCGGCCTGTTCGACGATCTTGAGCTCGAGCAGCGCCGTCGACCGGATCAGATCCTTGGCGCGCTGCACGTCGTTCACGCCGGGCAGTTCCACCAGGATCTGGTCCACCGCGCCCTGCCGCGCGACGATCGGTTCGGCCACACCCAGCTCGTTCACGCGCCGCTCGATGGTCTGCAGCGCCTGGGTCACGGCCTCGCCGCGCAGCTGGTTCTCGAGATTCGGCTTCATCGTGTAGGTGTAGCCACCCACCCCCGACGATCGGTTGTAGACCGTCTCGGGATCGACCGCCGCGGCGCGATACGCCTGGTCGTTCGTGACCCCCTCCACCACGAAGGTCTTCGGGTCTTTCATCTCCAGCTTGGTGAACTGGATGGCGCCCCGCGTCAGCGTGTCGCGCAGGCGCTCCACCGTGGTCTCGGTCTCGAGCCGCAGCGCATCGTCGGTCTGCACGCGCAGCACGAGGTGCACCCCGCCCTTGAGGTCGAGCCCGAGGTTCAATCCCTTGAAATAAAACGAGAGGACCGACACGGCGATGACCGCCGCGATCAGCCCGAGTTTCCAGTAGACGTTCTTCATGACTGGCCTTCAGTAGAGACGGGATCCTGTCCCTGGTAGCCGACGATCGCAGACCGCGAGACCTGCACGCGGACCTTCTCGGCAATCTGCAGCTGCACGGCCTGCTCGGTGATGCCGGTGATGCTGCCGAAGATGCCGCCGGAGGTGACGACGCGGTCGCCCACCTTCAGCGACGAAAGGAATGAGTCCACCTTCTGCTGCTTGCGTTTCATCGGCAGCAGGATGACGAAATAGAAGATGCCGAGGACGAGCGCGAACGGAATGAACGACACCCACGCCGGCGCCCCGTTCGGGGGCGCGCCCATGGCCACCAGGAACGGGAACGCCGCATCCTGCATCCACTCACCCATTGCGGAAAGATTCATGAATCGAGTGCCAGACGGGAGAGCGACCGTACGAACCCCTGCCTGAAGGTTTCGAAGCTCCGAAACGCTATAGCGTCTCTGATCCTCCGCATGGTGTCAAGGTAGAAGGTCAGGTTATGCAACGTGTTAAGGGCAGCGGCGCTCATCTCGCCGGCCACGTAGAGATGGCGAAGATAGGCCCTGGAATGGCGTGCGCAGGTGTAGCAGCCGCACTCCGGATCGAGCGGGGACAGATCGTCGGCGAAGCGGGCATTCTTGATGTTCAGACGTCCCTGACTGGTGAAGAGCTGTCCGTTCCGGGCGTGGCGGGTCGGCATGACGCAGTCGAACATGTCGATGCCCCGGGCCACGCATTCCACCAGGTCCCGAGGCGTGCCGGCCCCCATCAGGTACCGCGGCTGGGCGGCCGGCAGCCGGGAGGCCGTGGCCTCGACGACCGAGTACATCACGTCGATCGGCTCGCCGACGCTCAACCCGCCGATAGCGTAGCCCTCGAAGCCGACGGCGACGGTGGCGTCGGCGCTGGCGTCACGAAGGTCCTGGAACACTCCGCCCTGGACGATGCCGAATTGCGCCTGCCCGGCGTTGGTCACCCTCACGTCCGGCGGCGGCCCGCTCCGCAGTACCTCGAGCCGCGCGCGGCACCGGGCGGCCCAGCGGACCGACCGCTCCATCGACCGCGCGGCGTCCTCGTGCGTCGCCGGGTAGGCCAGGCATTCGTCGAACACCATCTGGATGTCCGAGCCGAGCCTGGCCTGAATGTCGGTGGCCCGTTCCGGGGTGAGCAGATGACGCGAGCCATCGAGATGCGACTGGAACTCGGCGCCCTCCTCGCGAATCACCCGCCGCTCGGCGAGACTGAAGACCTGATAGCCGCCGCTGTCGGTGAGGATGGGCCGGTCCCAGCCGATGAACGCGTGCAGGCCGCCCAACGCCGCGATCCGCTGGTCCCCCGGCCGCAGAAACAGATGGTAGGTGTTGCCGAGGATGATCGCGGCGCCGATCCCTTCGAGGTCGCGGTGCAGCGTGGCCTTCACGCTGCCCTGCGTACCGACGGGCATGAAAGCCGGCGTCTCGACCGTGCCGTGCGGCGTGGTGAGCGTGCCGAGGCGCGCAGCGCCGTCGGCTGCGCGCAGACTGAATTCGAAGGGAGACACCGGTATTATTAGTACTTCAGTGGCGAAGCTGCGCGTCGGCGTCATCTTCGGCGGCCGCTCCGGCGAACACGAGGTGTCGATCGCCTCGGCCGCGGCAATCTTCAAGCACCTCGACCCGGCCCGCTACGACGCCGTCCCCATCAAGATCGCCAAGGACGGCCGCTGGGCGCTGGGCACGGCGGCGCCCAAGGCGCTGTCGGCTGCCGACGTGCACAAGCAGGCGGCGCCCGAGGCGCTCGTGCCGGTGGATCCGTCGGCCGCGCTCGAGGACTCCCGCGTGGACGTCGTGTTTCCGGTGCTCCACGGTCCTTACGGCGAGGACGGCACCGTGCAGGGCCTGCTCGAACTGGCCAACGTGCCGTACGTCGGGGCCGGCGTGCTGGGGTCGGCCGTAGGCATGGACAAGGCGGTCATGAAGGCACTGTTTGCCGCCGACAGTCTGCCGATCGTGCCCCACCTCACCGTGCTGCGCCGCGACTGGGAGCGCGCGCCCGCCGACATCACCGGTGCCGTCGCCCGCGACCTGCGCTATCCGGTGTTCGTGAAGCCGGCCAACCTGGGGTCGAGCGTCGGGATCTCCAAGGCCATCTCGGACGAGTCGCTGGCCGGCGCCATGCGGCTCGCCTTCGAGTTCGATCGCAAAGTGGTCGTCGAGGCCGGGGTGCCGGACGCGCGCGAGATCGAATGCGCGGTCCTGGGCAACGACGACCCCGAGGCCTCGGTCCCTGGCGAGATCATCGTCACGCACGCCGACGGCTTCTATTCGTATGCCGCGAAGTACCTCGACCCCAACGGGGCGTCGTGGCAGATCCCGGCGGACATCGCGCCCGAGACCGCCGCGGTGGTCCGCCGCCTGAGTGTCCAGGCGTTCAAGGCGCTCGAGCTCGCCGGGATGGCGCGCGTGGACTTCTTCCTTGGCCGGCAGAGCGGGGCCGTGTTCCTCAACGAGGTGAACACCATTCCGGGGTTCACCACGATCTCGATGTATCCCAAGATGTGGGAAGCGAGCGGGCTGTCCTATCCGGCGCTCCTCGACCGGCTGATCGCGCTCGCCATCGAGCGCCACGCCGAAAAACAGCGCCTGCGCACCAGCGTGACGTAACTCGCCCGGCTTCGCATGGCGATTTGCGTCACCCTGTCTACGCTGCACCGCCTTCGACGGGGCGTTACTGTCGCCGCCACACTCCTCGCATTCGCACCGGTCACACCCGCCACTGGTTCCGGGCTCACCAACGCCGCCGCGCTGGCACGCGCCTACGACGCCATCTTCGACGCCGATTTCACCGCCGCCACGGCCCGCCTCGACGACGCCTGCGGGCGGGGCTGGCTCGCGCGGGATGTGGCGCGTGCGGGCGAAGCCTCGCCCCATGCGTGCCGCGTGCTCGACCTCGTCTCGCGGTGGTGGCAGTTGCAGGCCGACACGCTCGACCGCAGCCACGATGCCGGGTTCACGGCGCGGCTCGATCAAGTGGTGAGCGAGACCGAGTCGTGGACGACGCAGGAGCCCACCCGCGCCGAGGCCTGGTTCTACGCCGGCGCGGCCTACGGAGTGCGCGTGCAGTGGCGCGCCCTGCGCGGCGAGCGCCTCGCCGCCGCCCGCGACGGCAAGCGCATCAAGGACGTCCTCGAGCGCGCCCTGGCGCTCGATCGCGACCTCCAGGACGCGCACTTCGGCATCGGGCTCTACCACTACTACGCCGACGTGGCCCCCGTGGCCGCCAAGATGCTGCGCTGGATGCTGCTGCTTCCCGGCGGCGACCGCGAGGCAGGGTTGCGGGAGATGCTGCGGGCGCGCAGCGGCGGCCAGCTGCTGCGGAGCGAGGCCGACTACCAGCTGCACACGGTGTATCTCTGGTACGAAAAGGACACCGAGCGGGCGCTGGGGCTGGCGCGCGGCCTGCACCTGCGGCATCCGCACAATCCTCTGTTCGCCCAGGCGGTGGCCGACACGGAGGACGTGCACCTGTCGGACTACGCAGCCAGCCTGCGCACGTGGACGGCGCTCCTGGCCGACGCCCGGGCCCGCCGCGTGGCCTGGCCCGAGCTCAGCGAGGTGCGGGCACGGCTGGGCATGGCCCGCCAGCTCGATCGGCTGTCGGACACCGACGTGGCGATCGAACAGCTGCGCAGCGTGGTGGCCGCCTCGCCCATCGCCCCGGCCGGGGCGCTCGCCGAAGCGCACCTGCAGCTCGGAGACGCTCTCGATCGCCTCGGGTCGCACGACGAGGCGCGGACCGCCTACGATGCCGCCGTGTCCCGCGCACCCGCGGGCGATCCCCTCAAGACCGCCGCGCGGGCTCGGGCGGCGCGCCGGCGCACGCCCGACCGCGTGACGGCGCAGGCCTACCGACTCTCGCTGGAGGGGTGGAGGGCGCTCGAGCGCGGTGACCAGACCGCAGCGGGGCTCGCGCTCGGCCGCGCGCTGGCCCTGCGGCCTGGTCACCGCGCTCGAGGCGGTGATCGCCGCCACCGATACTCCGTCGCACGTCTACGCGGCGGCGTGCCTCGATGCCGCGCAGGTGCACGAGCGCCAGGGATCCACGGCGCGGGCGATCGAGCTCTACGAGCTCACTGTGGCGGCGTTCGGTGTGGACCCGCGCGCGAAGAGCACCGCGCAACGCGCGCTCGCGCGGCTCACGAAGCCGGTGTGATCCTCACGCGTGCAGACGCGGCGCGAAGGCGCAATGCGCCCACACTGTAGAAGCTGCGTGGTCGTGCCGAGACTTGACATCAAGGGTGGGATTGGACGTGGCCGGATGCCGCGTTTTTTGACAAGCCGCTCGATTTTGTGCTTGACACAGTGAGAATCTCACCCGTAATCTACATCTGGTATGAGGGTGGATGGCTCAGCCCACCAATTGTGACGGCCGAGCGGTCGTCGGAGGCTGGGTCGCTGACTCCTAAGGAGAAGACAATGGCGAAGAAGGCTGCCAAGGGCGCAAAGAAGAAGGCCGCAAAGAAGCGGTAATTCTTCTGAAGGCTTTATGGGGTGCTTGTTGAAGCACCCCATTTTTTTAGCCTTCTAAAAGGGGCGCGTGTGACGCGCCCCTTTTGCTTGTACGGACACTTCCCGCCGTGTCGTACGAAACCACCGTGTCTCCCGTCGCGCGTGGCAGGCGTCGTC
>Ga0173480_10000655_pt1 | contig 11847 bp, 12 predicted proteins | sample NitcycUS209509C1_FD_122622 | JGI IMG/M metagenome (GOLD analysis project Ga0173480, IMG submission 122622) | Soil microbial communities from Arlington Agricultural Research Station in Wisconsin, USA - Nitrogen cycling UWRJ-S209-509C-1 (version... | ecosystem: Environmental > Terrestrial > Soil... | reverse complement strand
GCTACGGCCGCCGGCGCTGCGTAGGCCGCGAGCAGCAGCGCGAGCGCCGCGGGCCGGCACGCGGCCAGCATCCTATTCCGCAAACGCACGCCGGAGCTCCTGCTCGATGTCCCACGCTTCCAGTTCAACGCGCCGGTTCAGATACATCGCGAACCCGGCCGCGACGTAGAACGGCTCCATGAAGAGCGCGGCGACCGGATAGGCGCAGTTGACGATGAGCGCCACCGTGCCGGTGTCCCCGCCGCCGAGCACCTGCTCGAACGTCGGCGTGAGCCCGCTGGGCGCGAGCCAGAACAGCAATGAAATCAACGCCACGGTCAGCGCCGTTTCGGCCATCGAGAAGGCGTGTGTCACGAGCAGCGCCTGACCGGCGGCGCGCCGGCGGATCTGGCGCACCCGCCCGTGAGCCTGCCGGATGGACAGACCCTCGAGCCCATACACCGGCTGCGTGAGTGACCGCCATGGCGAGAGCCGGCGGACCGTCAGCGTGAACAGCAGCTGCCGCCACCACACCTGCCGCCGCGCCCGCCACAGGTCGCCGGGCGTGGTCGTCTGGCCGAACGCGGCGCGCGACAAGACGAAGAGGATCGACTGATCGAGCCACGGCTTCAGCCACCAGATCACGACGCCCGGCAGCCAGCTCGCCCACTGGTACGACGCCGCGGCCAAGAGCAGCGCCGGCACAGCCGCCAGCGCATAACACCCGCTCACCGAACGCCCGGCGCTCTGACACAGGCGGACGCCGAAATCGGCGGCCTCGAGCGGCGAACGCGGCCGGAGCCGGACGGCGAGGGCGTCAACCTGCACGGCGGCCCTGGAATACGAAATAGGCGAGAACGGCGGCCCAGCACACCGCCGCCACGCTGTACTTGGCGATCGGGTTGAGCCAGCTGGCTGACGACCAGAACGCCTCCACCGCCGCGGCCAGTACGAGCATCGCCGTGACGCCGTACAGGAGCACCACGGTGTCGCGCGACGCCTCGACGAGCGCGACCCGACGCCTCAGCCGGCCAGGCGCGAGCAGCGCGTGTCCCAACCGCAGGCCGGCGGTGCCGGCGATCACGATGGCGGTGAGCTCGAACGCCGAGTGCGTCGCGACGAAGGAATAGAAGGTGTGCGACAGGCCGCGTTCGGTCAGGTAGCCGGCGAGGGCACCGGAGAAGGCGCCGTTGTAAGCCAGGAAGAACACGGTGCCGAGGCCCGCGAACAATCCGCCGGCGAAGCACTGGAACGCGACGCCGATGTTGTTGCGGATGTAGAAGCCGAACATCATCCAGTCGGTCGAGGCGTCGCGGGTGCGTCCGATCGAAGCCGCGCTTGGCGAGTACATCTGCTCGAAGCTCGCCGCGGTGTCGGAGCTCACCACCGAGAGAATCATCTCGGGCTGGAAGTAGACCAGCAGGCCGACGGTAATCGTGGGCAGCAGGAAGAGAACCGCCGCCACGGCGACGTACCACTTGTGCGACCGCACAGTGCGGGGAAACTCCTCGGTGATGACGCGCATCAGCCGCGAGAAGCCCAGCTCGCGATGATGGTAGATGCGCTGGTGTGCCTCGTCGGTGAGCCGTTCGAGCCGGGTGACGACGTAGGCGGGGTAGGAGCGCGCACGCGCCAGCGCCAGGTGCTCGCAGGCGCGCCGGTAGAGCGCGGCCGCGCGCGCGGCGCTGACCTGGCTGCCGCCCATCGCGTGCGCCCGGCCGGCGAGCCGATCGAGGCAGGTCTCGAGCTCGGTCCACTCGTCCTCGTACAGCGCCTCGAACCGCAGCGGCGTCATCATCGCCGGCCGAGCACCCACTGTGCGACACCGAGGACGCGCACCGTGACCTCGCGTCCGGCCCGGCGGGCGTCGCCCGACACCGGCGCCGCCAGCGCGGCGAGCTCGTCGAGACGGTCGCTGGTCAGCGTCGACGCACGGGTGGCAAGCGCAATCAGCGCCGCCTGATCTTCGGGTGCGAGCGGCCGCACTGGCGCGACCAGCGGCACGTCGTCGAGCACCGCCCGCGATTCGGCCCGCGGCTGGTGCACCACCAGCGTGCCCGCCGCCAGGTCGCCCAGCCGCTTGCCGTCGGCCCTGAGCAGCAGGCAGATGATGGCGGCGGCGTATCCGAGCGGAAGGAAATCGGCGACGCGCAGCAGGTTGCGCGTCATCGACGCCGCGGCCGTGACCGGCAGGCCGTTGTCCATCACGACCCTCAGGCCGAACACCCGTTTGCCCGGCGTGGCGCCCGATGCGGACAGCTCGAACACGACCGGATAGAACCAGTCCAGCGCGAAGATCAGGATGATCCAGAACGCCATGCCGATGCCGCCGAGGACGGAGGCCACCATCGCGGCGCCGTAGATGACCGAGAGCCGGATGACCCAGTCGAGCGCGAAGGCGTAGTAGCGGACCGCCAGGCCGGCCGGGCGCAGCTCCAGCACGATGCCTTCCGGCGTCTCGGTGGCGACGACAGTATCGAGGACGCGGCGCTCGCCGCGGCGTGCGCTCAGGCGTCCACCACGATCGTGTCGGCGATCTTGTCGTGGAGGCACTGCCGTGACTCGCTGAAGATGAAGAGCGCGTCAATGATGCCGTAGAGCGGGATGATGCTGATCGCGGTGTTGAGCACGTTACGAAGCCAGAAGATGCGCCCGAGCGACGCCGAAGAGCCGTCGGATCGCACCACCTTGATGTTGAGCCACCGCTTCGCGATGGTCTGACCGTTGCGGCTCACGAAGACGATGGTGAAATAAAGCCAGGCGATGAAGCCGATAAGGCCAACGAAGAACGCCGCCAGGGCCAGCACGCTCATCTCCGGCACGTCGAAATCGGCGTTCGGACCGAGCAGCGCGGCGCCGGCGAGAAACGGAATGTAGACCATGCAGAAGACGACGACTGCGTCGAGAATTTGCGCGCCCAGACGGGTGCCGCGACCGGCGAGCACCATGGCTGCGTGCCGGTCGGCGACGTCGTAGACGGTGGCGCTCGGGGGAGCGTACGGATTCGTCATACACCTCTGTCTCGGTCGTGAGCCGGCGCGGCGATGGCAAATCGCCCGCGAGCGTGCGAATGCTAGCACGCGGTCTGCCGAGGGCCCGCCGCCGCCTTCACCGAAAACGGCGCGCAAGCCCTCTGACTGGTCCGCACGCCCCTTTCGACAAACCCGTCGGCTCACGGCCATGCTGTCGGGATAGCGGCGCCGAGATTCGAGCTCGTCCCGGCAATACCAGGGCTCGGGGCGCGAGGCACTCTGCTTGCATTGTTCCCAGCAGGTGAGGTCGAGGCGCGATAGCAAGAGATGCTGCGCGGACATCGTGGCACGCCGGGCAATCTGGTTCGGGCCGGACGCGGATGGGACGGCGCCTCTCGTCGACGCGAACGGCTATCTCACTGGAAGGTGACAGCCATGCCACGCATCACCGTCAATGACTCGGTTCGCATCGACCTCGGGCGCGTGGCGTTGGAGGGCGACCTCGAGATGCCAGCCAACGCCTCAGGTCTTGTCATTTTTGCCCACGGCAGCGGTAGCAGCCGCTTCAGCCGCCGCAACCGCACCGTGGCCCAGGCGCTGCGGCGGCACGGCTTCGGCACCTTGCTGCTCGACCTGCTCACTCGCGAGGAGGAGGTCGAGGACGAGCAGACGAGTGAATACCGTTTCGACATTCCCCTGCTCGGGAAACGGGTAATTGGCGCTGCGGACTGGACCCGGGAGCGAGCCGACCTCGCGACGCTGCCGCTCGCGTTCGTTGGAGCCAGCACCGGCGCGGCGGCGGCGCTGATCGCCGCCGCCGCGCGTCCGGGAATCACCCATGCCGTGATTTCACGCGGCGGGCGGCCGGATCTCGCCGACGAGGCGTTGGAACGGGTTCAGGCGCCGACGCTGCTCATCGTCGGCGGCGCGGATGGTCCGGTGATCGAGTTGAACCGCTACGCGATGCGCCGCATGCATGCACCGGTCTCGCTGGAGATCGTGCCGGGGGCCACGCATCTATTCGAAGAACCCGGAGCACTCGACGAGGTGGCGCGGCTCGCCGCCGAGTGGTGCGGGCGTCATCTGGGCGACATGGCCTGACCGACCAGGAGCTCGCTGGATCGGTGTGCTTCACTGCGGTCGTCGGGATACGAACCCGCTACCGCCAGCGCGTCAGATCTTCAGGCGTGACTCTCTACACTGGTGACGTGGTGACCCGTAGCCCGGAATTCGCCCGCAGGACCCTATCTCCTGGCGCGGCGATCTTGTAGTCGACGGGTGTTAACGGGTCGAAGCTGGCGCACAGGCCACAACGAGCAGCAGTCTCACGCGGCATCGGAACGGGAAGAGCATCGAAATCGTCCTCGCACCTCTTCTTCGATTCCCACTCACAAGTCCTGACGACCGGCCAGGTTTCTCACGCTGGCCTAACCACTATTGGGCCGCGAGGATTCTTCTCCTGCGGCAGGAAAACGCACCAGGATGCACATGGGCCGCGCGTGCGACCTCATGTCGGTGGTGCATTTCGATTGCGCTGTAAGGCTGGAACTACGCGAACTGCGGGGGGGGTTAGGGGGTTAGAAGGTGGTGGACCAGACCGGGATCGAACCGGTGACCTCATGAATGCCATTCATGCGCGCTCCCAACTGCGCTACTGGCCCCCTCTTGGATCAGATCAATGGTAGCACTTCAGTCCGCCCGCGGGCGGGTCTGAAGACCCGCCCCCACTGAGGAGGAGACCTGGCCCTACGAGGAACGGCCCAAATCCTCGTAGTCCTGCGGCGTGTCCACGTCGCGGAGGCACCCCGGATCGGTCACGGGAACGTTGAGGATTTCAGACTCGTGGGCGCGGACGACCGACTTGGCGCCCTGCTCGAGCGAGGCGCTGCGGAGCGCCGCAAACAGCGAGCGGTCGTAGAGCACCGGGTGCCCATGGAGATCGCCGATGGCCGGCCGCACGATGGGCGCCCCGGTCGCCCGCCACCCGTCGATCACCTGGCGCACCACCTCAACCGTGATCATCGGCACGTCCACCAGCGTGACCAGCAACGCCTGGACGTCGGCGTTGATGGCATGGTCCATCCCTACCCACAGCGAGGAGAGCTGCCCTCGGGCCGGATTGGGGTTTCTAACAAAAGCCGGGAGCTTTTGGGGGGAGTCGGCGTGCACGGCGGCAACAACTGCGTCGTGGTGGTCTCCGGTGACTACGACTAGGTTGTTCACCCCTGATTCGGCCAGCACATCAATTATGCGGCCCGCGAAACTGCGCCCGCACGGTGCCTGCAACGCCGCCTTGGGCAAACCACCCATGCGACTCGAGCCGCCGCCCGCCAGCACCAGACCCGCCAGCACTCGGGCATCCTAACCGGTCGACAGGCCGGACGGCAGCGAAAATCTCTGTGCAAGCAGTGTTTTCGGTCCCTTGACTTGAACCTAGGGGAATTCCTACACTGGCGCAACATTTTCGGCCGACACGCGGCGGTTCGCGGTTCTTCTCGTGGTCCTGCGCGTCCGGTGAAGTGGTCTGGACGCAGTTGGGAGCCTCTCAGCTATGCGCCCCAGACATCAGGTCGGGTTATCGGAGGGGGCAGGGCTATGGCGACCGGCACAATCGCACGTCTTCTAATCGACAAGGGCTTCGGGTTCATCCGCGACGAAGGCGGCACGGAGCACTTCTTCCATCGCAGCGCCGTGCGCGACACGGTGTTCGAGCTGCTGCGCGAAGGACAGCGGGTCGATTTCCAGCCGGAAGAGTCGACGAAGGGCCCACGCGCGGGCAACGTTCGTCTCATCGAAGGTTGATCACCCCGCTCAGGCGGGTCCAATAGCGAACCGGCATTGAGCCGGTTTGCCAGATCGTGACCCGCGGCCACGCACGCAAGTGCGTGGCGCCGTCCCTCACCCAAGCCATCGACGCCAGCCGACCGCCGACACGAGGTCCCCGGTCGCTGGCTTCAGCATCACAATTTCTTCAGCGGCTTGCTGCGCGAACGCGCGGTCGGCAGTGATGTACAGGGCGGCCATTCCGCGCCGCGCAACAATGCGCGACATATCCCGTGCGAGCGCCTCGGCATCGCTGCCTTCGAGCGACGCGGTGGGATACTCCGCGACGAGGAGGCGCGGCTCGAGCGCGAGCGCGCGCCCCAGGCGCAGCCGCTGCAGATCGAGCGGCGTCAACGCCGGCGGACACTGGTCGAGCAGGCTCGCGGAGAGACCCACGTCCTCGGCGAGCTGGCGCATCTGCGCCTCGATCGCGCCGGGTAGCGGGTCCACTTCGAGCGTCAGCGGAATCGCCAGGTTCTGCACGACCGTCAACTGATCGATGAGCACCGTGCGCACGCCGAGCAGGCCGTAGGCGCGCAGCGCCTGCATCCACGTGTCACTGTCTTGAATGTCGGTCGTGACGCGGCCGAAGGCGCGCACCTCGCCGGTGCGGGGCGTCGTCGCGCCGGTGATCAGATTCACCAGCACTTCGGCCGCACCCTGATCCATGCCGAGAATCGCGACGCGCTGCCCTGCCCGGAGCGTGAACGCCTTGACGCGGAGCGGCCGCAAGCTCCCGTACTCCTGGGTAACGTCTCGCAGCTGCAGGAGCGGCTCGCTGGTCGCGCTCATCGCGAAGCCAGCTAGTGCGCGCGGCGCGCCTGGAGACGCTGCCAGTCGCCGTCGGGGAGCGTCACCGCCCCCGGGCGCAGCGCCGACGCCGGATCGTGGAAGTCGGATCCGCCGGTGACGAGCAGGCCGAAGCGGGCGGCCACCGCCGCGTACTTTTCCACCGCGGCGGCATCGTGATCGGAGTGGTACACCTCGATGGCGTCGAGGCCGGCCTCGTGCAGCGGGCCGAGGCGATCGTCGATCTGCGTGCGTCCAGGGTGCGCGATCGAGACGATACCGCCCGCCGCGTGCACGATCTCCACGACCTGCTCCGGCGTCGGTCCGACGCGCGGCACGAACGCGGGCCGGTCGGAGCCGAGCCAGCGGTCGAACGCCTGGTGCATGTCTCTGACGTGACCCGCGGCCACCATCGCCCGGGCCACCTGCGGGCGGCCGACCGAGATGCTCGACTGAAGCCGCGCCAGCGCCAGCACCGCCTCCAGTTTCACCGGCATGCCAAGTTCGGCCAGGCGCGCCCCGATGGCTTCGAGGCGGGCGACGCGCGAGACGCGCTGGGCGGCGAGAAAGCGCTGGAACTCGACGTCGGCGATGTCGATGAAGTAGGCGAGCATGTGCACGTCGCGGCCGTCCATCACCGAGGTGATCTCGATGCCGGGGACGGCGTCGATGCCTTTCGCCCGCGCCAACGCCTGGACGTCGGCCACCGCCGCGGTGGTGTCGTGATCGGTCACCGCCATGACCCGCAGTCCCGCGGTCGCGGCGAGATCGACCAGCTCGCGAGGCGTCAGCCGGCCGTCCGAGGCGGTGCTATGGAGGTGAAGGTCGATCACCGCGCGCCGGCGCGCGGAGGCAAAGAGGGCACCGGGCGCGGCCGGCGTTGCCGGCCTTGTCGCTTCACGAGCGCGCGATACTCGCGAATGAGCAACTCGAGGTGCTCGCGCTCCTCGTCGGCGAACTCGAGAAAGATCGCCTTGCCCTCCGACTCTTCGAACTGCTCGCCGTACTTCTTGAAGAAGCGGTGCGAGCCGCGCTCGCATTTGATGCCGATGAGCAGTGCCTGCTGGTCGTTGCCGGCCGAGAGGCGCTCGGTGCCCTCGGAAAAGATGCCGTTGGCCGCCCCTTTGAAGAACAGGAACGTGGGCCGCGCCTCGAGCTGCGGGTCGCGCTGCAGCAGCTCGGCGTAGCGCGCCTCGAGCTTGCCCAGGTGCTCCTTTTCCTCGAGGGCCAGGTGCTGAAACACCTTGCGCGCACGCACATCGCGCGTCACCCGCGCCGCGCGGGTGTAGAACTCGAGGCCGCTGCGCTCGGTGGCGATCGCGATTCGCAAGGCATCGCGCGCAAAGACGAGGTCGGTGTGGCCGTCGGTGCCGGTGGCGGCGCGGCCGGTGCGGCACTCCTCGCAGGTGCCATAAATCTGCACCACGCTTTGCGAGGTGGTGAAGCCACGTGCGGTGGCCACTTCCTCGACGAGCACCTCGATGTCGGAGCTGAGGAACTCGAATGAGCGGTGACAGCTCTTGCAGATCAGATGGAAGTGGCGCGGCTGCCGGTACGAGTGCTCGAAGCGGAAGCGGCCTTCGCCGAAATCGACCTTGCGGGCGATGCCGGCGTCCACCATCCACTGCAGCGTGCGGTAGACGGTGGCGCGGCTGATGCGATGGTCGTCGTTGCGGATCAGGTCGAACAGATCGTCGGCGCTCAGGTGCCCTTCCTGGCGCAGGAACACGTTGACGATCTGCTCGCGCTTGCTCGAGCGCTTGCCGCCTTCAGGCTTGAGCCTGCTGAGATCGGGAAGCGCGTTAGACACACTGATCCTCGGGCGTGTTGGGAACGCCCTCTTTAATGATGGTGGCCGCCGCCGCCGCCCTCGCCATCCACGCTGAACGACGAGCCGCAGCCGCACGTGGAGGTCGCTTGCGGGTTGCGGATCGTGAAGCCACCGCCGGTGACGGTGTCGACGAAGTCGACCTCGGCGCCCTTGAGGTAGCTCACGCTGACCGGGTCGACGTACAGCTTGACGCCGTTCGACTCGAACACCTGGTCACCCACGCCGCCGCTTTCCTCGATCATCAGCCCGTACTGGAAACCCGAGCAGCCGCCGCCCTGCACGAACACGCGCAGACCGCTGCCGGCCTTGTTCTCTTCGGAGAGCAACTCGTTGATTTTCTCGGCTGCCGTCGCGGACACGTTGATCATTCCTGACTCCTCTAGACCTTGTGATTATATCCCTTCAGAGGGTCTTCGCGCCGCCCGTCCGGGCAGGTGCCACCCCTGATCACATTGAAAACGCGTCATTTATGCGGCTTCTGTCCCTAGGCGCTGAGCGCTGCCAGCTCGGCAGCCGAGGCCTTTTCCACGTCAGTGTGCAGGCTGTTGCCGTGGGCGTCCATGGTGACGATCGCCGGAAAATCCTGAAGGGTCAGGTGCCACATCGCCTCGGGGGTCCCGAACTCCAGCAGCGACACGCCGTCCACCGAGGTGATCGTCCGGGCGTAGAACTGGGCCGCGCCACCCACCGCGTTCAGGTACACCGCCCCGGCTTCCTTCAAGCCCGCCAGCGTCTTGGCGCCCATGCCACCCTTGCCGATCACCGCCCGGACGCCGTAGCGCTTGATGATGTCCGCCTGATACGGCTCCTCCCGAATGCTCGTCGTCGGCCCGGCCGCGGTGACCTTCCATCCCTCACCCTGCTTCGCCACCACCGGACCACAGTGATAGATGACGGAGCCGCGCAGATCCACCGGCGGCTCGTGGCTCATGAGGTGATGGTGCACGGCATCACGGCCGGTGTAAGCCCGCCCCGAAACGAGCACGACGTCGCCGACCTGCAGGGACCGCACCTGCTCTTCGGTGAGCGGCGTGCGCAGCGCGATCTCGCGCCCCGTCCGTACCACACCGGCCTGATCGGCCATCGCGATGACCGGGGTCGTCGGGTCGCGGTACAACCACCGCTTGATGGCGCCCGTCCCGGCGTCGAGCACCACGCCAAGCCGGCGATACGCCCAGCAGTCGTAGGCCACCGACACGAAGAAGCTCGCCGGCAGGCGGTTGAGCGCGCCGATTTTGCACCCGATGAGCGACACGTGACCGCCGAAGCCCATCGTGCCGATGCCGAGCTTGTTGACCTCGCCCATGATCGACGCTTCGAGCTTGGCCAGGCGGGTGTCGGGATTCACGTCATCGAGCGTGCGGAACAGCTGCTCCTTCGCGTGCACGTACCCCGACGTGCGATCGCCGCCGATGCAGACGCCGATCGCGCCCGGCGCGCAGCCCTTGCCCTGCGCGTGCCACACCGCGTGCAGGATGCACTTGCGGACACCCTCGATCGATCGGTCGGCGCGCCCCAGGTGCGCCAGCTCCGCGGGCAGCGAGTACTGCGCGTTCATGTTCTCGCAGCCGCCGCCCTTGAGCACGAGCTTCACTTCGATCTCGCCGTCGTTGTCCCACTGCTCGAAATGGATGATGGGCGTCCCCGGGCCGAGGTTGTTGCCCGAGTTCTCGCCCGTCAGCGAATCCACCGAGTTGGGGCGCAGCTTGCCGCGCCTGGTCGCTTCCGCCACGGCCTCGCGGATCTGCTTCTTCATCACGATCTGGTTGGCACCGACCGGCGTCTTCACTTCGAAGGTGGGCATGCCGGTGTCCTGGCAGATGGCGCCTTCGCCCTCGGCGGCCTGATCGATGTTCTGCGCGATGATGGTCAGCGCCTGCGCCGACTGGGTGCCCGCCTCTTCGCGCGACATCGCCACTTTCATCGCCGCGCGCACATCAGGTGGGAGGTCGGTGGCCGTCTTGACGACGAGCTGCACCACGCTGTCGAGGAATTCAGGAAGCATCAGGACATTATAGGATCGCCGTAGAGGCGCCCCGCCTTCGCTGAAGCTACGGCGGGCAAGCTATGGACACTCGAACCGAGCGCGATCCTCTTGGCGAGCACAGCGTCCCCGCCGGCGCGTACTACGGCATTCAGACGGTCCGGGCGCTCGAGAACTTCCCGATCAGCGGACTGCGCGCTCAGGCCGATCTCGTCACCGCCACCGTCTACATCAAGAAAGCCGCGGCGCTCGCCAACCTGGCGTTGGGCCGTCTCGATCCGCAGATCGGCGGCGCGATCGTCCGGGCCGCCGACGAGGTGCTCGCCGGGCAGCTGCGCGATCAGTTCGTGGTGGACGTCTACCAGGCGGGCGCGGGCACGTCGCACAACATGAACGTGAACGAGGTGCTGGCCAACCGCGCGGCGGAACTGCTCGGCGGCGCCCGCGGCGAGTACACGCGGGTCCATCCCAACGACCACGTGAACATGGGCCAATCCACCAACGACGTGTTTCCCTCCGCGACGCGCCTGGCGCTGCTCATGGGAACGACGCCGCTGGTGGACGCGGCGCAGGCGCTCGCTGGCGCCCTGGCCGGCAAGGCCGCGGCGTTTCGCGCCATCGTGAAAGTGGGCCGCACGCATCTGCAGGACGCGGTGCCGATCACGCTCGGCCAGGAGTTTCGCGGCTACGCCGAATGCGTCCGGCGCGGCGCCGACGACGTGCTGCGGACCTCGCAGCAGCTCCACGAGCTGAACCTGGGCGCCACGGCCGTCGGCACCGGCCTCAACGCCGGCACCGAGTTCGCGACCCACGCGGTCGACAGCGTGAGCCGCCTGAGCGGACTGACGCTGCGCCCCGCGGCCGATTACTTTCGCGTCACGCAGAGCATGGGCGACGTGCTCGCCTACTCGGGTGCGATGCGCCGTCTGGCGGTCGAGGCCGGGAAAGTGGCGAGCGATCTGCGGCTGCTCAGCATGGGGCCGCGCGCCGGCCTCGCCGAGATCAGGCTGCCGGGGGTGCAACCCGGCTCGTCGATCATGCCCGGCAAGGTGAACCCGTCGATCCCCGAGATGGTGAACCAGGTGTGCTTCCAGGTGATCGGCTGCGACACCACCGTGTGCGTCGCGGCGGAGGCCGGGCAGCTCGAGCTCAACGTGATGATGCCGGTGATCGCGTGGAACGCCCTCCACTCCTCCACCATCCTGCGCACGGCGCTGCACGCGCTCGAGACGCGCTGCGTCGAGGGGATCGAGGCCGACGCCGCCCGCTGCCGCGAGCTGCTCGATCGGAGTACCGCGATGGCCACGGCCCTGAGCCCGTATATCGGCTACGCCAGGACCGCGGAGGTGGCCAAGGAGTCGGTTCGCACCGGCCGGCCGATCCGTGAGATCGTGATCGAACGGGGCCTGCTCGACGCCGCGACGGCCGACCGCGTGCTGTCGCCGGAGGCGATGACGCAGCCCGGGATT
>Ga0173480_10000654_pt1 | contig 11848 bp, 14 predicted proteins | sample NitcycUS209509C1_FD_122622 | JGI IMG/M metagenome (GOLD analysis project Ga0173480, IMG submission 122622) | Soil microbial communities from Arlington Agricultural Research Station in Wisconsin, USA - Nitrogen cycling UWRJ-S209-509C-1 (version... | ecosystem: Environmental > Terrestrial > Soil... | reverse complement strand
GGCGTCGTAGCCGGCGACGACCAGCAGGCGCTGGATGCCGGCAAGGCGCGCCTGCGCGGGGTCGTAATCGGCCTCCTCGCCGAGCCAGGCCGTGAGCCCTTGCTCGCTCTCGGACGGCTTGATCTGCGAAAAGCGCGCAAGCCGTTGGCCCGAGCGGGTCTGACAGCTTTTCGCCGCCGCGATCACGAAGTTGCCGTCGGCAATGCAGAAGTCCGCGTGCCCGGCCTGCGGCAGCGGGGAAGGGCCGTAGGCCGAGAGCGCGCGGGCATGCAGGTAGACCTTGTCGGCCGTGATCGCGCCTTGCAGCACGCCTTTGCATGCGCCGGGATCGACGCGAAACCAGCCGCGGGTCGCGGCCGCGTCCTTTTCTTCCAGCGCGAGCGCGAGATCGAGCACGTAGCTCGTCTTGTTGCAGAACTGCAGGTCGGCGCGCGCGGGCGCCGTGAAGCTGAGAGCCGCCAATGCCGCCAGGAAAGCCCGCCGCATCGATGTCCCGCGAATCGGTGTCGCTCAATCGATGAATCGGAATGGCGGCGGGGGCAAGTCCTCCGGTCATTCCGGGGCGCGCCGAAGGCGCGAGCCCGGAATCCATAACCACCATCGTTTCGATGTAGCTCCGTTCGCGCCAAACGGGCATCGTTCGTGTTTATGGATTCCGGGCCCGGCCCTACGGACCGTCCCGGAATGACCGCTACGCGCTCGCGACCGCCGCCTCGCGGTAGGCGGCCGCCGGCGGCACCATCGCGGGCGCGGCGTCGATCTCGGCGATGCGCCGGTCGATCTCGCCGATCACGTGCTTGGAGAACGGCCCGAGGTGCAGATACATCGCCATCAGGGTCACGATCGGGCGCAGCGCCTCGGGGTTGCTCTTGCTGATCTCCACGAAGGTCTTCCAGAACGGCCCGCGCACTTCGGGCAACTTCTGCATGATTTTGTAGAGCACGTCGATGCCGTGCCCCTTGCGAATGTCGCCGTCGGCAAGCTGCTTCGGCCTCCCGGACCGGTCCATCATCGCGGCCATGCGCTTCAGCCGTCCCGCATAGGCTTCCGGCGTGAACACGTTACCGAGCACCACCTTGTAGTCGGTCAGGATGTCCTTCAGCGGCCGCTTGGTGTCGAAGTTGCAGCCGAGCGTGCACTGATCGCCCGCGCGCTCGACCCGCATGATGTCGTGGCCCTGGTGCAGGCGGCCTTCCTTCTCGAGCCGGCGCGTGAGCTGCGTGCCGGGCAGCGCGTAGAGGAGGCCCACCATGCAGACGGGCACGGAGGTTTCCTCGATGAAGTCGGTCATCGAGGTCGCGACCGAGACCTTCTCGCTGTCGAAGCCCAAAATGAAGCCCGCCGTCACGAACATGCCGTGGCTGTAGATCTTGTGGATGCTCTCCGCGATGTTGCGCTTCGTGTTCTGTTTCTTGCGCATCTGGATCAGCGTCTCGGGGTCGGGGCTCTCGATCCCGACGAACACGCCGAAGAAGTTCGCATCCTTCATCGACTGCAGCATGTCGTCGTCGTCGGCGAGGTTGATCGAGGCTTCGGTGGTGAATTCGAACGGGTAGTCGTGCTGCTCCAGCCATTCCTTGAGCTTCGGCATCATCGGGCGCACGTGCTTGCGATTGCCGATGAAGTTGTCGTCGACGAAGTCGACGTGTCCGCGATAGCCGGCGTCGTAGAGCGCCTGCAGCTCGGCGAAGATCTGCTCCTGCGTCTTGGTGCGCGGCACCCGGCCGTAGAGCTCGATGATGTCGCAGAACTCGCAGGTGAAGGGGCAGCCGCGCGAGAACTGGATGCCGATGTAGAGATAGTGCTCGAACTTCAACAGGTCGTAGCGCGGCAGCGGAGATTGCGTGATGTCGATCTTGAACTTCTCGGCGACGAATTTGCCCGTGCGTTCGCCGCATTCCCAGGCGGCGATGAAGTCCTTCATGATGTGCTCGGCCTCGCCGATCACCTGGAAGTCGGCCGCCGCATAGAGGTGCGGGCTTGAGGAAACATCCGGCCCGCCGACGCACACCGGCTTGCCGTGCAGATGCGCAAGCTCGATCAGGTAGAGGAAGTCGGGTTGCTGGTTGAGCATGCCGCCGATCATGATCAGATCGGCCCAGTTCAGGTCGGCGTCGGTCAGCTCTTCGGTGTTGCGGTTGATGAGGCGAATGTCCCAGTCCTTGGGGAGCATCGCGGCGATCGTGATCAACCCGAGCGGAGCCGCGGGGTACTTCGCGCCGACCAGCTCGCACGCCTCGGTGTAATTCCAAAACGAGTTTGGAATGAACCGCGGATAGATCATCAGGACGCGTGTGGACATTCCCCCTCCGGGCCCCGGCGGCACCATCGCACGGGGGCTTATGCCGCCTCAAGTGCGGCGGCGCAACAGTGCAGGATTTTGCTTACGGAACAGCCCTTTGCGCCTCACCGGTGCATCAAGGTTCCCGACCCCGCATCGGTGAGCAGCTCGATCAGCACCGCGTGCTCCTGCTTGCCGTCGAGGATGACCACGCCTTCGACGCCGGCCTCGAGCGCATACATGCAGGTCTCGACCTTCGGGATCATGCCGCCCGAGATGGTGCCGTCGGCGATCAGGCGCCGCGCGTCGTCGACCGACAGCTCCTTGATGAGCTGCTTCGATTTGTCGAGTACGCCCGGCACGTCGGTGAGCAACAGCAGGCGCTTGGCCTTGAGTGCGCCCGCGATCGCGCCCGCAAAGGTATCGGCGTTGACGTTGTAGGTCTCGCCGCTCGCCGAGGTCGCGACCGGCGCCAGCACTGGGATCAGTTCGCGCCCGAGGATCGTGTCGAGCACGGTGGTGTCGACCTTCTCGGGCTCGCCGACGAAGCCGAGGTCGACCACCTTCTCGATGTTCGAGCTCGGATCGGCGATCGTGCGCGTCACCTTGCGGGCGCGCACCATGTTGCCGTCCTTGCCGGTCAGCCCGATCGCACGGCCGCCCGCCGCATTGATGTAGCCGACGATCTGCTTGTTGATCGAGCCGGCAAGCACCATCTCGACGATCTCGACGGTGGCCTTGTCGGTGATGCGCAGGCCCGCCGCGAACTCGGACTTGATGCCGAGGCGTTTCAACATGTCGCCGATCTGTGGGCCGCCGCCGTGCACTACCACCGGATTGATGGCGGTCTGCTCCATCAGCACGATGTCCTGCGCGAAGCTTCTCGCCATCGCGTCGTCGCCCATCGCGTGGCCGCCGTACTTCACGACGACGATCTCCTCGTCGTAGCGCTGCATGTGCGGCAGCGCTTCGATCAGGATGCGGGCCTGGTCCTGCGGGGCAACGGTCATTGATGGGTCCCGGTGTTTCGGGGCGTTCTTAGCGGGCCAAGGTGACACGCGGAAGGGGCTCGGCGAGCGCCGGAGCCAGCATTTGTGCCCTCTCCCCTTGTGGGAGAGGGCAACTCAGAAATGCAACGAAGAAGAATGGGTGAGGGGTCATGGTCTTACCCCTCACCCATTCGCGATTGTTGGGCCTTCGGCGATGCCCTCTCCCACAAGGGGAGAGGGCGCAGCAACGCGCATCGCGCCTGCTGCTACGAAAAATGCGACGCGATCAGCGCTTCGCCCATGCGCACGAAGCGCGAGGCAGGCCCCTGCGGGCCGACGCTCTGCGCGCTCACACGCGCGCCTTCGAGCAGGAGGAAAAGTTCATCCGCGAGCATCTCGGGCTCGGTCAATCCGGCCGCGCCGCAGAGCGCGATCAGCTTGTCGCGTTGTGCCATCTTGAACTGCTCGATGACGCACTTCGCCGGATGATTCTTCTCGGGCAATTCGATCGCCGCGTTGGCGAGCGCGCAGCCGCGCTGATCGGCGTCGAGCAGGTGCGCCTCCATCGCCTGGAGCCAGCCGGTGAGCTGCGCACGCGGATCGCCGGAGTGCGCGGCCGCAAGCTCGTCCCAGAACCTGCCGGCATCGCCCGCGAGCCGGCGCAGGTACTCCGCCACCAGCTCGTCCTTGGACGAGAAGTGGCGGTAGAGCGTCATCTTGTTCGTCCCAGCCGCCTCGGCGATCGCCTCGACACCCACGGCCCGAATGCCCAGCCGGTAGAACAGGTCGCCGGAGGCCGCCAGAATGCGCTCGCGCGGAGGAATTTGCGGGTTTGCAAAGTTGGAAAGGGCGTTTGCAGCAGGGGACATGGAAATTTGCCTTGACAGGGGTGTTACCGGTCAGTAACAAACATATATGTGACCGGTCAGTAACACGCCAGAGGCGGAAAGTCACGGGGGCTGATCCCGGAAATCCTCAGGCGGCCGGAAACCAGGAAGGGACCACAGCCATGAACATCCTCCACGTCACCTCCAGCCCGCGCGGCAGCGCCTCCTACTCCAACCGTGTCGCGGCGAACGTCCTCGACGAACTCACCGCCCGCAATCCCGGCGCCACGGTCACGGTGCGCGATCTTGCGCGCGAGCCTCTGCCCCACATCGGCGACGATTTCGTCGCGGCGACCCGAGGGCCGAATGGCCCGCAGACCGACGCGCAGCGCGCACTGCTCGCGCGCTCCGACGAACTGGTGGACGAACTCTTCGCCGCCGACCTGATCGTGATCGCGGCGCCGATGATCAACTTCACCATCCCGACCAGCCTGAAAGCCTGGATCGACTATGTGGCGCGCGCCGGCCGCACCTTCCGTTACAGCGAGAAGGGTCCCGAAGGCCTCGTGAAGGGCAAGCAGGTGATCATCGTGGCGGCGCGCGGCGGCGTCTATTCGAATGGCCCCGGCAGCGCGCTCGATTTCCAGGTGCCGTATCTCAAGAGCGTTCTCGGCTTCATCGGCCTGACCGATGTCGAAGTCATCGAAGTCGAGGGTACCGCCTACGGCCCCGACGCCGCCGAGAAGGCCGTCGAGGCAGCGACGGCGAAGCTGCATGGGCAGTGTGATGCGCGTGCCGCGGCGCAGGCGGCGTGACGAATTCAATCAAGAAAAGGAGATCGGCATGCGATTTTGCCACGACGAATTGACACTCGATGACATGCTCAATGACCCGCTCATCAATGCGGTCATGCGTGCGGACGGCGTCGACCCGGAAGAGCTCGGCGCCGAGCTTGCCCGCGTCGCCGAAGAGCGGGACGAGGCGACAGCCGAATAACAACGAACGTTGTTCCATGGACTTGGAGGGCGCATTCGGCGAAAAGGCCGCATGCGTCCTTCTTTTCGTGCGGCGCTCGCCAATGCGCTGCTGCTCTTTGTTTCGATCGGCGTGACCTGGCTGGTCGCGAGCTTTGTTATCTTCCGCTTCCTCCTGCCGCATCTCTCGCTCAATCTGCATCCGCATTTCCCCGACATCGCGGAAGTATTCGCGCAGACCTCCAAGGCCGACACCGCGCCGCACGATTACATCGCGCTGCTCGGTGACTCGTATGCGGAAGGGCAGGGGGACGGGCTGCTCGCCGCGAACGGTGACCGCGCGAAGTTCGTGCACTCGGCGCATATCCTGCATCGCCTCACCGGGCGCGACGTGGTGAGTCTCGGACTTGGCGGCGCGGGAAGCGTTCAGGCGATGGTGCGCCAGCCCGCGCGCATCCTCCTCGGAGATTGCTTCCTCTACCCGCGCCTCGAGCAGCCGCGGCATATTCTCGTCTATTTTTACGAGGGCAACGATCTCGATGAGAACGGCTACATCGCGGGCCGCGTCGCCGCCGAAGGTCCGATCACGCGTGAGACCATCGCGCGCTATGTCGTAGAGCGTGACGGCGCACCGCCAAGGTTTCGCTGCTTCACCGACCTCGGCGAGACCACCTTCAAGATGGCGCACTTCCTTATCACCAACGCCGAGAGCTTCGAGACGCTGCGCAAGCCGTCCCAGCACAACAAGGTTCTCAGCGGCGGCACGCCGCATCCGGCGCCCTCGCTACAGAAGCCGCCGGCCGAGATGGAAGCGGGCGCACGCGACGCTGCGCTGATGGTTTTCGACGTGTCGCTGGAATGGCTGCGGGAGAACTTCTCTTCCCCGGTGACCATCGTCTATCTGCCGTCGCCCGCCGCGATCTACCGCCACGCCGAGGCAGCAGTCGACGTGTACACGCGCTGGCCGCTCAATGAGGTGCGGGCACTGCCTGTCTCTGAAATCTATGCGGCGAGCCAGCGCACCTGCGAACAGGTCCGCAACCTCACGCTCGGGCGCGGTGCGCGCTTCCTCGACATGCGGCCTGTGTTGCGTGCGGCTGCCGCCAAAGCGGTGATCCACGGGCCGCGGGATTGGAACCATTTCAACGAAGCGGGCTACCGCGTGCTGGGCGAGACGCTGGCGCGGGAAACTGATGGGAGCGCGAGCACGGAGTGCGTGGATTGGGATCAGCCGCGCTAGCGAGTGGGCCGTATCAGCGCCGCTGCCGCCATTGCGAGCCAGCTCGCGATCATCAGGAAACCGCCTGCGGGCGCCGCCATTGGAAAGAGTCGTCCGCCCACGAGCGTCAGCAACGCGATGTCGGCGGAAAACAGGCTTGCGCCAAGCGCCAGTCCGGCGGCCGCGATGTTCGCGAGCCGGCGGTGCAGCAGCGCAGCGTGTGCGGCCGCAACCACCGCGATGATGGCCGGAGCGTGCACCAGCAGCATTAGCGCGGCCGGCTCCAGTCCCGGCGTCTTGTGCGCGGCAAGCGCCGCGAGGATCACGCCTGCCGCTCCCATCAGTCCGGCGATGATCATGAGAACGCGGGGCATCGCTTCAGCTTCGCTCCCTCACCACCCTCACGATCGCAGCACGCAGCTCCGGCATGCCTGCGCCCTCGTGCGATGAGGTGACGAGAATCTCCGGAAACGCCGCAGGCCGCTTCGCCAGCGCTGCGGCGATATCCGCGGCTCGCTTCTCCAGCTCCGTCTTCTTCACCTGATCGCCCTTGGTGAGCACGATCTGGTAACTCACCGCCGCCACATCCAGCGTCTTCAGCACCGCCTCATCCACGTCCTTCAGCCCGTGCCGCGCATCGACCAGCACATAGACGCGCGCCAGGTTGGCGCGGCCCGCGAGATAAGCATGGATCAACGCGGTCCACGCCGCGACCTTGGCTTTCGGCGCTTCCGCGTACCCGTAGCCCGGCATGTCGACGAGGCGCAGCGGTGACTCGGCTCCGGCCGCGAAATAGATCAGCTCCTGCGTGCGGCCGGGCGTGTGCGAGGTGCGCGCAAGCGCCTTGCGGCCGGTGAGCGCGTTGATGAGACTGGACTTGCCGACATTCGAGCGGCCCGCGAACGCGATCTCAACGCCTTTCATCGGCGGCAGCCGCTCGGCCGTTCCGGCGGCGGCCGTGAACTGCCAGTCGGCGGCGAACAGCTTGCGCCCGGCCTCGATCTCGGCGGCGGTGAACTTCATCATGTTCACTCCAGCGCCGCGGCGGGCAGCCAGAACACCTCGCCGAACGATTCTGCCGTATCGAGCCAGAGGAAGTTCGTGTCGGGAAAGCTCGCTTCGAGTGCTGGGCGGCAGCGCCCGATCTCACAGAGGAGGCCGCCATCGTCGCTAAGGTGGCTTCGCGCCTCGCGAAGAACCCGTCGCACAATATCGAGTCCGTCGGTTCCCGCCGCGAGCGCGAGGCGCGGCTCGTGGCGATATTCGGCCGGCAGTTGCGCCATGCCTGCGGCGTCCACGTAGGGCGGGTTGCACAGGACCATGTCATACACACCATCGCCCGCCGGCTTGAACAGGTCGCCGCGCATCAGCCGCACGCGATCCTCGGCGCCATGTTGCGCCACATTGATCTTTGCGACCTCGAGCGCGTCCTTCGAGACATCGACCGCATCGACCTGCGCGTTCGGAAACACGTCGCAGGCGAGCACCGCAAGGCAGCCCGAGCCGGTGCACAGATCGAGCACACGGGTCACCGCCATGCGGTCGACGAGTTGCTCCTCGCCCATGAAAAGATCGCCGTAGAGCAACTCCGCGAGAAACGAGCGCGGCACGATCGCGCGCTCGTCGATGTGGAAGGCGTGGTCCCGCAGGTATGCGCGCTTGACGAGATACGCGGCCGGTGTGCGCGTCTTCACGCGTTTCTCGATGAGGCTCATGACGTGGCGCCGTTCCGCCGCGGTGAGCCGCGCGGCCAGAAACGCTTCGGCATTGTCTTTGGGCAGATGCAGCGCCTCGCAGACCAGAAACATCGCATCCTCGACCGCGTCGCGCGTGCCCTGGCCGAACGCCAGCTTCGCTTCGACGAAACGGCTGGCCGCATAGCGCACGAAGTCGAGAATCGTGGCGAGCTCGCGGGGCGGGGTTATGCGAGACGGTTTCGCGGGCATGGCGGATGGTGTGTAGAGCGGCGCGCCTGCGAAATCAAAGTGCCGTAATCGCTCGCGCGGTATAGGCTCCGGCCAACGCGAGGAGTGAACCATGCCCGGCTTCGAGGAGTGGGAAAGCTTCTATGTGATCGTCGGCGCGGCGGCGGGGGCACTGATCGGCCTGCAATTCGTGGTCATGACGCTCCTTGCTGAACGGCGGACGTCGGCCACGGGCGGGGCAACTTACGCCACGCCGCAGATCGTGCATTTCAGCGCCGCGCTGTTTCTCTGCGCGTTGGTTCGTGCACCCTGGCACGGGATCGCGCCGGCAGCGGTTCTGTGGGGCCTCACCGGACTGTGCGGCTTCGTCTACGAGCTGATCATCGCGCGGCGCATGAGCCGCTGGAGCACATACCGGCCGGCGTTCGAGGACTGGTTCTTCCACGTGGCGCTGCCGCTGTCGGCCTATGCGCTGCTTGCGGTATCGGGTGTCGCGGCATTCTCGCACGCCGCCGAGGCGCAGTTCGCGCTCGGCGCCGCCACGCTGATGCTGCTGTTTGCCGGCATTCACAATGCCTGGGATGCGGTCACCTGGCACCTGATGGTGCGCGAGACGCGTGCGTCGGCCGAGAAGGAGGAAAAGTCCCCATGAGCGAACATGTCTACAAGATGCTCGAACTCACCGGCTCCTCGGAGAGCTCGATCGAGGATGCGGTGAAGAACGCGATCTCCAAGGCGGCGAAGACCGTGCGCCGCATGCAATGGTTCCAGGTGCTGGAGACGCGCGGCCACATCGAAGGAGGCGCCGTTTCGCACTGGCAGGTCACGGTGAAGGTCGGCTTCACGCTGGAGGATTAGCCCCGCGGGCGTGACCAGGCGATTGAGCGCCGGCTCACATCCCGCAATTCCACATCGGGCCGATCGGCGTGTTGGTCCAGCACGGGCCGAAGCCGCCGCCGTTCCAGCGGCCGCGATAGAATTGCGGATAGCCCCAGCCGTAGCGCCATTCGGTGCCCGAGATGTACCGGGGGTCGCGCGAGAAATCGCCGCCGCCATGGCGCGGGCTGCGGTCGCGCCATTCGGAGAGCGGGGGCGGCTGGCGATAGCCGGGCAGGAATCCGTTCGGCCCGTATTTGGGCGACGCCTTCGGACGCACCACGATCCTGAGGTCGCGCTTGCCGTCGGCCGGTTTGGCGCTGGCGATTGCGGGTATCAGCATCGATCCCGCGACAGCGGCAGCGAGCGCGACTTTGAGAAGCGGCCTCATGCGCGGCACGATACCGCGCTTTCTGAAAGCGCGGAACCATCTCTGCGGGTTGGCTAGCCTGGCGGCGGAGCGGACTTCGAGGAGGCCGCATGCACCTGCGCGAAACGGTCCATCCGCTGGATCAGTTCGCGGACGAAGTCATCGTCGTTCTCCGGTCCGCGATCATTCCCGGCATCGAACGCGGGCGATTGAGCTTTAAGCGCGTTGAGCTCATGCAGCGTGCGCGTGAGCGCCGCAACCGCGCGCCCGGCCCGCTCGATCTCGCGCGGCGACGAGGCGGCGGAGAGGCCCGCGAGCGCCGCGTCGATCGCGGTGAGCACGCGCGCGATCGCGTTTTGCAGGTGCTGCGCGATTTGCCCTGCGTTGACCGGGGCGGCGGGCGGCGGCGCTCCCGGTTGTGGCGCGGGCTCAGGCGAGAGCGGCGCGGTTGCGACGTGCGGCAGCGGCTCGCCTGGCGGGCCTTCGGCCGGTACCGGCGCGCGCCGCCGCGTCCAGCCCCACTGGCGCGCGCGGTTGTTCAGGGTGGTGACGCTGATGCGGTGTTCGGCGCAGATTTCGGGAAGCAGCATATCGGTGTGCTCGTACTGGGTGCGGATGCGCGGCCAGTCCTTGTCGGCGAGCGGGCGCGGAGCCATGGGGTTGTCCTTGATGTGCTGAACCGCTCCGCTCATGCCCGCGAAAGCGGGCATCCAGTCCTTGGCTCTGGGTCCCCGCTTTCGCGGGGACGAGCGCAAGCCGAGAGCGCTATCGCCGCGCTGCGGGCGGCCCGTTCGCCGCAACTTCAATTGTGGAGCGTGCGCCTTTCCTAGCAGAGCAGCGACTCGCTGTCAATACATATTCCTATTACTAGGAACTTGTTCTATGGCGGGTTTTGCCCCGCCTTCGTCTTGGCTATCGAGGCGTAGGACTTGTTGGCGAGCGGGAAGAACAGCACCTTCACCAGCACGGTTGCGATCAGGATCGTGGGATCGTTCTTGCTCCCCGTCAAACTCCCCGCCAGGTTGTGACGCGGCTGTTTCGAACTAGGCGCGCTCGAGACCTAGAGGGACGGGGGGGACCATGCCTTACGTGATCGTCACGATCATATTGACGACGCTTGCGATCTACATCGTTCCGGTGGCTGCTTCTGCAACAGAAAAGATACCGCCATTCTCACGACTATTTTGTTTCGCCAGGCACCACCCCCCCCGGGAGTTTTTCAAAATTCGGCGATTGCTTATGCCCTCCAGATGGCAACGTTCGGTCCGTTTTTCTTGTGGGGAGCAGCGGGCGATTTCTGGCCGGCGGTTCGCCGTCAAGATTGCGCGACAAATCAATGAGTACTTCGCTCGCGGATCGCCATCATCTCGCGCGGCTGATCGAACGGGGAATTCCCGGCGCCACGGTTCGCCGCCGCTTTGATTCAACCGGCTTCAGGTGTGAGATCGAAGTGAAGCTATGGCCTGACGGCTGAGCCCGCCGCGCCAGCGGCGATCTCTCGGTCACGTCGTCGCATCGATCAAGTCGCGTGTATCGATCCAAAGCGGCACCTCGGCGGGCGAGCGCAACTGGCGCACCATGCTCTCGCACTCCTCGCGCGAAGCGTAGCTGTCCGGGCTGACTGCCAGCGGTTCGTTCCTGTCCCGCTCGTAGCGCCAGCGCCACCTGTTCCTGGTGTCTCGGTAGAGACGGTATGACGGAAAAGTTCGTGTAGCCATCAGTTGGACTGGACCTCCCGCGCGGTTCTTCGTGTCGCGTTCGTGCCGGCGGGACCCTCGTTCGCCCGCCGGCACCCGTGTCGCCGAGCTACATCATGTTTTTCTTTTTCATCATCATCTCACGATGCATCATCGCCTTGTGATGCATCATCTGCTTCTTCGTCATTTTCTTCTTCTTTTTCATCATCATGCCGTCATGACTCATGCTCTGGCTCATGCCCTGGTTCATGCCGCCCTGGTTTTGCATCTGCGCGCTGGCGGACCCGGAGGCCAGGATGGTGGCCACTGCGGCCGAGGCAAGAATGGTACGAATGCGCATTAACGTCTCCTGTTGTGTGGATTGGTTGCTTCGAAGCGATCGCCCGTAGGCGAGGTACGGTTCAAAGGCCCGGATGTTTCCGCCGAACGCAAAACACAGAACAGAACCTCCGAGCCTCATCGTAAGCAACGAAATCGCCAGCACCGCGTAACGGAGATCGAGGTCAGAAACCGTCCATAAAAAGTCTTTGGGCGTCCCTCGGAAATGGGTTCCGCTGCAATTCCAAAAAAATTGGGTTTAGCGCGCGTTGAGTCTCCGCGTTATGGACTGTGGCCCGGTCGCGAGGATGATTAACCGATGTTATCGAGTGCGGCACTCGGCGCGTCCGCTTTAGCGCCGCCATTCTCGCG
>Ga0173480_10000653_pt1 | contig 11854 bp, 6 predicted proteins | sample NitcycUS209509C1_FD_122622 | JGI IMG/M metagenome (GOLD analysis project Ga0173480, IMG submission 122622) | Soil microbial communities from Arlington Agricultural Research Station in Wisconsin, USA - Nitrogen cycling UWRJ-S209-509C-1 (version... | ecosystem: Environmental > Terrestrial > Soil >... | reverse complement strand
GTCCCTGTCATCGATCCACAAACCGGCCTGCCATTCCCGGATAACAAGATTCCGGCGGACCGGATAAGTGCACAGGCTCTGGCCCTGGGCCAGTACTATCCCGCGGCCAATTTGCCGGGCACCCAACGCAATTATCACTACTCGACGTCGACCGGCAGCACGACGAATGGCTTCAACCTGCAGGTGCAGCACAACTTCAGTGGCCAGCAGCAGAACAACGGCCGGGGTGGCGGTGGGCAGCAGCAACAGGCCAGGAGCAATGCCGGCCAGGCAGGACAGGGTCGTCGGCTGCTCGGGACGCGCACCAACGTCAACATGAACGCCCGCATCCAATACAACAAGCAGGAAGGCGAGCAGCTGAACGTGTTCACGGCGCTGGGAGGCTATCGCCGAAGTACCACGACGGGGATTCAGGACAGCTTTCAGATCCAGCGTGGTCGCGTGCAACATCAGATCAGCGTCAACTACAACCGTCAGAAGTCCGAAACGCTCAATCAGTTCAGCAACACGACAAACATTGCCGAGTTGATGCAGATTCAAGGCACGACGACGGACGATCCTTTCTCGTGGGGGTTGCCGCGTCTCAGCTTCTCGAGCATCAGCGGGCTGAGCGATGTGACGCCCTCGCTATCGAAGTCGGACAGGCTCAACACGCAGTATTCCTATCGCCGGACCGTACTCCGTAACCATCAGATCCAGCTTGGCGGCGATTTCCGGTACGACCTCTCCACGACGCAGACGGCAAGCAATGCCAACGGCAACTTCGTCTTCACCGGCCTCTACACCTCCGAGAACGGCAGTGGCGCGGCGGGACGGCTTGGACTCGACTACGCCGACTTCCTGCTCGGCATGCCACAGCAGGCCACCATCGCCTCTGGTTCCGGCCGCACCACGCTCATCGGTCGGACCATGGGACTCTTCGTCCAGGACGACTGGCGGATGCTGCCGAACATGACCGTGTCGCTCGGCGTGCGCTACGACGTGCTGTGGCCGTTCGTTGAGGAGAACAACCACCTGGTCAATCTCGACGTCAACGGCGACTTCACCGCAGCCGCCCCGGTTGAATCCGAACAAACCGGTCCAGTGACGTCAGCCAGCTTCCCGAAGAGCCTGATCGAGACCGACACGAACAACATTTCGCCGAAGCTGGCTCTGGCGTGGCGCGCGCCGTCGCGCTTCGTCATCCGCAGCAGCTACGAGGTGAACTACAACAACGCCACCTACTCGGGCATCGCCAATCAGCTGTCGCGGCAGCCGCCGTTCGCCACGACAGGCACCAACATCGGCAATCTGAGCAACCAACTGCTGATGGAAAGCGCACTCAGCGGCATTACGTTCAGCGACGTCACGAACAACTACGGGATTGACAAGAATTACGTGCTCGGGCTCGTGCAGCAGGGCGTCGTGGCGGTGCAGCGCGACTTCTGGCGCACGTGGCAGGGCAGCGTCCAGTACACGCACACACGCGGCTCGAATCTCGACATCGTCAGGGCACCGAATCGCAATGCCGATGGCACGCTGCGCATCGACGGCGTGCAGCCGTTCACCTGGACGTCGTCAGAGGGAAGCTCGGTCCTCAACGCGATGTCGGTCCAAATCGAGAAGCGGGCGCAGAACGGCCTCAGCTACGGTGGTACATACACACTGGCACGGTCGCGCGACAACGCCCCATCCGGCACCGGCGGCGGCGGCGTGAGCAGTGGCAATATCGCCCAGGACGACCACAACATCGATGCGGAATGGGGTCCGTCGAACTTCGATGAGCGCCATAACGTGACTTTGCGCGCGCAGACCGAGTTGCCGTTTGGCCCCAACCGCAAGTGGCTCTACAACGGCGGCCTCGCCGCCGGGCTGCTCGGCGGATGGCGATTCAACGCCAACTTCACTGCCAGGTCCGGGAGGCCGAGCACGGTCATCGTCCGCGGTGCCTCGCGTGATATTGCGACCGGCGTGAACGGCGCACTGCGGGCCAATTACGACGGTTCCGACCTCAGCGTGCCCAATCCGGGCATCGACCAGTGGTTCAACACCAGCGCCTTCTCGATACCCCCGTCAGGCACTTTCGGGACGTCGTCGCGCAACATCATTACCGGGCCTGGCTCGAAGAACCTGAACATGAACATCACGCGGGAAGTCAGACTGCAGGCGACCCGGTCGATCAACATTCAACTCTCCGTGAACAATATCTTGAACATGGCCAACTACACGGGCGTGGACACCAACGTCAACTCGGTGACGTTCGGTCAGATCACGGGTGTCAGCGGAAACCGGTCAGCAACTCTCAACCTCCGGTTCAGCTATTAAGGCGGGTCACTCATGAAACTTCGAAATCGATTTCATCGCAGTCCCGCTCTGAACGGCGTCCTCGCTGCGACCCTGGTTTTGTCCAGCATCAGCGGCGCCCGCCCGGCTGCGCAGCAACAGCAGCAGAAGCCGCCGGACACGCCCCGGTTCGAAGAGTCCACCGGCGTCACGCTGGTGTCGGTGGACGTGGACGTGCGCGACGCGTCCGGCAAACCGGTCAGCACCCTGACCGCCAAGGATTTCATCGTCCTCGAGGACAACAAGGCGCAGCGTATCGATACCTTCTCGTTTGAGGAGATCGAGGATGCGCCGCCTGCCGCAGGTGACGCAAAGATCGCGCTGCTCGATGACGCACAGCAAAAGCTGACCGAGGAACGGAGGCGGGCCGCCAGTGCAACAGTCGGCGTCACAGCCACTGCCGCAGAAGCGCCGGTCCCGACGCTCACCAACCGCCGGATGATGCTGCTGCTGTTCGACATCAGCTCGATGCAGCCGGAAGACCTGCAGCGCGCTGTTGACGGAGGCGCGGAGTGGGCCGAAGAGGCCATGGGCAATTCGGACCTGGTGGCCGTGGTCACGGTCGGGCAGCGGCTGAACGTGCTGACCGACTTCACGTCGAATCGGGAAGAAATACAGGCGGCACTGAGTGCGCTCGGTGCGTCAGAAGGTGACGAAACGATCCTCACGGAAGTAACGACCGCTGCGACGGATGAAGCCGCCACGACGACAGACACCACTACGACCGACACCGGCGCCCTCGAGGAATTCGACAACGACGTCCGGCTTCGGGCGATGAAGTCGCTGTGCGAGACGATCGCGCCGATTCCACAGAAGAAGGCGATCATCTACTTCAGCTCGGGCATGCGCGGCAACGCCGACAATCAAATCGAACTCCGCAGCATGACCAACACCTGCAACCGCGGCAATGTGACCGTCAACCCGATTGACTCGCGTGGCCTGATGGCCGCAGTGGCCGGCAGCGGGGCGACGCAGCGCAGCGGCGGCGGGCAGAGTCTGTTCACCGCAAGCGGCGCGCGCGGGATTCAGAACCTGAGTCGCTCGCAGGACACGCTGCTGACGATGGCAGCCGACACCGGCGGCCAGGCATTTACCGACTCCAACAAGTTCGGTGAAGCGTTCAAGCAGATCCAGGAAGACTTGTCGTCGTACTACCTGCTCGGCTACTCGAGCACCAACGCGGCCCGAGACGGCAAGTTCCGCAAAATCACCGTCCGCCTCCGTCCCGGCCTGAGTGGGATGAAGATCGAAAAGGCGCGCGAGGGGTACTATGCTGGCCGCAATTTCCTGAACACCAACCGGCGCGACCGCGAAGCGCAGCTCGACGATCAGCTCGCAGCGGCGATCTCCTCGACGGATTTGCCGATGGTCGTCGGCACGGGTTTCTTCCGTCAGACCAACGACTCTTTTTACGTGCCGATTGCCGTTACCGCTCCGGGCGTTATGGTGCCGGTGCCCGACAAGGCCCAGTCGGTAAAGCTCGATGTGAAGGGCGAAATCCGTGACGAACAGGGCCGTAAAGTCGGTAACATCCGCGAAACGCTCGACATACCCTCCGGCGGCGCCGAAACGCTCGCTGGGAAGCAGGTCTACTACTCGACCGGCGTCAAGCTGCCGCCCGGCCACTTCTCGGTGAAGGTCGTGATGCGCGAGAACACCGGCGGCGCCGTCGGTTCATTCGAAGCGCCGATCACCATTCCGTCGATGAAGGATGCGGAACTCAAGGTCAGCTCAGTCGTGATGAGCACGCAGGTGAAGAACGAACCGGCGAACGCCGCCAAGACCGACAACCCGCTGATCCGCGACGGCGTGCAGTTGCTGCCGAACCTCACCCGCGTGGTGGGCCGCAACCAGAAGGTCTATTTCTACTACGAGGTGTACGAACCGGCCCTGGCCGAACAGGCGCCGCACGTGCAGACGAGCATGGCGTTCTACCGCGGCAACGTGAAGGTGTTCGAGACGCCGCTGGTCGAACGCACGACCATCGACGATGCGGCCCGCAAGGCTGTGGTCTTCCAGTTCGAAGTGCCGGCAGAACAGTTCACGCCGGGCACCTATACCTGCCAGATCAACATCATCGACACGGTGGCCGGCAAGGTATCGTTCCCACGCCTCCGCTTCGCGGTGATGAACTAGCCAGCTTGTAGGGCGGGGCCTTTCGGCCCCGCCTTGTCCGACCGCCGGGTCCAAAAGGACCCGGCCTACATCCGCCGGGTGTCCAGCCGCCCTCGCGCTACTCCGCCGTTCTCCCTGAAGCCTGGCCCAGCCCTGAGGCCTGAGGCCTGCTCCCTGAGGCCTTTCTTGTCCGCCACGTTCTTGCCACAATCGACTCACATTCACGCCATCCCTGCAGCCGCTACACTGAACGGCATATGCGTCCGAATGTGCTCGTCGTCGAAGATGAAGGAAATATTCGCGAGCTCGTCTCGCTGCATCTGAGACTCGAGGAGATGACGCCGGTCGAGGCGGCCGATGGCCAGACCGGCCTCGACGCCGCTCGAACCAAACGGTTCGACCTTGTCATCCTCGACCTCATGCTGCCGCAGATCGACGGCGTCACCGTGTGCCGCGCCATCCGCCGCGACTCCCCCAACGCCGACACGCCGATCCTCATGCTCACCGCGCGCCGCGAGGAGTCGGACAAGGTGCTCGGGCTGGACAGCGGCGCCGACGACTACCTGACCAAGCCGTTCGGTATCCGCGAACTGATGGCGCGCGTGCGGGCGCTGCTGCGCCGCGGCCATGCCAAGCAGGCGCGCGCAGCCGACGCCGGCAGCAACGGCCCGATCGTCTACAAGCACATCGAGATCGATCCGGCCCGGCGCCGCGTGCGCGTCGGCAAGCTGGACGTCGACCTCACGTTCAACGAATTCGAGCTGCTGTTCGTCCTCATCTCCAATCCAGGCATCGTGTTCAGCCGCGAAGCGCTTCTCAGCCGGGTGTGGAAGGACCAGACGTACGTCACCGTCCGCAGCGTGGACACACTCGTGAAACGCCTGCGCAAGAAAATCGAACAGAGCCCCGCCGAACCGGTTGTCATCCTCACTGTGTGGGGTGCAGGGTACAAAGCCGCGGATGTCTGAGCCTCGAGCGCTCCCTCTCCCGACGGGCGACCAGCCCGACGAGGACGACCTCGATCGTCCCCGCTGGTATCGAAGTCTGTTCTGGCGGGCGGCGATTGCGCTCATCGCGCTGGTGGCACTGCTGCTCGCCGCGGAAGGCGCGCTTTTCGTCTGGCTGTCGCCGGGCACCGCGGGCGCCATGCCGCGCGATCCGCGGCAGATGGCAGACCTGGTGGCCGACGACGTCCAGGCCGCGCTCACGGAAGAAATCGCTGACAAGAAACAGATCGACCTGCGTCAGCATCTGCGCGAGCAGTTCGGTCACTACTTCCAGACCATCCTCGTCGTGATGCGTGATGGCCGCGCCGCGGCCAATCACGACGACGTCGAAGAGTCGACCCTCGACTTCGCGCGGGCGAGTCTCGATCGGCCGCGACGGCGCGGCGGCTTCGGTCGAGGAGGGCCGCCACCAGACGGGTTCGGCGGACCCCCACCCGACGGGTTCGGCGGGCCACCACCCGACGGACGCGGGAGCCCGCCTCCAGACGGCAGATTCGGTCCGCCGCCGAACGGTCGCGGCCAGTTTCCCGACGGGCGGTTCGGCAACCCGCCCGATGGACGCGGCCCTGGTCCGGACGCGTCCCCCTCGTCTCCAGACGCGCGCGGTGGTGCGCCATTTGGAGGCGGTCCTTTCGGAGGCGGTCCTCCCGGAGGCGGCCCCGGGGACGGTTTCCGTGGCCCTGGGCGCGGCGGTCGCGATCCATTCCGCGACGACTTCCGGCGGCTGATGCCGCTCGCCGAATCGGCGCCGATCACGATGGACGGCATGACTGTCGGACGCGTCGTCGTGCTCACCGACAATCCTCCGTTCTCCCGAATCCTCAGCGTCGTCGGACCGACGATGGGGCTGGTGGCGGGTGGTGTGCTGCTGGTGGGCGGAACGCTCATCGCGCTGGTGGTGTTTGGACCGCCGCGGCGCCGGCTGGAGCAGGTGCAGCAGGCCACCGAGCAGCTGGGGGACGGCGACCTGACCGCCCGCGCGCCGGAGAACGGCGGCGACGAGATCGCGGCACTCGCCCGTTCGTTCAATCACATGGCCGACGAGCTCACGCGCCGGGCGAAGGCGCTCGAATCGTCCGACCGCGCCCGCCGTCATCTGCTGGCCGACGTATCGCACGAGCTGATGACGCCGCTGACGGCGATGCGCGGCTACATCGAAACGCTGGGGATGACGGAGCTGCAGCTCGATGCGCCCACACGTGAACGCTACATGCGCATCGTCGGTGAAGAGACCAGCCGGCTCGAGACCATCATTGGTGATCTCCTCGACCTGGCGAGACTCGAAGGCGGCGGCACGAGTCTGCGCCGGCAGCGCGTACCAGTGGAACTGCTCTTCAAGCGCGTGGCGGAGCGGCACGAACGCGAACTGCAGGCGCGGAACGTCACGCTCGACGTGACGGTCGTGCCCGCCGGCGAAGAGCTGACCGTCGATGCCGACCGCATGGAGCAGGCGCTGCAGAATCTGGTGGCCAACGCGCTGCGGTATACGCCGGACGAGGGACGCATTGGCCTCGTCTCGGAACGGCGCGATTCGGCCTCGGTGCTGACCGTACGCGACAGCGGCGCCGGCATTCCCGACGATCAGCTGGCGCTCATCTTCGACCGGTTCTATAAAGGGGACGCCTCGCGTCGCTCAGCCGGCGGCAGCGGTCTCGGGCTGTCGATCGTGAAGGCCATCGTCGAACGGCATGGCGGGACGATCTCCGTGCGCAACGATCACGGCGCGGTGTTCGAAGTGGTCCTGCCTTAGAGCTGTCATAGGGTTGCCGGCTGTCCTCGACCCGAGACAGCGATCGTCGCCGTCGTGAGACGGGCGGCGGGACCACGCGAATTCGCACGTGTTTCTGCGAAGACTTGCGCGGCACAACCGTTGCGTCAGAATAGTGCTGGTGGAGGGTCCCGTGAAACCTCGATTCACGACTTTTGCAGCGGCGTGCGGCGCGGTCCTGCTGACGTTGGCGACTCTGCCGGCTGATGCTCAGGCCCAGCGGACCGCAACTGCTCACGTGCGCGCCACACCGGCGTCGGCGCAGCGGGTCGCGGCTGGTGGCGGCGTTCGTGTCGCATCAGGCTCGACTCAGCGTGTGGCGGTGGCTCGCGTCGCTCCGCAGTCGGCGGTCGTTGTCGGTGGCGGCTATGGCGGTTATGGCTACCGGTACGGCGGCTATCCGTACCACGGCTGGTATGGCGGATATCCGTTGTATCCGTCGTACGGGTTCGGCGTCAGTTTCGGATTCGGGTACGGATACCCGTACGTCGCTCCGTACGGATATTACGGCTACCCCGGATACCCCTATTACGGTTACGGCTACGGCGGACCGTATCCGTACTATTACGACGGGAGCGCGTCACTGCGGCTGCAGGTCTCGCCGCGTGAGACCGAAGTGTTCGTCGACGGCTACTACGCGGGCGTCGTCGACAACTTCGACGGCACGTTCCAGCGTTTGAACCTCGAGCCCGGCGAGCACGAGGTGCAGCTCTATCTGCCAGGCCATCGCAGCCTCGTCCAGCCGCTGTATCTGCAACCCGGAAAGACCACGAGCATCAAGAAGGCGATGGAACCGCTGGCCCCGGGTGAAGCAGAACCGGTCAAGCCGACGCCCGAGCCTGACATCCGGCAGTCGCAGCCTCAGCCTCGACAGTCTCCAAACTCCAGCGCGACACGGCGACCGTCTTCTCCGTATTCTCCTGGTCCGCCATCTCGCCAGCAACAGAACAGCGATGTGTCGGTCAGCGAGCTGCCGCCGGATCCGACACTCGCCGGCTATGGCAGCGTCGCGCTGAAGGTTCAGCCTGGTCCAGCCGCCGTCACCATCGATGGCGAGCGCTGGGAAGGGGCGCAGCAGGATGAGCCACTGATCGTGCAGCTCACGGCAGGGCAGCACGTGATCACGATTCAGAAGGACGGGTTCCGGCAGTACACCACCGAGGTGACAGTGCGCTCAGGTCGGACAGCGACCTTGAATGTGGCTCTGACGAAGAACTGACCATACGCCAGATGTGTGTTCCGGCTAAAGCCGGAACCTACGAACGTACGAACCTTACGCCGGGCCTGCTCCGCGAGGCCCGGCCCACAAAATACAGTCCGGTCGGTATACCGGAGCCGCGAAGCTCGAAGGGATCATGTGCGTCGCCTCATGGAATCGCGACCGCCGAGTCCGGAGCCCTCGAATCCGTCCGCGGGCATGCCTGCGGTCTGGAGCGCGCGCCAGCCGTTCCGCAGTTCGTCAATCCTCCGTCCGCAACGCGCACTGATTATCGGATTCGCACTGGTGTTTGCCCTGTGGCTGGCGTGGGGTGTCCAGCTGGTCCGCAGTCTGCGCGACATGGAGCGAAACAACGACATCGTGCAGGACGCGTACGTGGCGGGCGATCAGACACTGGCGCGCGTCCGCACGAATGTCCTGCTTGGCTCGATCTACCTGCGCGACGCCCTCATCGACGGCGACTTGCAGCGGCGTGAGTACTATCGCAACGAGCTGAATCGCCTCCGCAGCGAAGTTGACCTCGCGTTGCAGATGTACGTGCCGGAGGTCAATTCCTCACCAGAACGCAATCACTGGGCTCGGCTGCAGACGGAGCTCGCGGATTTCTGGGAATCGCGTGAGCTCGCGCTCCCCGGCAATGCGCCGGAGGGACAGGCACAGGCCGCGATGCTGCTTCGACGCCGCGTCGTTCCGCGTCGCGACACCATCCTGCAAATCCTCGATCAGCTGGCCGCCCTTCAGGAGACGGGCAGCAAGCAGCGGCGCGCCGAAGCGTACGCGCTCAACCGCGACGTCCGGGCGCGACTGCTGTCGATGGGCGCGGCGACGCTGAGCGTGGCGTTCCTCGTCGCGGTGATGGCGTCGCTGTACGTCAGCAAACTGCAGCAGCAGATCGAAGAACAACACAAGTCAGACCAGACGAACCGTGAGGATCTCGAACGGTTGTCGGCCCGTCTGGTGGACGCGCAGGAAGCCGAGCGGCGTCACCTCGCGCGCGAGCTGCACGACGAAGTCGGTCAGGCGCTCACGGCGATGAAGATGGACATCGGGATCGCGCTTCGCTCCGAGAACCCCTTCCGCGTCAGGAGCGCGCTCGAGGACGCGAGTCAGCTGGCGGAGACGACGTTGCGCGGGGTGCGCGATCTGTCGCAGCTGCTGCATCCGTCGACGCTGGATGATTTCGGGCTGCCGGCCACCCTGGCAGCCTATCTTCGCAACTTCTCCTCGCGCACCGGCATCCGCGCGCAGCTCGCCGAGACCATCGACAACCGACTGGCGCCGGCGGCGGAAACTGCGGTATACCGCATCGTGCAGGAAGCGTTGAGCAACGTCGCCCAGCACAGCGGCGCGACGGCGTGCACTGTAGCGCTGAACGAGGGCGCCGATGTGCTCAACCTCGTGATCGAAGACAATGGCGCTGGGTTGGAACGGACATTCGACCCGACGCGACGCGGGCTCGGCCTGATCGGCATGCGCGAACGGGCCCAGGCGCTCGGCGGCACCTTCTCAGCCGTGACGAGAGCCGGGGGCGGTACGCAGGTCGCCGTCACGCTGCCATTGACCCGCGAACACAGCCACCCGGCGCCGGCACTGGCCGCCCGGACTGAGGATGGTGAACCGGTTGCGAATTCTCCTCGCCGATGATCACACCCTGGTGCGGCAGGGCCTGCGTAAAGTGCTGGAGGAGCGTCCCGAATGGCAGGTCATCGAGGCCGGCAACGGGCGCGAAGCGGTGGCGCTCGCCGAGGAGCACAAGCCGGACGTGGCCATCCTCGACATCGCCATGCCGCTGCTGAACGGCATCGAAGCGACGCGGCAGATTCTGCACCGCACCCGCAACACGCGCGTACTCGTGCTGAGCATGTATGCCGACGGCGCCTACGTCACGCAGATCCTGAAGGCCGGCGCAACGGGGTATCTCCTCAAGGACTCGGCGGACGTCGATCTGATTCAGGCGGTGACCGCGGTGGCGGAAGGCAAGTCCTTCTTCAGTCCGGCGGTGGCGAAGCTGATGGTCGACGAATACGTCCGGCCGCGCGGCGACGAGGCCACCGATCGCTACGAGTCGCTGTCGGCGCGCGAGCGCGAGATCTTCCAGCTGGTGGCTGAAGGTAAAACCAACAAGGAAATTGCCGCCCTGCTGTTCATCAGCTCCAGCACGGTAGAGACCCACCGCGCGCGGATCATGGAGAAGCTGGACGTCCACAGCGCCGCCGAGATCGTCCTCTACGCCGTGCGCCGCGGCATCATCCGGTAGATATGTAGGGCGGGTCTTTTTAGACCGCCGGACCGCAGGTTCGTCACGTGCGGACGGACCTGCCGGGGCCAAAAGGCCCCGCCCTACGTGCTCCCTTCATCGGGCGGGTCTGAAGACCCGCCTCTACGTAGTAACCTGATGGGATGTCCGATGCGTCCGCTCACCCGCCGATCAGTCTGGGCCGACGCCGTGCCATCACGGCGGGCCTCCTGCTCGGCATGGGCCTCGGCGCGCTCGAAGCCACGGTCGTCGGCACCGCGATGCCGACGATCATCGCCGCGCTCGGAGGTCTTGCCCACTACAGCTGGGTCTTCTCCGCCTATCTCCTGACATCGACGGCCACGGTCCCGATCTGGGGCCGGCTGTCCGATCTGTACGGCCGCCGCCGCATTTATCTGCTTGGCGTCATTTTCTTCCTGGTGGGCAGCATGCTGTCCGGCGCGGCCACCAGCATGCCGATGCTGATCGTGGCGCGGGCCATCCAGGGGCTCGGCACGGGTGCGATCATCCCGCTCAGCATGACCATCATCGGCGAGCTCTACACGCTGCAGGAGCGTCCTCGCACGCAGGCGCTCTTCAGCGGTGTGTGGGGGGTGGCGTCGATTGCCGGACCGATGGTCGGCGGCTACGTCACCGACGCCTGGAGCTGGCGCTGGGTGTTCTATCTCAATCTGCCGCTCGGCCTGCTGACCGTGGTGGTGATCGCGCTCGCCTATCCGGCGTCGCGGGTGCTCCGGAAGGTGCAGGTCGACTGGGCGGGTGCAGTGCTGCTGTTCACCGGCATCTCCGCCCTGCTGCTGGCGCTCGGCGACGACACTGGCAATCCGATCATCTGGTTCGCACTCAGCGTCGGCCTGCTGTCGACGTTTGCCTACGTCGAGCTCAAGTCGGCCGAGCCCATTCTGCCGATCGACCTCCTGGCCTCGCCCGTCGTGTCGCGGTCGATGGTGGTGGTGTTCCTCGTCGGCTTTGCGCTGTTCAGCGCCGTGGCGTTCGTGCCGCTGTACGTGCAGACGGTGCTCAACGGCAGTGCGACGGCGGCCGGCCAGGTGCTCACGCCGCTGTTTCTCGGCTGGGTCACGATGTCGGTGATTGGCGCGCGGGCCACAGTGAAGCTCGGATATCGCGTCGTGGCCATCACCGGCAGCGCGTTGATCACGGTCGGC
>Ga0173480_10000652_pt1 | contig 11854 bp, 8 predicted proteins | sample NitcycUS209509C1_FD_122622 | JGI IMG/M metagenome (GOLD analysis project Ga0173480, IMG submission 122622) | Soil microbial communities from Arlington Agricultural Research Station in Wisconsin, USA - Nitrogen cycling UWRJ-S209-509C-1 (version... | ecosystem: Environmental > Terrestrial > Soil >... | reverse complement strand
CGAGCGCCGCGATGACGGCGGCCGCCATCGCAAACGGCAACACGACGTCGCCGTAAGGAGCTGCACTCGGAATCACGGGATTGCGATCGGGCCAGCCGGTCAGAAAAGTTCGCCCGCTCAGCGCCGCGCCGGTGCCATCGACACCCCAGCTCTTCGCGAGCGGACCGGTTTGGCCGAACACGCTGCCCGAGACCATGATGATTCCGGGATTTCTCGCCGCGAGACGCGGATAGTCGAGACCTAACTTCTCGAGCGTGCCGGGTGAGAAGTTCTCCACCACGACGTCTGCCCAGTCGATCAGCGGCTCGAGCAACTCGCGGCTGTCCGGCTGTTTCAGGTCGAGCGCCAGGCTCTGCTTCGAAGTATTGAGATGCGCGAACCAGGGTTTGTCGTCCATGTTCCCGGGACGCGAGGCGCTCACCTGCACATCGAGCCGCGAGAGGCAGGGGCGGGTGCGCGACTCGACCTTGACGATATCGCAGCCCAGGTCGCCGAGCGTCTTGGTGGTGATGGATCCGACCAGCGCCCAGGAGAAATCAAGGACGCGCACGCCCGAGAGCGGGCCGCGCGATGTGCCAGTGCGGCGGCCCGTCGATGGAGCCGACGTTTGGGCGGCGGGTGTCAGCGCCACGAATCGGCCTGGCTCGCGATGATCCGCGTTGCCATCCGCTGCCTCGCGCCAGAAGCCTCGTGCCGCTAGGTGCGGATCCGCGAGCACATCCGCGGGCGACGAGATCGCCGTCGCGTTGATACCGCGGCGCCGGCCTTCATGGACGATTTCTTCGCGCGTGCGCGTCTTGAAGAACGCCTCGATGGCGGCCTCCCAGATCGCGCGAGTCGCGCTGTCGAGTGTCGAGCGGTCGTAACGTTCCCAGTTCACGCCCGCCAGCGGATTTTCCAGGCCGCACGCATCTATCCAGTCACTGAGCGCCTGGTTGGCCGGCGCACCGAACCGACCGGTCATGAGCGAGTGGAAACAGAAGCCATCGCGCAGCGCCCAGATGCATCGCACGGTGGCTCGGCCGTAGTTGAGCGCGCCGCCGGCGCGTTTCAGCAGGCGCTTGTCGAATTGCCAGACGAGCACGCCATTCACGTTGCGCGAGAACGCGACTTCCTGCGTCGAGATGTCCACGTGTTGCCCGAGGCCGCTCTGGCGGCGCTCGCGCAGCGCGGTCACCACGCCAACGGCCGCGACCATGTCGGCGTGGAAGCCGCAGGCATCCAGCGCTTCCTTGACCGGCGCGCGATCCACGTCGCCCACGAGTCGCAGGATGCCGCCGGTCGCCGAGGCGACGAGTTCGGATCCACGCCAATGTCGTCGCGGGCCCGTGCTGCCGAACGTGCTCACCGAGACATGGACCAACCGGGGGTTGGTCGTCTCGATCTCTCCTCGTGATAGGCCGGTCTCATCGATCCGCGTGAGGCCGAGGTTCTCGATGAGGACGTCGACCTGCGCGAGATCCGACGGCCGAAGCGGCGCGTCGCGCCGCACGACGTCGGCGCCGAGATCGCGGAGGAATCGCGCCAGCGCGCCATCGGCGGCGTCCCGCCAGGCGAATGCGCGAATGCCATCGAGTAGTTTCATCGGCAGAATTCCGTGATCCGGTTGAGCACAGCGGGTGCGATGTGCCAGGGCTGTCGAGCGAGCAGCAGCGCGCGGATTCCGCCGGCGCGCAACGACTCCATCTGCCGCGCGATCTCCCAGGGCAGCGCCTCGTTCTGCTCACTCAACCAGACGACGACGGCGTCGGCGCGGTGCGAGACCGCGTACTCGGAGATCCAGTGAGCGTTCTTCCTCATCGACAGCGCGGGCGATTCTCGCTCCTGGAATTCCTCGGCAATGCCGACGAGAGGGTCGCCACCCTGGCGTCGGCCGGTCCCTGTCGATTCCGTCAGCTCCGCCACCACGGTGCCACCGCCAGCTTCGATCGCCGTATGCAACTGGTCATCCGGTACGGGATCCCCGGCGAGCAGCACGCGTTTCGGCGCCGACAGCGGCACGGCCGTCGTCAGCCAATCACGTGCCGCTTCGTCGAAGGACGTGCGCCAATCACAGGCCGCCGCGTATTCGATGGCCCGCGCAGCGCTGCCCGCAAGCGGCGCTGACAGCAACCGCTGCACACGAACGGCTGAGAGCAAATCCTCGCGCTGTGCCACGCGCCCGCGTGATCGAGCCACGGCGTCGGCCGCTACACCGAGCTGCGAAGCGAGGGTGCGTGTGGACTCCAGCGTGTGCTCGAAGCTGGCGTTGCGCGCCAATCCCGCGACGTCGAATAGCAGAGGCCGCGGGCCGGCGCACAAGCCCCGTCGTTGCAACTCGCACAGGTAGTAGTAGAGCCGTTGGCCGCTGTCGTCGCTGCGCGCGAAGACCACCGAGTGGAGATGGTCGAGCGCACCTTGCACCCATTGGCTCGCGATGATGCGCAACTCGGGCGAAAACGAGCTCTCGACGAAGAGATCGGCATGCGAGGGCGAGGCCTGCGGATTGCATCGAAGCCGGACGGGAACTGCATTGGCCGCGAGTATCAACGCGACCGGCACGTCATTCCCGACGTATCCCACGACGCGCTCGCCCGAGGCGGCGATGCTGCGCGCCACGGACTGCGGGTCGTCACGCAAGCTGCGCAAATGTGCCGAGAAGTCCTGCGATGTGCGCATCGTCATGCCAACCACGCAGGAAGCGCGAGCGCCATGGCCGGCACCGCGATCAGCAACGCCAGGTGAAGAAAGTCCGCCGCCAGGAAGGGCAACACGCCCTTGAAGACGCGCCCGATCGGAATGTCGGGCGCGATGCTGTGCATCACGTAGAGATTGATTCCGACGGGCGGATGCACGAATCCGATTTCCATCGTGCGAACGAAGAAGATGCCGAACCAGATGGGCGAGATGCCGAGCGCCGTCGTGATCGGAAGCAGGATGGGCGCGGTCAACAGCATGAGCGCAAGGCCGTCCAGCACCGAGCCGAGCAGCAGCAGCAGGAGGGCGATGAAGACGATGGTGGCGGTGGGCCCGGCATCCAGGCGATGCACGAGCGCGGCAATCTGTTCTGCCAACCCCGTGAAACTCATGAACGACGCGAAAATGAGCGCGCCGATGATCACCACGTACAACATGCCGCTGGTGCGCAACGTGCGCTCTAGCGCCTCGCAGAAAGAGTTCCACGTGAGGCGTGTGCGAATCGCGCACAACACCAGGGAAAGTGTGGCGCCGATCGAAGCGGCTTCGGTGGGTGTAAACCAGCCGAACGCGATTCCGGCGAGCACGATGACCACGAGCACGGCGAGATCCAGCACGCGAAGGACCGCCTTGCCTCTCTCCGCCCACGGAATGCGCGGCGACGGCGGCGCGATGCTCGGCCGGATGCGGCACAGGATCACGATCGTGGCCATGTACAGCAGTGTCTGCGTCACGACCGGAATGATTGCGGCGGTGAATAGTTTGCCGATGGATTGCTCGGCAATGATTCCGAACACGATGAGGGCGCCGGACGGTGGCGTGAGAGAACCGAGAGTTCCGCCGGCCGCGACGGCGCCCGAGGCGAACGCCGTGGAATAGCCTCGCCGGCGCATTTCCGGCAATCCGATCTCACCCATGGTCGCCGCGGTGGCCAGGCTCGAGCCGCTGACCGCGCCGAACCCTGCGCATCCGGCGATGGTGGCCAGCGCAAGTCCGCCGCGACGATGACCCACGAGCCCCGCGGCCGCGTTGAAGAAGTCGCGGCTCGCGCCCGCGGCAAAACAGAAATGCGCCATGAGCAGGAACAACGGCAATACCCCGAGCTCGAAGCGCGTCACCGACTCGAAGAAGACGACCGAGCCCTTCACGAGCGCGGCCTCGGGTCCTAACAACAACACCAGGCCGACGAGACCCACCGCGCCCATGGCGACGCCGATCGGAACGCCCAGCGCGAGGAGCGCGAGCAGGGCCATGACGCCAAGAGCACCGCTCACGGAGTCTTCTCCACGTGAATCGTCCGATGGAAGGCCCGATGGAAGAACGCCAGCGACAGCAGCGCGGCGGAGAGCGTCACCACGGCGCGAAGCGGCCGGAACGGAATATGCAGGACTTCCGTCTGTTCGAAGCTGTTCCAGTATTCGACCGCGAGCCACGCGGAACCCGCGCACAACGCAGCGAAGCACAGGCCCGCGAGTATCGAGCCTGCGCGAAACACCTGGCGCTGCAGGCTTCGCGGCATGCGGTCCGTAAGCATGTGAACGGCCGCATGCGCGCCTTGAAGCGTGGCGACGAGCATGGCGGCGCACGCCGCGGGCACGATCGACGCCTGTGCGAGCTCGAGCGCACCGGTGACGGGGACGCCGACATGACGGCCCAGCACCGCGGCGGTTTCGATGACCATCATGGAAAGCAGGCCACCCGCGCCGATGTAGAACAGCGGACCGCGCTTCCGGGTCTTCTCCGGCGTCATCTCGTCCATGCAATGCCGTCCCGGTATTCGAACGAGATCGTCGGAAGTCCCGCGCCCGTCGTGATTTCCTGAACGTAGCGCACGACGACCTCGGCTTCGGTGTCGGAGCAGATCCGCGGACGGCCGGGTGGATCGACGTGAACCGGGACGAACCCGGTGGCCAGTGTTCCGTCTGTGCGAATCTTCACGCGGCCCAGCATCGCGTGGACTGCCTGCGGATGGAAAGGCGCCAGGTAGTACGCGGGGTCGGGAGTGAAGCCGAACATTTCCCGGCGGCGCCGCGCCCAGTCCGCGCGAGCGGCGTCATGGGTGTCCGGGCTCAGCGCACGCGTGACGACGCACCCGTTTCCGAGACCGTGAAATATCGGCTTTCCACGATGGATCTCGATACCGCGGAGGATGTGAGCATGATGGCCGACGACGACATCCGCGCCCGCCTCGATCGCCGCATGCGCCACGGCGCGCTCGTAGGGTGCGAGTGTGATGGGCGTATGCACGATGCCCTTGTGCAGTGACACAACGACGCGACTGTTGGCGGCGCGTGCGGCGCGAATGTCCTGCGCCATCGCTGCGAGCGACGATTCATCGGGCGCGGTCAGCGGAGCACGCGGATTGACCGGGGAGCCATCGGCTGTGCGGATGCGGATATGCGCACATCCCGCGCGCGTGCCGGTCGCCCAGCTTTCCTCGGGCCCGACGCAGTTGTAGCTGAGAAGCGCGACGCGTATCCCATGAGCTTCGACGACGCAGGGGCGCGATGCGCTCGCCAGGTCCGCGCCTGCGCCAGAGTGCGCGATTCCCACCCTGTCCAGTGCGTCGATGGTGTCGGCGATGCCTTCGGCGCCACAGTCGGCGATGTGATTTCCCGCGAGAGTAACTGCACGGAATCCTGCATGACGCAGGGCCGGGATGTTGGCGGGATCCGCCCCTGGGGCCGCGATGTCGCTGTGCATGCTCGAGCCACGCCGCGTGTGCGGGACTTCGACGTGCCCGACGGAAATGTCGGCGCGGCGCACGGGCCCCGCGATCCCGTCGAGCCAGTAGTCAGGCTGCGGAACGTCGAGGATGAGATCACCCGTGAAGAGCAGGTCGAGATCGCTCATGAGCCGTGGGGCCAATTAGTTCGTAGTATCAACTATTCGTACTACTACCACCAATCGCGTGCCGCAGTCGAGAGCCGCGGGCCGGAAGCGTGCCGTCAGTCGGGATCGTGCAGCCTTCGCAGGAGCGCGATCAGCGTGCGCAGTTCCTGGTCGGTGTACCGGCTCACGAACTTGCGCTCGTGGTCGATCATTTCCGTCTTGAGCGATCGGCACGTCTTGGCGCCGGCCGCCGTCAGGAAGATGCCCTGGCGCCGACGGTCCTCGCTGGAACGCCTGCGCTCGACCCAGCCGGCGTCTTCCATGCGATCCACGAGCGCCACGACGCTGGCCTTGTCGATTCCGAGCTGGTTGGCGATCTCGATCTGCGCGATACCGGGGTTGGCGCGCGCCAGCAGCAGCGCGCTGAACACGCCGGGTCGCACGTAGCCCTCGGCGACGTTGCGGTTGAAGTCGCGCCACAGCGCGATCTGTGCCCGCCGGATATTGAAACCCAAAAGCGTGGGCAGGCAATCGAGGTCGAGGCCGATCGCGGACGCGGCCCGCGAGTCGCTGGATTGACTGGATTTCTTCTTTCGCGCCATGGCGACAGAACCTACTCGACGTGCCCGGGGCGGTCAAATTCGGCGCCGGTCCGGCCTGCAAAGGTTTGATGACAGATAGTTGGCAACACAAACGATATTGACAACCGCCCATGGCCGGGAGCAGTCTGACCGCGCTCACGGGGAAGCCGCCATGCGGCAATCGAACACAAGAACTTGGTGCATCGCCCGCGCAACGTTGTTAGGCGGGAATGCGCAGATCGGGGAGGGGGATGTGATCGGGAAATCTTCTTTACTGGCGCGAATCGAACTCGCGCGCTCAATCAGGCTGGTATTGCTGGCTGCCGCCGGCGCCGCTGCGCCCGGCGTGGTCCTGGCGCAGGATCCTGCGGCCGCGCCGCCGACGAACCTGGACGAGATCGTCGTTACAGGCAGCCGAATTCGCGGCTCCCAGCCGGTCGGTTCGCCGGTGACGGAAGTCTCGCGCGAAGACATCGAGCTCCAGTCGCCGCTGTCGACTTCGACGCTCATCCAGCGGCTACCACAGGTGTTCAATCTCGGCGTGTCCGAGAACTCGCGTGGACAATCCGGTGGTTCCGGCAACATCACTTACGGCAGCGCGATCAACCTTCGAGGCATCGGTCCGTACTCCACGCTCACGCTGCTGGATGGACACCGCGCGGTTCCGCAGGGAACGACCGGCTTCGCCGTCGATCCCTCGATCGTGCCGACGCTGGCGCTGGAACGCGTCGAAGTCGTCGCCGACGGTGCATCGGCAATCTACGGCTCGGATGCCATCGCGGGAGTCGTGAACCTGATTCCTCGACGCGACTTCGAAGGTCTCGAAGTGCGCGTACGCGGTGCCCAGGCCGATGAATACGACGAACAGCAGTACGGCGCCATCGGCGGTTTGAACTGGGAGAGCGGTCGCGGAATGCTCGCGTACGAACACTCCTATCACAGCAACCTGAATGGCATCGACCGCGACTACTTCCGCGGCGACCAGACTTCTCGCGGCGGACGCGACTTCCGCGTCGTGCAATGCAATCCCGGCAACATCGTCGTGGCAGGCGTGAGCTACGCCATTCCCGCAGCGGGCATCACTCCCGCGACGGCAGGGCAACTCGCGCCCAACACCACCAATCGCTGCGACAACGCGCAGTACCAGGATCTCCTGCCGGAGCAGGAACGCGATTCGATCATGGGTACTTTCGACCAGCAGTTTGCCGACGGACGCATCGAGATGTTCGCCGATGCCTTCTGGTCGAAGCGCACGTTCCACAACCAGGTGGGCGACCAGGCGGCGGCGCTCACGGTTCGAAGCGTGAATCCGTATTTCGTCCGGCCACCGGGCAGCACGGTGACATCCGAAACCGTCAATTACTCTTTCGGCAACCAGTTACCGTCGAACGACACGGAGGGATTCTCCGAGGCGTACCAGGCCACCGTGGGCGGGAGGTTCGAGGTCGTCGGCAGCTGGAATCTCGAAGCGCTCTATAGCTACGGGCACGACGAGGAACGCAGCACCTCGCAGTACGGCATCGACAACGCGGCGCTGAATGCCGCGCTCGCTCGCACGGATCCGGCCACCGCGCTCAATCCGTTCAGCACGCAGCCTAACAACGCGGCGGCGCTCCAGAACCTGGCGACGCAGCTCTTCATCGCGCCTGGAGATACGCACTTCCGCGGATGGGAGCTGAAATTCGACGGTGCACTTGCAACGCTCCCGGCTGGAGAACTTCGCGCCGCGTTCGGCTACGAAGGGCAGCGACTGAGCAGCGAGTCCGGCCTCATCACCGGCACGTGGGAGAGACCCGTCTCCGCCATCACGCCGCGCGTCTACCGCGACATCGAATCGCTGTATGCAGAGTTCATGATCCCGCTCTTCAGCGCCGCGAATGGACGCGCCGGACTTCGCGAGCTCACGCTCGACCTGGCCGTGCGTCAGGACAAGTACAGCGATCTCGAGGACGGCTCGACGGTCAATCCGAAGTACGCCATCAACTGGGCGCCCATCGACTCGCTGAAGTTCCGCGCGACGTACGGAGAGTCGTTTCGCGCGCCGACGTTCGCGCAGATCTACGGCAACTCGTCAGCGCTCTACGTCCAGAACTACTCGGACCCGACGCGCGGCGGGGCGATCACCCAAGGCATCACGCTCTCGGGCGGAAACCTGGAGCTCGAGCCGGAGACCGCGGCTTCCTACACGTTCGGCGTCGACTTCACGCCGACGGATAACGCTCGCGTCAGCCTGACTTACTTCCACATCGACTACGAAAAGCAGATCACGTCCTATCTGTCCGATCTCACCATCCTGAATCGCGAAAGCCAGTTCGCGGGGACGGGAATCATCGTGCGCAATCCGGATCCGGCTTTCGTCGCCGGTCTCGTCTCGACGAAGCCGATCCGCGGTGTGCTGCCGAATCCGGTGACGTTGTACGTGGACGGCCGGACCAACAATCTCGGCACGACCATCGCCGCGGGCTTCGACTTCGCCGTGGAATACAAGCTGGATGCGGGGACGGCAGGAGAATTCGGCTTCGGCCTGCTGACGACGTATTTCTCTACCTACGACGTCGCTATCACGCCCGCCGCCGACCGCATCGATCAGCTCAACACCATCTACAACCCGCTCGAGTTCAAGGCGCGGGGCGACGTGACGTGGCATCGCGGAGGTTTCGTGGGCGCGCTGTTCGTGACGCACCTGGGACCCTACGACAACAATCTTTCGAACCCGCTTCAGGAGGTCGAATCCATGACGACGTTCGACCTCAACCTCCAGTACAACTTCTCGGGAAGTGGCTTCACCGACGGACTGTCGATCGGCCTCGATGCCGTGAACCTGCTCGACGAGGAGCCGCCATTCGTGAACATTGCGCAGAGTCCGAACGGGGGCGGCGGTTTCGACCCGACGCTCTACAACCCCGTGGGCCGCGTTGTTGGACTCACGCTTCGCAAGAAGTGGTGAGGGCCTGGCGAGGACAGCCTTCGGCCCCCCCGGCTAGTGGCTGTCCTCCGCCAGGCGCCTTTCGCCGGACTCTATATATAAGGAGTGCTGGCCGGGGCGGTTCGGCAGCTCATTCGCTGCATTCATAGCTGGCCGCATCGCGGGAGTCGCCCTCGCCGTCGAAGTGCGCGTGCGCAGGATAGGGGCACAACGGGCGGCTTTCGCCCGGAAGCGATTTGCCCGTGGCGATCACGCGATTCGGAGCCCGGCCTGCTTCGACCCACTCGACGATCGCGCCCAGCATGTCGAACTGGTCGACCGTGCGAGCGCCACCGCCGCAGTGGCCCATGCCGGGTACGAGGAACAACCTGCTCCAATCCGTCAACGATGCTTCGGGGTTGTCGCGACCGAGGAGCTCGTAATACCTCACGGTTTCCAGTGCCGAGAACCACGGGTCGCTCACGCCGTGAACGAAGACCAGCTTGCCACCGTGTTGCCTGAAGGTGCTGAGATTGGTCCACGCGCTGCTGTCACCGACCATCGCGCGTGCATCCATGGCTTCCGCTGCCGCTGCATCGACGTCGAAAGTGAGACCGGCGGGAGGGCCTTCGGGAATGATGGGGCCCGCAAGGATGCCGGGCAGGCCCTGCGTCGTCGCGATGCCCGTGTCGTAGTAGTAACCGGGATACACCTGACGGCCGTTCGACGCGCGCGGTCCCTGCATCACGGCACGGATCGCAGTCACCTGGGCTGCAGTCAATGCGAGTGTGCCCGGATCGAACTTGCATTTCTGCGGCGCGAAGATGAGGCCGTCCTTGTTGCCATCGAGCCCGTCGCAGGCCTCGAGCAGGCCGTCGATGAGCCGCTTTCGATCCGCGTCACTGAAGGCGGCTCGGGTCTGCAGCTTCCCCTCTGCATCGCGCGGCGCGATCGCATTGAGCGCGGTGGTCGCGTAACGCAGCCCGAGATTCGAGAAGCTGGTGCGCGCCGCCGGCGCCGCGGCCACGATGCCATCGAAGTAGTTCGGGAAGCGCTGCGACATCATCATCGCCTCGCGTCCGCCCGTCGAGCAGCCGACGAAGTACGCGTGTTGCTGCGCCTTGCCGTAGTGGGCGCGAATCATGGCCTTGGCGACGACGGTGACCTCGGCCACGGCCTGGTACAAGAAGTTCAACGAAGCTTGCTGGTCGCGGAAGAAGCTCGCGTCGAAGCCCGTGCCCTGGTGTCCGGAGTCGGTGCTTGCGACCGCGAAGCCGCGGGCCAGCGCCGACGTCTCACCCGCGTACATCGCGCCGAGCGGCGGCTGCACGCTGCCGTTCAATCCACCGCCGCCCTGAAAAAGAAAACGGCCGTTCCAGTTCGCCGGCAACGCCAGCGCGAATCCGATGCCATAGGGTTTGCCATCGCGCCCGGTGCGTTCGTCGATGACGCCATCGATGCGGCAGTGCGCGGGCTCCGTCATTTCCTTCGCGGCTCGAATGACCACGCGATGTTCGGGCAGCGTGAATTTCGCGAGCGCCGCGCAAGGCTGAGCCGCGTTCGCGACGTGTGCGACTCCCATCAGCGCGAGGAAAAGAGGTGCGACAGTGAGCAGACGTGTTCTATTCATGATCTCTATACTGCATCCATTCGGAGGTGTTAGGCGCCATGAAAAAAATTCTCTTCGGGCTCTTGGGTTCGATATCGATGGTGGCGGTAGCCGCGGATGCGCCCGCGCCCCTCGGCGCCGCCCCGGCGATTGCCGACATCCCCAAAATAGAGTTCGCGTTCGAAGAACGCGTCACGATCGATCCCGCCGTGGTGCTCGGTGACACCACCTTCGGTCATCGGCAATACATCTCGATCACCGGCGGCACGGTGGCAGGCCCGATGCTCAAGGGGCAGGTGATGCCCGGGGGCTGGGATTTCCAGCTGACCTATGCCGGCAGTCATTGCACACAGCTCTCCGCTGACTATTTCCTGAAGGCCGACGACGGCACCGTCATCCACGTGCTCAACGAAGGCCTCGCGTGTCCGGGCGCGCCGCGCGCAATCTTCCGTCCCAGGCTGGAGGCGGCGAAAGGCCCGTACGGCTGGATGTCCCAATCCACATTCGTGGCCACGCTCGAACTCGAGGCGCCAACGGGCAAGCCGCCTAAGGTCGAGGCGGTGCGCATCCGCTTCTACCTGGTCAAGTGATCCGGTAACGACACGTTGAGACCGACGACGGGCTTGCCGCCCTCGTCGACGAAACGCGCGCAGAAATCCGTGGCGCCGCCGCCGTTGATGATGGCGGCTCGAATGACATTGCGGCCCTGGCGCAGCGTCACGCGATGGGACACGCCATCGTCGATGACGCTCTGGCGGTCATCGTTGAGTGAGATCACCGCCTCGCCATTGAGCCACCAGCGCGAGGCGGCATTCGAGCCGATCGCAAGCCGCACGTTCGTCATCTCGCGCGGAGCATCGACGGTGGTCTCTACCCAGAACAGTACGTTCGACGTCGGGCGGGAGAGCGCCCAGGCGAAGTGGTACAGGTTCAGGTTGTAGCGGGTGGTATCGAGTGCATGCCACGCGTACTCACTGCCATTCACGGTAACCTTTGCGCCATCCTCAGCTTTCGCCTGCGTCTCGGGCAACGACGCAAGCTTCAGCGCTTCCTGGACCGCGTCTTCGGTGAGGCGGCCTTCCACGGGCACGGGCTCGAGTACGAACCAGCGACGGATGAAGCCGCGCGCATCGACGGGTTTCGTGGCGCGGTCGGGACGTGAAAGTGAAGGAGCGGCGGGCCGCGCCGGTTGTTGCTCCGCCTGCACGAGGCCGGGCGAAGTTGCGAGACACAGCAATACAAACGCGGATT
>Ga0173480_10000650_pt1 | contig 11860 bp, 9 predicted proteins | sample NitcycUS209509C1_FD_122622 | JGI IMG/M metagenome (GOLD analysis project Ga0173480, IMG submission 122622) | Soil microbial communities from Arlington Agricultural Research Station in Wisconsin, USA - Nitrogen cycling UWRJ-S209-509C-1 (version... | ecosystem: Environmental > Terrestrial > Soil >... | reverse complement strand
TTCTCGCGCCCACCGACGACCTGCTGCGGCTTCCGGCCGACCACGGCTATCTGACGGCGGACCTCGGTGGCCGGGCTGACCTCGAGACGATTGCCATGCGCTTGTACGCATCTCTGCGGGAACTGGACGCCGCCGGCGTTGACATGATTCTGGCCAGCGATGTGCCCGCGGACGAGGGACTCGGTGCTGCCATTCACGATCGACTGACGCGCGCGGCGGCAGGCCGCATCCGCCGCTGAGACTCGTCGCAGGTTGCCGGGGCTGAAGCCCGGCCCACGAGAAAGCCAACCAGTTCATTCGCGAGCATGTCGGCGAGAGTCGCACGATCCGAGGCATCGAGCTGGCCGGCAATCTGCCCGTACAGGAGCCGATAGAAACAGCCATCTTCGTTGACGGAATCCCCGTTATGCGACCCGCCCCCCTGCACGGCGATGCGGCCGTACAGTGCGTCAGTAGTAGTTCACTCGGTACCGCATCAGGATCAGGCCGACGAAGAACACCAGTATCGGCATCCACCAACGACGCGCCGGGACGGAGTCGTATATATAGCGGGCCACGATCAGGCAGCCGACCGGGGACAGCAACGGCGTCCAATGCCGATTCGTCTCTCCGTGCTGGCGAGCGAACGCCTCCAGCATCACCAGGAGGCACAGCCATGCGACCGCCAGCAGGCCGATCCCATCGGCCGTGCCCGTCAGGACGCGCCGGGCAGATCGACCGACCTGCACCAGCAGGAGCACGGCCTGCGCCAGGCCGAATGACAGGAAATACCCGAGCGCATTGGCCGAAATCCAGTACCAGTTGTACTCGCTGGTGACCCAGTCACGCTGAATCAGCCGCGCGTAGCTGTAGCGCTCGATCGGATGGAAGTGGATCCCGTAGTACAGGCCGGTCAGCATCAGTCCGCAGACCAGGGCGAACACGCCTATCGCGGTGACCACGTCGCGCATCACGACGGCAATTGAATCCTGTCGTCTGAGGCGCTGCCACGCGTCACAACCGAGGTAGGCCGCGATCAGCGCCACAACGGAGACGGCCGCCAGGGTGATGGTGAAATGCAGCATGAACACGATGGCTGATGCGACCACGTATCCGAACCGTTGCTGGCGCACGCCAACGACGAAGAATGCGGTCGTGGCGATCACGAGCAGCGGAAACAGCGAGAAGTCGAGATGTGAATACGAGAGGCTGACTTCCGGCGAGACGATGTAGGCGATCGCGGCAAGCAGTCCGAAGGTGTCGTCCACGAACGTTCGGCCGAGCCAGAAAATGAAAAACACCGGAAGGACGGTCAGCACGGGGTACAACAGAGACATCAACCCCAGCAGATAGCGCATCTCCTGCACATGCTGCTCGGTGCGCGGCAGGTCCGGTGTCACACCGCGGACGGTGAGCCACGGTCGAACGGCGGCGGCGCTCGGTGCCACGAAGTCGAGCAGCGGGCGCATCACGGTGGAGTTGGCGACGATGTTCAGGCCACGAAAGAACAGGAGGACTCCAGGGCCTTTGTTCGAGATATAGATGTGCGGGCGGACGAATGGTTCGTAGTCTTCGAGCGTCGCTCCCAGATCCTCGATGATGACCGCGTAATGAAAAAACTCGGCATGACCTGACGAGATGGCACGCTCGGCAAAGAACGGCAGGCCCTGCTTCATGCTGCCGAGCATCGCGACATTGAGCGTGACACCCAGCAGGAAGATGGCGGCGAGCGTCCTGCGAGGGTGCGCCAGCAGCCGTGCCCCCTTCCAGACGGCGACGCTCAAGACGCCGATGCCGACAACCAACAGGAGCAGAAGCGCAAAGGGCTTGATAGCCGGCGCCTCAGTGAACGGGTGCGGCTCAGCGAGCGGATAACCGTCGAAAAACGTCGAGGTGTGACGAATGAGTACGGCGAGCTCGAACGCCGCGGCCACGGCGAGCAGAACGGGAAAGCGCGCCTGACACCATGTCCAGAAGGCGAGCCCCTCGTCCCGACCGTCCTTCCGCGACACCCACCGGGCAAGAAGGCCGCTGACGATGGCCAGCGCGAACGGGTTTCTCGGATTGCGCGAGGAAACCTGCCACTCGCCCACCCAGAAGATGAACCCGCCGGTCAGCGTCGTGACGTATGCCCAGATAACTGCAAATGCACACACCACCCACAAGGCACGACGAATCTGTCGACGAGTCATCTTCGTATTGTAGGGGCGCGTTGTCGTGACCAACGCGTCAGTGCGCGGATCCCGAGCTTCGAATCCGAGGTGTCCAGCCATCATCGAAACGGGTGCGAAGAATGAGCGTCAGGACTTCGTCGTAGCTGCGCACGCCCTGGTCGACCCGATTGGCTTTCAGATAGCGATCGTAGACGCGCCAGCTGACGGTGCGCAGAAAGGGAAACTGTCCCCGACGCAGCCGGTCGGCGATCGCCTGAAGGTCTGCACGTGGGCCGGCATCCAGCTTGTCGACAAGGGCGGCACGATCCGTGGCATCGACCTGGCCGGCGATCTGCCAGTACAGGAACAGCCAGCCGCTGTATTGCATCGGGACGCTGCCTCGCACGCATGTCAGCCATCCCACGAAGTTGGCTTCCGCCTCATTGGCGTAGCCGGCGAGGTGCGACCATTCGTGTGCGGCGACGAAGGGACGTTCCCAGGGGAGAAGGTCAGGGTTGGCCAGCACTTCGAGGCCGAACGGGTTGATCATGCCGTCCACGCTGGACCATCTGAAGTAGGTTCCCAACAGACTGGACTTGATGCGGCCGACTGTCGCGGGCGGCGTGTCCGACAGCAGACGCTGCGTCGCATGGAAGGCGCCCCGCAGCTCCTCGTCCCGCCACTCCCCTTCCTTCCAGCCGATCTGATGAGCGTTCGCGTGCAACCGGTTGAGTTGTGCTACCGCTCGTGCGCCGAGGCCAGCCACGCTCGCAGCCATTGGCGGCGTTGGCGAGAGCTCCAGATGCTGCGACACCGGCACGCGACGATAGTTGAATCCCCACACCACCAAGAACACCAGGTACAGCATCGATGCCGTGGTCAGGAGCGTCCAGGCCAGTTCGGCCAGCGGACGCGGGCTCCTGGTGCGCCGCATGGTCCGCACCGCGCCGATGGCGCAGACGACGACGAACACCAGCGCCGACACGAGCAGAATGTCGAGCACCGCAAACGGAATCATGTTCGTGAGCGGCGTCAGGCGTGCCTGAATGGCCGGATACACGCCGACGGCATACCATCGCTCGACGGTATCGGGCTGCATGGGGACCCACCCACAGAAGGCGGCCAGCAGCACCACGAACAAACCTGCCCCATACCGAAACATGCCGACGATGTTACCGGCATCCGGGTCCGGGATCCGGGACTGGAGAACCGGGAATCTGCCCGCAGATCACCGTGTTCCCGCCGGCCGTCTGGGCGCGCCGGCCCTTGACGCGGCGGGATCGCGGCGGTACCGTAGCCCGCACAGACATGAGCTGCGCATCTGCACGTGCCGGGGCTGCCACCTTCGCGCTTCGCGCGTCGGTGTCCAAGAAAGCTCCGGCCTACAGACGTCGGTCGACTCGGACGTGGCTGTGGCGCGTGCTGACGGCCTCAATCGCGGCACTCGCGGGCGTCGTCTCGGTCGCCGATGCGCGAGCGCAGCAGGTGGTCGAGCGCTGGGAGAAGGAAGTTGCCGCCTACGAAGCGACCGATCGCACGACACCGCCGCCCCGTGGCGAGATCGTGTTCGTCGGCAGTTCCAGCATTCGCTTCTGGGATGTCGCCGCGTCCTTTCCCGACCTGAAGGTGATCAACAGAGGGGTATGGGCGTCTGGCCAGGGCTTCGAGCTCGGCGACGTTGTCCGCTTTCTCGATCGCCTCGTCGTTCCCCATCAGCCGCGGATCGTCGTCGTCTATGCCGGCGACAACGACATCAGCGGCGGCAAGACCTCCGAGCAGGTCGTCGTCGACGCCGAGCGCCTGATCCTCCGCCTTCGCAGCAAACTCCCCGACGTCCGGATCGTCTTCATCGGCGTGAAACCAAGCATCTCGCGCTGGCTTCAGGTGGATCGCATGCGGCTCACGAACACGCTGCTCCGCCAGCTCTGCGAACGTGACGATCGCGTCGCCTACGTGGACGTGGACGGGCCGATGATGGGATGGGACGAACGGCCGCGCCGCGAGCTGTTCGTGGACGATGGTCTCCATCTGTCGGCGGAAGGCTATCGTCTGTGGACCACACTGGTTCGCCCGTTGCTGGTGCCGCCGACTACCTTGCCGGCGCCGGGCCCAGTTCCGCCCTCGAGCTCGCCATCGCGCTGAAAATGGGGTCGGGAGTCCTTTTACGAGGACAGTTCCGGCTGCCGCTCGGTCGACTACCACTCACCCCATCGCGCGAACAGCGCCGCTAACGCCGCCACCGGCATCGCATCGGCGCGCAGCGTCGGCGCCCGCAGCGTCACCGGCCCCAGGACGCCTGCCGCCGCTCCGATCTCCTCGGCAGACCATCCGCCCTCGGGCCCCACGACGACGAGCATCGATGATCCGGCCGGCGGCTCGAGGCTGGAGAGCGTGGACGCATTGGTCCCGGCACTGGGCTCCACCAACATCAACGCCTGGTCTCTCCCAACGCCGGTGGTCGTGCACAGCCTCGAGAACGCCACTGGCTCGAGCACCGCTGGAACGACGGCTCGTCCACATTGCTTGGCCGACATGACCGCGATGCGTTGCCAGCGCTCGCGACGACGGCCACGCTCGAGCACCGCGGGCGACACTTCGGTGCGCGCTGTGATCAGCGGCAGAATCGCGGCGACGCCCATCATCACTGCGTCGCGAACGACATCGTCCATCTTGTCGCCCTTGAGCACCGCCTGCGCCAGTGTCACACGTATGCGCGGCTCGGCCACTGCCTGATGCGGCGTCAGCAGCCGGATGTCCGCGCCGCGTTTCGAGGTCGTCTCGACAACGGCGTCGAACTCCAGGCCGGCGCCATCGAACACTCGAACCGGCGCGCCGACCTGCAGACGCAACACGCGCGTGAGGTGCGCAGCTTCGTCGTCGGCGAGTGTGATCACCTGACCCGGCTCTCGTGCGTCAGGCGCGTGGAAGCGAGCGTGCACGCTGTGCATCTTACTGCCGGGCGGCGGAGGGGCGACGCCCGCCTGCTATACTCCACGCACCTCATGTTCTTCAGGGGTCAGACCCTCGGCAAATACCGCATCCTGTCTTCCATCGGCAGCGGCGGCTTCGGCACGGTGTACCTCGCGGAAGACACGTGGATCGACAAGAAGGTCGCGCTGAAGGTTCCCCACAAGCAGCATCTCGACTTCACCGAGATGCTCAAAGAGCCGCGGCTGCTCGCGGCGATGAGTCATCCCAACATCGTGTCGGTGCTCACCGCGGAGAAGGAAGGCGACCACTTCTTCATCGTGATGGAGTACGTCCAGGGTCAGACGCTGGAGCAGCTGATTCTGCGCGAGGGGGCCCTCGACCTGACGCGGGCCCTCGACTTCACCTGCCAGATCTGCAACGGCGTGGACCACGCGCACAAATCGGGCATCCTTCACCGCGACCTGCGACCCGGCAACATCCTGGTGTCGGACACCGGACTGCTGAAGGTGAGTGACTTCGGTACGTCGCGCTTCCTGGAGATCGCCGCCCACGGGACAACGGTCATCGGCAGTCCGCCGTACATGGCGCCCGAGCAATTCCAGGGCAAGGCGGTATTCGCCAGCGACGTCTACTCCATCGGCGTCACGATGTACCAGATGCTGACTGGCGTGCTGCCGTATAACACGCCAACGCCCGCCGACCTCGATCGCCTGCTGCGTGGCGAGCTGGTGACGCCGCCTCGCCTGAAAAATTCGCAGATCCCAAAAGCAATCAACGACATCGTCATGAAGGCGCTTCAGGCCGAGCCGTCCGCACGGTATCAGCGGGCCGGCGACCTGCTGGCGGACGTGCTTGCCGCGGGGTCTCCAGGCCCCCGTCGCATGGCTCGCACGACCCCGGTGTCTGTGGCTGAAGAGATGGACGAGATCAAGCCGCGCATCAAGTCCAGGGAAACGCCGCCGCCACGATTCTGCTGGCACTGCCGCAAGCCGCTGCACGCGCGGACAGACAAATGCCCGTTCTGTCAGGAAAAACAGTAGCCAAACGCTCCTGTTCGCTGTTCGAGGTTCTCGGGTCTCCGTTCGTGTTCAGTTCGAGGTTCCCTTTTCTGGGTTCGGTTCCTGGTTCGGTTCCGGCTAGGCTGGGGCTCGACCCCGAGTCCCGGATCCCGGATCCCGGATCCCGAGAGCTACAATAGATAAAAGGAGCGCACGACATGGCTTTCCCGGGGACTGGCAAAATCTGGATGAACGGCACGCTCGTAGACTGGGCCGACGCAAGTATTCACGTCGCGTCCCACGTCGTTCATTACGGCAGCGGAGTCTTCGAGGGCGCCCGGTGCTACGAGACGAAGGGCGGTCCGGCCTGCTTCCGTCTCGACGCTCACATGCGGCGGCTGATCGACTCGGCCCGCATCTACCGCATGGACAAGGACCTGAAGTTCGATCAGGCGACGCTGACGGATGCGGTCGTCGATCTCATCAAGGTCAACAAGTTCAAGGCGTGCTACATCCGCCCAATCATCTATCGCGGCTACTCGCAGCTCGGCGTGAACCCCGACGGCTGTCCGGTCGACGTCGCCATCATGCTGTGGGAATGGGGCGCCTACTTCACCAAGGACGCCATCGAAGTCGGTCTCGACGTCAAGGTGTCAACGTGGGCGCGCATCGCGCCGAACACGATGCCCGGCATGGCGAAGAGCGTCGCCAATTACGCCAACTCGCAGCTGATCAAGATGGAGGCGGTGGCGGAAGGATATGCCGAAGGCATCGCCCTCGATACCCAGGGCAACCTGAGCGAAGGCAGCGGCCAGAACGTGTTCATCGTCCGCGACGGGGTGATTCACACCCCGCCGGTAGGCTCGTCGATTCTCTCGGGCATCACCCGTGATTCGGTGATCACGATCGCTCGCGACCTCGGCTTCGAGATCCGCGAGCAGGTGCTGCCGCGCGAAATGCTCTACGTGGCCGACGAGGTGTTCTTCGTTGGCACCGCGGTCGAGGTCACCCCGATCAAGTCGGTGGACCGCATCACCGTGGGTGCAGGACGCCGGGGTCCGGTCACCCAGGCTATTCAGCAGCGCTTCTTCGACATCGTCCGCGGCGACGCACCGGATACCCACGGCTGGCTCCAGTACGTCGACGCCAAGGAGCCTGCTACATCCGGGGCGCTCACCAACCGATAGAGTGAGAGCGGGCCAGAGGTCCGCCTTTCACGGGCTGTTCGGGGGGCGACCGATAGGTATGCACGTCAACGACTTACTGAAAACAGCTGTCGAATCCGGGGCTTCCGACCTCCACTGCAAGGTTGGCAGCTTCCCGATGATGCGTGTCCGCGGCCTGCTGATGGCTGCCTCCGAGGAGAAGCGGCTGGACCACGAGGACATGCTGGCCATGGCGGCCGCGGTCCTGCCGACCGCCCACCGCGAGCGCTTCAAGGAACAGCACGAAGTCGACCTGGCCTACAGCGTCACCGGGCTGGGCCGCTTCCGTTGCAACGCCTTCCAGCAGCGCGGCACCATCGGGATGATCTTCCGCGTCATTCCGGTTCGGGTCGCCACCATCGACGAGCTGGCGCTGCCGCCCGTGCTGAAGTCCATTGCCGCCGACGAACGAGGCCTGATTCTCGTGACCGGCACCACGGGCAGCGGCAAGAGCACCACGCTCGCCGCGATGGTCGACGAAATCAACTCGACACGCGCCGCGCACGTGATGACGATCGAAGACCCGATCGAATACCTGCACCGCGACCGCCGCTCGATCATCAACCAGCGCGAGATCGGCGTCGACACCGGCTCGTTCTCGCACGCGCTGCGCAGCGCGCTGCGTCAGGATCCGGACGTGATCCTGGTCGGCGAGATGCGCGACTTCGAGACGATCCAGACGGCGCTGCTGGCGGCCGAAACCGGTCACCTGGTCCTCTCGACGCTCCATACGATTGACGCGACCGAAACCATCAACCGCATCATCGCGGTGTTCCCGCCGCATCAGCAGAAGCAGATTCGCCTGCAGCTCTCGAGCGTGCTCCGGGCCGTGCTGTCGCAGCGACTCATCCCACGCACGGACACCAAGGGCCGCGTCCCAGCCGTCGAAGTGCTGATCACCACGCCCTACATCCGCGAGTGCATTGTCGACAAGGAGAAGACGCATCTGATCCATGGCGCCATCGCCGCTGGCACGTCGCAGTACGGGATGCAGACATTCGATCAGTCGATCTTCAGCCTGTTCGAGAAGGGCTACATCTCGTACGAGGAGGCGCTGCGCTGGGCCTCCAACATCGACGAGTTCAAGCTCAAGGTGCAGGGCATTCAGACGACTGCCGATCTGGCGCGCGAGAAGATGGCGCGCGAGATGGGCGCCGGCAACATCGCGTCGAAGATCACCAGGTTCGGCGGTTAGCACCTGATGCCGGGTCCAAGGGGACCCGGCCTACGACCGCGGTCCACGCTACACTTTCTCCCGTGGCAGACAACGCCTATCAGGCCGCTGTACGAATGCTGGCGCGGCGCGAGCTGTCGGAGTTCCAGGTCCGCCAGCGCCTGGCCCGCAAAGAGTTCCCAGACGACACGATCGACGACGCGATCGAAAGACTGAAGGCCGAACGCACGCTGGATGATGCGCGCGTGGCCGGCGCGATCGCGCGGACTGAGACCGGCATACGGAAGCGCGGACCGTTGCGGGTGCGCCAGAAGCTGGCGGCGGCAGGCATCACCGGGTCGGCCGCGGACGCGGCGCTCGAGGAAATCAGGTCGCAGGTCGATATGGACGCGCTGCTCGACGCGGCGCTGGCGCGCCGGCTTCGCGGCGGTGACACGGTCGAAGACGAGCGCGTCATGGCGCGTCTCTATCGTCAACTCACCAGTCAGGGGTTCGAGCAGGATCGCGTCCTGCGTCTGCTTCGCTCACGTCGCCCTACCTAACCCGCCGCTTGAGCCGTTCAACTGTGGGGGCCGTCTTCAGGCGGCCCGTCATGAGCCGGCTGAAGCCGGCTCCTACACACCTACAAGTACAATAGGCGGTTATGACGTCCAGGGAAATCCGCGCTTCGTTCCTGTCGTACTTCGAGCGGCATGGTCACCGCGTCGTGCCGAGCTCGTCGCTGGTCCCGCACGAGGATCCGACGCTGCTCTTCACCAACGCCGGCATGAACCAGTTCAAGGACGTATTCCTCGGACGCGAGGCGCGCGATTACACCCGGGCGGCCACGACGCAGAAGTGCATGCGCGTCAGCGGCAAGCACAACGATCTCGACAACGTCGGGCCCTCGTCCCGTCACCACACGTTCTTCGAGATGCTTGGCAACTTCTCGTTTGGCGACTACTTCAAGCGTGAAGCCATCCCCTTCGCCTGGACGTTGCTGACAGAGGTGTGGAAGCTGCCGGCGGACCGGCTGCACGCCACGGTGTTCAAGGGCGAGTCCGGCATTCCGCGCGACGAAGAAGCGTTCGACACCTGGCGCCAGTTCCTCCCGATCGAGCAGATCGGCGAGCTCGGGACGGCCGACAACTTCTGGCAGATGGGCGAGACCGGCCCGTGTGGCCGCTGTTCGGAAATCTACTACTTCCGCGCCGAGCTTCCCTGTGCGGAGGATGCGGCAGGGCGTAGGTGCCAGGGCCTCGAGTGCAGCTGCGGACGCTACACGGAGATCTGGAACAACGTCTTCATGGAGTTCGATCGTCAGCCGGACGGCACACTCAACCGCCTTCCTGCGCCGTCGATCGACACCGGCATGGGGCTGGAGCGCGTCACCGCCGTCCTGCAGGGCAAGCTCTCGAACTACGACACCGACCTGTTCACCCCGCTGCTGCGTGCGATCGGCGAGCGCACCAAGACGATCCATCGCGGCACGATGGACCCGAAGGATGTGTCGATGCGGGTGGTGGCCGACCACATGCGCGCGATGACTTTCCTGATTGCCGACGGCGTCGTGCCCTCGAATGAAAAGCGCGGCTACGTGCTGCGGAAGATCATGCGTCGCGCGATGCGTCACGGAAAGCGGCTCGGCGCAACCGACCCGATGCTCCACAGCCTGGCCGACACGGTGATCGGCGAGTTCGGTGACGCCTATCCGGAGCTGCGTGCAGGGCGCGACGCCATCGTGCAGGTGATCCGCAGCGAGGAGGAGCGCTTCGACGCCGTCCTCACGGGCGGCCTGCCGCGCCTCGACGAGGTGCTGGACCGCGCTGCCAGCGGCAACGGGATCGTGCCCGGCGACGCCGCGTTCAGGCTGTACGACACCTACGGCGTGCCCGAAGACTTCATCGTCGACATGATCGAGGATCGGAAGCTGACGCTCGATCGCGAGGGCTTCACCCGCGCGATGGAAGGGCAGAAGGAAAAGGGGCGCGCCAAAAGCGCCTTCAAGGGCGGCCCTCAGGCCAGCGCCTGGACCGCCTCGGAAGACATCGAGCAGCAGCTCACCACCGTGGGGGAAAACGTCTTCCGCGGGTACGACCTCGTGTCGTTGAACACGCAGGTCGTCGCCCTGTTCGACGCCGACCACCGCGGCACCAGCGAGCTGCCGTCGGGCAGCAGCGGCTTCGTCGCGCTCGCCGAAACGCCGTTCTATCTCGAGTCCGGCGGGCAGGTGTCGGACGGCGGAACGATCACCGGTCCAGAGGGCGAAGCCGATGTGACGGCGGTGCTTCGGGTGCCGAACTGGCCACGCCTGCATGCCGTGCGCGTGCGGAAGGGCGTGTTGCGCCCCCGCGATCTCGTCACGGCAGACGTCGCCGCGACGGTCAGGGACGCCACCCGGCGCAATCACACGGCCACGCACCTGCTGCACACGGCGCTGCGCCAGGTCCTCGGCCCCCACGTCAAGCAATCGGGATCGCTCGTGGCGCCGGAGCGACTGCGCTTCGACTTCGTCCACTTCAGCGCCATCCTGCCGGAGCAGCTGCGCGAGATCGAGCGCATCGTCAACGAACAGATCCTGCAGAACACACCCGTGCTCACCGAGGTGAAGGCGACGCAGGAGGCGATGGCTTCGGGTGCGATGGCGCTGTTCGGCGAGAAATACGGCGACCGGGTGCGCGTCGTCTCCATCCCCGGTTTCAGCCTGGAGCTGTGCGGAGGCACCCACGTCAGGGCGACCGGCGATATCGGCCTGTTCGCCATCCTGTCCGAAAGCGGCGTGGCGGCCGGCGTCAGACGCATCGAGGCGATTACCGGTCTCGAGTCGCTGAGGGCGTTTCAGCGCGATCGTGACGAGCTTGCACGAGCCTCTGCCCTGCTCAACACCCGCCCCGGCGAGCTTGCCGTGCGGCTCGGAGCCTTGCAGGAAGAAACCAGGAAACTCACACGCGAGCTGCAACAGGCACGGATGAAGGCGGCGATGACGAGCGGCGGGAGTAGCGGCAATGCCGACCAGCCGGTCGAGTTCGCCGGCATCAAGCTCGTGGCCCGAGAAGTGTCAGGGCTCGACAAAGATGGCCTTCGAGCGCTGGTCGATCGTCATCGCGATCAGATCAAGAGCGGCGTCGTCGTGCTGGCGGCGCCCGGCGATGGCAAGGTGTCTGTCGTCGTCGGGGTCACTCCCGATCTGGCGAAGAAAGTACCTGCCGGTCAGGTTGTGAAGCAGTTGGCGCCCATCGTCGGCGGCGGTGGCGGCGGACGCCCGGACTTCGCGGAGGCTGGAGGCAAGGACGCCTCGAAGATTGGAGAGATGCTGGCTGCCAGCCGCAGCGTGATCGAGAAGATGCTGGCGCAGTAGGCCGGGCCTTCCGCCTTCGCGAAGGCTACGGCGAGACGATCGCGCGCAGCAGGCCGGGCTGTCGCTCAGGGCGTCCTGAGCAT
>Ga0173480_10000649_pt1 | contig 11861 bp, 13 predicted proteins | sample NitcycUS209509C1_FD_122622 | JGI IMG/M metagenome (GOLD analysis project Ga0173480, IMG submission 122622) | Soil microbial communities from Arlington Agricultural Research Station in Wisconsin, USA - Nitrogen cycling UWRJ-S209-509C-1 (version... | ecosystem: Environmental > Terrestrial > Soil... | reverse complement strand
GTCTGCCTGGCGGACCGCATGCGCGCGATGGACCTGTCGACGAGCATCGACTTCATGGAGGTCAGCTCATACGGGGCGGCCACCGAGACGTCGGGCCAGGTGCGGATCCTGAAGGACCTCTCGAAGCCAATCGAGGGACGGGACGTTATCGTCGTCGAGGACATCATCGATACGGGCCTGACGCTGAACTACCTGCTGCGCTACCTGGCGGACAAGGGCCCCGCATCGATCAAGATCGTCTGCCTCCTCGACAAGCCCGCGCGGCGCCTGGCGGAGATCCCGATCGACTACCGCGGCTTCACGATCCCCGATCGCTTCGTCATCGGCTACGGGCTCGACTACGACGAGCGCTACCGGAACCTGCCGTACATCGGCGTCCTGAAGCCGTCCGTATACGGCGCCACACCACCCGCCCCACTGCCAGGCGGCTGACCGATGGACGGGAGCGGCGGACGCTTCCGGCTCCTCATCCTGCTCGGTGCATTGGCGATGATCGGCTCCGGCTTTCTGCCGTGGTGGCGCACGGGCGGGGAGACGGTCGCCGGGGTCGAGCTGCCGGCGCACCAGGGAATCGGCCTGGAGGGTCCCGGGCTCGTCATCTACGCCGCGGCGATCCTCGTGCTCGTCCTGCTCGACGTCGGGTACATGCGAGGCCGATGGGGATTCTTCCTCGACGCCCCCTGGGTCTATCTCCTCCTGGGCCTGGTCGGTGGCGTCGCGCTCGCCTATCGCGGCTGGCAGCTCTGGTCGGTGGGGTACCTGCCGCTTCCGCAGCAGTCGCCAGGTCTCGCGCTCGCGACGGTCGGCGTCGCGCTCGTCCTCTACGGAGCGGGAACCGGATTCGGGGTTCCGAAGCGGTACTGACGCGGATCAGCCGGGCAGGATCATCGGCGAGAGGATGATCCAGGCAAGGACCACGATCACGAGCAGCACACCCAGGATCAGCATCGGGCGCAGGTCGGGCCGATAGCTGCCGGGCGGCCGGCGCGGCGGCTGTGAGGACACGCCGGGCTCAGATCTCGCCGAGGTAGGCCTGGCGGACCTGCGGGTTTGCGGCGAGGTTCGCGGCCGTGTCGTCCAGGATGATCTTGCCGGTTTGGATGACGTAGCCGCGGTGCGCCGAATTCAGGGCCATGAGCGCGTTCTGCTCCACGAGGAGCACGGTCACGCCCTGCCCATTGATCTCCGCGATGATCTGGAAGATCTGCTCGGTGAGGATCGGCGAGAGGCCCATCGACGGCTCGTCGAGGAGGAGGATCTGCGGCCTGGCCATGAGCGCGCGGCCCATGGCGAGCATCTGCTGCTCGCCACCGGACATCGTGCCGGCCTTCTGTCCTCGCCGCTCCCGCAGGCGCGGGAAGAGGTCGTAGACGCGCGCCACGTCATCGTCGATTTTTTCGCCGCGCCGGCCGAACGCACCCATCTGGAGGTTCTCGAAGACGCTCATCCGGCTGAAGACCTTGCGGCCCTCCGGAGAGTGCGCGATCCCCAGCTTCACGACCTCGTGAGCGGGGATCCCGTGGATCTCCTTGCCGGCCAGCCGGATCGTCCCCGTGCGCGGCTTGTGCGTGCCGCTGATCGCCCGCAGCGTCGTGCTCTTGCCGGCGCCATTCGACCCGATGAGTGTCACGACCTCGCCACGCCCCACGCTCAACGACACGCCCTTGAGCGCCTCGATGTTCGCGTAGAAGACGTGGACGTCGTCCAGCTCGAGCAGCACGTCCTCGACGTGGCCAGCGGGCGCGGCGGCCGGCGTCGGCCCCCTCTCGGGCGCCGGCTTCGTCATCGGTTCGGTCACGCGGAGGTCGCCTGCTTGCCGAGGTAGGCCTCGATGACTCGCGGGTCGGCGCGGATCTCCTCGGGCGCGCCCTCGGCCAGCTTCTCTCCGTAGTCGAGGACGGTGATCCGCTCGCTGATGCCCATGACGACCTTCATGTCGTGTTCGATGAGGAGGACGGTGAGGTCCAGCTCGTCGCGGAGGCGCTTGATGAGCCCGGTCATCTGCACCGTCTCGCCCGGGTTCATGCCGGCAGTCGGCTCGTCGAGCAGGAGGAGCTTCGGGTTGCTCGCCAGCGCCCGAGCGAGCTCGAGCCGGCGCTGGTCACCGTAAGGGAGGTTCTTCGCCCAGTCCTCCTCGTAGCGGCGCGGCAGGCCGACAAGGCGCAGGAGCTCCTGCGCCCGCTTGCGCGTGACTGCCTCCTCCTCCCGTACCCGCGGGAGCCTGAGGAGCGATGCCCACCAGCTGGCGCCCATTCGAGTGTGCGCCCCGACCATCACGTTCGCGATGACGGACATCGCCCCGAACAGCCGGATGTTCTGGAACGTGCGGCCAACGCCGAGCTCGGCGATCTCATGGGGGTGGAGCCCGATGATCGACGTCCCGTCGAACACGATGTCGCCCGACGACGGTTCGAGCATCCCCGTCAGCTGATTGAAGAACGTCGTCTTGCCGGCGCCGTTCGGCCCGATGAGCGACACGATCGATCCCTGGGGCACGACGAAGTCGATGTCGCGGTTCGCGACAAGCCCGCCGAAGCGCATCGTGACCTTGTCCGCTCGGAGCAGCGGCTCGGGCTCCTCGCCGGACGGTGGCATCGGGCCGGGACGCGGGTCCGTGGACATGACGCTCATGCCGTCACCACCGGTCTGCCGGTCTCTTCACCGGCCTCCTCCGCGTACATCTCCTCGTCATCGTCGAAGTGCTCATGGAGCTCCGCGCGCCGCGAGCGGCTTGGCAGCAGGCCCTCCGGCCGCAGGATCATCATGACGACGAGGACGATGCCGTAGACGAGCAGCCGGTATTCGGAGAACTCGCGCAGGAACTCCGGGAGGCCAACGAGGACCAACGCGCCGACGATGACGCCGGGGATGTTCCCCATGCCGCCGAGGATGATGAGTGCCAGCGCGTTGATGCTCACGAGGATGCTGAAGCTGTCGGCATAGATGACGCCGATCTTCGTGGCGAACAGCGCCCCGGCGACGCAGCCGAACGTGGCGCCGAGGGCGAAGGCGAGCAGCTTGTAGAAGGTCGTGTTGACGCCGGTCGCCTCGGCGACCGATTCGTCCTCGCGCATCGCGTTCCAGGCTCTGCCGACGCGGGACGCGGCGAGGCTGGTCGCCGCGATGGCGGCGAGGATGCAGAAGAAGAGGATCGGGTAGTAGATCGACTGCGGGTCGCGTTCGAAGGGAGTCGGCGGCGGGATCGAGAGGATGCCCTGCGCGCCGCCGGTGACCGGAGCCGCCCACTGCGACTTGAAGACCTCTCGAGCGATCTCACCGAACCCGAGGGTGACGATGGCCAGGTAATCGCCCCGGAGGCGGAGGACCGGCGCACCGATGAAGAGCCCGACGAGTGCCGCCACGATGATGACGATGGGCAGCGCGGTCCAGAACGAGAGCTCGGGGCTGAACGCCGGCGACGCGGGAGATGTCAGGATCGCCGTCGCGTAGGCACCGACTGCAAAGAACGCCACGTAGCCGAGGTCGAGGAGGCCGGCGAAGCCGACGACGATGTTCAGCCCGAGGCCGAGGAGGATGTAGAGGCCGATCGTCCCGAGGACCTCGGAGAGCCGCTGCCCGACGATCTGAGGCAGGAGCAGGAGGACGGCGATGAGGAGCCCGTAGACAACGATCTTCGCGACCCGGCGCCGATCGGGCGGCAGGGCATCGGCCCGAGCCCGGACGCGGTCGCCGCGGGTGGACCACAGGTAGGTCCCGCCAGCGACGAGGCCGTAGACCACGATCCAGCCGACGATGGTCAGACCGCCCCCCTCGTAGAGGACGTCCTGGAGGTCCTTGAGCCCGAGGTTGCGCAGGACGGCGCCCACGAACGGCTCCATGACCGAGACGATCAGGGTCACGACACCGCCGACGGCCACGGCCCGTCCCACGCTCGCGGGCATGACCCGCAGCGATGCGCCGGCCGCCCCCAGGGCGGCACCGATCGCGACCTGGAGCACCGATCCGACGACCGGGCCCTGGTCGAACTGGAGGGTCTCGGCGAGGGCGGGCGTCGCGTTGACGAGGATCCAGCGGACGTCGACCGCGGTGATGAAGAGGCACATTGCCGCCAAAACTGCGCCGCCGAGCGCCCCGGCCAGGGCTCCCAGGCCGAGCGCCTGAATCGCGCTCGGCTTGATGCCGAGCGCTCGATCAGGTCCGGCCGCGTACCAGCCGGCAATGATGATGAAGATGAACGGGATCGCGGTGCCGATCGTGACCACTCCGGAGATGAGCTCGCGGGTCTGCAGCGCGGTCACCATGCCCACCAGGCTGAGGTGGACGCCGGGGATGCCGCCGAGGAGGCCGGTCGTGATGGCGCGGCGGAGGAAGGGGCCACCCATCACTGGTTCTCCCTGCGGCCGAGAAGACCCTGTGGCCGGAAGATGAGGACGAGGACCAGCACCGTGAAGGCGATGACGTCCTGGAGCTGGTTGGGCGACGGGATGCCATATCCGGTGAGGAAGAGGTTGGGGCCGACCTGCTCGAGGACTCCGAGGATGAGGCCGCCGAGCGCCGCACCGATGATATTGCCGATGCCCCCGAGGACCGCGGCGGTAAACGCCTTGATGCCTGGCAGGAAGCCCATGTAAAAGTGGACCGAGTTGAAGAGGATCGTGTACAGGATCGCGGCGGCGCCGGCGAGCACGCCGCCGATCGCGAAGGTCGTGACAATGATCCGGTCCACGTTGATCCCCATCATCGCCGCCACGTCCTTGTCCTCGCTCACGGCGCGCATGGCACGCCCGGTCCGCGTCCGGTTGATGAAGAAGTAGAGCCCGAGCATGAGCGCGATGGCGGCGACGATGACGATGAGCCGATCGACATTCATCGTGATCGGGCCGATCTGGACGGTTCCCTCGAAGAGCCCGAAGTCGGGAAAGGCGCGAACGCCGGAGCCGAAGAAGCCGCGGGCCGTGTACTGCAGGAAGAGCGAGGCGCCGATGGCGGTGATCAGCGGCACGAGCCGCGGCGCCCCGCGCAGCGGCCGATAGGCGATCCGCTCGAGGAGGACGGCGATGATGCAGCTGAAGATCATCGCCGTGATGAGCGTGAGGATGAAGACGCCGACCGGGTTCGTCTCGAGGGCGCCGACGTTTTGGAGGCCGGTGGCCATGAACCAGGCGGTGAATGCTCCCCACATGAACACCTCGCCGTGGGCGAAGTTGATCATGAAGAGGATGCCGTACACGAGGGTGTAGCCCAGCGCGATGAGGGCGTACACGCTCCCTAGCGCGATTCCGGCGATGACGAGGCTCTGCCAGGCTTCGGGAGAGATGCGCCCCGCCGAGAGGGTGAGGAACGCCCCGTAAGCCGCGAAGAGAAGGATCCCGCCCCCGAGCGTCCACAGGAAGATGGTGATGACGTCGAACCGGAATCGTCGCGGCATTCGCGGTCCTCGTGACGAACGGGACTCGGATGATAGCCGCGCGGGTGAGCCGAAAGGTCGGCCCACCCGCACGGTCGGTTTGTGGCGTCAGCCCATCGACTGACGCTCAGGTCTTACGGCCAGATGCGAACGAACGTCAGCGTGCCGTCGACGTCCTGGACTTCGCTGACGCTGATCTTCGCGTCGGCGCAGTCGCCGTTCTCATCGCACGTCAGCGTGCCGGTGATGCCCTCGTAGTCCGAAGTGGCGAAGAAGGCGTCACGCAGCGCGGTGCGTGGGATGTAGGTCGTTCCGTCCTCGTCGAACGAGACTTCCTCGATGGCGTCCGCCAGCATGTTGTACGCGTCGAACGCGTGCGCATGGAAGACGCTGATCGGAGCGTCCTCACCGGACACCTCGGTGTACGCGGGGAGGAACTCGTCCTCGTAGAAGTCGCCCGCGAAGTCAAGGTCGGGACCCGACAGGACGGCGCCCTCGGCGGCCGGGCCGGCAGCCGCCAGCCAGTCGGGGGTGAGGATGCCATCGGCACCGGCCAGCTGCGTGTCCTCAAGACCCGCGGTCTGCTTCGCCTGCTGGGCGATCAGAGCACCCTCGGCGACGAAGATCGGGAAGTAGAGGAACTGCGGCGAGTCGGCGGCAATGTTCCCGAGAACGCCCGAGAAGTCCGTATCACCGACGGTGATTGCCTCCTCGGCCGTGATCGTGCCACCGCACTGCGTCGGGAAGGCCTGGGCGAAGACGGCGGCCAGCTGATCGGCGTACGGCGAGCCGTCGTCGATGGTCGCGGCGGTCTCGAGCCCGAGGACCTCACAGACGAACTGCGCCATCGCGGCACCCTGGATCGAGTCGTTGTGCGCCGTGCGGGCGTAGAACGGCTGGTGCTGCTCAGGATTCGTCAGGGACGGGGCGGTGTTCGACGGGGAGACCAGCATGATCCCCTCGGCGCTCAGGATCTCGGCCGCCGGGATGCCGGCGCTCGAGCAGCTGGTGCCGATGACCGCCGCGATGTTCTCGGCGGAGAGGAGGGCGCGAGCCGCGGCCGTGCCACCCTCGGCGGAGCATCCGTCGTCCTGGTGGTTGAACTCGACCTCATGGCCGGCGATCTCGGGCCGCATGGTGCGGGCAACCTCGGCGCCGTACTGGCTGTCGAGACCGAGCGATTCATTGGCGCCGGTGATGACGAGCGCGGTGCCGATCACGATCGGATCACCCTCGGCGATCTCGACGCATCCGAACTCGTCGGCGTCGCAGTCGGCGGCCGTACCGCCGCCCCCCTCGCTCGCGGCGGGTTCGCTGGCCCCTCCGCTCGCGCTCGGCTCAGTGCTCTCGCCCGTGTTGTTCGAACATGCGGCGAGGATGAGCGTGAGCACGACGAGGATGGCGCTCCATCGCGTGAACTTCTGCATCCGGGTTCTACCTCCAGTGGGGTTGGCTCGGGGTTTCGCGCATGCGCGGGCCCGGCTAAGTGCGCGGCATCATACCGGCGGCCGCTCGCGCCGCGCAATACATGGGACGATGCCACCGGTGAAGACGGTAGTCCCGATCGGCGTCAGGGGTTCATCGGCCGATCGTGGTATCCTTCTGCGGGCTGTTCTTGCAGCGCTCGCTGCGAATCGCACCTGAGGCCTTCGTTGGAGGTTCACGTCCGCAGCGCCCGCCTGACCGATCTGGACGCCGCCGTTCGCATCCTTGCGCGCGACCCCGATCCAGACGCCGCACGCGGCGAGGCAGACTTCCTCCGCAACCTCCTCTTCGTCCCCTCCGCGACGGTCGTCGTCGCCGAGGCAGAGCGACGAGTGGTGGGCGTGGGAGTCCTCTCCATCAGGCCATCGGTGCGAACGGGTCCCTTCGTCGGCGTTATCGACGAGCTCGGGACCGCGGAAGCGCCGCTGGACGCCGCCGAGAGGCGACGCGCCGCCGACGACATCGTCGAGCACCTCGTCACCTCGGCAAGAAATAAGGGCTGCACGCGCGTGGAGGTCGCCGAGCCACTGGCATCCGCTGAACCGTCGCTCTGGAAGCGACACCGGTTCGCGAGCCGGGGCCGGACCCTCGGTCGGAGCACCGACTGAGGCCACCGCCCGCATCGGCCACATCACAATCCAACAGGAGAAAGCTCAACCGTGAGCAAGAACGTGGCGATGTTCGTTGACGTCGCCAACATGTACTACGCGGCTCGAGGCCAGGACGTCGACGTCGACTACGTCGCCCTCCTCAAGCACGCGACCAAGGGGCGCGACCTGATTCGCGCCTATGCCTACACCGGGCTCGACCCCGAGAACGAGAACCAGAGGAAGTTCATCGACTTCCTCGCCAAGAACGGCTACAAGCCGGTGGTCAAGGACATCCGCAAGTTCGGCGATGGCCGGATGAAGGCGAACCTCGACATCGAGCTCGTCGTCGACCTCTTCCGTCTCGCCGACCGCATGGACATCGCCGTCATCGTCTCCGGCGATGGCGACTTCGCCCCGGCGATTCGCGCCCTCCAGGACAAGGGGGTCCGCGCCGAGGTCATCAGCTTCAAGCCCAATACCTCGTCCGACCTCGTGGCCGTCGCCGACGAATTCATGGACATGATGAAGATCGCCTCGATCAGCCGGAAAAAGGGTGTGGCGGTCACCCGAACCTCGATGAGCGCTCCCGAGATGCCCGCGAAGGAGGTCAGCCCCGAGTTCGGCTTCCGTGAGGCTTCACCGTCCGTGGCGGCGGCGGCCCTGGCCGCCCTCAAGACCGGTGCGCCGACGAATGGCCGCCGCACACGCGGCGGAGCGAGCCGGCGTGGAGCCACTCCCGTCGAAGAGCCTCCGGCCGAGAAGGTGACAGACGAGCGTGTGCCGGCCGCCACCGCCGAGGCCGGCGAGGAGGTCCGTCGACGTCGCCGACGTCGAGGAGGCCGCGGACGTGGCCGCTCTCGCCGAGACGAGGAGACGACCGCTCCCGCCGCCACTGGCAGCGAGGAGATCGGATGGCAGGAGTTCGACGACCTCGCGCAGCTCGACGGCGCCCCGGAGGCCGAGCACGAGTACACCTTCGAGGAGGCTGATGCCTCCACGCTCGCGGAGCTCGGCATCGAGCCGGACGCCACGGCCACGGCCGACGCGCCCGCCGCCGAGGAAAAGCCGAAGCGCTCGCGTTCGACGAAGTCCTCAACCGCAGACGCGACGACCGCGGAGAAGCCGAAGCGACGAAGCCGCGCCAAGCCCGCCGCTCAGCAGGACGCGTCAGAAGCGCCGGAGGCCGCGGCCGACTCGGGTGAGACGGTCGATGGCGAGCCGCAGGGAATCTGGGGGCGTTTTCGCTCCGGCCGAAAGACCGGCTCGACCAGCTAGGACGGACCGTCAGGCCGAGGGCTCACCCTCGGCCGTCCCGCGCTCGGAGCCGCCGTCGAAGGCCTCGTTGATCGCCTCCGCTGTCTCGTCCGCAGCGCGATCGACATCGGTCTCGGCCGCGATGCCTGCGTCCGCGGCGCCTTCCGCGATCGTTGCCGTGGTGCTCTCGACGGTCGACTGACCGTTCGTCTCCTCGCGCTGGAACATCGGCACCCACTCGTCCTTCGCACGCGTGGCGAGCTCGTCGGCTCGCTCGGTCAGCTCTCGGCGCATCTCCTCGCCCCGCTTCGGAGCCGTGAGGAGGGCCGCGATGGCGCCCGCCGCCAGGCCGAGCAGCAGGCCGAAGAAGAACGCACCCCAGTGTCGCTCCTCGCGCTGCTTGATGCCGAGGCGAACCGCCGCGGTGTCGACGATCTCGCCGGCCGCTGGAACGGCCGCGCCGATGGCGACCTCGCGTCGCTTCCACACGTCCTTCAAGGCCGGTCGGACGTCCTTCCGCCACGTTCGGTTCGCCCACTTCGCCATGTCGCGGGTCGCCCGGCCCACGCTCTTTACAACATTGCGGCGCATCGGGCGGCTGTCGTGCCAAGCCTCATTCGCCATCGCGCCTACGTCGGCGCCGCGCTCGGCGAGCAGGCTCGCGACGTCCTGGCCGCGTTTCGTCATCTCGTGCGCGACCTCGGATTCGACGAGGCGGTCCACGAGCGAGCGGATATTTTCGGTGATGTCCTCGGCCGGATTGGCCGTGCCCATCGGCATGTTGGATCTCCTCTGGGTTCGGGTCGCTGCGGGTGCACGAAGTATGCCACCGGGTGGCGGCCGAGCCTACCCTCGCGGACGGCCCGCATCGGCCCCGAACTTATACTCGACCGCGTGATCGAGGCGGGCGCTCCGGGCTTCCTCAGCGTCGGGCAGGCGACGGCCGAGCGGATGGCACGTGCGGCCGTGAGCCGCGACCGGCTCGGCCTCACCCTCCTCGTCCACGGGCCATCCGGCAGCGGGAAGGGCCGATTCGTCGACGATCTCCTGGCGCTCACCTTCTGCGAGGATCCCGATCCGTCGCGACGGCCCTGCAACGCGTGTCGCGGATGCCGTGACGCACGGGCTCGCACCCACCCGGACCTCGTCATCGCCTCGCCCGAGTCCTGGCGTGACCAACGGAGCGCCGGCGAGAGCATCGTCGAGGCCGCCCGTCACTGGCTGCTCGACGCCGCCGGTGCTCCGATCGTCGCCGAGCGTCGCGTCGTCGTCATCAAGGGCGCCGACCGCGCCAGCGAGCAGATTCAGAACGCCCTCCTCAAGACCCTCGAGGAGCCGACCGACCGCCACATCTTCATCCTCGTCGCCGATGAGCCGGCCCGCCTGTTGCCGACGATCCGTTCGCGGAGCCAGGCGCTGCGCATTGGTCCGGTGCCACGCACGGAGCTGGTCGGACACCTGATGGACCAGCGGGGTCTTCCAGCTGACCAGGCTGAAACGCTGACGCGGATCGCGAACGGCCTGAGCGGGGCGGCGCTGACGTATGCGGACCGGACCGACCTCCTCGCCTGGCGCCGCCGGCTTCAGGCCGAGCTCCTCTCGCTCGTCGAGCGAGGGCGGGCGGATCGGTTCGGCGCCGTGCGAGACCTGCTGGACGAAGCATCACGGCTCGGGGCGCCGGCACAGCCGCTCCCGCCTGAGGGGGACGATGGGCCGGCGGAAGCCCGCACCCCCGCGGCTCTTCAACGGGCCGGGGCGGCGCTCATCGTCTCGGCGTGGCTCGACTTGAGCCGCGACCTCCTCGTCGCGGCTGCCGGCCGAGCCGACCTGGCACCGAGCGATGAGCTCGGTGGAGAGATCGCCGCCGTCGGCTCGCGGATCGGGGCGAAGCCGCTCCTGGCGATGATCCGGCTCCTCGAGCGCATCCACGACGGCCTTCGCGAGAATGCGGCGCCGAGGCTGGCGCTGGAGGTCGCGATGCTCGCCTGGCCCCAGCCGGCGCGGTGAGCGGGGAGCGGTTGACGGCCCGGATCACCGGCCGTGTCCAGGGGGTGGGGTTTCGCTGGTGGGTGCAGCGCCACGCGCTCGAGCTTGGCCTGACGGGCTGGGTCATGAACGGCGATGACGAGCGTTTGGTGCAGCTCGTCGCCGAAGGACCGAGCGAAGGGCTCGACGCCCTCGAGCGGTTCATCCACGCCGGACCTCGCAGCGCGATGGTGGAAACCGTCGACGCACGACGAGGGCCCGCCAGCGGCGAGTTCGAGCGCTTCGGCATCGTGCGCTCGTGAACTGGCGCGCGGTCGGCTGTGGGACGCTCGCGGCCGCCGTCTTCATCTCCCTCGCTCTCTTCGCGATCCTCAGGGCGAGTGCGCCGGCCGAGTGCCCGGACGGGCTGCCCTACGAGCCTGCGTCCTACGAGCCGGTCGGCGATCCGACCGACGCGCCGACCCTCCAGGGCGTCGCCGTGGAGCTCGTCCATTCGGGCAGCGCCTCATTCGGGCTGGCGACCTGGCCCGTGTGGGTCGAGCCGGGCCGCGCGCCGACATCGAGCGCGGCGACCTTGCCGCCGCGCATCGTCCTCGAGTGCGGCGATGGGACGTTCCAGGCGTACCAGCGCACCGGCTCATGACGCGGCGTCCCGTCACGCTGCTCGTGAACCCGATCTCGGGTGGAAAGCCCGGCTCGGGCCCGCCGCTCGATGAGGACCCATCTCGACTGACGTCCGACGCGCTGGAGGCCGCCCTCCGCCAGCGAGGGCTTGAGGTGGAGACGCACGTGCTCGCCGAGACGGACGATCCGGCAGAGCTCGCGCGCTCGGCTGCCGCCGCCGGACGCGACGTCGTCGTGGCGGGAGGCGACGGCACCGTTTCGCTCGCGGCGAGCGCGCTCGTTTCCGAGCCCAAGGCGGCACTGGGGATCCTCGCGATGGGCAGCTTCAACAACATGGCGCGCGGATTCGATGTGCCGTCGACCCTCGACGCGGCGCTTGACGCCATCAGCGTGGGTAAGACGACCGCCGTGGATTGCGGCTGGGTCGTGCGCGACGGCGAAGGTGGCCGGCCCTTCTTCGAGGCGGCCGGAGTCGGCCTCGACGCCCTCGGATTCCTTGCGGTCGAGATCGCCGGGCGCCGGGGCTGGCCAGCAGCGCTCCGAGCGCTCTGGCG
>Ga0173480_10000648_pt1 | contig 11865 bp, 8 predicted proteins | sample NitcycUS209509C1_FD_122622 | JGI IMG/M metagenome (GOLD analysis project Ga0173480, IMG submission 122622) | Soil microbial communities from Arlington Agricultural Research Station in Wisconsin, USA - Nitrogen cycling UWRJ-S209-509C-1 (version... | ecosystem: Environmental > Terrestrial > Soil >... | reverse complement strand
GAGCCCGGCGATGCCGGCGCCGGTCAGCACCGGCATGATGTTGATGTCGAGCTGAATCAGCACCATCAGGATGGCCAGCACCGTGACGACGGCGGTGAACGTCTTGTGGACCATGGCGCTCAGCGTTCTGGCGCGCTTGGCCCGCTCGATGACGTCGAGTCCGGTTCCCGTGTTCAACTCCCGCTCGAAGCGGCGTGCTATCGCCGATCCGATCCGGATCAAGGCATACGCGGTGACGACGATGAGGCAGACGCGCAGGCCGTCGTGCAGCAGCCAGCGGCCGATCTCCATCGGGCTGACACCGAGTGCCTCCTGGCTGTCGCCGAGGCGCATGTCGAAGCCGGCCAGCCGCAGCGCCGGGAAGGCGAGCGCCACCAAGGTCAGCAGAAAAATCAGAAGGCGGACGACCGCCTTCGGACGAGCGACGAGCGCGTGCTCGTGCTCGTCGGGCAGGATGCCGCGCAGGCCGGACTCGACCAGTCGCGACATGACGTGCGCGATCGCGTAGGCGACAAGAATCGTCACGCCCAGCGCAATTGCCAGTGATGGCCAGTTCGTCATCGTCGCGTCCAGTAACAGGGGAGAGCGATGCCACGCGCCGGAGCCATCCGCCGCGGGCAGGGGTTGGTGCGCAGCGAACCCTCAGCGGACAGGCTGCTGCGTGCGCTGCTCGATAGGCACCTTGAGCTCGACGCGGCGTCCCTCGCGCAACACGACCAGGCGCGCGGTGCTGCCAATTGCCGCCTCGCCGACGAGCCGCCGGAACTGACGGCCTTCGACGACATCGGTGCCGTTGAAGTTGACGATGATGTCGCCCGGCTCGAGGCCGGCGCGGGCCGCGGACGACCCCGCGAGGATCTGCCATACCAGGACGCCTTGCGTCGTGTCGGCTCCCCGCTGTCGTGCGTTCAAGGTGGTCAGGGCACGGACGGACATCGACCGGATGGTGCCGCGCCGCACTTCGCCGAACTGTTGGAGGTCGTTGACCACCTGGCGCGCCAGATTACTGGCGACGGCGAATCCGATTCCCTGATAACCGCCGCTCTGGCTGAAGATCGCGGTGTTGATGCCGACGAGCTCGCCGCTGGCGTTGATCAGCGCGCCGCCCGAATTGCCTGGATTGATGGCGGCGTCGGTTTGTATGAACTTGCCGAAGTCGTTGATGTCGATGTCGGTTCGATTCACGGCCGACACGATGCCGAGCGTCACCGTCTCGCTCAGCTGATAGGGGTTGCCGATGGCGAGCACCCACTCGGCGACCTTGAGACGCTCGGAGTCGCCCCACGGCATCGCCGGCAGACTGCCGGCCTCGACCTTGAGCAGCGCCAGATCGGTGCCCGGGTCCACGCCGATGATTCGCGCCGGCATTTCACGCTTGTCCGACAGCGTCACCGTGATGTCCACGTTTCGCAGCGATGCGCGGCCATCGCCGGTGACGACGTGATTGTTGGTGAGGATGTACCCATCCCGGCTGACGATGACGCCGGAGCCCAGACTGTTCTCGCGGGAGAGCCCGGAGCCGCCAGGGTCGATGAACTCGAAGAAGGGATCGGCACGGCGGCGCACGATCTGTTCTGAGGAAACGTTCACCACCGCCGGGACGGTGCGCTGCGCGATACCGCTGAAGTCAGGCGGCGTCGCGGCCACGGTCGGCGCAGGCGCGGCGGCAGTCGCAGGAGGAGTCGTCGCACGTGAGGGGGCTGGCGTCTGTGCGACGGCCTGTTCCTCCGCACGGATGTGTCCGAGAAAGGCGAGGCCTCCCGCGAAACCGGAGGCGACCAGCAGCACAGCGAGAAGCAACCGGCGAGCAGTCATGATTCAGGTCACAAAGATGCGACGTTGTTCGACGTCGGTTGTCTTGGGACAGGTCACACGCAGGACACCGTCGCGCAGGTCGGCGACGATGGCCTCGGCCTCGATGGGATGCGGCAGCTGAAAGGTCCGACTGAAGCTGCCGTGGCCGCGCTCCAGACGATGATAGTGCTCACACGCCGCCCCGACGTCGCGACGGATGCCGGAGATCGTCAGACGGCTGTCGTGGAAGTCGATGCGCAGGTCGTCACGCGTGAGTCCCGGCAGTTCGGCGTTGACGATGTAGGCCTCGGCGGTCTCGAAGAGATCGACCGGCGGCTTCCATCCGGCCGTATCGGGCGCAAAGCGGTCCAGGCGCTGATGAATCAGCAGGTCGCGAATAGGGTCCCAGCGGGCAAAGGCCACGGGCGGATCGTACCACTTCACCGGCTTCGGGCTCCAGGTGTTCGGGCGTCCGGCTGCCGGGGATCTGGGTCTGAGGCCTGTTGGGGCGGGTCTCCCAGGGCGGGCCCATTCGCGGGAACCTGGAGCCGGGAGGCCGGAGCCTGATAAGATCCACGGGTTCTGCCGGCTCTGGCCGAGCGTTTCCTTCAAGTCCCAGGACGTCCGATCAGGGCGTGTTTCCGCGACGCGAGTGTTGAGGTATGGCATCGATTCAGGCGACCCGGATGAAGAAAGGCATGCTGATCAAGATCGAACAGGATCTGTTCCGCGTGCTCGAACTGCAGCATGTGACGCCCGGCAATCTCCGCGGGTTCGTCAGAGTCAAGTTCCGGAACATCCGGTCGGGCAATTTGTCCGACCAGAAGCTGCGGTCGGAAGATACCGTCGAGCGGGCAACGCTCGACGAGCGGGAGATGCAGTACCTCTATCAGGACGGTGAGGACTACTACTTCATGGACACCGTGTCGTTCGATCAGGTGCACATCACCGGTGAGGCACTGGGCGATTCGGTCAACTATCTCAAGGCCGAGATGACGATCCAGGTCGAGTTCTATGGCACCGAGCCGGTGGGCATCGAGTTGCCGGTGACCGTGGACCTGAAGGTCACTGACACTGCGCCGGGCATCAAGGGCGCAACGGCCAGTGCGCAGGTGAAGCCGGCGACGCTGGAAACGGGTCTGGTGGTGCAGGTGCCGCCGTTCGTGAACCCCGGTGATTCGATTCGTGTCAGCACGGAGACCGGGGAATACCTGTCGCGCGCCTGACGTTTTGGCTCAGATGTGCGTTCCGGCTGAAGCCGGAACCTGCGGGCGTTCAGACCTGCGTGCACTCAAATATGGGTTCCGGCTTCAGACGGAACATCCGTCCAGAAGTGGGTTCCGGTTTTAGCCGGAACTACGCCTGAGACCGCGACGCGAAAGTTCTTACCAGCGAAAGACAGAAGTCCCGAGAAAACACGGACTGTTCGAGGCTCAGCCAACCGTAAGTCCTCAGAGCTGAGCAATTCCTAGAGATTTGAGACCGTGCCGGTTCGCCAGCTGGGGCATACCTCTTGCCCAATGGCTGAGCATCCGCGCCTGTGGCGGAAACCCATGCACGGTCGTTCCCGTTCGAGGTTCTGCCGCCGGTCGTCGCGCCGCAGACGCATCGCCGCGTTCGGCGGTGCGGTCGGCATCGTGAGCGTCCTGCTCGTCGCATCCTTCTCGCAGCTCGCCCCTGAGGAGGCATCCGACCAGCAGGCCGCCCACGATGCCGCACCGCCGCCGCGTTTTCACCAGCAAGTTCATGGCGAAGCCGGCCACCAGCCGCATTACCCACGGGTGACGATGGGCAGCTTGGAGGGCCCGTGTCAGGAGCGCTGACACCGGCAATGAGCCCGACGGCCCACTAGTCTCTGCTTCCCGATCGCTTCGCGCGGTCGCGCGTCCCCTCGGCCGTCGCGTCGAGGCGCGGCTGCCTGAACTCGCGGTAGTCGATGGCGCAGTCGTGCGCAGCCAGAAAGTTCATCAGCCGCTTGTAGTCCTGTGGCTCCATGCCGAACAGTTGCAGCACCGCACGATAGTTGCCGCCGGTCGCGGCCAGGCCGCGACGAAACAGCTGACGGACGTCGTTGCGCGTCAGGTCGCGGGCCGTAAAGGTCGCGTGCACGTCGTTCCAGAAGTTCAAGCCGCCGGACACCAGACCTTCGTACAGCTCGTCCGAGACGCGGCGACGCCGTTCGCGCTTGGGATAGGCGTGCCCCGACTGCGACGACACCACGATCGCCTGCGGCAGCTCGTCCACGCCGATGGTATCGCCCTCCGCAAGTGCCACCAGCTGTTCGACGACGTTCTGCAACTCGCGGACGTTGCCCGGCCAGGCGTACGCCTCCATCAACTTGAGCGCCGCCTCGTCCACGGTCACACGCTTCCCCACGCGCGCAATGGTGTGTTCGATCAGCGGGCGGATGTCTTCACGGCGCTGACGCAGCGACGACACGTGAAGATGGGTGACCTTGATGCGGTAGTAGAGGTCCTCGCGGAACTCGCCACGATCGATCATGCCGACGAGATCGCGGTTGGTCGCCGAGATGACCCGGACGTCAACGCGCATCGAGGGCGCATCGGAGCCCACTGGATGGACCTCGCCGTTCTCGAGGAAGCGCAGCAGCATCGCCTGCATGCGCAGCGTCATCTCGGCGATTTCGTCCAGGAAGATGGTGCCGCGATGGGCCAGCTGCAGCTTGCCGATCTTGTCGCGATAGGCGCCGGTAAAGCTGCCCTTGACGTGGCCGAACAGCTCCGATTCGAGCAGCGTCTCTGAGAAGCTGGCGCAGTTGAGCGCGACGTACCGCTGCGCGGCCCGGGACGAGTTCGTATGGATGAAGCGCGCGAACACGTCCTTGCCGACGCCGCTTTCACCGGTGATCAACGTCTTGGCGTCGCTGGCCGCCATCCGCGTGGCCGCCGCCATCAGCTCCTTGAGCGCCGTGCTTGCACCGACAATGACGGGCGCGGGGATCGGAGCGGAAGAGTTCATCTGTTCGACGAGACGCATCGGTCGGGGACCTCACCTCGGAAAGCGCGTGCCGGCTCGCATCTCTCGGACGCCACGTCGTGTACGTCACGCGGTGGCGCTGCTGACGGCGGAAGCAACCGGGCCTACCCGATCGCAGTCACAGAATCGGCAGTGGCGAACCTGCCTTGAGCCGGTCGGGTGCGGCCGCCCTGCGTGGCGCGGCGGCGTGCAGGGACGAGCACTCCTTGCCACCCGGCCAGCCGGGCCCCGTATGGCATCATTGGTTCCATGAGTGCGCTACTCCCGTCCGGTTTGCGTCCGGGTCTCCCGACCCACGGGCGCGGGGCGCGCGGCGGCCGTCGAGACGTATGAGCCGGCGCGTCTCGGTCATCATTCCCTGCTATAACCTCGGCGCGTACCTCCACGAAGCTCTGGGCAGCGTGCGCGCCCAGACTTTTAGGGACTACGACGTCCTGGTGGTCGATGACGGCTCTACCGACCAGGACACGGCGACGGTCCTGGCGGAGCTCGAGTCGGCCGGCATCCGCCTGCTTCGCACCGACAATCACGGGTTATCCGCGGCGCGGAACGCGGGGATTGCGTCCACCACCGGCGAGCTGGTGTGCTGTCTCGACGCTGACGACCGTCTGGCGCCGCAATGGCTGGAGCGGGGAGTCGAACTGCTCGATGCCAGCCCCGATCTGTCGTTTGCCAGCCACTGGCTGCGGACGTTCGGTGACGAATCATGGGTGTGGCAGCCGGTGCGCAGCGATCTGGCGGCGCTGCTGGACGTCAATACACTCAATGGCGCAGCCTTGATTCGCCGGGACGCGGTGCTCGCCGTCCGCGGATTCGACGAGTCGATGCGCGACGGCTGCGAAGACTGGGAGTTCTGGATCCGGATGACCGAAGCAGGTTATCGAGGCGCCATCATCCCGGAAGTCCTGTACGAGTATCGCCGGCGGCCGGAGTCGATGAGCCGCCAGATGAACCAGGACGCAGCGCACCTGCGGTTGTACTCCGCGCTCATCGAGCGTCATCACGAATCGTATCGACAGCACCTGGGCGACCTGCTTCTTCGGCGCGAATGGACGATGTCGACGCTGGCCCGCAGCATCGAGGCGCTCGAGACGGAGATCGCCGTGAACCTCGAACCGGCGCTGGCCGAGCGCCGTCACGAGGGCGAGCGGGCGCGGGCCCGGGTGGCCGAGATCCGGCGCGTGCGCGATCTCGAGCGCGAAGTGCAGGTTCAGCGCGCGGAAGCGGACGCCCGCGAGTGGAAGCTCGCCGAGATGACGCGTCGCGCAGACTGGCTGGCGTCCGAACGCGATGGTCTGCTGACTGCGGCCGCGGCGGCGGACCGGCGCGCAGCTGAGACCTCGCGCGTGACGAACGAAATTCGCCAGTCCTGGAGCTGGCGGATGACGGCGCCGCTTCGTGCGGTGGCCGGCTGGTGGCGTCGTGCGTAGCCCGTCCGACGTCCAGACGGCGGCACGCGCACACGACCGTGGCGTGGTGTCGCTCGTGGTGCTGGCCACTGGTCCCATCAGGCAGGCCACGCGGGCGATCGCCGTGGCAGTGGAGCAGTCGGCTCCGGGAAGCCAGCTCGTGATCGCCCACGAATCGCCGGCGACGCGAGCCTCGATCGAGCGACTCGCCGGTGTCGGTGAGCGCGAGGTGGCGTTTCTTCCTCTCGGTGGACTGACGCCAGGTGCGACCCGCAACGCGGCGATGGCACGCTGCGCAGGAGAGTGGGTCGCCATCATCGACGGCAGCGAACGCCTCTCGCCAGGTCACGTGAGCGAGTGCCGGCGGGCGATGGAGGCCGACCGCTCTCTCCTGTTCGCAACGGCGCCTGGCACCTGGTGGCCCGAGGATCCTCCTGCGACAGTCCGGTCGGTGCAACTGGCCGACCTGCTCGCGGGCGGGTGGGCGATGAGCAGTGCCACCCTGTTCCGGCGGGATGCCATCCAGCGCGTGGGCGGCTTCGACGAGCAGCTGCCGGCCCTCGTGGACTGGGAGCTGACGTTGCGCCTTTTCGTCGGGCGACCGGACGCTGCAGCTGATGCCTGTTCGACAGCGATCCTCCTTCCGCTCGACGTGCAACGTCTTTCGTCGGACGACGTGGTCCTGCTCGAAGCGTTGAGGGCTGATCGACACCTGCCAGCAACGCGTGCCATCGTCGATCGGTACCGTGCGGCGTTCGAGAGCAACCCGGTTCAGGTGCTGACGAGACGGGAAGCCGTCGCCAGGCGGCTCTGGGCCCGCGAGCGGAGCCTCGTCGAGCATCGCGATCGGCTTCAGCGCGAGCTCGCAGCAGCGGACAGCGAGCTCACGTCATTGAGGACGGAACTGTCGGACGCCGGGCAGCGATCACCGGAGTGGAACGACCTGCGTCGGGTCACGCCCCTCAGCCGGAACTGGGGGCTCGATCGTGGACGGCCAGTCGATCGCTTCTACATCGAACGATTCATTGCCGCGCATCGGAAAGACATCCGGGGCCGGGTGCTCGAACTGCTCGACTCCGGCCTGACACACGCCTATGGAGACGACCGGGTCGAACAGGCCGACGTACTGGACATCGACCCGGGCAACTACCGTGCGACCGTGGTCGGCGACCTGCGCGCGGCGGTGCAGATTCCAGACGACTCCTACGACTGCATCGTGCTCACCCAGACGCTGCACCTGATCGACGACATGCCGGCGGCGATTCAGCAGGCGCATCGCATGTTGAAGCCTGGCGGTGTGCTGCTCGTCACACTCCCGTGCACGAGCATGGTGGCGGAGGAGTACGGTCCGCAGGGAGACTTCTGGCGCGTGCTGCCGGCCGCGGCCGACCGCCTGTTCGGCGCTGCGTTTGCGACTGGCGATGTGCAGGTCGCCGCGCACGGAAACGTGCTGGCCACGACCGCGTTCCTGTACGGTCTGTCGTGTGACGATGTGGACGAGCGCGAGCTCGAGTTCGACGACCCCGCGTATCCGCTCATCGTCACCGTTCGTGCCGTCAAGCAGTGGCGGGCGCCACGGCGCGCCGTGATAGATACACCGCCGATCATTCTGCTCTACCACCGCATTGCCACGAGTGAGTCGGACGTGCATGCGCTGTGCGTGCCGTCGGAGGTGTTCCGCAGGCAGACCGAGTTTCTCGCGCGCCACCGGCGGATTGTTCCCTTGCGTGAAATGGCGCTGGCGGCCATGGAGGGGCAGTCGCTCGATGGCGCCGTGGCGATCACGTTTGACGATGGCTACCTCGACAACCTGGAGCTGGCGGCGCCGATCCTGGCGGAGTTCGGAGCGCCGGCGACGTTCTTTCTTACGTCAGAGCAACTGGACCGACCAAGGCGTTTCTGGTGGGACGTGCTCGAGGGAGCGGTCCTGCAGTCATCCGCGTCCCGGCTGGTTCTCCGCATCGCTGGAGAAGACTGGTTGCGGGCGCTTGGCACGGAACGGCGTGCGACTCACGATGAACTGTATGGGCTGCTCAAACGATCGGGACCCGCGGTTCGCGACGATGTGGTTCGGCAGCTCACGTCGTGGGCCGCGGTGACTGCCCTCAGTTCCGATCGTCCAGTGATGTCTCACGAACTCCGAACGCTCGCGTCGTTGCCGGGAGTGGAGATCGGCGCTCATTCGGTGCACCATCTCGACCTGACGGCCGTCGGGCGCACGGAACTGTTTCAGGAAGTCTTCGAATGCCGTTCGACGCTCGAAAGGGCGACCGGGCGTTCAGTCGACCTCTTTGCCTATCCGTATGGCAGCGTGTCGCCGCTCGCGGTGGAAATGACCGCCGCAGCGGGCTATCTGTTTGCCGTCACCTGCGAGGCCCGGGCGCTTCGTCCTTACGAGCGCGCACATCGACTGCCGAGACTGCAGGTGCCGCCGATTGACGGCGAGGCTTTCTCCTCGTGGCTCGCGTCATGTCGCGAGCATCCTCGGACCACTTCCTAAGCCCAATTCGTCTGCCCGCAACAGGGCTGCATCTCACGGGATGTATTGCTCAGCGGTGGAGGGACTGGCATATTTGCTCCAATCTCATGCAGTTCCGCGAGCGGGGGCGACGCCGGGAAGGCGCGCGTTGGTACCCGTGTGCGCCATCCTCAGTCGAATATCTGGCCATGGCGGTGATTGGCATCAAGTGGATTGCCGTCGGCCATCTGCTCGGCGCCGCCGCCTATCCGCCGTACCGCGCGCCGGTCCTCACGACACTGGCCATCCTCGCCGTTCTCGGGTGGCTGCTCCTGTGGCTGCCACCCGCCTGGCGACGACGGTCTGCAATCGCCCTCGATGGAGTGGTGTCGATCCTGATGCTCGTGGATGTCTGGTACGAGCGGTTCTACGGCGAAGTCGCGACAGTCGCGGACATTCCGCAGCTCTCGAACATCGCATTCATCCTCCAGAGCCTTGTCGCCCAGATCCGCTGGTACGACATCTTCGTCGTCGCCGACCTGGGCGCGCTCGTTCTATTGGCGCGGCGCGTCGGGCTCCCGCAACGACCGGCGCGCCGTGCCGCCGTCGTCGGTCTGCCGCTGGCCGCCATCGGGCTCGCGCTGCCTGCCGCCATCATCATGGCGCTCGATGTCGACACGGTGTTCAGCCAGCGCTTCCAGAGGTCCGAAGTCGTTGGCGCGATCGGCCTGCCCGGCTATCACCTGTTCGATGCTGCCTCGTACGTGATATTCCCGATCGTCGGTCGGCTGACGCTGGAAGCGGACGAACGCGACGAAGCCGAGCGCGCGATCCGGCGCCGGCGGCTCGAGGAGCTCGCATCGCCGCTGGCGGGCATTGCGCGCGGCCGAAACCTGATCATGATCAGCGCCGAGTCACTGCAGGCGTTGGTGATGCACTCGACGATCGACGGACGCGTGATCACTCCGAACCTGGATGCGTTCGCGGCGGAGAGCCTGTCGTTTTCAGAGATTTACGATCAGACGCATCTCGGGACCACTGCCGAAGCCGAGTTCATGGCCTTGGCGTCCCGTCTGCCGCTGGCGAGCGGGGTCGTCGCCACACGCTACTACTCGAACCGGTTTCGTGCCCTCCCGCATTCGCTGACGAGTGCGGGGTATCAGACGTTCTCGGCCGCGGCGGAGCCGCCGTCGTTCTGGAACATGCGTCAGATGCACGCGGCGCTCGGCTTCTCCCGGTCAGCGTTCCTGCCGGACTTCAAGCCTGGCGAGTGGGTGGGCGTGGGCCTCAACGATATCAGCTTCTTCGAACAGCTGCCGTCGATGCTCCAGCAGCAGCGCGAGCCGTTCATGGCCTATCTGCTGACGTCGTCGAATCATCATCCTTACCGCTTGCCAACACATCTTCGAGCGTCCGATGTGCGCATCGGCGCCGGAACCGCCGGCGGCGACTATCTGCAGAGTGTCATGTACTTCGACCACGCATTCGGTCTGTTCATCGACTCTCTGAGGCGGTCCGGAGTCCTGAACCGGTCGGTCATCGTCGTTTACGGCGATCACCAGGCGTGGCTGGAGAACGAGGACCTGCAGATGCTGCACACGGCACTGCGCGGCTCGTTGCCGTCGGCGTTGGAGCTCTGGCGTTCACGTCGCCGGATTCCGCTGATGATCCGGTTGCCGCACGGCGAAGCTGCGGGCACGCGAATCGTGACTGGCGGCCTGCTCGATCTGGCCCCTACGCTGCTGTCGCTGCTGGGACTGAACTCGCTGCTGGAGCCGTCGCTCGGACACGACCTCACCGGTCCGGCTCACCGGCTGATTGCGTTTCGCGACGGCTCGTTCACTGATGGCCGGACGTTCAAGATCGTCGGTGACCGTGGAGACGTCACGTGTGTCACTCGTGATGGCAAGCCGCTCGATTGTGGGCTGCTCGAGCCATTAAAGCGGTCGGCCGAGGCGCTGCTGGAGACCTCCGATCGAATCGTCAGAGGCAACCTGGCGCGCCCGCTGGTGGACCGCCTGCGAGCGAAGCCTCCGCCGCCGCGCGGCGACAGCAGCCTGGAAGTGATTGCGCATCGCGGGTTGTCGCGCGAATTCCCCGAGAACACGATGCCGTCCATCCTCGGGGCGATTCAGGCTGGCACGGATGCGATCGAGATCGACATCCATCTGTCCAAGGATGGCGTGCCGGTCGTCTTCCACGACGACACCCTCGAACGGACGTCGAACGGCCGCGGCCTGCTCGCAACGAGAACCCTGGCTGAGTTGAAGACCCTCGACGTCGGCAGCTGGAAAGGACTTCAGTTCGCGGGCACCAGGCTGCCGACACTGCGCGAGGTCCTGGCGGCGACCGGCGAGAGCGTTCCGCTCCTGCTCGATCTCAAGGCCGACGGTATGGCGACGGCAATCGCCAGGGTGTACGCCGAAGCCGGCGTGCCGCAGGCCATGGCCATGATCGGCGGCTGGAATGGCGAGCAGCGGGCCGACTTCGCCCGGCACATGCCGGGTGCGCGTATCCTGAGAACGGAGCCGGCGCCGGCGGTGTGGGTGCCTCTGCTGGACCAACAGATGCGCGAACAGCGGGTGTGGGGATTCGAGCTCGGAGACGACTGGCCGTCGTCTTTCATCGCCGAAGCTCGCTTCAAGGGCTGGCCGGTACTCGCCTATACCGTCAACGACGAACCGACGATGCGCAGCCTCATCGAGATGGGTGTCACCGCGATCGAGACAGATGACCCGAAGCTGCTGCTGCGGGTGAAGCGCACGCTGGGCCTCCGGTGAACGGTCATCGGCTTCTGCACGTCGTGCACGACTTCCTTCCGCGTCACCGCGCGGGCGTCGAGATCTACGCCGCGGCGCTGTGCCGCCAGCTGGCGCGCCGTCACCATGTGACGATTCTGACGACCGACTACGATCCGTCCGCTCCTCACGGTGAGCTGAGCTGGCGCGTGCACGATGGCCTGCCGGTCGTCGAGATTCGAAACAACTGGGAGGGAGGAACGTTCGACGCCTCGTATCGGTCCGATGCGATCAACGCCCGGATCGAGCAGGTGCTCGAGGCGGTGCAGCCGCACGCCGTTCACGTCCACAGTCTCCTGAACCTGTCGTTCGACCTGCCCGACCTGGCGCAGCGCCGCGGCATCAGGGTGGTAACGACGCTTCACGATTACACGCTCGTCTGTCCATCGGGTGGGCAACGTCTTCACCG
>Ga0173480_10000647_pt1 | contig 11868 bp, 6 predicted proteins | sample NitcycUS209509C1_FD_122622 | JGI IMG/M metagenome (GOLD analysis project Ga0173480, IMG submission 122622) | Soil microbial communities from Arlington Agricultural Research Station in Wisconsin, USA - Nitrogen cycling UWRJ-S209-509C-1 (version... | ecosystem: Environmental > Terrestrial > Soil >... | reverse complement strand
TTCCACGAGGACGAGGCCCGGCTCATCGAGTACTTCGAGATCATTTCGGAAACGATCAGCGGACTTCGCTGTAATCCTCGGTCTACGAAGCAGTGCCAGAAGCTCCTCTACGAGAGCATGAGGCTCCCTCCGCAGTACAAGTACGACAAGAAAGAGCGGGTCGAGAAGTTGACTACCAGCATCGAAGCCCTCGAGCGACTGAAGGAGATCGGCCCGGATGCCTTCCTCATCTGTAACTTCATCCTTGCTAGCCGCGATGCGCGCGAAAAGATTAAAATCACGTCCAAGGCGATCGACGAAGACGGCCGTATGCGATTTTCCTTCAATGTTGCAGGAGCTTCTACCGGACGCTGGTCCAGTTCGGAAAATCCAATGTGGACTGGCACAAATGGACAGAACATTACAGACGAGATGCGCCGAATGTTTGTTGCTGACCGGGGCAAGAAGCTCGGAAACGTCGACTTATCACAAGCAGATGCTCGAAATATTGCATATCTGTCCGGTGATGAGGGCTATATTGCTGCGTGTGAAGGACCAGACCTCCACACGCACGTAGCCATAATGATCTGGCCTACAGTCGCCTGGCCGCTCGGCCCGGATGGGCGTTATGATTATAAAGCCTGTAGAAAACTTGCGGAGCAAAAATTCTGGCGGCACTTCGACCGCCGAGATATCGCTAAACGAGGCGGCCATGCAAAAAACTACATGATCCTAGCTATGACAATGAGCCAACGCCTCAAAATCCCTTATCAGCTCTGTGTGGATTTCGGCTTCTCTTACTACCAGGCGTTCCCCGGCATACCGGCCCTCCACAACGAGATACAGGTTTATTTGATTGAGGACGCTTCCCGGCATGGCGGCCCACAGGGTATCTTTACACCGACTGGTCGGAGGCGCTACAGCTTCGGTCTCCCTTACGAGTCGGACACCCAGCGCGCTATTGTGGCGCACATGGGCCAGAGCATGACAGGGGACATCATGAATGTCGGCCTGTTCCGTCTCTGGCACTATCCGAAGATTGAACTGCTCGCCCAAATCCATGACGCAGCCCTGTTTCAGTATGATCCCTGTGATGAGGCAGAGGTCTTGACTGAGGTTCTTCGCTTAATGCGAACGCCTGTGCCGGTCGGGCCGAGAACTCTTCTGCTTCCGAGCGACGTTACTTGTGGCTGGAACTGGGCGCATTACCTGTCCGAGGCAGATGCCGCGTTTGAGTCCGAAAAGAGCGGCTTGCCAGTTCGTCCAAACCTCTCTGGCTTAAAGAAGTGGACACCGGATGGCGACAGTCGTACCGCTCCAGCAGCCACGAAAGAATCTCTGCTGGATTACGTCCTTCGTTAATGAGACTGAGTACCTAGACTCGCCTCAGATCTTCCGGAAATGGGCTGCTCTAACAGCCCTCAGTGCGGCTCTAGAGAGGAAGGTTTTCCTAAAGCTAACTAACCGGCAGCTCTTTCCAAATTTGTACACTTTCTTGGTCGGCCCGCCTGGTATCGGCAAGACGACAGCGATCCGCTTCGTCCGAGAACTGCTGCAAACGATCCCACGCCTGCATCTTGCACCGCCTAAAATAACGAAAGAGAAATTCATCCAGTTGCTTGCCGGCGCGATGAAGCTCGATCAAGATATCGAGTCCATGACGCATTCCTCGTATTCATGTCTGTTAGATGAGGTAGCGACCTTTCTTAATCCAGGCGATAATGAGTTTCTTACCGCGCTGACGGACTTTTATGACTGCCCAGTCCACTGGGAATACTCGCTTATCAGTCGGAACCCTGTGAATGTAGAGTATGCCTACGTGAGTATCCTTGGCGGGCTGACGCCCCGGATGCTCGCTGAAATTTTCGGTCAGCGGTCACTCGGAATGGGTTTTACTTCTAGGGTTCTGTTCGTTTATTCAGAGGACTTTGTTGAAGTTGAGCCGTTCCCTGACTTTGAGGCCCCTACTTTCAGTTCGCTTGCCGAAGACATCAGCAAAATCCATAACTTAAGGGGCGAGTTTAAGCTCTCTACTGAGGCCCAGGCTTTCGCACGGGCCTGGCGCAAAGCCAAGATGGTCCCTTTTCCAAGTGACAGCCGGTTTGACGAGTACCTCCCCCGGCGCTTCATGCACTGGATGAAGCTCTCACTGATCGTCTCTGCCGGCCGGCGAGACAGCCGCCTTATAACGATCGAGGATGTCGAGTTTACTAAAGCACTGCTTCTTGAAGCTGAAGAAACCATGCCGCTTGCACTCGAACACATGGGGCAGAACCCTATGGTTGAAGCGAGTTACCGCGTACTCCGCTGGGCGCTAGTCGAGTATAGCACAAACGGAAAGCAAGCCATCCATGAGAAGCATATACGCACGAAGCTCCTCCAGGGAGGCATATCTCCACAGTACCTGGAGTCCACGTTCCAGTCAATGGTTACCTCGGGCACCTTCGTCCTCGACTCTGGCACCTACCCTAACAGACATTTCCGACCAGTTAAAACCCCAAGTTAACCGGGTAAACGTGGGGATAGGCTTCGTGGCCAGATGGTACCTTCTCGTCCACGGAGTCCGCCCAGCAGCCCTGGAAGGCCGAGAAGCATTCACAACCCGGTCCGGTGAACGTTTTTACTGGGTAGAAGACTTGCTGCGGCGCCGTGGAAACGGCTGCGAGTACATTTCAGGCGACCTGAATGGGGACTGGAGCCGCTGTAACGAGCCGAAGGTACAGTTGCAATACTGCGCCTTTCATTACAGGGTATGTCATTTAAAAAAGCTCTCTACGGAAGAGCTTCTCAAATATCTCCTTGCCAGTATTCCTTATCTAAAGCCCAAGAGCCTCTAACAGCGGGGCCGTGTTCGGGTCATGCTTAAAATCATTCGTAATAGTTGGCGTGTGATGCAGTCTAACCCTAGTCGCGCCGCTCCGCATGACCGAGGCAACATCCGAGCCGGTCTCAAAAGCCCGCCTAAGAATAAACGTGATAGCGTGCTGATCACCCGACTCGACCGCCCGAGCATAGGCTTCGCCAAGCCGGGCCGTTGCTGCTCGGTGCTCCGCACGTCGCTCGAACAGCCGAGTTGACGCTTCGTATGCCCGCGCTATGCGAGTCGGCTGTAGACCGAGCGCATTGATCCAAGCATCCTGTGGATCTGTGATTTCTGTGATCGGCCGGCCGTCTCTAATGCTCCGCAGCGCGCCATCTTCTACTTCAGAAAACAGCTTGTACGTCACTCTCGGCCCGACAGCGTAATTTATCATGTCCCAGGTGCGCCGGCTCGCCATAGGGTTCCCGTTCGCTCTCCACTGATCAGTGAAGTAGTTTATTAACGTGCTGATCTTCTGGCCCCGCCTGAAAGCTACAAAATTATGCAGGAAGTTAATGTCCTGCTGCGGGTCCGCGCCGATTGAGGCCAGCTGGTTCTGCAAGCTGACGCCCAAAAAGCCCGGCAAACCGAAGTAAAGCGCATCCGTCACGTTATGCCCGTTAGGTCCATCACCGAGGTGAGCCTCGTAGAGGTGCTGCATCAGGCTCTTGTCAGTAAAGAACCTAGAAAGCCCGTCTGCTACACCCGAAATCGCTGTTCCACCCACACCCGCAAGAGCCGCCTGTCCACCTAGCGCCAGCATTAACGGCTGAAAGCTTCCATGCCGGTACGCTTCATGTGTATAGAGCGAAAGATCATTAATATTCTGGAAAACCCAGTTCTTAAACAGGCCGAACATGCCCCCAGCAGGCCCGTTAAAAATCTTCGGCCTGTCAGCCGCAGAGTACTGATACATCGTACGGTTCGCAAACCGCTTCGCCACTTGAAAGATCTGTTCCTCGTCAGTTATTCCACGCGCTATAGCAATATGTCGGCCAGCCATAAACGAATAAGCCCGGCTCAGTTCTTCCACTCTTGCTGCCGGTATCGTAGAGAACATCCTCAGCAGATTGACCGCCCCGTTCGTAGCCCTTTCTGTCATTGTACTCCCAGACGCGAAGCCCTCTCCAACCGCTTGTCCGAACCTACTAGTCGGCCCAGCCATTTCATCAATGAAGCCCGGCCGGATCACTCCCTCTGAAACCGCTCGGCCAAGGTCCCTAGCCTCTCCGCTGTTCGGCCGAAAAATGCTTCGTCCAGCTGCTGCCATAAGCCTAAGCGGCGCGAGCGTTCCCTGAAACCCAATCGGCTTGCCGTTAAGCCCGAAGGCCGGAGAAAAGTCCATGAACCGCTGCCAGCCTGCTGCATTCGTATTCAGCAGGTGCCCGACCCCAGGGAGCACTGTCTGGATCGGTGCCATCATCTGCTGAATCAGGTATCCCGGGCTCATGAACACAAGATTAGAAAACTCCAGCTTATTATACATTTGAACGAGCTTACTAGCTGAGTTCTGTCCGATCCAGGGCTTCAGTGCTTTATCCACAACCGCATTAAAGGCTTTATCTACAATCCCCTTCTCTCCCAGCATGATCCGGACGCGATACTCTAAGTCGTCTGCTACTCGGTCCCCATACATCCGGCGCACGTTCGAGATGTCTCCGCCAAGGTGCTCTCTAATGATCGTATCGCCCAAGAGCTTATGCTCTCCTACGACCTTCGCTTCAAAGAGTTTATAAAACTCTGACTTGCTGATCTGGCCGGCGTCTCCGCCCCGGAAAATCGCTTCCCGAGCAGCCGGGCCTTGTATGCCTATGTTCTCTCGGTTCGCCCTTATTTGTCGAAGCAGCTGCTCGTCTTCCTTTGAGTTACCGATGAAGCTTTTCGCCTCTACCGTTCCGCCAGTCTCTCTAGCAATGTTCCTGGCGTTCGCTAATGCAGCATTCGAGCTACGGCCCGCGCCAACACCAAGCACTTTACCGTTATCATCGAGCACCCTCGCCCTGTGTTCACCCAGCCACATATGATTAAAGCCGTAGTTCGCCTCATTCGACGCGAACCGGCCCTTTCCCCGGAGAACCGCCTCAGTCAGATGGATCTCCTGCGCCGTTTCAGAGGCTGCACGGGAAGTCCACTCCAACAAGCTCATAATCTTGTTCTCTAGCTCCGGGTTATCCACCGTAAGCTTCAAGTATGCACGAGCCGAGTCGAGCGTCCCACCACTCGAAATCGCCCGTACAGCATGTTGGAACTCATTCTCCGACAGCGCAGTCAGCAGCGGTTGTACGCCGCCCCTCGGCCGCATGGATCGCCAGATAAGGTTCTTTCCCTCCTCTACACCCACCCTGCCGACCGTCCAGTTAGCTACCTTCGCATTCACTATATCTTGCACACCGTTTATAATGAGCCGGAGCGCCGCAGCACCGGGGGCCTTCCGAAAGAGTGCGTCTGTACTAGCAATCCCGCTCTTAATGAAATCCCAGGTGCTTCTCACTAAGTCAGAACCCTCCTTTCCAATCTGCCGCATACCCTCCGGCAGCATGTTCATGTAGTTCTCTACCGTCCCACCACGCCTTACAGTGTCCATAGCTTCCGGCGTGATGTCCCGCTGTAGCCCGGCCGTCCGGTTCAATGCAGCATCATCCCCTACCTTCGCAAGCAGCTCCTCGTTCTGCGCACGCCGGAGCGGCCGCTCTACGCGTTGCAGGTACGACATCCCTCGGTTCTCTAACACGTCAAACAGGCTCGGCTTGATAAACTGGCTTGGCGTAGCCGTCTTAAACAGGACGAACCGCCCATTAGGCAGTTCCTTTACCATAATCGCCAGCCCACTATTCGTCTCCCGGCCGAACCGCCAGCCGTCCTCAACAAGCGGGAGGTGTTTCTCAAGCGTTCTCAGTGTTTTAGTAAGCACAGCCGGTGAACGTACATCCAGCACCCTAGGATACTGTACGTTCGCCATCCAGCCATCCTGTAAGCCTGCCTGCTGTGCAATCGCCTCCCATTCCGCCCCGTTCGCAAACCCTCTCTCTCCAACCGTGAACTGCCGCCTGAGCATGTCAGTGGACGCTCGCGGGCCAGTCTCAGAAGCCGCACGCAGCCGGAAGAGCCTGTCGATCGGTGCAGGATCTACATCCCCGACCAGCGTATCAATATAACGATCAGTCCTTGTCGGAACAGCAGTCCGGATTTCGTTCTCGAGCCCCCGAATGCGGCTCTCTATCAGTTCCAACGACTGCGGCGTCGCCGTGCCAGCGACCCGCTCCTGATACAGCATACCGAGCCGTTCTTGCGCAGACGCCCTCCCGTCATACCCGTTCACTATCCCGCGCATGACAGAGTCAGCGTCCCGCGAGCCGGCGTTCCGATACCAGTGCAGTCCGCCGGTAAACACGCTTCCCAGCGCGAGGTCTAGTGCCGCGCTTCCAGCAATTTGGCCGACCGATCCTTCATCACCGAGCACAGCCGCAGCGCCAAGCCGGGCCGCTTCAAAGGGCACAAGCTCGAGCGCACCAGCAACCGCACCAGTCGCTAGCGGCATCTGTGCAATGCGAGGCGTCTGCTGCGCAACCACTCGTGCTACTTGTGCAGTCGCAGTCAATCCAACTCGCTCTGCCGCACCAAGCATCACTCTACCGATCAGCCGGCCGCCCAGCGCCGCGCCTCCACCCATTCCTACCAGGTTCGGTATCGTCTCACTGACGAAGCCGCCAATCGGGTGCGTCGCTCTCCACGCTTCAGTCGCATCTCTATCCAGTCCTAACGCTCCCGGGTTCATCCCAAACATCTCTGGAATGGCAGAGACTGCACTGGATGCGAAGCCCTGTAACCAGTTATACTCTTGCGGCGTACCCGGTGCAGGAGGCTGTGCTCCGGCAGGTGCCCGTGAACCGGGCGCGAGCGTCGGCATAGCCGCAGCAGCAAGTGCTTCCTCATCGCCTGGATTAAGAAAGCTTCCACCACCCATATGCTTATTCCTCTATCGTATCGCTTGGAAGCGCAGACGTACCGGGCTGAAGCCTGCTGGTAAGCGAGTGCCGATAACGCTCCATCAGCGCACGGCCCTGTGGTGTGCTAGTCAGGAACTCTCGCATGTAGCTACGCCGTTGAGTCTGTCCGGGTGCAGTCTGAATAAACGCAAACCATTGCTCTCTGCCTCTCTCACGTATTCCGCGCTCATCTGCCTGTTGGCTAAACTGCCCAGCCAGGCTATCCAGAAGTACCTGCTGTGCCGTTGAACTGAGCGGCTCACCGACCAAGGCACGCCGGTGTGCATCATCGATCCGAGCCTGCGCCACCATTCGAGCAACCTGTGCACGATAAAGGTTAATTGCAGAGGTAGCACCAAACTGTGCCTGTTGCTGCGCCAGTTGTGCGCGTGTAAGCGCAGTATGCTGTTGCTGTCCGGCTATCGTAGCAGCAAGCCCGCCGTCCCGCTCAGCACCCTGCTGCAGCGCCTGGTCATATCGCTCTGCCGCAGCACGTTCCTCCGCACCACGCGCGCTCCGCGATGCCGAGGCACCTGCACCGGCCGCACCGAGCACCTCAGAAATCGTGTGCCCTCTCGAGCCGCCACCTGCACCTAGCCCGGCCAGGAAATCCTGGAGCCCTTGTTCCCTTGGCGACTCTCTCGGCGCTCTAGTCGGGTTCTGCATTCGCTCCATTATCGCGTAGAGCCGGCTATAGTCCGGATCTGGTATCGTCGGCATAGGCGGCAGAGTGATATTCGGCACGTCCGGCAGCTGCGGTGCTGGCGGAGGAGGTGGAGGAGGTGCGGCCGGAGGAGCAGCAGCCGGAGCCGGTGGAGCTGGCGGTGGGGCCGGCGGGACAGTAGAGGGCGCTACACGCTCGAGCCGAGCAGAAGGATCGGCCTGTGGAGCCATGAAAGGAAGGGCACGGAAGAGCCAGTCTCTCCAACTCCCTGGTTCCGGTGCTGCTTGATCGATACGCCTCTGTGCTGCACTCAGCTCTTCTGCCGATGGCGGGCGCGTAAGCGATGGAGCAGGCGGGGTAGCACCTTCCGGCCGCAAAGGAATGATCGGTCGCCCAGTTCTCTCTGCTTCTAGCCGTTGCAGCAGCTGATCTTCCAGCGTACGAAGCCGGTTAACGTCATCTGGGTTCGTAGCTGAACGAAGCCGGATACGCACCAAGTCCAAATCACGTTGAGTGCCACTCTGCGCCGCGACTGTTGGAGCCGGAGCCGCAGCCGGAGCCGCAGCTGGTGCTGGTGCCGGTGCAGCAGCTGCCGGCGCAGGAGCCTGAGCTAACTGATCGTCCGGCCGTGCGCGCAAAAGCGGCATCAGCGATACAGTCGGATCATAATCCGATGCTGAATCATCGCCACCTGTTGCAACATCTCCGACTCCCCCGCCCACGTCCATGCCATCCAGCCTGATCGGTGGGACAGCGCTAACCTGCGGAGCCGCTGCTGGCGCCGCGTTAAACTGCCTCCGGCTTGTCGTGTGTAGTCGGTTTCCATACTCAGCTACTGCTTCTGTGACTGGCCGGCTGCGAAGCGCTGCTAGGTTCGGGTTCTGCTCGAAAATCCTGTCAGCGAACCGCTCTCCAAACCGCGTCCCGCCATAAAACGTTCGAAGCCCCGTTTCAAGAGGCATTTCTGGGTGCGCGAGCAAATAGCTCGCTGCCGGCCCGCCAAAGCCGTGCGCAAAATATCTCTCTGCATCCGTAGGATCGCGCTGTAGCCGGTGCCTTAGCAGAACGTCATTCTGCCGGGTCAGTTCTCTCGCCGCAGCAGTCTGTCCTTCCTCCGTAGACATATCAAGGTTAAAGCCTTGCCGGCGAAGCCCCTCCTGTGTAGCCGGCATGATCTGGTAGAGCCCTTCCGCGCCGGAGGTCCTGTTCCGAATGGTCAGGTTCCCACCGCTTTCTGGGCCCTGCAACGCGGCCAGATATTCGTCCATGCTGACCATTATCCGAGCCCTCCCAGCAGACCGAGTATACCACCCGCCGCCGCACCCCACGGGCCTCCAATGCCAAAGCCCATGCTAGCGCCGCCCATCGCACCGCTCAGCATACTCGCGCCCTTACTCGTCGGCTGATAGAACTGCCCCGGTGTGCCGGTCTGTGCGCTCGAGCCGGCCTGTCCATAAGGAAGTCCTTGCAAGAGGGAAGCGTACGGCGAAACGGCCTGCCAAGGAGCTTGCTGGGCCATCTGGTACCGAGTCATAGCCTCGGTAATCGGCTCCTGCGCCCAGCCTCTCTGTTCCGTTCCGGCCGCACTCAGTATATCACTCGGCATCAGGCTCAGCGACGTCCCAGCCTGCGCCAGCGATGGCGCCTGCATTTGCCGGGCGCGCTCAGCATTGTACATATCGCTGTAAGCTTTAGCTGAGGTGTCTCCGATGTTCCGCTCTGTCTCTGAAAGCCGCCGCCCCTGCTCGATGTTATATCGATCCCCTCCATACGCACCAGCATTCCACGCATCAGCAGTCAGCTGCGGGAGAACTCTCTGCTGGAGGTTCTCTACCATCGGCCGGACAGTCGCTTGGAGACCCTGTTTAAAGTAAGGGTTCGTCTCCGGGTTCAGGTACTGCCCAGTAAGCGTGTCGTTCGCAAGCCTCAATGTGTTCGCGCCGGCCGCTGCTGTGCCGCCAGTGTTCGCGAAGTTAACCCGCTGCTGGTTTGCCTGCTGCTGCGCGTCCGAAACCGGCGCAGTCAGCGCCCCGCCATACGGTGTCGTAGAGGTCTGCTGGTTCGCAGTCTGGGCCTGCGCCATAGCGTCTCGTAGATATGGCACCAGCCCTTCCCACGGCTCCGACTTCGTAGTCGTGGTTTGGGGAGGCCCCTGCTGATAGCTCGGCGCACCGCCTCCTCCTCCCATGAAGCATGTGCTCGCTGGGTGCCAGTTAAGCGGATCGAAATCCTGGATGAAGCGACAGGTCATCATAGGTAAAACCTCATGACGGAGTACTTTTTCTTCCACTCTCTCAGCGTCCTCTCCAGGCCCTTCCGACAGAACGTCTGGACAAACGCTGCGCCGTGTTCCTTCGCGAACGGCGCGAGGACTTCATGAAAGTAGTGGTAGTACCTCGGGAGGTCATCGCCCACCAGCCCGAACAACTGCATGTACTTCAACTGCGCTGTCGTCTCGAAGTTAGTGATAGCTACGATATCGATCCTGCTCGGCACCCCGAACAGCCAGAGCTGTCCGCCAGCGGCATCGGTCCGTTGACAGAATTTCTTCAGGTCCTCGGCTGTATATTCTCCATCGCTCTGTGCAACAAGCCGCTCCATCAAGTCCTCAATTGCCGGCCAGATAGCCTCTACGTGCTCGCTCTTCACGCCACACCAGTACTGCCCGAACGGCAGGGGCTTCCCATCTGCATCAGCAAAGACAACTACTTCTGTGCTCATTATGCGAGGCCCCATAGCTCAATCTGTGAATACACTTCGTTGGCCTGTCCTACCGCCACGCCGAGCCCGTTCGTTGCAACTGGGCTGGCAGTGTAGTGAAACAGTTTATAATTCGTAGCTGCTTTCGGCTCAATCACTCCGACAAGCCAAGAGCGTGTCTGTGTACCTGACACACTGTATTCTGACGTACCTAACAAATCAGGTGTGCCAAACGACTGATCTCTAAGCAGTGCTTGATGCTGTCCAGCGTTGTAAGCTGGCACGCTAGCACGTATTAAGTACCTTCCTTTTGTCAGCGTAAACGTATTATCAGCTAACAACAAACAGATCCCTACCGGATCATATTCTGTATTTAACTGCCGAACATTCCAGCCTGCAATCGACGCACCACCATTCGTTCCGAGCGCCTTTTTATCTTGCAGCACTACAATCGGATACTGATCCTGCGGCGTCGGAGTGATCATCCGTGAAAGCGTCTCTACGAGCCGGCGTGCCCACTCCTGCCAGTCTGTCGCGCCGGCTGGGTCTGGAAATTGTACCCTTAAATCCATTTTACAGCTTCGCTATCCAACAGCCCACCGCCATGCCGGGCGGGCAGGTGTTATGGGCGTAGCCGTAGACACCTATACCTCCATCTGTACCTGATGCTCCAGTTGTGTTTGCATAATGCAGCGCATATGGACCTCCTCCCAAAGATGTGTCGGCAAAAGATGGAACGCTGACTGTATGTTGGTGCGGCGGGATTTCAGAGGCCGCTAGCGTGTGCATCTGCTCTCCGCCAGGATAGCAATGCGCCGACCCGTTGATGCCACCAGGCGCTGCACCCGTCAGCCGACCCGTACCAAGATCAAGGCCAAAGAGCGTTCTCCCTCGCATATCCGGCATCACCAAATAAGCATTCCTATTAAAATCGTAAGCTGCATCCGAACCACGCCCTCCAGCTACTGGACAGGCGGTATTATCGCACAGGCCCCAGAAATAACTGTAGAGTGGATAGCAGTCCGCATGTGCTCGCTCACTTGCTCCAGAACTCGGGTTACCTATCGAGCCACCCATCAGCCTCACGTATCCAGCAGGGATAATACCGTAATGCAGGAACGGAAAGATAGCGCCAGTCGGTACAAGCGCACCTGCCAGCGCCGTGCTCAACTGCGCTTGCGTAACGGTCCCCTGGCCATAATAAGAAGCTAAATATTGTCCATTTAACGAACAAATATGCAGGCCCTGTCGAGACTCCAGCGTAATACTATTCCCTCCATTTATAGTAAACCCACTACCAGGCCAGACATTTAAACCATATGGAGAAAAATTAAACAGCTCTGTATGCCAACCCGCTCCAAAATTTCCACCAAGCGTTGGCGCACCTAAGTAGCAATTATGTGCAGCTGTTCCATTTATAAGTACTAATCGACCAACATCCTCTGGAAGAAGCGAGAAATCTACATCCGGTATATAACGTACCCTATCCTGTCCCCAAGAGTCCCAGATAAAATCTGTCGTATCCGCGTTATCCCTTACAAGAACCTGTTTCCTCGTTATGTCTACGTACATCCGGTTCGGCCGGGCAGCCGCTACGAGCGCCGGCGCACCCGTTCCTGCCTGCCGCGTTGAGAGCGCAATCAGCGCATTGTTCATATCCGTCCGCATAGCCGGAAAGA
>Ga0173480_10000646_pt1 | contig 11869 bp, 13 predicted proteins | sample NitcycUS209509C1_FD_122622 | JGI IMG/M metagenome (GOLD analysis project Ga0173480, IMG submission 122622) | Soil microbial communities from Arlington Agricultural Research Station in Wisconsin, USA - Nitrogen cycling UWRJ-S209-509C-1 (version... | ecosystem: Environmental > Terrestrial > Soil... | reverse complement strand
GCTGCCGCATTGCGCCGTCCCGTGCCGGTGATCCGGCAGGCCTACAACACCGGCGCCCGTTCGCTGCCCCTCCTCATGCTCCGCGGCCTGGTGGTCGGCATGATCATCATCCTCGCCTTTTCCGACATGCTGGCGCGCTTCGGCAGCGAGTCGGCACTGGGCGTGGCCGCGGGCCTCGCGCTGCTGAAGGAAATGGGCCCCGTGATCACCGCGCTGCTGTTCGCCGGCCGGGCGGGCACTTCACTGGCGTCGGAGATCGGCCTGATGCGCGCCACCGACCAGCTCACCGCGATGCAGGTGATGGCGGTGGATCCGCTGCGCGCCGTGGTGGCGCCGCGTTTCCTGGGTGGCCTCATCGCCATGCCATTGCTGGTGGCGGTGTTCGACATCATGGGCATCTTCGGCACACAGCTGATCGGTGTCTCGGTGATGGGCGTGGATGCCGGCACCTTCTGGTCGCAGATGCAGAACCAGGTGGGCCTGGATGATGTGGGCGAGGGCGTGATCAAGAGCCTGGTGTTCGGCTTCGCCTGCACGTTGATGGCCGTGTTCGAGGGATTCCACGCCGAACCGACGGCCGAAGGCGTGGGCCTGGCCACCACGCGCACCGTCATCGTCTCATCGGTGCTGGTGCTCATATTCGATTACATGTTGACGGCGGCATTCCTGTGAAGCGGAATGGTCGCCAGAGGATGAAGGCATGAAAAACGCACGCAGTCTGGAGATCGGCACGGGATTGTTCGTGCTGCTCGGTTTCGCCGCACTGCTGTTTCTGACCACGCAGCTGCCAGGCAGCCGCCTGGGAGTTTCCGGCGGCAGTGCCGGCTACGCGGTGACAGCGAGATTCGAGAACGTCGGCGACCTGCGTCCAGGTGCGCCGGTGGCCATGGCTGGCGTTCGCGTAGGACAGGTGACCAATGTCATCTTCGATTCCACGGACTACAAGGCGGTGGTGACGCTGTCCATCGACAAGCAGTACAACCGCATACCCGAGGACAGCTGGGCCAATGTGGAAACCGCAGGCCTGCTGGGCGCGAAATACCTGGGCATCGATGCCGGTGGTTCGGAAACCTTCCTCGTCGCGGGCAGTCAAATCGAGAACACGCAGTCGGCGATGGTGCTGGAGAAGCTGGTAAACCGGCTGTTTTCCGCCTTCGCGGATCGCGGTTCCGACAGCAAGGAGGAGAAACCGAAATGAAGTCTGCATTCAGCCTGCGTTCAGCCATCATGGCATTGCTGCTGTGCGCCGCCCCGATGACGGCCACATTCGCCGCGGCCGCCATCGACGACAGCACGCCGCAGAAACTCATCGAGACCAGCTCGAAGGTGCTGTTCGATGACCTGGACGCCAACCGCGCGAAGTACCACAAGGACGTCACGGCACTGCACAAGTCAGTGCGCGAGAACTTCCTTCCCTACATGGACGTGGACTACGCCGCGCAGCAGGTGCTGGGCAAGCACTGGCGCACCGCGACGCCGGAACAGCGCAAGCGCTTCGTGACGGCCTTCTACACCTCGCTGCTGAAGACCTATGGCGAGGCGCTGGTGGACTTCAGCGGTGACCGCATGAAGATACTTCCCTTCCAGGGAGACCCGGCTGCGCCGCGCGCCAGCGTGCGCACCGAGATACGCCGTTCGAATGGCGCCTCGGTGGCCGTGGCCTACAGCGTGCGCAAGAACGAAGCGGGCACGTGGAAGGTGTGGGACGTGGTGATCGAGGGCATCAGCTACGTGAAGAGCTTCCGCGAGCAGTTTGGCCTGGAGATCGAGCAGAAGGGCCTGGATGCCCTGCTGCAGCGCCTGGAGTCTGGCGCGAATCCCGTTGGTACTCCGCCGGCCAAGGGCTGAGTCCGGAGCGCATGGGCATGGAGAGGGCAACGGCGCAGCTGGCGGATCGCGGTGCGGGCCGCTGCACCCTGTCGGGTGCGCTGACGCTGGAGACCGTGCCCTGGGTGTGGCAGGAGCTTTCAGCCGGCGGGCTGCGAGAGACGGCGGTGGATGCCGATCTCACGGCAGTCACCGACGCCGACAGCGCAGGCCTTGCGCTGCTCATTGCCTGGTCTGCCAGCAGCCGTGCCGCAGGAGGGCAACTGCATTTCACCGGCATGCCAGCACGGCTGGTCGCACTGGCGCAGCTGACGGACGCCGGGGCCCTGCTGGAGCCTGCTGCCGGAGCCGGCGCCGCTGACTGATACGCCGGCATTGCCCGTCTACGAAGACGTGCTGGCCGCTGCCGCCCGTCTGCGGAGCATTGCAGAGCGCACCCCGGTGCGTACTTCGCCGCAGATCGACGCAGCCTGCGGGGCCAGCTTCTTCTTCAAATGCGAAGGCCAGCAGCGCGCCGGCGCGTTCAAGTTCCGTGGCGCCTACAACACGCTTGCGCAGCTGACATCGGAGCAACGCGCTGCCGGCATCGTGGCCTACTCCTCGGGCAACCATGCACAGGCCGTGGCGCTGGCAGCCCGGCTGCTGGGGATTTCCGCCACCATCGTGATGCCGAAGGATGCGCCGGCCATAAAGGTTGCGGCCACTGCAAGTCATGGTGCGAGGATCATCCTCTACGACCGTTACCGCGAGGATCGTGTCGTCATCTGCCAGGCGCTGGCCGATGAGCAGGGCATGGCCATTGTGCCGCCCTTCGATCATCCCCATGTGATCGCCGGACAGGGCACAGCTGCGCTTGAACTGCTGGAGGAAGCGGGCAGCCTGGACGCACTGTTCATGCCGCTGGGTGGCGGCGGCCTGTTGTCAGGGTGCCTGCTGGTGACAGAAACAGAACAGCCGGCATGCAAGGTGTATGGCGTGGAGCCTGAATCCGGCAACGATGCACAGCAATCCCTGCGGCGCGGCGAGATCGTGCGCATCGAGACTCCGCGAACCATTGCCGACGGAGCGCAGACCCAGGCACTGGGCCAGCTCACGTTCCCGATCATCCGGCGCGCCGTAACCGATGTGCTTGCGGTGTCTGATGCAGCGCTGGTGGAGTGCATGCGGCTGCTTGCCTCGACCCTGGACATCCATCCGGAGCCTACCGGCTGCCTGGGTTTCGCCGGCGCACGCTCGATGCTGCCTGCCTTGCGTGACCGCCGCGTGGGCGTGATCCTCAGCGGCGGGAATATCGATCCTGCGGCATTTGCCGCGCTGATCCGCGACTACTGAGCTGGATCAGCTGCCGGTTTCTCCGCAGCCGGATCGGCCTCATCCTCGAAGATTTCCAGTTCCTCCGTCGGGACCTTGCCGTCCTTCACCAGATATTCCCGGCGCTTCAGGTAGGCATTGCGCACGAAGACATAGGGATCAAAGGATTGGCGCACGGGATCGTCGGCTGGCAGCAGTTCGACACGATCCAGCAGCAGGCTGGTGGCATTGAGCCCGAGGCGCAGGCCCAAAGGGCTGGCATAGGTCTTCGGGTCGGTGAGCTGGTCGGGATACCAGGTGATCGTGTCGCGCAGCGTGGAGGGGCCGGCAATGGGCCACATCACATAGGGTCCGGCGGGAACGCCCCATCGTCCCAGCGTCTGCCCGAAATCCTCGTCGCCGGCCGGCAGGCCCACCTGTGTGGCCGGATCGAACAGGCCGCCGATGCCGATGGTGGTGTTCAGCAGCAGCCGGCCGGTGTCCGAGGCGAAGGCCTTGAGCTTGAGTTGCAGCAGGTCGTTGACGATGACAGTCGGGTACGTGAGGTTGTTGAAGAAATTGCCGATGCCGGCGCGTACCGGTGCCGGCGTGACCTTGACGTAGCCGGTGGCCAGCGGCTCGCCGATGGCGCGGTCCAGCGCATCATTGAAGGTGAAGATCGCGCGATTGAAGCGCTCGAAGCGATCGCGGGGATCCCGTTCACCGGGGGGCAGGGTGGCACAACCAGTCAGCAGGCCTGCTGCCAGCAGCAGCAACAATCGAAAACGCATGGCGGAAATGTACCAGCCCTGAATCAACCCTGGGGACTCGCGCGTCCGCTGCGGTCGCTGCGCTGCTCGCGCAGGTACTCGCGGATCTCGTCGCGTCGGGCCAGGAAACGCTTGCGCTGGATCTGGGTGAGATTGGGTGCAGCCAGCGCCAGGTCCAGTTGCGTGGTCGCCAGCATCAGGTCGCCGCTGGAGATGTGGTATTCGGCCATGTAGAAGTAGGCGTCGCCGATATCCCCGGCTGAACTCGCGGCCAGCGCGGTCAGCTTGATCTGTTCCGGCGTCGGCGCCACGTTGTTGAACAGGTCCAGCAGCAGCTGATGCGCCTTGCGGGCCTGTCCTTCGTCCAGCAGCGCTTCGGCGTAGTGCACGCTCAGCGGCACATTGCGCGGTGACAGCTCCAGCCCGCGCTCGAAAGTGGCCATGGCCTCGGCTTTCTGGCCTGCGGCCAGTTCGGCCTGCGCGAGGGCAGTGATCAACAGCGTCAGTTGCGGACGCGCTGCCACCAGTGGCTTCAACAGCGAGACCGCCTCGGTGGCGGAGCCGGACTTCATTTCCGCCAGGGCGAGGCCATAGGCATAGGCGGTGTTGTCCGGGTCGTTCTGGCGCATGCGGGCGTAGTAGGCGCGCAGGTCGCTGTCCTTGACTGACAGCACACGCACACGTTCGCGGATCAGCGGATAACTCGCCGAATCGGCCCGGCGCGGGTAATCCGGCATCGCGGCGGCGCGTGCGCGCGCCTCGGCTACACGCACCGAGTCCGTGGGGTGCGTCAGCAGCATCGACGGGAAATCGTCGCCGCTGGTACCGCTGTTGCGCATCATGCTGCTGAACATGGCCGCCATGCCGTTGGGATCGAAACCGGCCTCGGCCAGGTAGAGGATGCCGACGCGATCGGCCTCGTGCTCCTCCATTCGAGTGAAGTTGATCTGCTGCTGCATGGCCGTGCCCTGGGCCAGCGCGATGGCACCGGGAATCACGTTGGCATTGCCGGTGACGGCGCCAAGCAGGATGCCGGCAAGCATGCCGGCCATGGTCGCGATGCTGGACTTGCCCTGGGCCTGGACGGCGCGAGCGATATGCCGCTGCACGACGTGGCCGGTTTCGTGGGCCATCACGCCGGCGAGTTCGGATTCGCTGTTGGTCAGCAGGATCAGGCCGGTGTTGATGACGATGAAGCCGCCGGGCATGGCATAGGCCTGGATGGTCGGATCCTGTACCGCGTAATAGGTCAGGCGCTGCTTGCCGTCCTGTGCCTCGACGCCGATCCGGGCTCCCACGGACTGCATGTAGTCCGCGGTTTCAGGGTCCTCGAACAGCGCGCCCTGATCGCGCAGGTTGCGCATCATCATCCGCCCGATCTGGTACTCGTCGGCACGGCTGATGATGGCGTTGGCCGTGCTGCCCAGGTCCGGCAGCGAGGCCTGCACGGGCGGGCCCAGAGGCACGTCATGGGTGCTGGTGGCCTGGGCCAGCGCCCCGCCGGCGGCCAAGGCGGTAACCAGGGCGGCCAGGCAAAGCAGCCAGAAGGGGTGGCGGCGGGTTCTCACGGGTCTATCAGACCATGTACCGGTACGGCAGTTCAGAGGATTTCCGAGGCCTCGTCGGCCAGCCTGGAGCGCTCCCCGCGCTTCAGCGTGATATGCCCGCCATGCGGCCAGCCCCGGAAATGATTGACGACGTAGGTGAGGCCGGAAGTGGTCTCGGTCAGATACGGCGTGTCTATCTGCGCGATGTTGCCCAGGCAGACCATCTTGGTGCCCGGACCCGCGCGCGTCAGCAGCGCCTTCATCTGCTTGGGCGTCAGGTTCTGCGCCTCGTCGATGATGACGAAGCGGTTCATGAAGGTGCGCCCGCGCATGAAGTTCAGCGAGCGGATCTTGATGCGGTTGCGCAGCAGGTCGTTGGTGGCGGCGCGGCCCCAGTTGCCGCCCTCCGCGCTCTGCGTCAGCACCTCGAGGTTGTCCATCAGCGCACCCATCCAGGGCTCCATCTTTTCCTCCTCGGTGCCGGGCAGGAAGCCGATGTCCTCGCCCAGCGGGATGGTCACCCGCGTCATGATGATTTCCACGAACAGGCTGGCGTCCAGCGTCTGCGCCAGGCCCGCCGCCAGCGTGAGCAGCGTCTTGCCGGTGCCGGCCGGTCCCAGGATGGTCACCAGGTCGATATCCGGATCGAGCAGCAGGTTCAGTGCGAAGTTCTGCTCGCGGTTGCGTGCGTTGATGCCCCAGACACTGTGCTTGGAGTTGCGGTGGTCATTGACCAGCTGCAGCCTTGCCGTGTCGCCTTCGACGCTGCGCACGATGGCCTCGATGCCGTGGTCGGTGTCCTCGTACACGAACTGGTTGGTGCGCCAGTCGGCGACATCCGGTCCATGCACTTCGTACCAGGTGCGGCCTTCCTGCTTCCAGGAGCGCATGTCCTGGCCATTGCGCTGCCAGAAGTCGGCAGGCACGGTGCGTGTGCCCGGATCCAGCAGATCGGCATCGTCGATGGTGCGGTCGCTGTAGTAGTCCTCCGCGTGGATGCCGACAATGGCGGCCTTGATCCTGAGGTTGATGTCCTTGGACACCAGCGTCACGCGCATGCGCGGCGACTCGGCCTGCAGCGCCAGTGTCTGCGCCAGGATGACGTTGTCGGCGGCCGTGCCGGGCAGCTCGGCCGGAAGATCGCTCTTCAGGTTGCGGGTCTGGAAGAACATCTTTCCGGACGGCGGCCGCTTGGCATCCCCGTTCTGCAGCAGTGCCGAGGGAATTGTCAGGCCGCGATCGATCTCGGCCTTGTCGGCGCCCTTCATGATCTCGTCGAGGAAGCGTGCCACCTGGCGCACATTGCGCGCCGGTTCGGACAGTCCCTTCTTGTGGTGGTCGAGCTCCTCCAGCACCACCATCGGCAGGTAGATGTCGTGTTCGTCGAAACGGAAGATGGCCGCCGGGTCGTGCATCAGCACGTTCGTGTCGAGCACGTACAGGCGGCGCTGCGCGTCGCCTGCGGGCTCAGTCGCGGAGGGCTTCGAGGACTTCCTGGGCATGGCCTGCAACCTTCACCTTGCGCCATTCGTGGCGCAGAACACTGGAACTGTCGATCAGGAACGTGCTGCGTTCGATACCCATGTACTTGCGGCCGTACAGGCTTTTCTCGCGGATGACGTCGAAGAGCCGGCAGAGCTTCTCCTCCACATCACTCAGCAGATGGAAGGGCAGGGATTCCTTGTCGCGAAATTTGTCGTGGGACTTGAGGCTGTCGCGGGATACGCCCAGCACCATGGCTCCGGCGCGCCGGAACTTCGCATGCAGGTCGCGGAATTCCTGCGACTCAGTGGTGCAGCCCGAGGTGGCGTCCTTCGGGTAGAAGTACAGCACCAGCCATTTGTCTTTGGCATCGGCCAGCCGGAAATCCGTGCCCGTGGTGGAGGGCAGCGAGAAGTCGGGCACCTTCGCGCCCGGTTTCACCTTCGCCATCTAGTTCTTCACCGGTTCCAGGATGGCGTCGAGATTCTGCGAATCGCAGTACTCCATGAAATCCTCGCGCAGCTGCGCCACCGGCTGCCGCGCCGGCACATTGATCATCATCTGCACGGCGAACATGGCCGCGCCGGTCTGCGCGGCCACGTAGCTGCGCGAGGCGATTTCGGCGATCTCGATCTGCCGCGCGGTCAGGAAGCCGGCCAGCCCGGCAATGATGCCCTGATGGTCCGGGCCGATCACGTCGATGGAGTAGGGGATGTGGTCCTCGCGCAGCGCCCGCGGATCGGTTCGGCGCATGTGCAGTGCCAGCCCGGCCGCCTCACCCAGCCGCGCCAGTTCCGACTCCAGCCGCGCCATGGCGTGCCAGTTGCCTGTCACCAGCAGCTGCATGGCGAATTCGCCCCCCAGGGGCAGCATCCGGCTGTCGCTGATGCTGGCGCCACATTCGGAAATGGTGCGGACCAAGTCATGGGCCAGACCAGGACGGTCCTTGCCCAGGGCCGAGACGGCCAGAAACTGTTTCATGCTGCCGGAAATTGCCACGTACGGGCCAAGTCTAGGGAATAAGCGCGCGGGTTGCGAGCGCATGGCGGCGGCGCTTGCCGGGGGTAGCGCGCGGCCCGTAACATCGCGCGCCCAGTCACCACATTGCCTTTCGCGCCCCCAGAAGCATGCTGCCGCTCATTTCCGGATCCCATGTCGCCATCGTCACGCCTTTCCGCGACGACGGCGAAATCGACTGGCAGGCCTGGTCGCGATTGCTGGACTGGCACATCGCCAGCGGCACCGCCGGCGTCGTGGTGGGTGGCACCACCGGCGAGTCGCCGACCATCTCCGATGCAGAACTCACCGAATTGCTGCGCCGTGCGCGGGAGCAGGTCGGTGCGCGCATGCAGCTCGTCGTGGGCTGCGGCACCAGCAGCACCGCGGGCACGGTGGAGCGGGTGCGGCAGTATTCGGCGCTGGGAGCCGATGGCCTGCTGCTGGTGACCCCTGCGTACAACCGGCCCTCGCAGGAGGGGCTGTTCCGCCATTACGAGGCGGCAGCGCAGGCGGCCTCCGTGCCATTGATCCTGTACAACGTCCCCTCGCGTACGGCCGTGGACATGCAGCCCGAGACCGTGGCACGTCTGTCGCGACTGCCGCGCATCGCGGGCATCAAGGAAGCCGTGCCGGACATGCAGCGCGTCCGCGACCTGGCGGCACAATGCGCGCCGGGCTTTGGCCTGCTGTCGGGCGACGATGCCACGGCCCGCGAGGCCATCCGCTGCGGCGCCACCGGTGTAATCTCCGTCACCGGCAATGTGGCGCCGGCACGGATGAGCCAGATGATCGGGGCAGCCATCGCGCGGGACGCGGGCAGGGCTGCGGAACTCGACGGGGCCCTGGCTGGTCTGCATCAGTCACTGTTCCTGGAAGCCAACCCCATTCCGGTGAAATGGGCGCTGGAGCGCATGGGCGTGATGCGTGGCCGCCTGCGCCTGCCGCTGACGCCGCTGGCGCAGCGTCATCATGCAGCGGTCGAGGCATCGCTGGCCCAGGCCGGTATTGCCCTGGCCGTCGCCGCCTGAATTTACCCGAGCGAGAAAATGACCTCACGACCTGTCCTGCGATTTCTCTCCGTGGCCGCGCTCTCCGGTGGCCTGCTGCTGCTGGGCGGCTGCAAGAGCATGGTTGGCGGTTGCGAGAAGCCGCATGCCTATTCCACTGCCCAGAACCTGCCTCCGCTGCACATCCCGGCCGGGCTCGATGGTCCGGATACCCGTTCGGCCGTACGCGTACCCGAGCTGACCGAGCCGGAGCTCCCGCGTGGCAAGAATGATCCGTGCCTGGAGGAGCCGCCGAAATTCGATACGGCGGCGTCGACACGTCCCACACAGTAGAATGCGCCCCCGGTTCGCCACGCAGGATGTGACATCCGGGTGCGTCTTTGTCGAGATATAGTTTGTAACTGATTGATTTTGGACAGGTGGCCGAGTGGTCGAAGGCGCTGGACTGGAATTCCAGTTATGCCCGCAAGGGTATACGTGGGTTCGAATCCCACCCTGTCCGCCAGTTTTGCTGTGGTGGCCCGCATCGGCTCCTTCGCGACGGCCTGCCGTGAATCCCGCCAGGCCCGGAAGGGAGCAACGGTAACGGTCCGGCCGGGCGCCGAAGTTCCGGCTGGTGCGGGTCGCCTCCCACAGCGCCTTTCCGGCAGGATGACGGCATGAGTTACACCGCTCTGGCCCGCAAGTGGCGCCCGAAGAACTTCGCCGAGATGTCCGGCCAGGAGCATGTGCTGCGTGCCCTGGGCAATGCCCTGAACGAAGGCAATGTGCATCACGCCTTCCTGTTCACCGGCACGCGCGGTGTGGGCAAGACCACGATCGCGCGCATCTTCGCCAAGTGCCTGAACTGCGAAAAGGGCCAGTCGGCCACGCCCTGCGGCGTGTGCGCGGCCTGCACCGACATCGATGCGGGGCGCTTCGTCGACCTGATCGAAGTGGACGCCGCATCGCGCACCAAGGTGGAAGACACGCGCGACCTGCTCGAGAACGTGCAGTACATGCCCACGCGCGGGCGCTACAAGATCTACCTCATCGACGAAGTGCACATGCTGTCGGCGCATTCGTTCAATGCGCTGCTGAAGACGCTGGAGGAACCACCTCCGCATGTGAAATTCCTGCTGGCCACCACCGATCCGCAGCGCCTGCCGGTGACCGTTCTGTCGCGCTGCCTGCAGTTCAATCTCAAGCGCCTGCCGGTGAGCACGATTGTCGCGCGCCTCGTCTACATCCTGCAGCAGGAAGGCATCGTGGCCGAGCCTGAGGCGCTGCGCCTGGTGGCTGCTGCGGCCGATGGATCGTTGCGCGATGCCCTGTCTCTGCTGGACCAGCTGCTGGCATTCGGCGGTGCGCGCGCGGTACATGCGGCCGACGCACGCGCCATGCTGGGCACCATCGACCGGCAGCAGGTGGTGCAGCTGGTGCGGCTGCTGGCGGCCGGTGACATGCACGCGCTGCTGGCGCAGGCGCAGTCACTGGAGCAATGGTCTCCCGACTACCTGCAGCTGCTGGATGAACTCAACAGCCTGCTGGCCCGGATTGCGCTGTTCCAGGCGGCTGGTGCTGCCTACGACGAGGAAGATGCGGTGCCGGTGGAGGAGCTGGCGCAGCTGGCCGGCGCGCTGGCGCCCGAGGATCTGCAGCTGTACTACCAGATCGGTCTGACGGGTCGCCGTGACCTGCCGCTGATCACCGACCAGCGCAGCGGCTTCGCCATGACGCTGGTGCGCATGCTGGCCTTCCGGCCGGGCGCGGAAGGCGTGCGCCCGGCGTTGGCTGGTGGCGCCGCGCCGGGCGCGTCCGTGGTTCGCGCGGCGGCCGGGCGTGCGGCCAGCACAGCTCCCCGGGAGGAATCCAGGCCCGCGGCAGGCGCCGCGTTGCCGCTGGAGCCGGCGCAGTGGCCGGGAATCATCGAACAGCTGGGGCTCTCCGGTCTGGCGCGGCAGCTGGCCGCGAACTGCGCGCTGGCGGGCCGTGAGGGGGCCGTGGTGCGGCTGCTGCTGGATCCGCGGCATGCCTCGATCCGCACGGCCGCCAACCAGGAAAAACTGCTGGCGGCGCTCTCCCGCTACTGCGGCGAGTCGCTGCGCCTGCAGATCGAACTGGCCGAAGGCGAACCGCCCGTGACACCGGCGCGGCAGCGCGACCGTCTGTCCGACGAGCGGCTGGCGAATGCCCGTGCCGCGCTGGAAACCGATCCGGCCGTCCAGGCCCTGCGCACGCAGATGGGGGCCACGATATTCGCCGACTCCGTCCGCCCCAACCACACCGAGGAGAACTGAATCCATGCGCGGAAACATTGGCAACCTGCTCAAGCAGGCCCAGGCCGTACAGGAAAACCTGCAGAAGGCACAGGCGCAGGCTGCGCAGATCACGGCCACGGGTGAATCCGGCGGCGGCATGGTCAAGGTGACTGTAAACGGCAAGCACGAGGCCGTGCGCGTGCAGATCGATCCGGCGCTGCTGAAGGAAGATCGCGAGATGCTCGAGGACCTGATCGCCGCGGCGATCAACGATGCCACGCACAAGGTCGGCGCGGCGGTCAGCGAGAAGATGGCAGGTGCCATGTCGGGGCTGCAGCTGCCGCCGGGCATGAAGCTGCCGTTCTGAACCGCGGCAGAATACCGGCGCGATGAAGCATTCTCCCTCGCTGGCGCGTCTGATCGACGCCCTGCACGCACTGCCGGGCATCGGGCCGAAGACGGCGCAGCGGCTGGCGTTCCGCCTGCTGCAGGACGAGCGTGGCGCGGCGCAGGAACTGGCAGATGCCACGCAGGAGGCCCTGGGCAAGGTCGGCCGTTGCGGCCGCTGCCGCATGCTGGCCGAGGATGCCCTGTGCGCCCTGTGCGCTTCCGTCACGCGCGATGATGCACAGCTGTGCGTGGTGGAATCACCGGCCGACGTCATTGCGGTGGAGAACTCCGGCGCCTATCGCGGCAGGTACTTCGTG
>Ga0173480_10000645_pt1 | contig 11870 bp, 15 predicted proteins | sample NitcycUS209509C1_FD_122622 | JGI IMG/M metagenome (GOLD analysis project Ga0173480, IMG submission 122622) | Soil microbial communities from Arlington Agricultural Research Station in Wisconsin, USA - Nitrogen cycling UWRJ-S209-509C-1 (version... | ecosystem: Environmental > Terrestrial > Soil... | reverse complement strand
CGTCACCCGACGTGACGATCGCGATGTACCCGAGGATCGAGGGAATGCTGGCAGCCGCCGCCAGGCCCTCGAGCCCTCGCGTCGCACCCAGCAGCCACAGGTTCGTGGTCGCCGCCGTGACGAGGACGGCGGCGGCGCCGAGGATGGGTCCGATCTGCATGACGCGGTGCGCGCCGATCCTATCCGAGAGGATCCCGAACACCGGCGAGAGGACGAGCTCGGTGGCGAAGTAGATCGCGGTCATGACCGCCGCGATCGAGCTGCTCACCGATACGCCGCCGAACTCGGGAAGCCGGGCGAGGTAGTACAGCAGCATCGCACCGGTCAGCCCGGTGCTGAAGCGGAGCGTGAAGGTCCCCCACAGGACGGCGGTCAGCGAATGGCGCATCGGCCGGGAAAGTATGCCCCGGGCATGGGAACGCGCCCGTCAGCGTGACGGGCGCGCTTGGGTCGCGGGGTGGCGGATCAGGCGGTCGCGGTGCCGTTGCCTCCATCGAATGCGGCGAGTCCGAACGCCTCCTCGAGCGCCTCTGCCGGGCGGAACCCGACGGCGGCGCGGGGCGGCTGACCCGGCGCGAAGAGGGCGACGGTCGGGATGCTCATGATCCCGTAATGCATCGCCGTCTCCGGGTTGGCGTCGACGTCCAGCTTGCGGACGACGACGGTATCGGCGTACTTCGCGGCGAGCTTCTCGATCTCCGGGGCGACCATGCGGCAGGGGCCACACCACTCCGCCCAGAAGTCGACGATGACCGGCTTGTCGCTCTGGAGGACATCCGTCGCGAAGGTGGCGTCGGTGACCTCGGGAACGTTCGAAGACATTGGGGATCCTTTCGTGTTTCCGGTGATCAACCGGCCACTTGTTGCAGCAATCGGTAGGCGTCGAGGACGCGATCGTCCACGAGCCGATAGAGGACGGTACTTCCCTCGCGGCGGCTTGCCACGAGTCCCGCGGAGCGGAGGACGGACAGGTGCTGGCTCATGTTCGGCACCTGGCAGCCCACGTCGCGCGACAGGTCGCTGACGCTGCGCTCGCCCTGGGCGAGGCATTCAACGACGCACAGCCGCTTGGGATCGGCCAGCGCGCGCGCGATCGTCGCCGCATGCGCACGGACGTCATCGGATGCCTGAACTCGCGCCTCCATCGCCACTAGTATCTCAGGACTTGCGCAATCACGCAAGTAGGATTGCGACACGCAAGGTGTCGGGGGGCGCGCTCACGATCGGCGCATGAACATCCTGCTCGACTGCGCGTGGTGCGGCGACGAGGGCGTCTTCACGGTCGACGAGACCGTTGATGAGCTCGTGTGCAGCGCCTGCAACACCCGGATGGACTTCGCGCCCGATCCGGCCATCACCTTCGCTATCCTGTACGAGGCGCCGGAGGCGGTCGCGGCCTAGGACTCGCTGATCTCGATCGTCTCGATTCGATCACCTGGATCCCGGTCTCGCTGCGGGTCGCGCTCACGAATCGCCTGGAGGACGTCCATCCCGGACGTCACACGGCCGAACACGCTGTGGCGGTCGTCGAGGTGCGGCGTTGGGCCGTAGGTGATGAAGAACTGGCTGCCGTTCGTCCCGGGCCCGGCATTCGCCATCGACAGGACGCCGCCGGCGTCGTGGCGCAGCGTCGGGTGGAACTCATCGGCGAACTGGTAGCCCGGGCCGCCGGTGCCCGTGCCGGTCGGATCACCGCCCTGGGCCATGAAGCCGGGGATGACGCGGTGGAACGTCGTTCCGTCGTAGAAGCCGCCGCGGGCCAGGTTGACGAAGTTCTCGACTGTGCGCGGAGCTCGATCGGCATAGAGCTCGACGACGATGTCGCCCTTCTGGGTCTTGAACGTCGCCGTGTAGGTCTTCGTCGCGTCGAGTGCGCCGCTCGGCGGCGCGAGGGACTCTGGCATGGGGTCTCCGGTGTGCGATGGGGAGTGTGAGCCGTCATGGTAGCCTCGGCCCGTGACGCGAACGCTGTTCCGTGGTGCCCTCGTGGTCGATGGCACAGGGGCTGACGCGGCCGGAGCGGACATCTCCGTCGAGGACGGGCGCATCGTCGAGATCGGTCGTGGGCTCGACGGCGACGACGAGGTCGACCTCTCCGGAAAGGCCGTCCTTCCCGGGCTGTTCGACTGCCACACCCACGTGATGGTCTCGACCATCGACCCGACCAAGGTCGCTCAGACGCCGTTCAGCTATCGCTGGTACCAGGCGATGGAGAACCTCCTCGCCACGCTCCGCATCGGCATCACGACCGCGCGGGACGCGGGCGGCGCCGACCTCGGCGTGAAGCAGGCGGTGGCTGACGGTCTCATCCCGGGTCCGCGCCTCCAGATCAGCCTGGCGATGATCAGCCAGACCGGCGGCCATGGCGATCCATGGGTCGCGTCCGGCAGCGAGGTCCGGCTCTTCCCGCGGCATCCCGGCGTTCCGGAGACGATCGTGGACGGGACTGACGAGATGCGGCGCAAGGTCCGCGAGCTCGTCCGCATGGGGGCTGACGTCATCAAGGTCGCGGTTTCCGGCGGCGTGCTGTCGCCGCGCGACAAGCCGACGCACGCGCACTTCCGCCAGGAGGAGCTCGACGTCCTCGTGGAGGAGGCGACGGCGGCCGGCATCTGGGTGATGGCCCATGCGCAGGCGACGCCTGGGATCAAGAACGGCATCCGAGCCGGGATCCGCTCGATCGACCATGGGATCTACCTCGACGACGAGGCGATCGCGATGATGGTCGACCGCGGGACCTGGCTCGTCCCAACGCTCGTCGCCCCGCGCGGGGTGATCGACGCCGCAGAAGCTGGCGCGGCGATCGCGCCGCAGTCCGTGGCCAAGGCGCGGGAGGTGACCGAGGTGCACCGAGACTCGTTCGCACGCGCGGTCAAGGCGGGCGTCAAGGTCGCGATGGGGACCGATTCGGGCGTCACGCCGCACGGCAACAACCTGCGCGAGCTCTCGCTCATGGTCGAGGGCGGCATGACGCCGATGGAGTCGATCGTCGCCACCACGCGGTCGGCGGCGGAGCTCATGGGCCTGGAGGGAGAGCTCGGCACCCTCGAGCCGGGAAAGCGGGCCGACCTCGTCGTCGTCGAGGGCGACCCACTCGATGTCGCCACGCTCGACCAGCGGATCGAGGCTGTCTACCAGGACGGCCGCAAGGTCGCCTAGGGAATCTGACCGGCCCCGCGAGCGGCTTCGAGGGCGTCGCGCGCCGATTCGCGTCCGATGTTCCACGCCTGCCAGGCGCTGAGGGCGGAATCCGACTGCAGCTCGTCGAGGCGGAACGAGAGACTCTGCGCCAGCATCTCCGCGGAGGCGGGATCGAGCACAGGAAGCGCCCGCACGAGCTCGGGAATGGCGTCGTCGCCGAGGCTCGATGCATAGACGACGTCGAGCCCGGATGACCCATTCGGGGGCACGAGCGATGGGTCCAGGGCGCGCGCAACATTCTGCTCGGTAATGAAGCGCACGGGGCCGATGACGCTGAGCGCCAGCCCGACGATGAGCCCGGTCACGATGAGCACGTGGCCCATCCATCGCACACGGTCGGCGAGGAGCGTGACCACGAGCCCCACGAGGCCGATACCGAGAACGACGATCGTTCCCAGGACGTAGAAGCGCAGCTCGGTCCAGCCGTATGCCTCCTGGTAGAGCCGAAGCCGCGACGTGGCTGACACGAGGACGACGCTGGTCAGCACCGCCAGACCGATGGCCGCGCCGATGAGCGCCGTCGTCCTCGTCGCGGCGAGCCGATCGGCGGCAATGACGACGGCTCCGGCGAGGATCGCCACGACGACGAGCTCGAAGAACCCGCGCCGGGCGTACTCCGCGTACGTGAGGCCCGCTGCCTGCATCGTGTCGAGTCCGCCGAACAGGTACGCCGCCTGGAGGACGACGAAGGCGGCGAAGAGCGCGTCGAGGATGACGAGGACCGTCAGGAGCTCCGTCGTGCCGATACGAGGGCCGGCAGCGGCGCTCCCCGCGGGTATGTCGGTTGCCCCTGCCGCCGATGCCGCAAGGGCGAGGCCGCCCGCCGCGAGCCAGGCCAGGACCGCGGCGAGCGCGATCCGCCAGCCAAGGTCACCGAGATTGAGCTCCCATCCGAAGAGGTCGTCGAGCATCCGGGCGAAGACGGCATCGGCAGACGAGAAGAGGGCGATGAAGATCACCAGCAGCGGGAGCGCGATGAGCAGCCCGCGGACGACCGGGAGTGCCGGCGTGGCGCGTCGCATGGCAGTGCGGCCAGAGGGGAGCGAACGGCCTGCGTCCGCGGCGGCGGGGATCGCGCCGCCAAGCACCCAGCCGGCGGTCCCGAACCCGAGGCTGAAGAGCCCGGCGAACGGTCGCGCGACGACCGAGCGACCCCCGAAGCTCGCGAGTGCGCCACCCACGAGGCCGATAGCAACGAGAGTGTCGCAGGCCACGATGAATGGATCGGCGCGGATTGCTGCGAAGGCGGCGAACGCCACGCCTGCCGGGCCGAGCCAGACGTCGATCGTCGCCGGCCGACGAGCGCTTCGCAGGAGCCATCCGCCCATCGCGAGGAGGCCGAAGGCCAGCGGCAGATTGACCCCCGCGGCGACGTCGAAGAAGAGGAGCTGCCCGACGAGCCCTAGACCGCCGGCAACGACGAGGACGAGTCCGGCCCGTCGGACGATGGCACGGGCCGGAGCGACCACGGTTGCGCCGGTGATCTCAGTGGGCGTCGCGGGAGCGGCCATCCGCCGGATCAGTGCTCCACGTCGATGACGAGCCGGGGCGGTCCGTCATCGGCGAGCGTGATCACACGCACACACGCCTCCGAGGCGAGCCCGAGATACCAGGTGCTCTGCGCCTCGAAGTCGCCGCCCTCGACGAGATCGACCAGCGTCGCGAAGTCGGGGTCGAAGTCCAGCGGACCGTCGTAGCCGCTCGTCCCTTCTTCGGTCTGTTTCGTCCCGCCGCGCATGGTGAGCCGCAGGAAGCTCGTTCCCTCGACGTCGACCGGCGCTCCGGACGCATCGTGGGTGAATGGTGGCTCGGCCCGCTCGAGCGTCGCGTCTGGCAGGCCATCGGTGAACTCGAACACGACGCGATCGTAGTCTGCATGGGTGCCGACCCGTACATCGGTGATGATGGCCCGCGCCGTGGTCGCGTCGACGTGGATCGGAAGGTCGCAGCTGAACGGGCCGAGGTCCTCGCTCGGCACGGGCTCGACGCTCGCGCCGTCTGTCGAGGCGGGCTGGCTGGCCGACGCGGATGGCGTTGGTTGGCTGGCCGTCGGCGTACTGGTGGATGCGCTTGGTGCACCGGCCGAGCCGAAGCAGCCCGCGAGAACGACCGTGACACCGGCGATGGGAAGAAGCCTGAATGAACGGCGCATGATCGAGCGCTCCTGACGAAGATGGCTGCGGACAGGACGCCGTGTGCCCGCTCCACGTTACGCGCAGGCGTGGCCTAGACTCGCAGACACCGATGGATGCGACCAGCGCGGGCTACTCGCCCGGCCTCAAGGGAGTGCTCGCCGGCGAGACCCAGCTCGCCATGATCGACGGTACCGCCGGGCGTCTCCAGTACCGCGGCTACCCGATCGGGGAGCTCGTCGCGTCCGGAACCTATGCCCAGGTCGCCGAGCTCCTGTGGACCGGCGAATGGCGGACCGATGCGCAGCTCGCCTGCGCCGTCCTTCCAGTCGAGGTGATCGAGGTCCTTCGGCGGCTGCCACCGTCGACGAACGCGATGGATGCGCTGCGCACCGCGATCTCGGCGTGGGGAGCGGTGCAGGGCATGGCCTGGCCGCCGACTATCGACCAGGCCCGAGCCATCACCGCATCGGCGCCGTCGGCGCTGGCGGCCTTCGCCCGTCTCCGCAATGGAGAGGAGCCGATCGAGCCCGACCCGTCGCTGGGCCTCGCCGCGGGATTCCTCTACCAGCTCAGCGGCCAGCGGCCGGACGATGCCTCCGCTCGCGCGCTCGACGCGTACTTCGTGGTGGGCGCGGAGCACGGGTTCAATGCCTCGACGTTCACGGCGCGCGTCATCATCAGCACACACTCCGACATGGCCTCAGCCGTGGCCGGGGCGATCGGCGCGCTCAAGGGACCGTGGCACGGCGGCGCGCCGTCGGAGGTCGTCGACCAGCTGCACGAGATCGGGTCAGTCGACCAGGCGGAGGCGTGGATCCGCGCCACGCTGGGCCGAGGCGACCGCCTCATGGGCTTCGGTCATCGCGTCTACCGCGCCTACGATCCCCGGGCCGCGGCCCTCCGCACCGTGGCCGAAGGCCTCGCGGGGGTCGCAGACTGGCTCGACAAGGCGGTCGCGGTCGAGGAGGTCGCCCTGCGCGTCCTCGCCGAATACAAGCCCGACTACCCGATCAAGACGAACGTCGAGTACTACGCCGCCGCGGTGCTCCAGGGCGTCGGCCTTCCTCCGAACCTCTTCCCGGCGACCTTCGCCCTGGCCCGCCACGCCGGGTGGACGGCGCACTGCCTCGAGCAGGCGGAGGCAAACGTCCTCATTCGTCCGGACGTTCGGTACACCGGGCCCTCCGAGCGACACCTCCCGGGCTAGACCGAGGGCTGGACCCCGAGGCGCTCCTGGAGGAGGCGGCGCTCGGCCGGGTTGTCGGTCAGGGCCAGCGCCCGCATGTCGGACGCGCGCGCCTCCTCGGCCCGTCCGTCGCGCCGCAGGAGCTCCGCCCGCGCCGCGTGGTAGAGGTGGTAGCCGTCGAGACGTTCTCCGAGCGGCTCGAGCTCGCGGAGGCCCGCGGCGGCGCCTTCGATCTCGGCGACGGCCAGGGCGCGGTTGAGGCCGACCACCGGCGTCGGCTCGATCCGTGCCAGCGCGTCGTAGAGCGCGACGATGGCCGCCCACGGTGTCGCTTCCCAGGTCGTGGCGCCGGCGTGGGCGGCGAGGATGGCGGCCTGGAGCTGGTAGCTCCCGGGGCGTCCCATCCGCTCGGCTCGGGCAAGCACCGTCAGCGCTGCCTCGATGGCATCCCGATCCCAGCGCGCCCGATCCTGGTCGCGGAGGAGCACGATCGAGCCGTCCTGCGCGAAGCGCGCATCGGCCCTCGCCAGGTGGATCCGCATGAGGGCCAGGAGCCCGAGCACCTCAGCCTCGTCGGGCATGAGCCGCGCGACCAGCGAAGTCAGCCACTCGGCGTCCCGCGCCAGGTCGCGCCGCTCGGACGCCTCCCCGGACGAGGCGAGATAGCCCTCGTTGAAGATGAGGTACAGGACGGTGAGCACCTCGCCGAGTCGCGGGGGAAGCTCGGCCGCATCGGGGACGCGGTACGGGATGTTCGCGTCGCGGATCTTGCGCTTGGCGCGGACGATGCGCTGGGCGATGGTGGCCTCCGGAACGAGGAAGGCGCGCGCCACGGCCGGCGTCTCGAGCCCGCCGATGGTGCGGAGCGTGAGCGCGACCTGGGCCTCCCGGCTGAGCGCCGGATGGCAGCACGTGAAGAGCAGCCGAAGGCGGTCGTCGGCCTCCATCGGCCCCCCGGTGGCGGTGGTCGCGCTCATCTGCGCAGCTTCACGTGTCAGCAGCTCCATCCGCTCGCGGTAGCGGGCCTGACGTCTGAGGCGGTCGACCGCCTTGCGCCGCGCCGTCGTCATGAGCCAGGCGCCGGGATTGCGCGGGATCCCGTCGGTCCCCCAGTGCTCGAGCGCCGCCACGGCCGCATCCTGGACGAGCTCTTCCGCCAGGTCCCAGTCGCCCAGGATCCGGACGAGGGCGGCGGTGAGGCGGCCACGCTCCTCGCGCAGGACCTCCGAGAGACGCTCGTCGACCGCCGCTCGGTCAGTCACGAACCACGATCGGCCTGATCTCGAGCGCATCGGGGGCGGGCCAGGTCGACGCCACCGCCAGGGCCTCGTCGAGGTCCGCGACCTCGAGGATCCCGTAGCCGCCGACCATCTCCTTGCCCTCGGCGAACGGGCCGTCGGTCACGGTGGCACTGCCATCCTGCGCGATGCGCACGGTCGTGGCCGTTGCGGTCGGCTGGAGCTCATGGCCCTCCACGATGCGTCCGGCGCGCTCCTGCTCGTCCCACCACTCACCGATGCGGCCGTACAGCGCCTTGAGCTCCTCCTCGGACCGCCCGGCCCACGCGTCCTCGCTGCCGGCGATCAGCATCATGTACTTCATCCATGCCGTCCTCGTGCGGTTGTGCTCTCCACCGAAGACGACGAACGGTCGTTCCGCGGATCGACACCGGCGCCGATTCTGCGGCCTCCGGCGCCGTCGCGGACAATGGTCGGGTGAGCTCTCCGGGCCGGCCCGCCCCGTCGACCGCTGCTGTCGTCGTCGCCCTGCTCATCGTCTACGTTGTGTGGGGCTCGACCTATCTGGCCATCGCGGTGATGGTCGAGACGATGCCGCCACTTCTCGCCGCCGGAGCGCGTTTCGGCACTGCCGGGCTCATCATGCTCGCCTTCCTCGCCGCCCGTTCCCGCTTGCGGCCGGAGCCCGCCGAGATGAAGGAGCGGGTGACCGCGGCGCACTGGCGGTCGGCAGTCATCATCGGTGCCCTCCTCCTGGTCGGCGGCAACGGCGGCGTCGTGCTGGCGGAGCTGCGGATCCCGTCGGGGGTCGCGGCGGTCCTCGTTGCGATCGACCCGATCCTGCTCGCGGCGTTCGACGCGATCCTCACCCGCCGGCGTCCGAGCGGGCTGGTCATCACCGGTCTCGTGGCCGGGATCGTCGGCGTCGTCATCCTCCTCGTCCCGGTCGAGGGGCTGGACAACCTCGACCCGATCGGCGTCCTCCTCGCGGTGGCCGCGGCGTTCACGTGGGCGGTCGGGTCGATCTACGCGCGAAGCGCGCCGCTCCCGAGGTCCGGCGTGCGCGCCAGCGGGATGGAGCAGCTCAGCGGCGCCGCGGGCCTCATCCTCGCCGGCAGCCTCCTCGGAGAGCTCGGGCAGATCGACGTGTCGACGTTCTCCACCGCCTCCATCCTGGCCGTCGCCTACCTCGTGGTCTTCGGCTCGATCGTCGCCTTCACCGCCTACACCTGGCTCCTCGCGAACGTTCCGATCTCGACGGTCGCGACATACGCCTACGTCAACCCGATCGTCGCGGTCGCTCTCGGCGCGGTCATCCTGTCGGAGCCGATCACGCCGCGGACGATCATTGCATCGGTGATCATCGTCGGTGCCGTTGCCGCGATGGTCTCGGGCCGGCCGCGCACTGATAGTGAGGCACAGACCGCGCGCGAGAGCTCGGCCGCACTCGAACCGGAATAGCCCGAATGCGTCTACGGACGGGATCGGCCGCGGGGGTCACAATGCGAGGGTGACCTCTCCACCCCGGCGGCCGCCGTCGACGGTCGCCGTCGTCGTTGCGCTCCTGACCGTCTACATCCTGTGGGGTTCGACGTACTTCGCGATCGCCGTGATGATCGAGACGATGCCGCCCCTGTTGGCGGCGGGCGTCCGCTTCGCCGCGGCGGGCCTGATCGTGCTCGCGATCCTCGCGGCCCACGCCCGCCTCCGTCCCGGCGGGACGCTGGAGCGGCCGACCGCGGCCCAATGGCGCACCGCCGCCATCGTCGGGACGCTCCTGCTGCTCGGCGGCAACGGCGGAGTCGTGCTCTCCGAGCAGTTCATCCCTACTGGCGTCGCGGCGGTCCTGATCGCGACGGTGCCGATCTGGCTCGCTGTCCTCGACGCCATCGTCACCCGTCAGCGGCCGGGTGGCCTCGTCATCGGGGGGCTCGTCGCCGGCATCGTCGGCGTCGCGGTGCTGCTCATCCCGGTTGAAGGGGTCGACGATCTGAACCCGCTCGGCATCGGCCTCGTGCTGGGTGGCGCCATCAGCTGGGCGGTCGGGTCGCTCTACGCCCGCCACGCGCCGCTGCCGAGATCCGCGCTGCTTGGAACCGGCATGGAGATGCTGATCGGAGGTGTGGCGCTCTTCGTGGGTGGCATCCTGCTGGGCGAGCTCGGCCAGACCGACGTCGCCGAGTTCTCGATGCGCTCGATCGTCGCCGTCCTCTATCTCATCGTCTTCGGATCGATCGCCGGCTACTCCGCCTATACCTGGCTCCTGGCCAACGTCCCCGTCTCGACCGTGGCGACCTATGCATATGTCAACCCGATCGTCGCGGTCGCACTCGGTTCCCTCTTCCTCGCCGAGCCGATCACGCCGCGCACGCTGATTGCGGCCTTCCTGATCATCGGCGCCGTCGTGGCGATGGTCTCAGGCCGGCCGCGCACGGCCAACGAGCCGGAGCGGGCCATCGATGGTGCCGTCGAGCCCGACAGCGCCTGACCGATGGCACCGATCCTGCGCGCCGCCCCTGAGTGATGACCGAGCCGATCGTCAGTTGCCGCCCCGCCGAGTCCGCCTGGCATTGCACCGTCACGCTCGGGGAGGACGACCGCGCAACGACCCACGAGGTCACCGTCGATCGCGAGGTGCTCGACGACCTCGCGCCAGGCGCGACGCCGGAGGATCTCGTCCGGGTCTCGTTCGAGTTCCTGCTCGAGCGCGAGCCGCGCGAATCGATCATGCGGCGGTTCGAGCTGCCGATCATCGGCCGCTTCTTCGGCGACTATCGGGACGAGATGCTGCGCCGTCTGGCTCGGTGAGCCTCGCTCATGCGGGCGGACGTGGGTGCATCGCGCGGGAGCCGGCGACCCGAACCCGATCGAATCCCGACGGGAAGACGACGAGGTTCCAGGCTCCGGCCCGCGCCGCCGACGGCACGATCAGCCCGTCCGCCCCGAGCGCGCGCGCCCGCGACGCCAGACCATGCGCCCTCGCCCTCATCCCGGTCAGCTGACGCTCGCTGACGCCGAGCTCCGCGGCCACCGCGGGGCGACGCAGGTCAACCACGGCGAGGCCGTCCACCTCGATCCGCCACAGTCGCCGCCGCTCATCTGCCGGATCGATCTCCCCGCGCGTTGCCGCCTGCCACTCGGCCCAGGACGTCGCCGGTTCGAGCGACGCGTACAGCGGCCATGGCTCGCCCGGGCGGTGATAGCGGCCATGCGTTGGCGCGGGTCGGTCGGGCGGGAACGCGGGCGTGTCGAGCCCGGTCTGCCGGTGCGCTTGTCCGCTGAACCGACTGATCGCGTTCAGACGTAGTCCCCGACGACGTACGACTCGGCGGCGCCGCGGACGGCGTCGAAGTCACCGTCGGCGAGGCGCTCAACCGGTCTCGCCCAGGCCAGCGTCGCGTTCGGCGCCTCGAGCCAGTCGCGCTTCGCGGTGTCCGACATGCCACGCCCGAGAAGGTCGAGGATGGCCTGGAGCTCGCCGATCCTGTCGCGGAACCGGGATTGCGGCGACTGGCCCGTGCGCCACCGTTCGGCCGTGCGCACGTTGGCACCTGTGGCGCGGGCGATGAAGCGGGCAGGAAAGAGCCGTACCAGCCGAGGAGCGGGCGCGGCGCGGATCGTCATCGTGCGAGCGTAATGCCGGTTGAAATGCCGGTCAATCTCGGGCCGTTCAAGGCGGAGTGAGGCCGGATGATTCGTAGATCCGATTCAGGACGTACATCCCGTCGGTCTCTGGATCGGTGAGGTTCGTCTGCGCCTGCTCCAGCATGATGTAGGGGTGCATCCGGGCCTGGACGAGGTCAGTGCCGCGGAACGCCAGCTCCAGGGTCACGCCCTCCTGGGTCTGCTGACTCCACTCCTGGCCGAAGAGGAAGTTCCCGTGACTGGCCATCGTCACGTGGTAGGCGCCGTCTGCGTCGGGAGTGATCTCGATCGGTCCAGACCAGTGCGTGCCGTGGCCGACGACCTGGTCGCAGCCGGCGTCTGAGAAGACCTGCTGTTGCCGGCGCATGTCGCCGATGAACGAGGCGTGGTACTCGGCGCCGCCCCACCACTGGGGGACGCAGATGACGACGTCCGCCTCCTCGCGGGCGCGCGCGACCGCCTCGG
>Ga0173480_10000643_pt1 | contig 11885 bp, 7 predicted proteins | sample NitcycUS209509C1_FD_122622 | JGI IMG/M metagenome (GOLD analysis project Ga0173480, IMG submission 122622) | Soil microbial communities from Arlington Agricultural Research Station in Wisconsin, USA - Nitrogen cycling UWRJ-S209-509C-1 (version... | ecosystem: Environmental > Terrestrial > Soil >... | reverse complement strand
GGTGACGAAGCCGGTGGTCGGGTCGCGGGTCACGGTTTCGCTGCCGACGCCGGTGAGGAGGCCGTCGCCGTCGTAGGTGTGGGGGATGGAGCTCGAGCCGACGATCTCGGCGCTGGGGCGGAAGAAGGCGTCGAGCGTCTGCGTCACGCTGCCCGGCACGGCGCCGGACCACGTGGTGCCCGTGCGAATGTCGCCCGTGTACGTGAAGGCAAGGGTTTCTTCTGGGCCCGCGAGCGAGGCGAGGAGGCCCGTCGTTGGGTCGTACGTCAGCGTCGTGAGGTCGGTGCCGTCGCTGAAAGAAGCGAGGCGTCCGGCGCTGTCGTAGGTGTGCTGGATCGCGCCGCCGCTCGGGAAGGTGACGGTCGCGAGTTGGTCGTCGCCGTTGTAGGCGTAACGCGTCGAGGGCTTGGAGACGGTGCTCGTCTTCGGAGGGTCGTAGGAGAGGAGCTGGTCGCCGGGGGCGAAGCTGAATGCGTGCTCGGGCTGTTCCGGCGGCGTGACACCGACGAGGTTGCCGTTCGCGTCGAAGGCGGTCGCCAGGACGCTGCCGTCAGGAAGTGTGGTGGTGAGGGGGCGACCGACGGCGTCGCGGGCAAATTTGGTCTTTTCGCCGAGCGCGTTCGATTGGGAGGCGAGGTAGCTCGAGGCGTACTTGAGCGTGGTCGTGCGGGCGTCGTGATGTACGGCGACGAGTCGGCCGTTCGCGTCGTAGTCGAACAGGGCGGGCGTGAGGTTACCCACCTGCACGCTTTGTAGCTGGCCCTTTTCGTCGAGGGTTTGAACCACGGTGCGGCCTTCCGGCGAGGTGAGGGTGCGGGTCGAGGCGGACGCATTCCACGTGTCGCGCCAGGTGAGGCCGTTGACGCTCGAGCTCGTTTCGAGCGTCGTGACGCTCAGCGGGTCGTTGCGATCGGCGAGCGTGACGCTGCGGCGCTCTTCGCGGATTTGCTGCGGTGCGCCCGAGCCGGCAAGCGCGATGACCTGCGAGTGTATCGTGGGAGCCTGCAGGCCGAAGCGCGGATCACCACCGAGCGTGGTGGTCACCGTTCGCGTGGGCGTCTTCTCGACGATCACGCCTTGGTCGATCGTCCAGGTCGTGACGAGCCCTGCAGGGCCCGTGATGGTGCGAGCGACGGTGTTCTCGCTCGGGTCTCGCACCTCGTACTTGTGGGTGACACCGAGCGCGGTGCTGAGGGTCACGTCGTAGTCGCCGCTCGGCTGATTCTGGTCTTTGCGGACGAGCTTTTTGAAGCTGCCGCTCGGCGTGGTGTCGCGCGTGAGACGGCCGAGCTCGTCGTACTCGAAGGAATGAACGTCGGTGCCGCCGCGGGGCTCGGTCAGCGAAGCGAGCAGGCCAGTCGCGCTGTGAGCCAGGCGGGTCGTCTCGTCGTTCGCGTTGGTGACGGTCGCGAGGTAGCCGGCGTCGTCGAGCGCAATGGTCGTGGTTTCACCGAAGGGGCCGACGATGGCGCTCAGGGCGCCGGCCCTCGTGCGGTCGAACTGCGTGGTGTTGCCGAATCGATCCGCGGCGGCGGTGAGACGGCCCGCGTCGTCGTAGCTGAAGGTGAAGAGCTTCTGGCTCGTGAGCGCGTCGAGCGTGCTCAGGTGGCGCCCCGCGGAATCGAAGACGAACACCTCGCGGCCATCGTCCGACGGCAGCACGGTGGTGCCCGCCGCGAATTGTGGCATGGGCGGGACCACGCGGCGCACGCGATTGCCGTTCGTTTCCGCGATGTAGAGGCTCCCGTCGGGGCCTACCGCCGTGCCGGTCGACATGCCTTCCAGGTAGCCGCGCACGGCTGGGCCGTTGTCACCCGTTGGCGAGCCTACCCCACCCGTGTTCTCGTCGACGACGATGTGGAGCAGGCCGTTCGAGCGTATCTCGAGGACCCTGCGAATCGCGCTGCCAAAGAAGATGCTGCCATCGGCGCCAGTCGACAGAGCCCTTGGATAGAGCAGACCGACACCGATCGGGGACGCTCCCTCGACGAGCTCGTCGCCGCCCTGCGCGCCCGCCAGGATTCGAATGATGCCGCTCCCGTCGACTCGCCACACGACGTCGGGGCTGTCGCCCCCGATGAGTACTTCACCCGTGGGAGTGACGGCCAGACTCAGGATTGTGCCGAGGGGTGCCTCCACGGCGGGGCCGCCGTCCCCGGGCGGAGGATACGTGTTGGTGCCCTCCCCGTTCCCGGCGAAGCGCGAGATGATGCCGTCCGGACCGATCCGCCGCACGGTACTGGAGCGCCACTCACTGATGTAGAGACTGCCGTCGGGGCCGAGTGCGAGCGCAGTTGGATCGATGGCTGCGTCGAGCGCAGGGCCGCCGTCACCCGTGGAGTCGAAGTCGCCGGTCCCAGCGACGGTGCGGATGAGGCCGTCGGTGCCGATGGCGCGCACCCGGTGTTCCCCCGCGACGTACAGCGTGCCGTCCGGCGCGAGCGCGAGCGCGATGGGAGAGATGTTTGCTTCCGTCGCGGGAACGCCGTCATCCGGGAGCCCTCCGTCGGGCGTCCCTGCGTAGGTCGAGATGATGCCGTCCGGCGCCACCTTGCGAATGAAGTCGTCCTCGGCGACGAACAGCGTGCCGTCGGGGGCCAACACGACGCTTTGGGGTGCCTCGATGTAGGCCTGGTCGGCGGGGCCGCCATCGCCGCGCGCCGGCAAATCGGCAGCGCCCCCACCGACGACGGTCGTGATCACGTCTGCATTGCCGATTCGCTGTGGCGTGCGTTGCTCGCCCGTACCGAGAAACACGGTCTGACCGCTGACATCGAGCACGTGGTTCTGGTCGATCGTCCAGCCGCCGAACCCGAGCGGCTCGGTCCGAAGCGTTCCGAGCTCGGTCTGTACGGTCTGCCAGAACGTGAGCTCCGTTTTGGCGGCGTTCCCGGTGATGGGCGCGCCGTTACCGTTGTAGCCGAAAATCGGCGTTTCCTCGTACGAGGCGGCATAGACGTAGCCGATGCGGGCCACGAGTTGCTGCTTGCCCTGGAGCTCTCGTCCGTAGGCGTCCTTGCCGTCCCAGTCGAAGGTGTCGACGAGGTCCGTTGCCGGCGCGTAGCTCCTCGTGTGGAGCTGTCCTCCGATGGATAGCTCCAGCTCGATGCGCATCAGGCTGGGCGCGATTTGGTCGCCGGAGAGCTTCAGCCGAGCACGTCGCACGTCGGCGCGTCCGGCGGTGCGTTCGCTCTGGTAGCGAAGGGCGAAGGGGGTGCCCGAGATCGGCAAGACTTCGCCCAAGGTCTGGCGCTCGCAGCCGATGATGGATCCCGCTTGCGAGCTCTGACAGCCCCCTCCATTACCGTGAGCGACGTCACCGTTCGGATCTTGGGCGTCCTTCGGCGGGAAGATGCCCCAGTTCTTGTCCCAGAACGAAAAGTGCGGCGTGAGCGTGCGCCACACGGACGCGCCCGCTTCGTAGCGACTCGCGAGCAAGCGCAGCTCATCCGCGCTGATACCCAGAGCCTCGAGCGTGCTCGCGGAGTCCGCGGCGCCGTCGCCGTCGGAGTCGATCGTCGCGCTGTCCCCTTCGATGTCGATAATCGTGAGGACGACGCCGCTCGCGTCGGGCTTCCAGCTGTCGGAGTCGGGGTCGTAGACACCGTTCGGCACCACGGTGCCCGCGGGGAACTCGAGGAAGTTGTCGGTGTAGCTGATGACGGGCTTCGAGAACTCGATGCGGTCGGCTCCCGCATCGGTCGCCTCGTCCGCGGTGTAGGCAACGGCGTAGGTGAAGCCGCTGCTCGCCGGGAGGTCGGCGGGCATTGCGAGCCGCCCCTGCTCGCCCGCGGTGAACTCCCGGACGCGCACGTGCAGGCTCTCGAGCGCCTGCTTCTTTCCGTTCGGGAGCACGAGCTCGGCTTGGGTGTCGGGTTGGAAGAGGAGTAGCTCCTGGCGAGTGCCACGCGCGTCCGAGACGAGCGCGCCTTCGACGAGCTTCGCCTCGCTCGTACCAAGATTGACTTGGGTCGAGACGGCGGCGTTTTCGAGCAGCACGACGTCGGGGAAAACGGAGAACTGACGCCAGCTCGTGCCGAGGTGACGGCGCGCCGAGAGATACCCGTCGAGCTCGTACGTCAGCGTGAGCTGCCCGCCGCCATTGGCAGCGAGATCGAAGTAGCCGTCGGCTCGCGACAGCGTGTGCCCGAGCTCGGGATGTTTCCAGACGCTGACGCTCGCGCCGGGGAGGGGATCGCCGTCTTCGTCGAGAACGCGGCCCCGGAGCACGACCACGCGCTTCGGATCGATAACCCCCGCCTCGACGTCGCGCTGGGGCGCATCGTCACCTTCGAACAAGCAGCGCGCCATGTCGAACATCGACGACGGCACGGTGCGATCGAGCGGCGCCGCACATTGAGGGAGCGTCGGGGTTTGCCCGCCGCTCCCGCCGCTCTCGCCGCTCTCGCCGCCGTCGCCCACCGCGCCTCGGTTCCCGGTGGCGCCTTGGCCTCGCCCAGCACCGGGAGTCACTGCGTCTCCACCCACTCCTCGCTCACTGGCGCCGCCCTCGCTCGCACCGGCTTCGCCCGAGTCGCCGCTCGTACCCCCGCTCGCTCGGCCGCCTTGTGCACGCCCCGCGCCTCCGCCGCTTCCGGCTCCGCTCTTACGGGCCGGATGGGAGGGCTTATCATCGTCACCGCAGGCAACGATTGCGACCGACGCCACGAGCAGCGCGATGACTCCGCCAGCTCGAACCCCTCGACCGAACGCTTCTTCTATCAAGGTGGTGCTCCCCAATACGCTTCGTTGACCAAGGTGCTCCCCGATATCCGCGCGGCAGCGCGCGTCGCATCAACCGAGCCGACCGCCCAAACCGCCGGCCGAGCTCGCAGCTCGCCTCTATACCTTTGCGATGCGCGGGGGAACGCCATGGGTGCTCTTCGGGCGTCGCCAGTTCCCCGTTGCCGAAAATCGGCTTGCCCCCACCAAGAGATTCGCGCCGCGCAACCACCTGCCGCCAACCAGTGGTTGCGGCGGCGTGCGCCCTGAGCGGGAGGCGCCAGGGCCCGCGAGCATCGAGGCCGGCGTCATATTTGTCAGTGATATCCGATACCTTTGGCGTGGATGCGCTTCCGTCCCTAGGGCTCAAATCGGGCGACGGAACCCTCTGCTGGGCCTGGCACCGCAGTTGCATTCAGGTCGGCGTGTGCAGCCCGAGGACCTCCAGGTTACAACTCGCCCCGGCGAGGACACCCACCGTGGTGGTGACCGGAGCAAATTACGGAGTGACGCCGCGAGCGACGAATTGGAAGGACCGTTTGAGCGAGCTCCGCACAGACACGCGGGGCGCGCTCATGGTCGAGTATTCGGTGCTGATCGGAGCCGTTGCCATCGCCGGGTCCCTGGGGCTCGTCGTCGTTGGCTTGGCGCTGGTCCGCAGCTTCGACTTCGTCCGAGGCCTTTTGCTCTGTCCGATTCCCTGACCTGAAAACAACTCTCTGACCGATCCAACACTACGAGGAAGAAATAAATATGACGACCCAAACCAAAGCGCTCGTTCCCGCGAACAAGATCTCGAAGAAGCCGGGGACGCTCCTTGCTGTCATTCGCGACAAGCGTGGCGCCGGCATGACCGAGTACATCATCCTCGTCGGCGTGATCGCCTTGCTGGCGATCGCCGCGTTCAAGATCTTCGGTAGCAAGGTGAGCTCAAAGATCCAACAGCAGTCTACATCCGTCGAAAAGGTCCAAGGCTAGGCCACTCGGGTCGTGCTTTGGTTTGTGCTCGCCGCGATCGCGCTCACCGCGATCGCGGCCGTCATTGACTACCGGACCGGCACCATTCCGAACTGGCTGACGGTCGGGGGTCTTGCGGTGGGGCTCCTGGGGCACGGGGCGTATGGCTGGTATGCGATAGACTTCAAGGCAGGGGCCTACGAGAGCGCTCTCTCGCTAGGTGGAGCGCTGTTTTGCTCGATGGCCCCCGCCTTGCTGTTCTGGAAAGGCGGCATGGGGGGCGGCGACCTGAAGCTCTACGCAGCGATCGGCGCCCTCTGCCATCCGCTTCTCGGCATAGAAATCCAGATGTACTCCTTAGTGGTGGCTGCGGTAGCCGCCCAGGCGCGACTCGCCTACGAGGGGCGCCTATTTCGCGTGCTCAGTGGTTCCCTCGCGCTTCTCATGAACCCGTTCAGGCGCGAAGAAAATCGCAAGGCGCCTCCCCCTGAGGCCATGGTTTGGTTCCGACTCGGGCCCGCAATCTTCGTGGGCTCGGTCCTGTCGCTCTGCGTGCATCTGTTCTCGGGCGCGCCTCAGTAACCCTCCCGGAGCCGTAGCAGGCCGGCCGGGACTTTGGCATTCCAACGGCCGCCCCAACCTGCTTAGAGTCTGCCCCGGTCCAACCGGGCCCCAGGCAAGTCGAGCATTTATGAAGCTCCGTCCCATCCTTCTAGGTGTTCTGGCGGCCCTCTTGGGCATCGTTCTCCAGATCTTGTACATGCGGCGCTTCGAGCAGGAAGCGTCCGGCGGGTCGAAGATCGAGTTGCTCGTGGCCGCGCAGGCCATCGAACGCCGTCAGCCGATCACGCCCGACATGCTCGCGGTTCGCGCCGTGCCGCAAGCCTACGTCGACGACCGCGCCGTTCGTGCCGTCGACCGCGAGAAGATCTTGAACCTGCGCGCCGTCTCCAAAGTGCCAGCGCTCCAGACTCTGGCGTGGACGGACGTCATTGCATCGACGGACGACCAGCGCGACTTGAGCACGCTGGTTCAGCCCGGCAATCGGGCAACGCCCATTCGCGTGATGTTCGAGGAGTCGTTGGAGCTGATCCGGCCTGGCGATTTCGTCGACGTGATCGGCACCGACGCGGAGAGTCGATCGGCCAGCGTGCTTCTACAGCGTGTTTTGGTGCTGGCGGCCGGTCTCGACACCACGATAGAGCGCAGCACCGACAAGAAAAGCGCCACACGTACCAGCCTGCTCACGGTGAGCTGTAGCCTGCAGGAGGCTCAGCTCCTTACCCTGGCTCAGGCCGTCACCCGTTTGGTCGTCGTCCTTCGCAACTCCAACGACCCCCGCGTCGTGGAGTCGCCGCCGGACGTTTCGCGGAACCAGCTCTGGGATCCGGTGGCCCGCAGCGCCGTTCAATCAGCCAATCATCGACCGATTCGTCTCGGGGAGGCGCCATGAAGCACCGATTGTCGGCAGCTGGGGCACTCCTTCTGGCGCTTTCTTTCGCCAGCGTCTCGCTGGCGCAGAAGGCCAAGGCGCCTAAAGACGCAAAGTCCGACGTTACGACGGAGGCGAGCAACGAGATCGTTCTTTCGGTCGGCGAGACGCGCACGATCTCCGCCCGTGACGTGAAAAACTACTCCGAGGGGGTTACCGGAATCATCGACGTGAGGCTCACCACGGACGCGAGCCAGTTTGTCCTGGTTGGTAAGAAATCGGGTTCCACCACTCTGCTCTTGATCAAGACCGACGGTTCCCAGACCACGATTACCGTCAACGTCTTTTCCCGTTCGCCGGCGCTCGTCGAGAAGGAGCTTGCCGACCTCCTCGTCGGCCTGAACGTGAAATCGCGGCGTGTTGGGGCTCAAATCGTGCTCGACGGCCAGGTCGCGGACGAAGAGGAGCTCAGGAAAGTCCAGAAGATCGCGAGCCTCTATCCCGACCAGGTCACCTCGCTCGTGCAAGTGGCCAACAGTGCGGTGCCGACCGCCACGGGTCGCGTCGAAAATTATTTGATCCGGATCGACTTCTACTTCGTTCAGTACGACAAGGCCTCGAGCTACGGGATCGGCGTGGCGTGGCCCGCAGCGATCGGCGCCGGGGCCACGGCCGAGCTCAACTACGACTTCTTGCTCGGCAGCGTGCGGAACGCGACGGCCAGCGTCACCGCGCAGCCGTTGCCGCGGCTCGACATCGCGACCGCTCGCGGCTGGGCCAAAGTGCTGAAGCAATCCACGGTCATCACCAACAACGGCAACCAGGCCATGTTTCAGAACGGCGGCGAGCAGAACTTCTCCGTCAACACGGGCCTCACCATCGGCGTCCAGAGCATCGCGTTCGGCACGGTCCTGACCGTTCAGCCTCTCTACAATCCGATCTCGCGCGAGCTCAACATGAAGCTGGACGCCGACGTGAGCGATCTCACGGCTGCAGTCTCCGGCACCAATCTGCCAGGTCGGACCACGTCCAGGCTCCAAACCAACGTGACCTTGAAGCTCGGCCAGTCATTGGTGCTCTCGGGCATGCGGAACCGATCCTTGTCCCATGCCGTGAATGGCTTACCGGGGCTGAGCGAGATCCCCATCCTCGGGGTCCTGTTCGGGACGCACTCGAACCAGGACCTGCAAACCGAGGGCGCCATCTTCGTCGTGCCGAGCGTCGTTCAGACGGTACCGAACGACGCGGCCGAGCTCGTGGACGTCGCACTCAAGAAGTTCAAGGCGTACGACGGGGACCTCGAAGCCGTTCACCCTTACGACAAGGCGCCCGGCGGCGGCGCCGGTGTTCCAAAATAACGGTGCGCGGACGGGGACCCGGCCACCCATGAAACTGGAAGTCGTCATTGCCACCCAAAGGGAGACCCAGCGTCGAGTGCTGGAGTCGGTGGACGGTTTCTTGAGCATTGGCCGCGGGCAAGAGTGCAGCATCGCCCTCGACAGCGCGCTCGTGTCACGCCGCCACGTGACGATAGAGCTCACGGGCGAGGGCCTCCGCGTTCACGACTCGTCGCGCAACGGAACGCTGGCAGGAGCGCTCTTCATCAACAACGGAGCGGCCAAGGTGCCCTTCGGCACGCCGCTGACGATCGGGGAATTTACGATCTCGGTGCACCAAGCCGGAAGCCTTCCCGCGGCCAACGGCGCGGCTCGGCCCCAGCCGCTGCCCGGACGGCCGCCGCGTGCTGCTCGCGAAGAGCCGACCCAGCCGCCGCCCGCAAAAGCGCCGTCCGACAAGCCCGTCAACGAGGTCGAGCAGCGCGATCGCGATCTCGTGGAGCAGGCCGAGCGGCGCGAGGCGGTTTCTCTGCGCAGGGAGATCCATCGCTTGCTCTTGGAGCACCTGGACTTGGCGACGGTCGAGGCGGCGAAGCTCGACGATCCGTCCCTCAGGCCCAAGCTCCTGGTCGCCCTTCGGCGCATCGTGGGCACGCTCGAGGAGCGCATTCCGGCAAATGTGAACCGCGACGAGCTGGTCGGCGAGATGGTCGACGAAGCGCTCGGTCTCGGGCCGCTCGAGAATCTTCTCGCCGACCCCGCGGTGAGCGAAATCATGGTGGTCGACCCGGACACCATCTACGTCGAGCGGAACGGAAAGCTCACCCAATCCACGTCGCGCTTCACGGACGACGAACGCGTGAGAGCGATCATCGAGCGTATCGTGACCCCGCTCGGCCGGCGTATCGACGAATCGTCCCCCATCGTCGACGCGCGTCTGCGCGACGGCTCGCGCGTGAACGCTGTGATCCGCCCGCTGGCGCTACGCGGCTCCTGCATCACCATTCGCAAGTTCTCGAAGAGCCCGCTCACGCTCGAGAAGCTGGTCTCGTTCGGTGCTCTGACTGAAGAGATGGGTAGGTTTCTCACGCGCAGCGTGGTCGCCAAGAAGAACGTGGTGATCGCCGGCGGCACGGGCAGCGGCAAGACCACGCTCTTGAACGTGCTGTCGGGCGCGATCCCGAGCGACGAGCGCATCGTCACGATCGAGGACGCCGCGGAGCTGCAGCTCCGGCAGCCGCACGTCGTGTCGCTCGAGACTCGCCCCGCGAACATGGAGGGCAAGGGCGAATACACGATCCGCGAGCTCGTCAAGAATGCACTGCGCATGCGTCCCGACCGGATCGTCGTCGGTGAGTGTCGAGGTGGCGAGGCGCTCGACATGTTGCAAGCGATGAACACCGGCCACGATGGCTCGCTCACGACGACTCACGCCAACTCGCCGCGGGAGGCGCTGGCCCGACTCGAGACGCTCGTGCTGATGAGCGGGCTCGAGCTTCCGGTGCGCGCCATCCGCGAGCAAATCGCGGGTGCCGTCCACGTTCTGGTTCAGCAGTCGCGGCTCTCCGACGGTAGTCGCCGGGTGACCGCCATCACCGAGGTGACCGGTATCAACGACGAGGGCGAAATCGAGATCGTCCCGATCTTTCAGTTCATTCGCACGGGCACGAGCGACAAGGGCAAGGTGATCGGGGAGTACCGCGCGACCGGCTTCTTGCCGACCTATTTGAATCAGTTTCTGGTCATGGGCCTGGTCAAGCCCGGGGAGCGCTTCCTGTGAGCTTTCTCGATCACCCGTTGCTGATCAAGCTTGGCGGGCAGCTCCTGGTCGTGCTCGGCGTGAGCTGGCTCATTTACGCGGCGTTCGCCGGGGACACGGTGCTCACCCGCTACTATCGAAAGTATACGGCGCACCTCGACCGCTCGTTGAAGCTCCTGTTCATGCCCGCCGTGGGCGAGAAGATCTTCCTCGGGCAAGCGTTAGCGGCCGCTGCCGTCACGGCGCTCGGGCTGACCATAGACCTAGATTATTGGTATTTGGGGCTTGTTCCGGTGCTTTTCGGACCGTTGCTCTGGGTGCGCAACAAGCGCAGCGAGCATATCACCCGGCTCGAAGCTCAGCTCGATGCTCTGATCATGGGGCTCGCCAATGGGCTGAAGACGGTGCCGAGCCCCTCCGCGGCGCTCAGCTCGATCGTGCCCGTGCTGCCGACGCCCATGCGGCTCGAGATTGACCGGTTGCTGAAGGAGATGCGCATCGGAAGCACGCTCGAGCAGGGCATCTTGAACATGTCGTCCCGCCTGAACAGCATCGACATCGACAACGCTCTCTCCGCGCTGCTCATCGGCTTGCAGGTCGGCGGCAACCTGCCCACCGTGCTCGAGAACACCGCCGCAACCATTCGCGAAATGAACCGCCTGCAAGGCGTCGTGAAGACCAAGACCTCGGACGCGCGGGCTCAGCTCTGGGTTCTCGCCGCGTTCCCGTTCGTCATCTGCGGCGCGTTCTCGGCGCTTGACCCAACCTACTTCGATCCGCTGCAAACCACGTTCGCCGGCACCCTGGTGGTCACGCTCGCCCTTGGGTTGTGGCTCGCATCACTCCTGGCTGCCCGCAAGATCCTGAAGGTCGACATATGAGCGTGCGCTTCATCACCTTGCGTATCATTGCCCTTCTAACGACGGCCGTTGCGCTCTTCGTCATCGTTCACGTCGCGGCATCTGCCCCGGCGGGCGACGGCAAGCGGCTGGGCCTCCGCGGCCTGAAGCGCCAGCGAGCGCTGGAGACGACTCCCTTCTGGGGAACGCTCGAGCCCATCGTGCGCTGGATCGGCGCGCGTTCCTCCGGCCTGATTTCGGAGGAAACCCGCAAGGGGATGAATCAAAAGATCTCCCTAGCGGGCGATTTTCTGGGGCTCCTGCCCGAGGAGGTCGTCGGCCTCAGTGTCCTCACGGCGATCGGCGGGCTCGGGGTGGGAGCGCTGGCCGGCTCGCTCACCGGCATGGGCAACATCCTCGTCATCGCCGGGCTGTTGATCGGCGCGGCCATGCCCTCCATGCGCATTTCGGAGGCGGCCGCGGAGCGCATGAAGAGAGTCGACCGTCGGCTGCCGAGCGCGATCGACCTCCTGGCGCTCGCGATGGGAGCAGGGCTCGACTTCCCCGGTTCGGTGCGACAAGTGGTTGAGAAGTCCGGCGCCCCTGACGATCCGGTGGTCGAAGAGTTCACGCTGATACTGCAGAGCCTACAGCTCGGTCGCACGCGCAGTCACGCGCTCGAGGAGTTTGCCGCGCGCGTGCCGGCCGACGCCGTCGTCGAGTTCGTGGGTGCCGTCGTCCAGGCCGAGATGCGAGGCAACCCGGTGGTCGAGGTGCTCAGGATTCAAGCCGAGGTGTCGCGGCGCAAGCGCACGGTGCGCGCCGAAGAGGCCGCCGCC
>Ga0173480_10000639_pt1 | contig 11923 bp, 13 predicted proteins | sample NitcycUS209509C1_FD_122622 | JGI IMG/M metagenome (GOLD analysis project Ga0173480, IMG submission 122622) | Soil microbial communities from Arlington Agricultural Research Station in Wisconsin, USA - Nitrogen cycling UWRJ-S209-509C-1 (version... | ecosystem: Environmental > Terrestrial > Soil... | reverse complement strand
TGATCGACGGGATGGCGTATACGCTGTTCATGGACGGCTCGATCCAGGCCGAGCTGCCGCAGGGCACCGTGAGGTTCGGCAACATCGACGATCTGCAGAAATACCTGCTCGGCAACCGCTAGCTTGCGTCGGGCGGCGGCGCACCCGCGATATCGATCGCGAACGCATACGAAAGCGCGACTTCCTTCAATCGATCGAAGCGCCCGGCCGCGCCGCCATGGCCCGCCTCCATATTGGTGCGCAGCGCGATCAGGTTGGTGCCGGTGCTGAGTTCGCGCAGCTTCGCGACCCACTTCGCCGGCTCCCAATAGGTCACGCGCGGATCGGTGAGCCCCGCCAGCACGAGCAGCGCAGGATAGTCTTGTGCGCGCACATTGTCGTAGGGCGAATAGCTCAACATGGTCCGAAACGCGTTAGCATCGCTGATCGGGTTTCCCCATTCCTGCCACTCGGGCGGGGTGAGCGGCAGCGTGTCGTCGAGCATCGTGTTCATCACATCGACGAACGGCACCTCTGCGATGATGCCGCCGAACAGGTCGGGCCGCATGTTCGCGACCGCGCCCATCAGCATGCCGCCGGCCGACCCGCCATGCGCGATGATCTTGCCCGGCGCCGCATAGCCGGTTGCGAGCAGGTGCTCGGCGGCGGCGATGAAATCGGTGAACGTGTTCGGCTTCTTCCCGAGCTTGCCGTCCTGGTACCAGTGCCAGCCCTTGTCGGTGCCGCCGCGAATATGCGCGATCGCGTAGACGAAGCCGCGATCGACCAGCGACAGGCGGCCGGTCGAGAACGAAGCCGGGATCGAATGGCCGTACGAGCCGTAGCCGTAGAGCAGGAGCGGCGCGGTGCCGTCCGGCTTTACGTCGCGGCGGTGCAGGATCGAGATCGGCACCATCTCGCCGTCCGCCGCGCGTGCCTGAATGCGCCGCGTCACATAGGCTGCCGGATCGTGTCCGCTCGGTACCTCCTGGCGCTTGCGCAAAACGCGCGTGCGCGTTTTCAGATCGTAGTCCCACACCTCATTGGGAGTGGTCATCGACGAGTAATAGAACCGCAGGCGATCGGTCACAAACTCGTCGCCGTCGCCGGCGCTGAGCGAATAGGCTTCCTCGGGGAAGGCGATCGTGTGTTCCTCGCCGCTCGCGATATGGCGCACCACGATGCGCGGGAGCGAGTCTTCCCGCTCGAGCAGGATCAGCCAGTCGGCAAACACGATCGAGCCGAGCATGAAAATGCCACGCCGATGCGGAATGAGATCGCGCCAGTTCTCGCGGCCCGGCCTGGCGAGCGGCGCCAGCATGACCTTGAAGTCCTCGGCCCTGTCTGCGTTGGTGCGGATAACGAGACACTCTTCGCCATGCCAGTTCGGGTGATGCTCGACGTCGTATTGCACCGACGTCTCGCGCGGTGCGATGAGCCGCGGCTTTGCATCCGGCACCGCCAGATCGACGAGCCAGCATTCGGATGTCTCGTGATCGTGAACCGAGATCGCCCCATAGCGTCCGGACTGCAACTCGCCGATGGAGACGAAATAGCGGATGTCGTGTTCTTCGTAGACGAGCACATCATCCGCCGCGGGCGTGCCGAGGCGATGCCGGTAGACACGTGACGGCCGATGATTGGCATCGAGCCGCACGTAGTAGACGGCGGTCGAGTCCATGCTCCACACGACCGAGCCCTCGACGTCGGCAATCTCGTCGGGCAGATCGCGGCCGCACGCAATGTCGCGCACGTGCAGCGTGTCGTACTCCGAGCCCTTGTCGTCCGCCGACCAGGCGAGCAGCCTGTGGTCCGGCGAATGGGCGCTACCATCGAGCTGGAAGTAAGCCTTGCCGGCCGCAAGCGCGTCGCCGTCGAGGAGTTCGCGTTCGTCGCCGCCATCGCGTGGCTGCCGACAAAGGATCGGATGCTGTCCGCCCTCGCGGTAGCGCACGTAATAGGCGTAGGGCCCGTCGGGGCTCGGCACCGTGGAGTCGTCCTCCTTGATGCGCCCCTTCATCTCGGCGAACAGCGTTTCCTGCAACGCTTCGGTGTGCGCCAGCGTCGCCTTGGTGTAGGCGTTCTCGGCCTCGAGGTAGTCGCGGATTTTCAGATCGAGGACGGAAGGCTCGCGCATTACCTCGCGCCAGTTGTCGGCGCGCAACCAGGCGTAGTCGTCGGTGAGCGTGGTGCCGTGCCAAAGCGATGCTTTCGGGCGCCGCTCGGCGTGCGGCGCAGGGGGAAGGCGTCGGGTGCGCTCGAGCATGGCGGGTCCGGGGGACGGAGGGATTGGTGCGGCCACAGCTAGGCGGCAGCCGCGGCGGCGGCAAGGCAGCGGGAGATAATTTGATCGGCGAGGGCCTACGTCAGGGCAGCCCGAGTTCCGCGACATCAGGTCGCGACAGAAGATGGCCTTGGTGGGCCAAGAAAACCTCAGTTTTTGATGGATTTCATTGCAGAAAGTCGCTGCTGAACTTGAACAGCCACTCGCGAATACTGTAGAATCAAGGTAATTCTGGCGCGCCCGATTTCCCGGACCACCGACATGAACGACACGACCAGTGGCAGTTACATCTCCCTGACAGCCGACATCGTTTCGGCTTACGTCAGCAACAACACGGTTTCGGCCAACGACATTCCGGGTTTGATCAGCCAGGTCCATTCGGCCCTGATGCGGGTCTCGGCCGGTCAGAGCGATGCGCAGCCCGAGCCGCTCAAGCCGGCGATTTCGGTTAAGAAGTCGATCACGCCGGACTACCTGGTCTGTCTCGAGGACGGCAAGAAGTTCAAATCCCTGAAGCGCCATCTGCGCACGCAGTACAATATGACGCCGGAAACCTATCGGGAGAAATGGGGCCTGCCGGCCGACTACCCGATGGTTGCCCCGAACTATGCGGCCGCCCGTTCGCAGCTTGCGAAGCAAATGGGGCTCGGCCAGCAGCGCCGCCGGCGCGGGAAGTAGCGCTCGTCCACCGAGAGTCATGAAAGGGAGGGGCGGTCGCATCGGCGCGACACGCCGAAGATTTCCATTTCGGTAGCGTGGAATAAATTCCGAATGTCTAGGAATTTACCTTGACGAGCGCCACACATAGGATTATGCACACATTCATCCTCGCTCGCTGAGGGGCGTCAACCGGTGACGCGGATTGGCGGAGCGGGCCGGAGGCGAGCGGCCGGAGAACAGGCCGAGGCTTCCGGGGCTGGTTGCGGCAGTGCCCGACCGGCTGACGCGGTTCCCGCGGGCTGGGCGTCATCCCGGCACTCGGGCGGCCCGGGGCTCCACCTGGAGGTCACTACGGACCTCCCGCCAGGAGCTGGCTGACGGCGTTGCCAAAGGGCGATGCAGAAAGCGTGGCCCGGGATCCGAAAAGAGCCGCAGCGGAGTGCCGCGAGGCGAGCGTCCTTACGCCAAGGGCGCGCCGCGCCCTCGCAAGCGCGGAATGGTTGGTGCGCCTCGCGGCGCTCCGCCCCCTCGCTTCTTTCATCAGCAACGAACTGGGAATGGTCTGCGCGCTCGGCGGCGCGGAAGAAGGAGAGCGCATGCCCGAAGCGAAAGTACAAAAATCGAATCTGCCGCAAGGTGTCGATATCGACTCATTTCGCGCCCGACATCTCAGCGTCACACGCGCGCGCATCGAAACGCCGGATGGTCCCCTCGACGTGGCGATCGATGAATCGGAGAGCCCGCTCGGCTGGCTCGCGCGCCGCAAGGACCGCGACGGCAAGCCGCTGATCGAAGCGGTACAGTTTCAGGCGGGCGAGCGTCTGCGTGCGGATTTCACGCGCGCGAACCTGACGCCGAGCGTCACGTCCAGTTGGGATCCGAGTCGCGCGCAGGGTCGGCGCGGCCAAAGTGCAGGCGCGACCTTCACCGATGCGGTCGTGGCGGCGCGCGAGCAGGTCAATCTGGCGCTCGAAGCTGTCGGTCCCGAATTCGCGGGAGTTCTGCAAGACGTGTGCTGTTTTCTCAAGGGGCTCGCGGATGTGGAGCGCGAGCGCCGCTGGCCGGCACGGTCCGCCAAGTTGGTTCTCCAGCTCGGGCTCGACCGCCTCGCGCGCCACTACGGCCTCGCGAGCGAAGCGCGCGGCCGCGCGGGTGCGCCGATCCGGACGTGGGTCGATGCTGACAGTGGCTTTGTCGTGGAGAGTTAAGCAGCCTGCGCGAGGGCAGCGCGCGCATCCGTTTTGATGCGTTCGACCATCGAGCGGAAGCCGTTCGAGCGCTGCGGCGTCAGGTGCTCGCGAAGCCCGAGGCGCTCGAACAACGCGACCGCATCGGTGCCGAGGATGTCCGGTGCATGCTTGCCCGAATAGAGCGCGAACAGGATCGCGATCAGCCCACGGACGATATGCGCGTCGCTGTCGCCAACGAACGAGAGCGTAGGTCCGGCGGAACCGTTCGGCTGGACGCTGGTCGCAAGCCATACCTGGCTGGCGCAGCCCTGCACCTTGTTGGCCTCGGTACGCAGTTCCTCCGGCAGCGCGTCGAGCGTGCGGCCGAGTTCGATGACATAGCGATAGCGATCGTCCCAGTCATCGAGCAGGGCGAAATTCTCCGTGATGTCGTCGATTGTCGTGGTCATGCGCTCGCGCCGGAACACGCCCGATATAAGGGCGCGGCGTCGCGACGTATAGCCCGCCTGAAGCGGTTCCGGCTATTGCGGGCGCTTGAGGTCCGCCTGACGCTGCGCGGAGCCGCGCCATGCGGGGGCGGTATCGGCCTGCGTCAGCGTGTTCTGCGAATCGGACTCGGTCACCGCCTTCGCGGGCTCGGCCGGCGTCTGCGCCGATCCGGACTTCGAAGTGAGCACATCATAGAGCCACTTCGCGCTTGCCTGCGCCTTGTGGCCGAAGTGGACGAGCGCCTGCGAGCCGATCTGGCACGCATCAGGCTGGCGCGTGCAGAATTGAGTCATGTCGGAGAATGTCGCGGACGCCGCGCTCACCGCCTGAGCCGCGCCGACGCCCGATTCCGGTTTCATCGACTCCGGTGCGGGGAGCAGCACGATGACGATGCTGAGCCAGAACGCGGTGCGCAATAGAAAGAACATGACCCTGCCTCTTGTCCTCCACGGCGTTTTTCCCGCGGTTGACGTGAAGCTAGCAGAGCCGCTTGAAGGCCAAGTTCGTTCGGTACTGTCGATTTTGCGCATGTTCGAGTCGAGTTGTCCGAGACTTTTCCTAAAATTCGAACGATTTTCATCGTTAAGGAAATGTAGGCAATCGAAGCGGCGCGAGCATGCATGCGCAGAGTAGTTGATGATCTGCGCAGCATCGCGTGGCGCGGTCATTCTGCCGCCACCGTCTGGCAACCGACCATTCACCATTCGGTACGAATTCGCCGGCGAAAGCGCCGCTGCGCGACAATCCAGCGCCGAGGACCGGCCCAAAGAGGCGGCGCTTAGCGTTCATTTAAGTCGGCTCCGACACAATCCCGTCCACTTGGGGAGCGCGTCCAACGGGCGTGTCTGGAGCGACGTGAGCCTGTTCGCGCAAATCAGCGCATACATCGACTCGCTGGTGCATCGGTCGGCGCGGCTCGATCCGCTGACTGCGGCGCGCCATCGCGCGTTCATTGCGCCGCGCTTCATCGGCGGCTTGATCGCGCTGACTGCGCTGCCGATTCATCTTGCGCTAAGCGGCGTGCCGAGCACGCCGGAGGCCGTGTTCTATGCGTGGCTCGCAGCCCCGATCGCGGTCGCCTGGTATCTGTCGCGCACGGGAAATTACGAAGGCGCGCAGCTTGCCTCGTCCGTTTCGCTGACTGCGCTCATCGCCATGGTCAGTCTCGTGACCGGAGGCATTGCGTCGTTCGCGGCGGTCTGGCTCGTGGTGATACCGCTCGAGGCCGCGCTCGCCGCCTCGCGGCGCGTCGTTCTCGCTGCGTCCGGCATGGCCATCGTCGCTGCGAGCGCGCTGTACGCAATAGGGCAGCCGCCCACCGTCATGGCCGCGGCCGCGGCATCGCCTATCCTGATCGCGCTCGGCATCGTCTCGGCGGCGCTCTATGCCACGGGCCTTGCGCTGGGCGCCGCGTCGCTCGCGCGCACCGGCTCGCGCCTGCTCGTCGTGGAGGAGGATCGCTACCGCCTGCTCGCGCGCAACATCACCGACGTCATTACGCGCCACCGCCGCAATGGAACGGTGCGGTTCGCCTCACCCGCCGCCGAGCCGCTGTTCGGCGTTCCGCCCAAGACGCTGCTCGGGCATGGGCTGTTCGATCGGGTGCATGTGGCGGACCGGCCCGCTTACCTGACGGCGCTCGCGAACGCCGCGACCCAGGGTGTCGGCAGCTCGGTCGAGTTTCGCATCCGGCGCGAAGCCGCCGGAGACGCGCCGGTCACATTCATCTGGGTCGAGATGCGCTGCCGCGCGCTCGATCGCAGCGCGGAGGACAAGGACGGCGAAACCGAAGTTGTTGCCGTGATCCGCGACGTCACCGATCGCAAAATGCAGGAGCAGGCGGTCGAGGATGCGAGGGAGGAAGCCGAGCGCGCCAACGCCGCCAAGAGCCGCTTCCTTGCCACGATGAGTCACGAACTGCGCACGCCGCTCAACGCGATCATCGGCTTCTCCGAGATGCTGGTGAACGAGGAGATGATGCAACTCGATGTCGCGCGCCGCCGCGAGTACGCCACGTTGATCGGCGAGTCCGGACATCACTTGCTGTCGGTCGTCAACGGCATCCTCGACATGTCGAAGATCGAGTCGGGAAATTTCGAGATCACGCCGGAGCCGTTCACACCCGCGCCGGTCATCGGCACGTGCTGCGACCTGATGGCATTGCGCGCCCGTGAGGCCGGTATCGACCTTGTCTCCCGGCTGCCCGAGGATCTGCCCGACATCGTCGCCGACAAGCGGGCGATCAAGCAGATCCTGATCAACCTGCTCTCCAACGCGATCAAGTTCACGCCGCGCGGCGGAAAGGTGATCGTGAGTGCCGCGATGCGCGGTACCGACATCGTCCTGCGCGTGGAGGATACCGGCGTCGGCATCGCGGCAGACGATCTGCCGCATGTCGGCGATCCGTTCTTCCAGGCACGCACCGCCTACGACCGGCCGCACGATGGGACGGGCCTCGGGCTCTCGATCGTGAAAGGGCTCATCGAGCTTCACGGCGGGGAACTCGAGATCGAGAGCCGTCTCGGAGCGGGCACCACCGTGTCGGTGCGGCTGCCGAAGGACTGCGAAAAGATACGCGTGACCGAAGCCGCCCCGAAAATCGAGCGCCTGCCGGTTCCTGAACCGGCGACCATTTCTGACCTGAGGATGAGGAAACGTGCCTGAGCGAGCCATTGCGGTCGATCCGCGCGAATTCGACGACGAAGGTGTGCGCGGCCTGTTGCGCCGTGCGTTGGGGCGCAATCCCATCGATGCCGTCGGGATATTCGTTCTGGTGGTCGCGGCCGGCGCGATCCTGATCAACGCGCTGTACCGCCAGCCCGGTCCGCATCCGGCGCCGATCTTCTCGATCAAGCCGCGCCCGGTCGCGAGCGAACCCGTCGGCGGAGTGGTGCCCGTGATGCCGCGTACGCGGCCGGAAAGCGCTGCGCCCGCAAAGTCCGAAGCGGTTGCACATGCGCCGCCCAAGACGGAAGCTGCCGCGCCGCGGCCGAAAGCTGACCCGATCGCCGAACTGATTGCGCCGGCGCAACGCGTCACCGCCGTGCAACGGGCGCTGAACGACTACGGCTACGGACCCGTGAAGGTGACGGGACATTTCGGCGCCGAGACCGTGTCGGCGATCCAGAAATTCGAACGCGACCGCAAGCTTCCGGTCACGGGCCAGATCTCGCCGCGGCTGCTGCGCGAACTCGCCGCGCTCACCGGGCGGCCATTGGAGTAGGGTCGTAGCCCGGCTTGAGTGCAACGAAAGCCGGGTTTCCTCTTGGAGCGAGCAATCCGTTTCCCGGGTTTCGCCAACGCTCAACCCGGGTTACACGCTCACGCAATGCGCCTCAAATCCGATATCTGGGTCGCCGCCTATCTGCGCCGTTGTCAGGTCGAGGGCTCGCCGGCGGTGTTGCGCCGTCGCGGCGCCGAGGAGGCCGGTGCGATCTTCGTCAAGGTGAGCCGGCTCGACGGCACCGCCGATCTGTACGGGCCTGCCCCGCAGTCGGTGTTCGATGAGGCGCGCCCGAGCGAGCGGGCGTTCAGCGCCGCGCTCAAAGGACTGCCGCTCCCCGAAGCCGACGTGGAGGGTTATCTCGCGCGCCAGCTCCGTTTCGATCCAGACCTGTGGATCGTGGAGGTCGAGGATCGGGGCGGGCGGCACTTCCTCGATCACCTCGTGCGCTGACGCGCGCCGGGTTCGCTGCGCGCCGGAGCTTGCGGCTCGGCAGCCGCGGGGCGCCGTGTGAGCGACCCGCGCCGTCCGCGCGCCGCCTCGTCGTCGTAGTACATCGGGCGATGGGCGGGGCGCCGCGTGCGTGTTGGCTCGTGGCCGCGCAGGCTCGCGATGATCTTGTGCGCGGCGTCGGCGCTGACGCGCTCGTAGAGGCTCGCAAGATCGAACACGCGGTGCACCGACTCGCCAATCGCGGGATCGATGAACATCAGAACGCGCTGAAGTGCGATCGACGGCATCGCAAGCGCCTTGGCGGCGACGAGCAGGGGTTCGCCGGATGGATCGGTGACGATGCGTTCGGCCTGTTCGCGTGTCAGGCTCAACGCGTTCTCGAGAATGCGGGTGAAGCCTGCGCGATCGCGGCCAAGCGCAGCCGCCTCGAGCGCCTGATTGGTGGCGAGAGGCTGGACGGTCTGCGGCTCTTCTGTTTCGACCGAGCCGAGGCTCATCAGCAGCATGCGGCGTGCGGAGGCCTCTGCGGAAAAGAACAGCTCCGCCAAGGTCAGTTCCTGGTCCTCGCGAGGCTTGGTTGCGATTACGGATTCTTTGATCGGCTGCTTCGGGACGGCTTTTTGTTCCGGCTCGCGTCGCGCCGCGATGACCACCGCATGGTTGATGCCGAAGTCGCGAGCGACAGCGTCGAGTTCCGCAACGGTCAGGATCTGGGTGTGCCTGAGGATCGGATCGGCCACCTCGATGACGTCGCGTGCAAGCCTGCGCGCCACGGAGGGCGGCGTTCCCGAATAAGGACCCAGCTTCTTGGCGACGGTTGCGCGGGTTTGCAGATCGACCGAGTCGATCAGCCGCAATGCGAGCTCGGTGTAGTGGCGTTCTTCCTCGGAGGTGTGGGCCGGCTTCTGCACATAGAGGTCGGTCAGGACGCGCAGAAGCGTCGGACGAATGTCGACGCCGTCGCGCCGCGCAAGGCTGTCGAGCCCTTCGAGCTTGGGAAAGACCGCTGACACAATCTGCTCCCGCCGTTCTCCACGCGAATACGAATCCATCTGAGCAGCCTAACGTGGCCACGTTAGCGGAGCGTTAACCTTGTCAGTCGCTTAATTCGCGGATGAACCGATCCAGCCGGGACGGGCAAGCCGGCTGGGGGAGGGGGACATGGGGATCGTTATCACTTTCCCCGCGGAGAAATGCACCGCGGGGTCTGGTCTGGTCGAGGCGCGCGAGGGGAGCGGCAGCATCATCATTCTCCCTGTGATCCGCATCGAGCGCCCGAGCGACAGCCCGTCCGAGCCCACCTCGTCTTCGCCACGCGGCAAGCGCCGCAAGCGCTGATGCACCTGCGCCGGCTCACGCTCGGCATCGCGTTTGCGATTGCACTGCCGGCAGCCACCGAGGCGGGCGACTTCGGGCGGCCGAAACCGTCGCTTCTGGAAGGATTGATCCCGCAACAGTTCTGGAAAGGGCCGGTCACCGGCTATTCAGACTACCCGCTCACCGATCTCGAGGTCGAGCTGCGCGACCGCTCCTATGTGCTCATCAGGCCGAACGAGCCGCGCGGGAACTGGAATATCTACATCGCAGGTTTTCAGATCGCTGGCGCGTTTCCACCCGCCTACGTCTACACCGACTATACCGAGTACGCGCGCATGCTGCTGTGGACGCTCGCACGCTCGGAAGCGTCGTCCTACAATCGACTGATCGACGACATGGCGCAGGATGGCAAGCTCGCCGTGCCCTTCACCACCGTGGCCTGCGCGGTCGCCGATCTCGACAACAAGCGCGAGCGGAGCCTCGCCTATGTGGGCGTGCTGTCGGAGTGGGAAGTCGGCAATGCCGTAGGCCGCATCCGGGAAAATCGCCTCGTGACGGCTTGGGTGCATCGGGCGCTGCACTGGCGTCTTGCATCGTATCGCTATGCGCTGGAGCGGCTGGTGATCGCGGTCCCGTCGGTGCTTGCCGTCGAGGCGGAGCGCGCGCTCACGCGCTTCTCTGCGATCGTTGTCCAAGTCGACCCGGCGCTCGCGCGTTGTGAGGGTGCCGAGTTCCAGGCTGTAGCGGCCGTGCCGCTCGTCACCAAATAGATCAGGACTGCGTGCGGCACTGCGCTGACGCGAGCGCGCGGCGGGCCATCGGCATCAGCCCCGGCTCCGGGCCGAAGGTGCGGATCAGGATCAGGCCCGTCGGGGTCGGGGACTCCACGATCAAGCGGTCGGCGGCGGTGATTTCCTCGTCGTCCGGGAGCTCCGCGCGCTGCTGCGTCGTCATCAGGTCCAGCTCGATAACGCGCCGCCCCGCCGCGCGATCGTTGATCGCGTAATAGGCGATGCCGCTGCGCGCATAGAACGAGACGGACGTGTAGGCCTGGCTCACCGGCACGCGGAGCTGCAGCGGACCGGACGCGAGATCGTAGCGGCACACCGCGGTTGCAAATGCGGGGTCCATGAAAGGAAGGAGCGCATCGTCCGGGTTCGAGGCGGGCAGCGCCATGATGGCGTTGACGGGAGCGCTCGCCGAGAGCCGCGTGTAGGCGTCCTGCGTCGCCGTGCGCGGCAGCAGCAGCACTGTTGCGAGATGCACGATGCCGCCGAGCACCAATCCGCCAAGCAACCACAAGAGCCAGCGGATCATGCGCAGGCTCCTGCCGTCAGGGCCGGCATCGGCGCGTCCTTCGCGGTGCGCGTGGCGACGCCGACCGGCGTGTCATAGAGGCGCAGCACCACGACGTAGCGATCGATCCCGCCGGTCGGCAGCCAGTTGCCCGGGCGCGCGCGGGGCGCAAGCACGATGTCGAACGATCCGTCAGCGCGCCGTGCGATCTCCTGGCTGGTGAATCCGTATCGGTCCGCCGCGTTGGGAACGAGCCGCCCGTCGAGATCATAGAGCGTTACGGTCCAGAAGCGGGCGGCCGGAGTCGTGCCAGCAAGCGTGACGGCGCAGCGTCCATCGAGCGGCCGGCCGGCGTCATCCGTGGATGCGAAAAATGCGACGCCGTCGCCCGAACCGATCGGGAGCTCGCCGCTGCGCGCGATGGCCGCGCGCGCGTAGGGGTCGATATCTGACGTGCCGGTTTTCGGCCAGGCAGTCCATGCGCCGATGGTAATCGCGCCGAACGCTGTGCCGCGTGTCAGGGCATACTGAGTAAGCCCGAGACCGAAAACCGCGGCGACCGCGAACGAGAACAGAAGTCCGATCAGCAGGCGCATTTAGATTTCGCCGGACTCAATTGCCGCGGGCGCCGGCGTCGGTCGATGCAACCGCGTCCTGCGTGCGCAGCGATGCCCCTTGTTGTGTGACAGGCGTGTCGGCGAGCGCGCGGGACGCGTTATCCATCATGCGCTCGACGCGCAGCAGGACTTCCATGGAACGCTTCGTCAGCATGGTCGGTCGCGCAGTTGGAGACTCCGAACCGCCGTGCGGACCGGCCGCGACTTGCGGCGCAGCAGCCGCAGGCGCGGGAGGCAGACCGGGCAGAGGTTTGATCTCAACGCCTTGATGCGCGTAGGCCATGATCTGGTGCCACGTCATGGCGGGGAGCGATCCACCCGTCATGCGATTGGTCGGCGAGTAATCGTCGTTGCCGAACCATACGCCGCACGCATAATTCCCGGTGTAGCCGACGAACCACGCGTCGCGATAGGC
>Ga0173480_10000638_pt1 | contig 11938 bp, 8 predicted proteins | sample NitcycUS209509C1_FD_122622 | JGI IMG/M metagenome (GOLD analysis project Ga0173480, IMG submission 122622) | Soil microbial communities from Arlington Agricultural Research Station in Wisconsin, USA - Nitrogen cycling UWRJ-S209-509C-1 (version... | ecosystem: Environmental > Terrestrial > Soil >... | reverse complement strand
TCGGTCGTCAGCGGCTTTCAGTAGCACAATGCGGACCGAAGGGCGGCCGTCGGGGCCCACCGTGGCCAGAGAAAATGCCGTGGGTTCGAAAACACCCTCGCGGGTGGCGAAGTCCAGGTGGTCGTGAAAGCGGGCGACGAGCTGCGGGAGGTCGATCATGATGCCTGTGTCTGCGGTTCGGCCGAGGATAGGGGCTTCTCGCGGACGCGCGCAAGGAACATCGCTCCCGCCACGAACAGCACGGTAAGGGCCAGCATGGAGAGGCGCGGATTACCGGTTCGTTTGGACACCGCCCCCATGAGAACCGGCCCGATGACAGCCGAAAACCGCCCCACCGTGTTGTAGAACCCGAAGAACTGCGCCGAGCGCTCGTGGGGCGAAAGGCGCGAGAACAGGGACCGCGACAGGCTGTTGATTCCGCCCTGAACCAGGCCGATGGCGGTGGCAAGGGCGTAGAACTCCCACACGTGCGCGAGCCGGTAACCCCACAGACAGATCCCGATGTAGACCGCGATGGCGATGAAAATGCCCGTCCTGGCTCCGAATCTTTCTCCGATTCTTCCGAACACGATCGAGGCCGGAAAGCCCACGAACTGGGTCAGCAGCAAGGCACCGATCAGTGCCGAGGAGGGGAAGCCAAGCGAGATGCCGTAGTCCACCGCCATGCGCACGATGGTGCTGACGCCGTCGATGTAGAGCCAGTACCCGATCAGGAACAGGAACGCCTGGCGGTGGCGGCGCAGGTGTTGGAAGGTGTCGCCGAGTTGCACGAAGCCGGCCCGAATCGTGGCGAGGCCGCTCGTCGTGGTCGAACGTCCGCGCTCGTGCACGTGGCGAAACAACGGAATCGAGAAGAGCGCCCACCACAGCGCCACGGTCAGGAACGAGACGCGCGCCGCCGCGGTCGCATCGGGGAGACCGAACCAGTGCGGCTTGAGCGTCATGAACACATTGAGGGCGAACAACACGCCGCCTCCCAGATAGCCCAGCGCGAAACCGCGCGCCGAGATCCGGTCCGATGTTTCCGGTGTCGAAACGTCCATGAGAAGCGAATCGTAGAAAATCATGCAGGCGGAAAAACCGACGACACCGATTCCAAACACGAGCGCTGCAGCTTCCCACGCGCCGCGTCCGATCGTTGCCAGCGCCGCGGTGGCGATGACACTGATGCAGGTGGCGACGAGGAGGAAGCGCTTGCGTGCTCCGCCCGCGTCCGCAAATGCGCCGAGCGCCGGCGCCATCAATGCGATGAGCAGGCTGGCGAGCGAATTGGTGAGGCCGAGACGAAACGAAGTTTCGGAGGCATCGGCGCCCGCGCCCCAGTATTCCTTGAACAGGATCGGCGCGAAACCGGCCATCACGGTGGTGCTGAACGCCGAGTTGGCCCAGTCGTACATGGACCAGGCCTTCATGGCGCGATCATTCGCGGCGTGATTTTTCATAGGGCGCAGCACGGTAGAAATCCCACTTACGACCATGAGTACTTGTTGGATAGACTAAACTGTTCCCGGTCACGCGCCAATGGAAAGGAATCCACCCATGCCTGCAATCGATGTGAAACAGCTCGAGTCGGTGCTCAAGGAAGCGCGCCGTTTCAAGCCGTCCAAAGACTTTCGCAAACGTTCGCACCTCGGTTCCGAGCAGGAGTATCGTCGCCTGCACAGGAAGAGCCTGCGCGACCCCGAAGGGTTCTGGGGCAAGATTGCAAAGGAGCTCCATTGGTTCAAACCGTGGACGAAAGTGCTCGACGAAAAGAAAGCACCGTTCTACCGCTGGTTCGTGGGCGGCAAGACCAACCTCTCATACAACTGTCTCGACCGCCATCTCGACACCGCCACGCGGCACAAAGCGGCGTTGGTATGGGAAGGCGAGCCTGGTGATCGTCGCGTGCTCACCTACGGCGACCTCGCGCGCGAGGTCAACATGTTCGCCAATGCGATCAAGTCGCTCGGCGTCAAGAAGGGCGATCGCGTCGCGATCTATCTGCCCATGATTCCGGAATTGCCGGTGGCGATGCTCGCGTGCGCCCGCATCGGCGCGGTGCACACGGTGATCTTCGCCGGTTTCTCCGCCGAATCGATTCGCGATCGTGTGCAGGACTGCGAGGCCGCGCTCGTCATCACGGCGGATGGCGGATGGCGGCGCGGCAAGGTGCTTCCACTCAAGGACACCGTGGACGAGGCGCTGGCGCAGTGCCCGAGTGTGAAGAATGTGGTGGTGGTGAAGCGTGGCCATGGCGATCCGTTCCCGTGTCATATCCAGGAGGGACGTGATCACTGGTATCACCGCTTGATGGATGGCGCCTCGCCCGTCTGTCCCGCCGAGAAAATGGACAGCGAGGACATGCTCTTCCTTCTATATACCAGCGGCACGACGGGAAAGCCCAAGGGCATCATCCACACCACCGGCGGCTACATGGTTCACACCTACCTCAGCACGAAGTACGTGTTCGATCTGAAGGACAGCGACATGTTCTGGTGCACCGCCGATATCGGCTGGGTGACCGGGCACAGTTACGTAGTGTACGGACCGCTGCAGAACGGCGCGACCTGCCTGATGTACGAAGGTGCGCCCGACTGGCCCCACCGCGGGCGCATGTGGGAGCTCGTCGAGCGCTATCGGGTGAATATTTTCTACACGGCGCCGACCGCGATTCGCGCCTTCATGAAGTGGGGCGACGAATGGCCCGCCAAGCACGACCTTTCGTCGCTGCGCCTGATCGGAACGGTGGGCGAGCCGATCAATCCGGAGGCGTGGATGTGGTACCACAAGACGATCGGCCACAAGAATTGCCCCATCATCGACACGTGGTGGCAGACCGAGACCGGCGGCATCGCGATCACACCGCTGCCGGGCGCGATCGCCACCAAACCGGGAAGTGCGACGGTGCCATTCTTCGGCATCGACGCGGCCGTGCTGGATGAAAAAGGCAAGGAGACGAAAGCGGGCTATCTCGCCATTCGTAAACCCTGGCCGGGCATGTTGCGCGGCGTGTACGGCGACCCCGAGCGCTACCAGCAGACATACTGGTCGAAGTGGAAAGGCATCTACTTTCCCGGTGACGGTGCGCACGTCGACAAAGACGGGTACTTCTGGATTGTCGGCCGCGTGGACGACGTGGTGAATGTCGCGGGACACCGCATCGGCACGGCAGAACTGGAGAGTATTTTTGTCGAATACGCTGGAGTCGCGGAATCAGCCGTGATCGGAATTGCGCACGAGCTCAAGGGACAGGCCATGGTGGCGTTTGTGAGCCTGAAAGACGGCGTCAGCGCATCCGACGCGCTCGACACCGAGCTCAAGGAGTGGGTGGCGAAGAAGATCGGCAAGTTCGCCATTCCGGAGCGCATCGTGTTCGCGTACGACCTGCCCAAGACGCGCTCGGGGAAGATCATGCGCAGGTTGCTGCGTGATGTCGCGGAAGGGCGCGCACTCGGCAACGTGACTACGCTGGCGGACGCAGCGGTGATCGAAAAACTTCGCTCCCAGTACGAGGAAGATTGAAGACCGCGTTCATCACCGACACCCTCTTCCTTCGACACCGGAACCCGGAGGGCCATCCGGAACGAGGCGAGCGTCTTGAAGCCATGCTCCGCGTCAGCGCTCGTTGCGGCGAATTCGGCGTGCAAACGCTCGGTGCGCCCCGTCGTGCTACTCACGATGAGCTCCTGCGAGTTCATTCGCGTGAGCATCTAGATCGCGTTGCCGCCACCGCGGGGCGCGTTTCGATGCTCGATCCGGATACCTTCACCTCGCCCGATTCATACGACTGCGCGCTCCTCGCCGCGGGGAGCGCGATCGATGCGGTCGATCGCGTGATGAACGGGGAGCTCGACAACGCGTTCGTTGCGGCGCGGCCGCCCGGACATCACGCCGAGACCAACCGCGCCATGGGATTCTGTCTGTTCAGCAATATTGCCGTGGCGGCGGCACACGCGCTCGAGCAGCACGCCCTGGAGCGCGTGATGATCATCGATTGGGATGTGCATCACGGCAACGGCACGCAGGAGATCTTCTGGAATGACAGGCGCGTGCTGTTCGTCTCGCTGCACCAGTTTCCGTTTTATCCGGGCACGGGCTCGTTCGAAGAGATGGGTGGGCCGGACGCAACGGGAATGACGCTCAATATTCCGATGGCCGCCGGGTTCGGCGATGAAGAATGGATCGCCGCCTTCCGGCGCGTCGTGGCCCCGGTCGCGGATCAGTTCCAGCCGCAGCTCGTTCTGCTGTCGGCCGGGTTCGATGCGCACGCCGACGATCCGCTCGGCGGCCAGCGCGTCACCGAAACGGGTTTTGCCGCCATGGCGGATGAAGTCCTGGCCATTGCTCGCGCGCACGCAGGAGGGAAGTTGGTGGCACTGCTGGAGGGTGGATACGACATCGCGGCGCTCGAGGCCAGTGTTGAAACCGTCCTCCGTCGCATGTCAGGTGAAAGACGGGACAAAGAAACGCCCCTCTCCGAGGGGCGTTTTTCACCCGTGCACGCGATGGTGCGCGCGGTTCATGCCGGAACCTGGAAGCTCTAGCCCTACAGCACGCCCGCGAGCACGGCGATCGAATCAAGTACCAGGTCGGGTTTAATGCCGGCGGACGCGACCAGCGCCTCGCGATACTTGCCTGTCTTCACAAGCACGCCGCGGATTCCGGCCTTTTGCGCCCCGGCGACATCGTGGTGCACGTCGTCACCGATCATCACCACGTCTTCGGAGATGAGATCCATGTCATCTACCGCCGCCTTGAACATGGTCGCCGACGGTTTGCCCACCACGGTCGCAACCGAGCTGGTTGCGTACTCGAGACCCGCGACGAAAGCGCCGATGTCGAGCTTCAATCCGTCGGCCACCTGCCAGTAACGCCCGCGGTGCAGCGCCACGATCTCGGCGCCGTCGATCACCATGCGAAAGAGCTCGTTCATGAGCGCATAGCTCCAGCGGTCGTCGATATCGCCGATCACGATGACCTCGGGATGATCCGACTCTTCGATGCCGTGGAACTCGCCGCGGATGGCGTCGGCGATCACCAGCTTTGCGCTCTTCACCTTGCGCGCACGCAGCATCTCGGCCGCGACGCGCGGCGGGCTGATCACTTCGCGCGGTTCGACGAACATGTCCATGGCGCACATCTTGGCCGCCAGTTCCGCGCTTGTGCGCGTGGTGGTGTTGGAGATGATACGGAACGGAAGATCGCGCTTGCGGATGCGAGCGAGCGCTTCGCGCGCACCCGGAACCGGTTCGTTGTCGACGAACCACACACCGTCCTGGTCGGCGAGAATGCCGCACACATCGTGCAGGTCTTCGAGATTCATGATCCTCGTCAGTCGGGTCCGGGCTCGAATGTAATGAGGCGTGCGCCGCGTTTGCGCGTCACGTAGTTGAATCCCCACTGCACCATGACGAGCAACTTGTTGTCAAATCCGATCAGGTTCATGATGTGCACGAACGCCCAGATGACCCACGCCGGAAAACCGGACAGGCGGATCCACCCGAGGTCGCACACCGCGCGGTTGCGCCCGATCACCGCCAGCTCTCCCTTGTTGCGGTACCGGAACGGGCGCGCGGTCCCGCGAATGCGTCGCGCCACGTACTGGCCCTGCTGAATGGCAACGGGCGCGAGCCCGGGCATCAGCCTTCCCGTGGCGTCGGTCGCATGGGCGAGATCGCCGATCACGAACACGTCAGGGTGGCCGGAAATGCTCAGGTCGGCTCCCACGACGATGCGACCGCCACGATCGCGTTCCGCGCCGAACGCCGTCGCAATCTTCTCGCCGAAGGGTGATGACGTGACACCCGCGCCCCACAGAACGGTTTCGGCCTCGATCGATTCTTCGCCGCGGGCGGAGGCAAGCGTGATACGACCGCGCTCGATACCGGTGACGCGTGTCTCGAGCCGCACCTCCACGCCGAGCTCCTCCAGCGCGCGCCTGGCACTGTGCGAGAGCGCGGGAGGGAACGTGGGAAGCAGGCGCTCGACGGCTTCGATCAGGATGACGCGCGCGCGCGCCGGGTCGAAGTTGCGGAAGTCGTGCTTGAGCGTGCTGCGCGACATCTCGCCCACCGCGCCGGCGAGCTCGACTCCCGTCGGTCCGCCGCCGACCACGACGAACGTCAACAGTTTGTCGCGTTGTGTGGCGTCGGTTTCTTTCTCGGCGCGCTCGAACGCACCCAGTATGCGCTGGCGCATCGTGAGTGCTTCTTCGATGCTCTTGAGACCGCAGCTCTGCTCTTTCCACTCGTCGTGACCGAAGTAGGACGTGCGCGAGCCGGTGGCGACAATCAGATGGGTGTACGCGAGCACGGCGCCGCTCTGCAGCACGACCTCGCGTGCCGCCGCGCGCACATCGATCACTTCATCCTGCAGAACATGAGCGCCGGAAAACCCGTGCACAACCGAGCGGATGGGTGCCGTGATATCGCCGGGAGAGAGACTGCCCGTGGCGACCTGGTAGAGAAGCGGCTGAAAGAGGTGAAAATTACGACGATCGACGAGAGTGAACGGGATCTTGAAGGACGCGAGCGCTTTGGCTGCATACAGACCGCCGAACCCGCCCCCGACTATCACGACGGTGCGGTGTTGGTCTGTCATGACACTATCCCATTCCCTCCGACCAGCCCGACTCGGCATCGAGCGGCACGCGTTCCGCCGCGCGCGCCCACACGTCGAGCGCGAGTGCGCCCAGGAGAATCAAGGTCGCGAGCAGGTACATCCAGGTGAGGAAGAGCGCACCACCCGCGAGCGCACCGTACACCGCATGACGGCGCGAGATATAGATGGTGACTGACGCTCCCAGCTTCTGGAGGATCGCCCATACACCGGCAACGATAAGAGCCATGGTCACGGCGCGCCAGATCTGGGGACGCCGCGCAGGAATCGAGAGGTAGAGAATCAGCAGAAACACCGCGAACGCGCCCATGGAAAACGCGCGCTGCGGAATGTGAACGGAATCGGCGAGCATCTTGAGACCCGGCGCCGCCATGAGAAGCTGGAACGCGTAATCGCCGACGGCGGCGACCGAAAAGAAGAGCATCGCGCCCATCACGTAGACGATCGTGTTGAGGCGCTTGCGCAGGAAGCTGGCTTTGCGACGCGAGCCCATCGCACCGTTGATGCTCCATTCAATCGATTCGAACAGCCCCGCCGCGACAAAGAAAAGCGAGATGAGGCCGAGGATCCCGAATCCCTGCCAGCTCGCCACCAATGACGAGATGTTGGCAAGCACCGCTTCGCCGGCGCCGGGTGGCAGCAGCCCCAGCAGCGTGTCGTAGAGACTGGTCTCGCTGAGCGCGTGATTCTTGAATACGAAACCGGCCGCCGCCGCGGTGATGAACACGAACGGAATCAGCCCGAGCAGCAAATGAAACGCCAGACCCGCCGCCATAAGCGGCACGAGGCGTTGTCCGAATAGAACCCGGATCTCATGGATGACCCGGCCGATGGTCAGCAGAATCTGGAGCAGGATGGTTACCTCATGGACAGCTGAAGGTGACGCTCAATTATATCCTGTGGGCGAGTCCCGGAAAAAGCAGGAACTTGAAACGCGAAGGCCCCGCCGGGATCACCGACGGGGCCTTCAAAGGCCGGTTGCCGCACCGGACCTCTATTCTTCCCAGCTCAGGACGCCGCCGGTCTTGTACTCGGTGACGCGGGTCTCGAAGAAGTTCTTCTCCTTCTTGAGATCGATCACTTCGCTCATCCACGGGAACGGATTGGCCACATTGTACTGTTTGGGCAGGTTGATCCGCTCCAGGCGCCGGTCCGCGATGTGCTTCACGTACTGGTAGATCGCATCGGAATTGAGCCCGAGGACCCCGCGGGGGAGACAGTCGCGCGTGTACGCGTGCTCGAGCTCGACAGCCGTCTTGATGTTCTCGACAAGCGTCTGCTTGAAGGCCTCGGTCCAGATCTCCGGGTTCTCGATCACGATGTTGTTGATGAGGTCGGTGCCGAAGGCGAGATGGACCGACTCGTCGCGCAGGATGAACTGGAACTGCTCGCCCACGCCCACCATCTTGTTCTGGCGCAGGAACGAAAGCATCATCACGAAGCCCGCGTAGAAGAAGATGCCTTCCATGATCACGTAGAAGCCGACCAGGTCGTGGACGAACCTCTGCATGTTCTCGCGGCCCTCGGTGTTGAAGTGCGGGTCCAGAATCGACTTGGTGATGTCGATCACGAACTCGTCCTTGTCGCGAATGCTCGGGATCTCCATGTACATGTTGTAGACCTCGTCCGGGTCGAGCCCGAGCGTGTCACAACAGTAGATGAAGGTGTCGGTGTGGACGGCCTCCTCGAAGGCCTGGCGCAACAGGTACTGCCGGCACTCCGGGTTGGTGACGTGGCGGTACACGTTGAGCACGATATTGTTGGCGGTGAGACTCTCCGCGGTGGAGAAGAAGCCCATGTTCCACAACACCAGCCGGCGTTCCTGCTCGGAGAGCGCGTCCGGGCTGCGCCACATCTCCACGTCCTTCTGCATGTTCACTTCTTCGGGCGTCCAGTTGTTGGCGACGCCGTCTTTATAGTGCTTGCGCGCCCAGTTGTACTTCATGGGCAGCATCTTGTTGGGATCCGTGCCCGAGCAGTTCAGGAGACGCTTCTCGCCTGATTTGTGTTCCATGTTGTTTGTCTCCCGCGCCTACTGGCACGCTTCACAGGTCGGGTCCATGATCGAGCACGCGCTCTTCACCTGGCTGGCCGGAACTTCTTCCATCGACTCCGCGACACGCGCGGAGCCGGCGCCGAACTTCTTGGCCTTGGAGTCGAGCGTCGACTTTTCGATCGACGATGCGCCCAGCGTGCGCAGGTAGTACGTGGTCTTGAGACCCATCTTCCAGGCCGCCATGTAGCTGTCGGAGATCTGCTTGCCCGACGTGCTGGTGGTGAAGATGTTGACCGACTGGCTCTGGTCGATCCACTTGCCGCGCTGCGCGGCATGCTTCACGATCCAGATGGTGTCGATCTCGAATACTTCCTTGTAACGCGCGCGCACCTCGGCCGGAATGTCGTCGATCTTCTGCACGCTGCCGTCGTGGTACTTCACGCGCTCCATCATGTCCTCGTCCCACAGGCCCAGCTCCTTGAGGTCGCTGACCAGGAAACGGTTGATGATGGTGAACTCGCCGCTGAAGTTCGACTTCACGTACATGTTCTTGTAGATGGGCTCGATGGACGGCACGCACCCCGCAATGTTGGCGATGGTCGCCGTGGGCGCGATCGCCATGGTGTTGGAATTGCGCATGCCGTGCTGCTTCACGTGTTCACGCACCGGCGTCCAGTCGAGGTGCGACCGGAAGTCCACGCCCGTCGACATGCCACGCTCTTTCTCGAGCAGCGCCAGCGTGTCCACGGGGAAAATTCCGCGGTCCCACTTCGAGCCCTTGAACGTCTGGTAAGCACCCTTCTCCTTCGCCAGCTCGCTCGACGAAAGAATGGCGTGATAGGAGATGAGCTCCTGCAGCTCGTCGGAGAACTTCACCGCCGCTTCGCTGTCGAAGGGGAGGTTCAACATGTAGAGCGCATCCTGGATGCCCATGATGCCGAGACCGATGGGACGGTGGCGCAGGTTGGCGTGCTGCGACTCGACGGTCGGGTAGAAATTGAGATCGATCACGTTGTCGAGCATGCGCACGGCCATCTTGATGGTGTACTTCATGCGCTCCTGGTTGAGCACACCGTCGTCGATGTGGCGGCCGAGGTTGATCGAGCCCAGGTTGCACACCGCGGTCTCGTCGACGGACGTGTTGAGCGTGATCTCGGTGCACAGGTTCGAGCTGTGCACGACACCCACGTGATCCTGCGGAGAACGCACGTTGCACGGATCCTTGAACGTGATCCACGGATGACCGGTTTCGTACAGCATGGTGATCATGCGGCGCCACAGGTCGAGTGCCCGCACCGTGCGGAACAGCCGGATCTCGCCGGCGGCCACCATCTGCTCGTATTCCAGGTAGCGCTTCTCGAACGCCGCGCCGTAGAGGTCGTGAAGATCCGGCGCTTCGTCGGGAGAGAGCATCGTCCACGCGCCGTCTTCCAGCACGCGCTTCATGAACAGATCCGGGATCCAGCTCGCGGTGTTGGTGTCGTGCGTGCGCCGGCGCTCATCGCCCGTGTTCTTGCGCAGCTCGAGGAAGTCCTCGAAGTCGTAGTGCCAGCACTCGAGGTACACGCAGGTGGCGCCGCGGCGCTTGCCGCTGCGGTTGATGGCGGCGGTGGTTGCATCCACGATCTTCAGGAACGGAACCACGCCCTGGCTGCCGACGTTGGTGCTCTTGATCTGCGCGCCGGTGCCGCGAATGCTTGTCCAGTCGTTGCCGAGGCCGCCCGACCACTTGGAGAGCTGGGCGTTGTCGCCGATCGACTTCAAAATGTGCGAGAGATCGTCCTTCACCGTGGTGAGGTAGCACGAGCTCATCTGCGGGTGCTGCGTTCCGGAGTGGAACAGAGTCGGCGTCGACGGCACATAGTGCAGCGACGAAATCACGTCGTAGAACTTGAGCGCCCAGTCTTCGCGCTGCGACGACTCGTTGAGCGCCAGGCCCATCGCGATGCGCATCCAGAAATACTGCGGCGTCTCCAGAATGTCCTGCTTCAGGTTCTTCAGGAAGTAGCGGTCGTAGAGCACCTGTGCACCGAGATAGGTGAACAGGCGGTCGCGCTCGGGACGGAGCTCCGAGCCCAGGCGCGTGAGGTCGAACTCGAGAAGGCGCGCGTCGAGACGTCCCGCGTCGACGCCGGCCTGGATCTTCGTCGCAAAACCGGCCGTGTGCGCGGCGGCGAATTCGGGCGCAAACTCGTCCATGCCGAGGACGTGCTTGTAGAGATCGTTGAAGAGGAAGCGCGCGGCCAACGTCGAGTACACGGGATCGCGCTCGATGCGGGCGCGAATCGCCATGATGACGGCCTGGTTGATCTCCGAGGTCTTGATGCCGTCGTAGAGACCCAGCTTGGTATCGCGCAGGACACCGATGACGTCGATCTCGCCCTCGAGATCCTGGCAGCAGTTGGTGATGGCTTTTTCGATTTCGCCGATGTTGAACTCGGCCACTTCGCCGCTGCGCTTGACGACCTTGATCTCGCGGCGGTCGATCTTCTCGAGCAGCTCGTCCTGCTTGCTCTTGCGGACATCCTGGCGCTGGGCGCGATAGAGGATGTAGGCCTTGGCGACCTCGAACAGGCCGCGCTCGGCGAGCATCATTTCGACGACGTCCTGGATGTCCTCGACACCCGGAATGCGCTCGTCGAACTTGCGCTCGATGATCCCGGTCACATCGTCGGTGACCGAGGAATAGAATTCGGAGGACACGCTTACCGCGGTGGCGACGCAGGCCTTTTCGATGGCGCGCTCGATGCGGTGGCGGTCAAAATCAACGACGGCTCCGTTGCGCTTCTTTACTTTGGTGATCTCCATGGTGCTCCTGGCCGGGGGGCCGAAAGACCGTTATTTGTTCTCTGACAGTGACTTGCCGCTTCAGCCAGGGTCTCGCGGGTGGGACGGCGCTGCAAGGACGTCAGTCTTCGGGACGCAACATCTTGTGCCAGCCTACCAGTAAACCCCTACCGATTGGGTTCGATACATTACGATCGAGCACCAGAGTCGTCAAGGGTTTCTCCCGGTTGTGAAATGATTATCTTCGTACGGCTTATCCACTTGTCAGATCGTAAGATAACCACTTTTTGAGAGGCCTGCAATGTGGAATCCCGGTGGATGGATGGTGGACAACCCGGGACAGTTTTCCACGGCTCGCGCGTCGCGCCATAAATCGATTGGTCCACGCGGGCCCGCCGAGCTATTTTCGCGGCCCGTGGATCCCGTCACCGACAGAATCGAAGCCGGTCGCGAGCGTGTGCACGCGGCCGCGGCGCGCTCCGGCCGCACTCCCGGTGCGGTCACGATCGTGGCCGTCACCAAGACATGTCCGGCCGAGATGGTGCGGCGCATCGG
>Ga0173480_10000637_pt1 | contig 11944 bp, 8 predicted proteins | sample NitcycUS209509C1_FD_122622 | JGI IMG/M metagenome (GOLD analysis project Ga0173480, IMG submission 122622) | Soil microbial communities from Arlington Agricultural Research Station in Wisconsin, USA - Nitrogen cycling UWRJ-S209-509C-1 (version... | ecosystem: Environmental > Terrestrial > Soil >... | reverse complement strand
GAAGGCCGTGAAGATGTTGCCCATCGCGTGTCCGACGCCGGCCGCCGAATGCAGGTTGACGAGCGCGGCATTTCGCCGGCCCTGCGCGAAGCCATCGGCCATGCCGACGACGACAGACTCCTGCAGCCCGAGGACATAGCGGAAGTCGTCCGGAAAGTCGCGAAAGAGCGGCAGCTCGGTCGAGCCGGGGTTGCCGAAGATGGTGGTCATTCCAAGGTCGCGCATCAGGCGCACCACGACTTCACGCACGGTAGGCATCAGATCAGTTCTCGCTCTCGGTTTCGCTCTTCGGCTGGTAGCCGGCACGAACTGTGGGTCCGGCTCGGCAGGCAGCGCATTATGTGTCCTCAAACGGTCATGTTGCCAAGGCCATCGATAATATGCGGCACGCCGCTGCGATCGGGGGCGTTTCTCGAAGCCATTGTGACAGCGGGTCCTCGTCAGCAGGCGATTCGGTCTGGTGCGGACGCAATCAGGCGGGCTCCGGCACAGGACGCGACGGCGCCAACCGACGATCCGGAAGTCGCGGAAGCGCGGCTACGCGGCCTGTCCGTCTGCGAGATGATGGCGCCGATTCAGCCGCGCAAAGCGATTGTGTATGTGGTCCTGTGAACGCGGTGGCGGGCCGTAGCCCCGGCCCACGAGGGGAAAGTAGACCTCAGGGTACCAGCGTCAGAGGGGCCCGCCAGAACGAGGCCTTCTGCGTGCCTGGGTCGAGCACGGTGACCTGGCACTCGTACTCGCCAGGCGCCAGCTTTCCAATCGGCAGACTGAATCGCATCGGTATCGCTTTCGATCGCGCATCCATGGGGCCGTCCATGGACATCGGCGGCGTCTCGTAGACCTTTTCTCCCTGACGATAGAAGCTGACGAACGCCATCATCGGACGCATCGCGGTGGCTCCGGGCTGGTATGCCTGAAGATAGACGAACAGGTCGCGGCCGACGCTGAAGACGCGCGTCACGCTCGGGATCAGGCGTTGACCGTCATGAATCAGCGGATCCACGGACTGCTGGTCCTTCGCGGCCGAGTTCTTGACGGCGAAGATCTCGCTGCCAACCGCCATCCGCTGTCCACTCAGGACCACCGAGCTCATCGGAACGTTGCCAAAATCTTTCTCGAGGTTCGGAATCGTGAACTTTGCCTGGAACGTACCCGTGCGACCGGTCACGGTGTCGCGCGCGAGCAGCTTGATGACGTAGTCGCCCGGCAGCAGCGTGAAGCCGGTCTGGTAGAGGATCGGCCGCTGACTCAACTGGTTCGCGACGTCCTCGCTGAGCGGGATCGGCAGGCTGTCGCGCATGATCGAATACGAGATCATGTTGCTGTCCTTGACCTCGCTCATGAAGTCGATCTCGGTGCGCGGGGCGCCGCGGCGGCGGGCGATCTGGAGCTCGCTCCCGGGAATCTTCACCGTGATCGGCACGTAGTATTCGGCCCGATTCAACTTGAAGAAGTTGAGCTCCATCGCCAGCGTCATGTCGGTGATCGGGTTCTCGAGGCGGAACGCCTCCGACATCTGCATCTCACGCTCGCTGTTGTTGAGATTCGCCCAGATTTTGTCGGCGTAGTACCCATCCTGCGTCACGATCTCGTACTGCTTGTTCGCTGGGACCGTGACCTGGACGCGGCGGAACTTGCCGTCCGGCGCGTTGTTCGACGTGTAATACGCGACCAGGTAGTAGCTGGTCGCCGTACGCGCGGCGTCGACGATGCCGCTGGTCAGGTCGTTGTTGTCGAGCAGCGCCTTGCCACCGGTGTCCTTCGCCAGTGCATAGAGCGAGTCCTGCGACGCGAGGAAGCCGGTCATCGAGCTGACGGCCGCCTGGCCGTTGAACATCGACATGCCGCCCGGTGACGCGCGAGACGCATTGCCGACGGGCGAGATGGCGACGAGTCCGCGCGTGTCGATCGTGCTGATGGTGACGTTGGCGCGGCGCGCCGCGTTGACGGTGGACATGTACTGCGCCGCATTGTCGGCACCGGACGCATTGAGACCGCTGCCGAAGTAGACGAACGTCTTCTGCTGCGAGAGCGGACGGAGGTAGCTGATGGCCGTCTGCAGCGAGGCGAGTCGCCGGTCGGTGTTGAAGACGTTGAACTCGGCGCTCTGGCCGAAGTCGCTGGTAAACGAGTCGAGGTCCGGCTGACCGTCCTGGTCGAAGTCGTCGTTGAACATCATCGCGTTCAGCACTTCCAGCAGCCGCGGACGCTCGGCGGTGAAGTCCTGCCGGATTTTGACGCCACCGTTCTGGAGCGCCATGATCGCCACCAGGTCCGACGGTGCCATGTTGGCGCGGACATATTTCTGCGCCGAGTCGAAAGAGCGGAGCTTGTCCGCGTCGGGCATGCGGCTCAAATCGAAATACAGCACCATCAGCCGCTTGTCCTGGAAGCGCGTGTCGTTGGCCGGCGGAATCGTGATGCGGGCCGCGGCCGTGCGAGCCAGGGCGTCCAGCGGCGGTGCCGGTTGAATCTCGGCCGGCGGCGTTGACGGTGGGAGCGGCGACTCGAGACGCTGGAACGCGACGAAGGCAATCTCCTGTCGCACGCCGTTCTCCATCACCACGAAGTCACTGGCGGTCAGTCCCTCGACGGCGTTGCCGTCGCGATCGACCACGCTGACGTTGCGCACGCGGAGCGTCGTTTCGGTGCGGAACGTCGGCGCCTGGTTTTGCGGGGCCGGCTGTTGCGGTCGCGCAGGCGCCTGCGCCGCGACGGCGGCGGCCGAGAGCGCGACGAGAACCAGAGGGGTAAAGGCGCGGGTGAGTGTCATGCTGGATCTCAGAAGCGAAGGCTGACCCTGGCGTTGATTCGCCGCATTTGCCCGGCGCCGGTCGCGAGACCGAACTGCGGGTTGCCGATGAGCGTATCCACGCCCGTGTACACCACGCGATTCAGCAGGTTCGTGGCGTCGAAACGCACGTCCATGTTGACGCGGGGGTTGAGCGGAAAGCCACGCTGCAGGCTGCCGTCGAGCGTGAACGTCTGCGGCCCGCGACCCGAGTTCCGTCCGACGTTGCCGAAGACGCCGGCGGCCGGTGCGGTGTAGGCGGCGGGATTGAGATAGTAGCCGGCTGCCATGTCGCTGGTGGACGCACCGGTCAGCGCGGCACGCGTCGGCGCCTCGACGTTCGTCCCCGGCCGATACAGCGGCGTCAGCGGAAGGCCACTGCCGGTGGTCATCCGGACGTCGATCGTCCAGTTGCGAACCACCTTGCCCTTCCACCCGTTGAGGAAGGCGCCGCCGCGCAGGCCGACGCCGGTGTTATAGGTGACCTGCGAGCCGAACAGATGGCGCTGATCGAACGACGAGGGGCCTTCCTCGGCGTCCAGATCGAGCCAGTTCTGCGCCGTCGTCGCGCCGCCGCCGCTCACGCTGCCGAAGCCGTTCGAGTTGTCCGTGGCCTTCGAGAGCGTGTACTGCGCGCTGGCCGTCAGACCGTTGCGCGTGCGGCGCCGCACCTCGAAGCGGCCGGCATGGCGGCGAGAGGTGCCATTGGACGTCACGTAGCGGAACCCTGTCGGGCACGTCGGGCAGGGATTCACGCCTCCCGGGGCCACGGTATTCGGCAGGAACTGCCGCACCAGCCGGTCGCCGTGCGTGCCGATGTACGACGCGGCGACGGTAAGCGACGCGGGAGCGTCGCGCTGCACGTACACCTGCCAGTTCTGCGCGTACGCAATGCGCAGGTCCGGATCGACCGCAAAGGTGTTTTGCACGATTTCGCCTGACGGGGCAAACCCGTTGGACAGCGACAGAGGTGCGTCCGGCGTGGCGATGGCGTTACCGGTCGTGGCGAGCGGCGGCTGCTGCGCCATCAGATTGGCCAGAGTCTGGGCCACGCCGCTCGACCGCGTCCGGTCGTAGCCGGCGCGCACCAGCAGCGACGACCCGAGAATCGGTCGCCAGGCCATCGACAGGCGCGGCTGGAATCCGAGAATGTCGCGGTCGACCAGCGTGTCGGGATAGACGCGGCCGGTCAGTGCGCCGACCGGATCGGACGCCAGCACCGGACTGACCGCGAGGAAGCCGGGCGCCACGTCGAGATTGACCATCCGGCCGAACGCTTCGGCGATCGGCGGTTCGTACTCCCAGCGCACGCCGAGGTTCAACGTCAGGTTGGGACGAAGCCGCAGGTCGTCCATCACAAAGGCATTGAACGCCCAGACGTTGTAGCCCTGATCCGGGTTACCGAACGACACCGAACTGGACTGCGGGAGACCGAGCAAGTAGTCGGCGAGCGCCGATCCGGTGGCGGCACCGCTGAAGAAGAAGGTGCCGCGCCCGTTGTTCTGTGAGTACTGGTCCAGCATGTTGAGCCTGGACTGACCGCCGAACGTGTAGTTGTGCCGACCCCGCGTCAGTGTCGCCTCCACCGTCGTCGTGTTGGTGGTGTTGCTCGACGACGAATAGTTGCCGTCCGACAGACTGGTGATGCCGCCGGCGAAGGAGAGCGTCGGCGGACCCCAGTTACGGGGGTCCTGCGCGTTGCCGGTGATGCCGGCGTCACCGGACACGTTGAGGAAGTTGGCGAAGTGCGGGTTGAACTCATTCGACCCGTGCGCGAAGGCATGGGTCACCCGCAGGTTGAAGAACGGGTTGATTCGGCGGGTGTAGGTGCCGCTCACGGCAAGGTTCGAGGACTCGTTGCCGCTGCGGAATCGGAAGAGCGAAGCGTTGGCACTGGTGCTGCGGTTGTAGTTGGCCGTGCCGGTGATCTGGTTGCGCTGTCTGAAGCTGCGTCCGGTGGAGAACGTGAAGTTGTAGCCGCGCGAGATGGTTGCATCGGCGGTCTGATAATTGACGTTCGCCTGAGGATCGGCATTCGGCAGGGGATAGTAGAGAAGCAGCGCCGCTGCCTGTTCGCTGATGCGATCTGCGGGAATGGTGTTGTTGGCAAACGGTTCGCCGGTCAGCGGATCGCGAATCGGTGTCGGGCTGTTCGAGAAGTCACCGCCGCGCTCCTGCATCGTCGGCATGCGACCGAACAGGCTGCTGGCGTTGTCGCTGGCGGTCCGGGCGAACGACGCCGTGAAGGTCGGTCCGTTCTTGATCAGCCCGGGGATCTGCAGCGGTCCCTGCACCTGGGCGTTGACGTTCAACGAGCTGTAGTCCGGATTGCTCCGGACGGTTGTGAGGCTGTACGGCGTTGCGTTCAACGCCGAGCTGTTGCCGGTGAACGTCAGCGTCGTGAAGTAACGCTGCCGCCCCTGTGTGATGACGTTGCCGAAGCGCTGCGACAGGGCGAATGGTGTGGACGCGCCGTTGTTGACGCTGCCGGCGATGACGAAGCCGTCGGCCGCGCCGGTGGACGAATCGGCTTGTCGCGGCTCGTCAGGAGGCGGCGCCGCCGCCACCGCGTTCCCGGTAGCGGGTGTTCGCAGTGCGGCAGAATTTGGCGTCGCCGACGCCGCGGCGGCGGCCGGCGCACGTGCCCCGGTGGCGGCGCGCTGCGAGTCGGCTGCCGGTGCCGGTGCCGGTGTCGTGGGGCGCCCAGGCGCCGGGGCTGCTGACGGCGGCGGCAATGCCGGCGCGGCGACGGTGTCCTTGGCGATCTCCGCGGCCGGCAGCATGGTCAGTTCCCATGTGGCCGGGGTCGCGTCCGCGGCCACAGTAACGTCGCGAGTAATGGGCGTGAAGCCGCGCATCTCGACCCGGACCGCCCAGGCACCGTCCGGCAGGTCAGGCAACTGGTAATTGCCCTCGACGTCCGTTGTTGTGGTGAACCGCCGCTCACCCTGTGAGACCGTGACGACCGCGCCAGGCACGGCGCGACCGGCGAGCGTCACTCGGCCGCTATGTCCTGCGGCCAACAGACCTACTGTCTGCCCGAATGCCACTACGCATGCGAGCAAACACGCAATCTTGCGACTTCGCATCCCGGGATCCCTCTCGCCGCCGCACGGGAATGCGGCTCCGTCGTTCAGTTCGCGTGTGATTCGGCATCGGGCGCACGACGCCCTGCGATGGCAGGAGCCGCAACCCTCGTCCAGACACTCAGACGATGCGTCGGGTCGATTGGTTCGGTGAGCTCGAGAGGAACCGGGCTGGTCAGCCCTGCCGCACCGTGTCACCACGGTCGCCGGCGCCGATTCAAGCACGAATGGCCCGGGAAGGGAACAGGGAGCTGAGGGCGAACCGCGGCCCGCCGGTTAGATGGCCCGCGGCATCGGCTCGGCGATCGGCTGATGGGCGGCACGTACCATCGGCAGTGCGGCAGAGATCCGGGTGCCGCCACCCGCACGCCCGCCGATCCGGAAGGTGCCCCCCAGCGCCTGCGCCCGTTCGCGCATGCCGATCAGGCCGAGCCCACGGCGCACGCGATGAGGCTCAGTTGTCCGCAGACCGCGGCCGTTGTCCTCGATGACGAGATGGAGCATGTCCTCGCCCGCATTGAGCGACACGGTGCAGGAGGTCGCCTCGCTGTGTCGCGCCACGTTGTGCAGCGCTTCCTGGACGATACGGTAGATGCCGACTTCGATCTGCGGTGCAAGACGATCCTCGACCGTCTCGACAAGATGCGCCTGGATGCCGGTGCGCTGCGAAAAGCTCCTGAGGTACGTGGTCAGGGTCGTCGGCAGGCCGAAGTCGTCCAGGGCCGAAGGATGCAGCAGCTGGGACAGATCACGGACCCCGCGCAAGGTCGTTTCAGTGAGATCGCTGGCTTCGGTCAGGGCGTTCCGGACCCGCAGGTGATCGCTGGAGCGCAGGGCGATACCGATGTCCATCTTGACGGCTGTGAGCGCCTGCCCGACTTCGTCATGGAGCTCGCGGGCGAGCTGACGACGCTCCTGCTCTTGTGCGTCAACCAGACGCGCGGACAGCCGCTCGAGATCTTCCCGGTTCTGACGGTCGGCGGTGCGCTGTCGCTCGATCTGTCGCTGCAGGCTCCGCACGTACAACGACGCGGCTATGGCCACGATGATGGCGAGCGCCATCGTGATGCCGCCCATCGATAGCAGTCGTCGCCGTACCTGCCGGTGCAGTTCGCTGAACTCGGCCTGGCGGCGCTGGTTGGAGGCGGCCTGCAGCACGGCGAGCTGGTCCAGGATGTCGATGATCGCGTCGCGTCTCGGCACCCCGCGCTCGCGCAGCATCGCGGCGGCCTGGCCAGTCACCGCCGGCGCGTCCGGCAGAAAGGGAATGTCGCGATACAACCAGAACTCGCCAAGCTCGATCTGGAGCTGGCGCCAGTGGCCCTGTTCCTCGGGCGAGCCGGTTTCCGGCGTGTATGACCGCAGCGCCTGGTCGACCTCCGTCCGCAAACGCCTCAATTCGGCGCCGTAGGTGCCCTGCTGCGAGGTGGGACCGTCGATGATCGCGTCGCGCAGATAAATGGATCCGAGCAGCACGTTGGTGCGGACCTTGAGCAGCACCTGTTCCGCATGGAGGTGCGCGTCCTGCGCCGCAGCGACGTTGCGTTCGGTTTCGGCGAGGCTGCGCGTCAGCTGGTAGCCCCAGGCCAGCCAGAGCGCAAAGACGATGGCGAAACCCGTAATCAGAGCGACTTGGGGGCGCGTCATCAGTTCGGCCCCGACGCCCCGCGTCTGGGCGGGGTGGGGCGGGCTGAGTTTACCCTTTATCGGGTCCGCCTGAGTGGCGAAATGTGAGCGCGGTCGGTTCATGGACGCCGGTGCCGTTAGCCGCTGGTCCGGCCGGCGCGACGGGGTGATGACACGCACGGCAACGAATCGAACAGCGGCTTGCCCTATTGAGACGTGCCAACGGCCGGCGGAGTTGGTTCTGCGGACAAGAAATGCGTGTCGCAAGTACCTCTCGGTGGGTATTTGCACGTGATTGGGTTGCGGTCGCTCAGGGTCTCGCAGGTTGCTGAAAGGGTCAGCAACCTCAAGGTATTGGGCATTGGGCCTTGCGCATTGACCGGCGCATCACTCCGCGCCAGGCCACTAGCGCCGCCGGCGACGGCGCACCCGGGATGGTGGGGTGGCCGTCTTCGCAGTCTTGCGTCTGCCCGCCCGCGCAATCATGACTTCGGTCGACTTGACGATGGCCAGCGCGTCGTCGCCGCGACGCAGCTTGAGGGCGCGCACCGCGTCCGCGGTGATGACCGCGGTGAGCGATTGACCACCCACGTTCAGCCGGACTTGTGCGAGCAGGCCGTCGATGCGCACTTCGTCGACGAAGCCGCGCAGGCGGTTGCGTGCGCTCAACCCTGCGAGCGACTCGTCGTCAGGATCGTGGGCGCTGTGATTGGGCCGCGCCGGCTCCTGTTTGGCCAGCAGCCGTTCGATTTCCGCAGGCGAGACGCGATGGTGTCCGCCCTCGGTGCGTGTGGTGCGGACACGTCCGTCACGCATCCACCGTTTCACCGTCGAATAGGCGACGCCGAGCTGTTCTGCTGCGGCACGGACAGTCAGTAGCGCCATGCGCCTTTCCCCCGATCCCGAGCCCGCGACGCGCGGATGTCAGGGACGCCGCCGCTTGCTCGGGTGAGCCGAGTGATCTTACAGTACTCATCGAGCCAGAAATATGAGCGGTTGCAGGTCGGTTAGTGAAGTCGATTCGAGGCGATTTTTTCGATGGCCGCCGTGGCGGCCCGCGGCGCGGCGTTCGGTCCCACGGGTGGGTGCCGGGCCTGCATCGCGAGGCTCGGACGGTGTTGGCGGCCTCGGCCGTTATGTGTGTGCCATCGCCATCGCGTCGATCGCCGCCGGCAGCGGAACGGCCTTGCGCGCGCAGGGAACGGTCGGCGCGTTCACGCTCGTCGTTGCCGGAGACGTGCGTGCGCCACAGTCGCTGTCGACTGACACGCTGAAATCGCTGCCTCGACGGTCGGTCGAGATCGTCGAGAGCGGGCGCACGCTGGTGTACCAGGGTGTGCTGGTGAGCGATGTCCTCAAGCGGGCAGGCGCCTCGATGGGCGCCCAGTTGCGGGGCGAGGCGATCGTCAGCTTCGTCGTCGCAACCGCAGCGGACGGAAATCGAGCCGTGTTCTCGATTGCCGAACTCGATCCCGACCTGACCGGCAGCCAGATCCTTGTCGCCGACACCCTCGCCGGCCAGCCGCTCCCATCAACCCAGGGCCCATTGCGAATCGTGGTTCCGCGGGATACGACGCCGGTGCGATCGGTTCGGATGCTGCAGCGGCTCGACGTCGTCCGGCTGCCCAGGCCGGCCGGTGGCCCGTGATGCGACAACGAACGTTCGCGCTGTCGCTGCTGCTGATATGGCTGGTGTTTCCGTCGCTGCCCGCGGCGCCGCAAGTCGCCCGCGTGGCGGCGGCTGCCAATCTCAACTTCGCGCTCAGTGAGATCGCGGAGCGGTTCGCCAAGGATCGGGGCAGCCGGATCGAGCTGGTGTTCGGATCATCGGCCACGCTGACCAGACAGATTCGAGATGGGGCGCCGTTCGAATTGTTCCTGGCTGCCGACGAGGAGTTTCCAAGTCAGCTGGCGGCGGCCGGCCTGACCCGTGGCGCGGGAGTGATCTACGCCTCAGGGCGCCTCGTGCTCTTTGCGCCCACAGGTTCCCCGCTGACGGTGGACGAGCGGCTGACCGGGTTGTCACGCCTGGTCAAGGAGCGTAAGGTCACCCGATTTGCGATTGCCAATCCCGCGCTTGCTCCCTACGGCAAGGCGGCCGAGGCCGTGCTGAGAAAGCATGGCCTGTGGGACGCCATCCGCCCGCAACTCGTGATGGGCGACACGATCACGCAGGCGGCGCAGTTTGCCACCACCGGTAATGCGGTCGGGGGGCTGGTCGCGTACTCGCTGGTGCTCGGTCCCGGTGTCGCCGAACGCGGCAAGTATGTCGTCATTCCGGAAGCCGATCATCCGCCGCTGCAGCAGCGCATGGTGCTGCTGAAGCGCGCCGGGGACGTGGCGTCACAGTTCTACGCGTACATTCAGGCCGAGGCGGCCCGCGCGATCCTCAGAAAGCACGGCTATGGAGTGCCACAATAGCGCGCCATGGACTGGTCGGCTCTGGGCGTGTCGCTGTGGCTCGGTGCCGGCACCCTCGTCGTGCTCGTGCCGTGGGGTATCTGGTTCGGCAGGTTGCTGGCCTTCCGGCATTTTCGCGGCAAGCTGCTGGTCGAAGCGCTGGTCACCGTTCCGCTCGTGCTGCCGCCGACGGTCCTCGGCTTCTATCTCCTCGTAACCTTCGGCGCGCGTTCCCCGCTGGGCCAGGCGTTCCAGTCGATCGCCGGCCACTCACTGCCGTTCTCCTTCGCAGGCCTGCTGCTGGCGTCGGCGCTGGCCAACGTGCCGTTCGTCGTCCAGCCGATTCAGCGCGGGTTCGAAGCGATTCCGCGCGACGTGCGCGATGCGGCGGCCTGCTGCGGGCTGACGCCGTGGCAGCGGTTCGTGCGCATCGAAGTGCCGCTCGCCTGGCCGAGCATCCTGACCGCGGCCATTCTCACGTTCGCACACACGCTCGGCGAGTTCGGTGTCGTGCTGATGGTGGGCGGTAACCTGCCTGGTGAGACGCGGACGCTGAGCGTGGCCATCTACGATCGCATGCAGGCCTTCGACGATCGCAGCGCGGGCATCATGGCGGCGACGCTCCTCGTCATCGCCGTGGCCACCCTCATGGTGACGACAACGCTTTCCCGGCGGGTGAGCCGCGCCCGTGCCTGATCGGCGCCTCTCCGTGGTGCTGCGTCAGGCGGCGCCCATTCCGCTGGACGTCGAGTTCAGCTGCGAACCGGGACAGGTGATGGCCATCTTCGGTCCCTCCGGCAGCGGCAAGACAACGATTCTCAGGGCGATCGCCGGACTCTACCGGCCGGAGCAGGCGCAGGTGCGATCCGGTGGTGAATCGTGGACCGACACGTCGGCGGGAGTCTTCCTCCCGCCGCATGCCCGGACGGTCGGCCTGGTCTTCCAGGAATATGCGCTCTTTCCGCATCTGTCGGCACTCGGCAACGTGATGACCGCGCTCGGTCATCGTCCGCGGGCGGAGCGGCGCCATCGTGCAGAGTCGCTGCTGCGCCTCGTGCACCTGACGAAACGGATGTCGAGTCGCCCCCACGAACTGTCGGGTGGCGAGCGCCAGCGCGTCGCGCTGGCGCGGGCGCTGGCACGCGAGCCGGCAGTGCTGCTGCTGGATGAACCATTCGCGGCGGTCGACAAGGCGGTGCGACGCCGGCTGCAGGATGAGATCGACTCGTTGCGCCGGACGTTGGAGATCCCGCTCATTCTGGTCACCCACGACTTCGACGATGCCGTTCGCCTGGCGACGCATGTGCTGGTTGTGGAGCACGGGCGGGGCGTGGCGTCCGGCCCGATGTCGGTCCTGACCAGCCGGCCCGACGTCGCGTTTCTGCGCGAGGCGGTGGGACTTGGCAGCGTGTTCGATGCGGTGGTCACCCGCGTCGACGCCGAGCGAGGTCTCGCGGCGCTCTCGTTCGGCGGCGGCGAGCTGTTCGTGCCGGCCCGGGCGGGGATGGCTGGCGCCTCCGTTCGCGTGCGCATCCCGGCGCGTGAGGTCATCCTCGCAGTCGGCCCTCCGCAGGGCCTCAGCCTGCACAACGTGCTGGTCGGCAGCATTTCGGCCATCCAGGTCGAGCCGACGTCGGATCTGGTCATCGTCCGCATTCAGGTCGGCGACGAATTTCTCCTGTCGGAGGTCACCCGCGACGCCGTGGCGCGCCTGCAACTGGCGGTGCACCAGCGGGTGTGCGCGCTCGTCAAATCGGTCTCGATCGAAGTGCAGCAGACGTCGCGCGCCTAGGTCCAATCAGACAACAACACGAAGATCTCAAAGAACACGAAGAGGAAGAGGGTCGTCCTTCGTGTCCTTCGCGCTTTTCGTGTCCTTGTGTCTGTCAGATTCGATTTGAGTCGATTTGAATGAATCTCCGCTGGGAGCGTCTGAACGTCATCCAACCGGCGTCGCCGACGGGGCTCTTCACGTTTACGAATCTGTTCACGAATCTGCCGACCGACACGACGACGGCCGCGAACACCGGCACGCCGG
>Ga0173480_10000636_pt1 | contig 11947 bp, 12 predicted proteins | sample NitcycUS209509C1_FD_122622 | JGI IMG/M metagenome (GOLD analysis project Ga0173480, IMG submission 122622) | Soil microbial communities from Arlington Agricultural Research Station in Wisconsin, USA - Nitrogen cycling UWRJ-S209-509C-1 (version... | ecosystem: Environmental > Terrestrial > Soil... | reverse complement strand
GGTTCCGGCGTGGTACAGCTTTGGTTGCGGCGCCTACGCCGACCCGATCTTCAACGACGTCACGACGGCGCAGAACATCGATGAGGACGACGTCAGCGGCACGCTCAAGCTCTCCTACAACTTCACACCGCGGCTCATGAGCTACGTGTCGTACGCGCGGGGTTACAAGGCGAGCGGATTCAATCTCGATCGCGAACGGAATGCCGTGCCGCCCACGAGCGTGCCCGGTCCGCCGTTGTTCACCGTCGATGCCGACACGAGTTTCGCGCCCGAGACCGTCGATTCATACGAGCTCGGCACGAAGTTCATGACGTCAGGCCGCCGGTTTCGCATGAACACCGCGCTCTTCTCGCAGGACTTCCACGACTTCCAGCTCAACACGTTCACGGGCACGCAGTTCGTGGTCGTCTCGATTCCGGAAGTGACGTCGCAGGGCGTCGATCTCGACCTGGACGTCGCTCCGATAGAGCACCTGCTGTTCAACGCGGGCATCACGTACGCGCAGACCGAATACGGCAACTTCACGCCGCCGTTCGCATCGCTCTACCGCCTGCCGAATGCGCAGATGTCGTTCGCGCCGGAATGGTCGGGCTCGGTAGCCGCAACTTACGAGCACAACTTCGGAAACGCGCTGCTGTGGCGCTTCAATGTCGGTGCGAAGTACAACTCCGAGTACAACACCGGCTCGGATCTGAACCCGGCCAAGCTGCAGGATGCATTCACGCTCGTGAACGCGCGTGTCGTGCTGGCCGCGCAGGATCAGAAGTGGTCGCTCGAAGCGTGGGCGCAGAACCTCACCGACGTGGATTACTACCAGGTGGTGTTCGACGCGACGCTGCAGACGGGAACGTATGACGCGAACCTCGGTGCGCCGCGTTCGTACGGTCTCACCGCGCGGTTCAGCTTCTAAATCACGCGTACACCGGCAGGGACCTGGCGCCGCCTCGTCCCTGCCGGACTTTTTGACATTACGACGATCATCGTAATATCTTCCGGGCATGCAAACGCCCGCCGTCATCGATGCCCTGGGTGCGCTCGCGCACGAACATCGACTCGCCATCTATCGAATCCTCGTGGAGCAAGGTCCCGCCGGGTTGCCGGCAGGCGTGATCGGCGAGCGCGTCGGCCTGGTTCCATCGTCGCTCACCTTTCATCTTCAAGCCCTGCAGCGAGCCGGGCTCATCAATCAGGCCCGCGCCAGCCGTCAGCTCATCTACAGCGCCGACTACTCGGTGATGAACGGACTCGTCACCTACCTGACGGACAAGTGTTGCACGGCCAGTGGTGGAACCTGCGCTCCCGCATGTGCGCCAGCCGTCAGCAAAGTCGCGCGACGCAAGAAGGTCGCGTGAGTGCGCCGCTCCAGATCTCGACCCGGCCGGCCCTGGAAGTCGCGATCCGAATTCTCGAGGCCGCTGATCTGCCGACCGAGGATCTGACGCACGCGCATGTCGAACACTTCTCGTTTGCGGGATCCGCAACGCAGCCGACCGGACTGGTGGGTCTCGAGATGTTTGGAGAGGTGGCACTGCTTCGTTCGCTCGTCGTAATCCCAGAACGCCGCCGCCATGGCGACGGCAAGAGGTTGCTGGAGCACGCCGAAAATCACGCTCGATCGGCAGGCGTGCGCTCCCTCTATCTACTGACGACGACCGCCGAGCAGTTCTTCGAGAGGCACGGATTCGTACGCGCGTCGAGAGAGGCCGCGCCGGCGGCAATCCGCTCCACGCGCGAATTCGCCGGCATTTGCCCCGCCAGTTCCGCCTTCATGAGCAAGCTCTTGTGAAGCGCGAAGCATTCGCCGAGCTCCTGGGCTCACTACTCCTGTCTGCTGCCGTCATCGGCTCGGGCATCATGGCCGAACGGCTCGCTGCCGGTTCTGCTGCCTTCGTCATCGCCGAACTGGCAGGCGCCGTCGTGGGCCTCGCGTTGCTGCGCGCACTCGCAGACCGAAAGGCACACGCCTCATGAGCCTCCCACGACGCGCAGCGGAAACCCTGAATCGCACGTGCAGTTGCTCGGCGACGGACGTCCCGCGATTGGGAGAGGGTATCGATCGAGTCACCGGCACCGCCCTTTCAATCGTGCAGACACATCCGAATCTCTTCTCGAACATTCCGGTGTTCCTCGATCCGCAGCACTTCGAGCTGATGCAGAAGTCGATACTCGCCATCGAACGAGTGTCGAAGTCGGAGTCGTATCGAAACAAGGTTCTGGCGCACGCGCCTGCGATTGCAGGCGTGGCGGCCTCACACGCCGGAGTATTCGCAGGATATGACTTTCATATCGGCGCTCTCGGCCCGCGACTCATCGAAATCAACACGAATGCCGGTGGCGCATTCCTGAACATGGCCGCGCGCGATCACCAGATTGCCTGTTGCGACATCGCGAGCGATTACCTGGCGCAGCTCCCGACGAGCGAACAACTCGAAGACATCGTGGTGGCGATGTTCGAGCGGGAGTGGCAGCTCGCCGGCCGAATGGGCTCGCCGCGAAGCGTTGCCATCGTCGATGACAAACCGGCGTCACAATATCTCTACCCGGACTTCCTGCTGGCGAAGCGAGTCTTCGAGACCCATGGAATCCGCGCCCAGGTCGTGGACCTCGCGGAGCTGAAATCGGAAGGCGACCAGATCATCGCCAACGGTGAGCCGGTGGATCTCATCTACAACCGCAGCACCGACTTCTATCTGCAATCTTCTGAAGCCCAAGTCCTTCGAGAAGCCTTTCAGCGGGACCTTGCCGTAGTCACGCCGCATCCACGCGCTCACGCGTTGTTTGCGAACAAGCAGAATCTGACATTGCTCAGCGATGCGCGCGCACTGGCCGACATCGGAGTGGACGCCGCGACGATCGAACTGCTGACGCGAATCATTCCGCAGACCCACCGTGTGAAGGCCGGCGACGAAGGATGGTGGCGCGACCGAAAGGCCTGGTTCTTCAAACCCGGGAGCGGTTTCGGCAGCCGCGGTGCGTATCGCGGTGACAAGCTGACTCGCCGGGCATTCGCGGACGTAGTGAGTGGTGACTACATTGCCCAGGAATTCGCGCCGCCAGGTGAACGAATCCTCGAAACCGACGGCGATGTGAGATCCCTCAAGGCAGACATCCGTTGTTATGCCTACGAAGGGCAGATCCAGCTCATGGCCGCGAGGCTCTACCAGGGCCAGACGACCAACTTCAGAACTGCCGGCGGCGGCTTCGCACCGGTGTACATCGTTCCGACTGCCAGCTGATCAGGGGAATCGCCTTGTCGACGGTCACGATCTATCACAACCCGGCGTGCGGAACCTCGCGCAATACCCTCGCGCTCATTCGTAACGCGGGGATCGAGCCGATCGTCATCGAGTACCTCGAGCAGCCACCTGGCCGCGAACAACTCGCAAAGATGGTGAAAGAGGCCGGGCTCACCGTCCGCGAAGCCATCCGGCAGAAGGGAACGCCCTATTTCGAGCTCGGCCTCGACGATGAAAAACTTCGGGACGAAGCCCTGCTCGACGCGATGATGCGGCACCCGATCCTGATCAATCGGCCCTTTGTCATCACCGAACTCGGCACGCGGCTGTGCCGTCCCTCGGAGGCGGTGCTCGACATCCTTCCGCAACCTCAGCGTGGCTACTTCGCGAAAGAAGACGGCGAAGTGATCATCAACGAGCAAGGTGAGCGGGTTGCGCGCTGACTCGTCACACGGCGACCTCAACGTACGGGCGGCATCGTCTTCCGATGCCGGGCCGATCGCCAGCATCTATAACTACTACGTCGAAAACACCGTCATCACTTTCGAAGAAAGCGCGGTGTCGGCACAGGAAATGGCGATGCGAATCGCCGAGGTCCAGACCAAGGGATTGCCCTGGCTCGTGGCCGAGCGGGATGGATCGGTGATCGGCTACTGCTACGCGACGCCGTGGAAAACACGCAGCGCCTATCGCCATTCCGTGGAGAGCACTATCTACCTGCGGAACGGGCTCGGCGGCCGAGGTATCGGGAAGACTCTCTACTCGGCGTTACTGACCCGCCTGCAGGAACACGGTGTGCACGCCGTGATGGGTGGCGCGGCGCTGCCCAACGCTGCCAGCGTCGCGCTGCATGAAGGGCTCGGCTTCACACAGGTCGCCACGTTCAGGCAGGTGGGTTTCAAACACGACCAATGGGTGGACGTCGCCTACTGGCAGCGGATTTTCCCGCTCACTTCGTGAGCCTTGCGACGAAGTCTTTCATGAATGCGGGAACGTCCACCGCGAGCGCCACCTGCGAATTCGGTTCGCCGCCCGTCACCGGCCTGATGAGTCCCTCGGGTGTGATCTCGATGTTGATGGGCGTGAGCTTGTAAGGTGCCTGCGGCGCGACCAGCTCCACGGCGAGTACATCGAATAGCGTCGGGTTCTCGCCTTTCCAGGTATTGGTGTGACGCCAGATGGAATTGAGCGCGGCGAGCGCATCCGTGATCGGTATTCCGCGCGAGAACAACTGCACGCGCATCTCCGGCGTCAGCTTCAGGTCAGCCGTCGAATCGAGCGGCGCCACCAGAAGGGGTACGCCTGATGTGAACACGGTCCGAGCAGCCGCGGCATTCGACTTGATGTTCCACTCCGGCTCGGGCTTCGAGCCCGGCGCATAGCCGCGATGAACGGCGCCGCCCATGAGCGAAATGGCGCGGATCTTCTTGCCGATGCCAGGCTGCGAGTCGAGCAACGCGGCGATGTTGGTGAGCTCGCCGACCGCGATCAGCGTGATCTCGCCGGGCCGCGCGTTGATCTGCTGGCGCATGAACTCGATGCCGCCATCGTCGTGCAGGCTGGGCGACGTGAAGCCATCGGCCCATTCGACCTGCTTCATGTATTGCGTGGCCGTCGAAATGCCGGCGTACACCGGGATACCTGCCCACTTGCCGCCGGCGACACTCAGTAGCTTGGCGGCGAGCCTCGCGCGAGCGACCGCATCGCTCGACACGGTGGTGACACCGAGGAGTTCGAGGTCGGGTCGCCGGATCAAGGCGATCAACGCATACGCGTCATCGATGTCGGTACCGATGTCGGTGTCGAAAATCACCGGATCCGCTTTCGTGAGCGGAGCGACGAGCAGAAGAAGAAACAGGAGGGTGATGCGCATGGCGGCCGAGTATAGGAGTGGCGGCGCGCCGTGAAAGTCAGCGCACCGACGACACCAGGCCTTCGCTGAACACAAAGCCAAGCGCGCTGACGAGAGCGGTCTGGTCGAGACCGGCAACCGCGATGGCCTCGCCCAACGGGGCGCCGGCGTCCAGCGCACATAGATAAGAGAAGAGCCGGGGTTCCAGACGGCGCACTTCCAGCAGATCGGCTCGCCCGAGGACCATCCCGCACTCTCCGCTCAGTGATTGATCCACCGGCGGTGCATTCTCGGCCTGATTCGTCAGCCAGACGGTGAAGATCGGGAAATCCGAGGCGATCAGCCGCAGGGAAGGCTGCAGGGTGAACACGAGCTTCTCGAGCTGATCGGCCGCGAAACGTCCGAGCACATCAGCCGACACAGGCGACTCGAACCGGATGATCGAAGCTTCCGAGCGCGCCCACTCGAGGCGCGCGAGATCGGCGAGCCACGCGTAGTCGCCGCCCTTCAGATGCTCGAGCAGGAAGGCCGGAAAGTCGCGGCCGACCCAGTGAAGGTCGCCGCTGCGGGAAGGAAACTTCGCACGGTACTGCGCGCTCAGCTGTCGGAAGTAGTCGTCGCCGACTCGCTTCCGTACGACCGGGAAACCGTTCTCCAGGGCCACGCGAAAGGACACCGAAGCGTTGTTCCGATAGATGGAAAGATTGTCGGGCGGCGATACCGGGCATGCGACCGACGGGTCGTGCAACGCGGCCGCGAATGCGCCCTGCATGTCACGCAGCGAGGCCACGCACCTCTCCCAGGATCTGGTCCGCGCGCCGGCTCTCGGCGACGAGCGTCGAAAGCGAGGGAATGTTCGTGTCCCACTCGATGAGAGTCGGCAACGCGCCGAAGCGATTCACGGCGCATCGGTACAGCTGCCACACGGCATCGCAAACCTGCGAGCCATGGTCATCGATGAGGAGGTCGCCACTACGGGCGTGGCCGGCGAGATGGATTTCACCGACGCGATCGAGCGGCAGGCCTTCGATGAACTCGTGCGCGTCGAAGCCGAGATTCTGCGAGCTCACGTACACGTTGTTGACGTCGAGCAGCAGCCCGCAGCCGGACGTCTGCGCGACCGCCCCCAGGAATTCCCACTCTTTCAGATGTGAGTGCTCGAAGGTCACGTACGCCGACACGTTCTCGATGAGCAGCTGCTTTCCGAGGAAATCCTGGGCTTCGCCGACCTGTCGTGCCAGCCAGTCGACGGCCTCATCGGTGTAAGGCAGCGGCAGCAAATCGTTGAAAAACTCACCGCCCGCGCGGCCCCAGCACGCATGCTCGGAAACCAGGGCGGGTTCGAAGCGTGCGATGGCGCGCTTAACCCGCGCGAGGTGTTCGCGGTCGATGCCCTCGACCGAACCCAGTCCGAGGCCAACGCCGTGCAGGCTCAGTGGATAGAGGGCGCGTGCCCGCTCGAGAGCCCGGCCCGCTGCTCCGCCGTCATGAAAATAGTTTTCTGTGTGTGCCTCTATCCACCCGACCGCCGGCCGCTCGGCGACCAGGGCCTGGTGGTGAGCAGACCGAAAGCCGATTCCGGCACTTGCCGGAATCGGCCCCGCCACACCTCGTGATTCGAGGCGGGCCATGCGTCGTTACATCGCCTTCTTTTCGGAAACCTTGCCGCCCATCTTTTCGCACTCGCCTTTCGGCACGTACTTCCACTCGTCGGCGCCCTTGTCGACCTTGGCCTGGCCGGCACAGGAGTGGCTCTTGGTGGCGCAATCGTTCTTCCCGGCTTCGGCGACTCCCAGGCACTTTTCCTTGGGGGCGTCCTCGGCGGACACGACGGTGCTGCCCAGCGCCAGCAGGCTGCCGACGGCTGAAGCGAGGGCGATGCTCTTCAGATTCATGAGATTTCTCCGAGTTGTTGTCTTTGGATTGGGTGATCGACGTTCATAGAGACCCGGCCGCGGGTAACAATATTTCGACCCGGCGAATCGAGATCGAATCGGATCGCTCGTGCTGGAGGCATGTTCTTCCACCCGCCGGTCCACAGCAACCGTTTGCTTTTATGCGACAGCCCGGAGGTGGGGCAAACCACCGCCCCTTGCTCCATTTGCGCCTCACAAGTCCGACTTTGGTCCAGTCCAAACTGTGCAAATTAGGCCCTTCGGCGTCCCTTTAGCGGTTCCATTTCGTCCGCTGATTGATATGCTCTGGCCATGGATGCAAGCGCACACCAGGGCGCCTGCATCAAGGGACTTAAAAAAACAACAGCTGTTTTGCGTAGCGAATGCGATCGCTGCCGCGTTAGACGCTGACTCTCTTGCAGGAGGAAACATGTCTTCTCATCGCACTCGCGGCGCAAGCCGCGCAATGGCTTTGCTTTGCGGTTTGTCCGCAACCATGGCCACGTCTCTAGCAATTGCTCAAGAAGAAAAGAAACCCGTTGAAGAAAAGACGATGGAAGAAGTCATCGTCACCGGATCGCGCATCGCGCGACCCAATCTCGAATCGACGGTACCTGTCACGACGGTGACGGCGGAAGAGCTGTTCCAGACCGGCGGCACTTCGCTCGGCGATTTGCTGAATGACCTGCCTGCACTGCGCAGCACGTTCAGCCAGTCGAACTCGAGCCGCTTCCTCGGCACCACGGGCCTCAACCTGCTCGACCTTCGCGGACTCGGCACGCAGCGCACGCTGGTGCTGGTCAACGGTCGTCGTCATGTCGGCTCGGACATCCTGAACAACGCGGTCTCGCCTGACACCAACACGTTCCCGACCGACCTCGTCGAGAGCATCGATGTCGTGACCGGCGGTAACTCCGCGGTGTACGGCTCGGACGCCATCGCGGGTGTCGTCAACTTCATCCTGAAGAAGGATTTCGAGGGCCTGCAGGTTCGCGGCCAGGGCGGCATCAGCGATGAAGGCGATGCGGGCAACTACTACGCGAGTGTTCTGTGGGGCACTAACTTCATGGAAGATCGCGGCAACATCGCGATCAACTTTGAATACGCCAAGCAGGACGAATGGTTCGCGTCCGATCGCGACAACCTGAGAAAGGTCGGCAACTTCGTGGTCACGGATGTGGATCCGGCGGGTTCGCCGAACGGCTCCGACGGCACGCCCGATCGTCTGTTCTATGACGACATCCGCCTGACGTCGGTCGCCAGCGGCGGCAATTTCATGATTGCCACGAACGCGATGGGCGCAGCCGCGCCCTGCGGCCGTGACTCGCAGGGTGCGAAGTTCAACTGCCCCTATCTCTTCATGCCCGACGGCACGTTGGTCAAGCAGACGGGTGAGCGCATCGGACTTTCGCCTTCCGGCAACTTCCAGGGTGGCAATGGCTCGACGGGTCGCGAATACGACCTGCTGGCTATCTACCCGAAGCTCGATCGTTACAACTTCAACCTGTTTGGCCATCTCGATGTGTCGGAAGCGTTCTCTCCGTACATCGAAGCCAAGTACGTTCGCACGGAATCGCTGCGCTTCGGCAGCCCGGCGTTCTTCCAGGGCGGTACGACGGGCAATGCGACCGAGACGGTCCGCTTCGACAACCCGTTCCTGAGCGATCAGGCGCGTGCGGTCCTCCAGCAGGCTCGAATCGACGCGGGTGTGAACGTGGGTGGTGCGCCGGGTTCGGCCACCGGCCCTTACGCTGCTGCGTCGCGCCTCGCGCTGCGTAGAAATCTCGTGGAGTTCGGCCCTCGCGCGGAAGACGCGACGCGTGAAACGACGCGTATCGTCCTCGGCGTGAACGGCAAGATGAGCGAGAACTGGAGCTACGACGTTTCGCTGAACCAGGGCAACTTCAAGGAAGACACGCGAGTCAAGGGCAACATGGACCTGCAGCGTTTCGGCCTCGCCATGGACGCGGTGCGAAACACCAATGGCCAGATCGTCTGCAACTCGCAGCTCACTCCCAACGATCCCAACTGGGCGTACGACCCCAGCGTCGCGCTGTCCGTCTCACGTCTCGCCAACGACATCGCCGAGTGCGTGCCGCTGAACCCGTTCGGTGAAGGCAGCATCACGAAGGAAATGACGGACTACGTGCGCCAGGACACGACGTCGGTGGCCGAGATCAAGCAGTTCGTCGCGAGCGCCAGCATCACGGGCGACTCGAGCGCGCTGTTCTCGCTGCCGGCCGGTGCGATCGGCATTGCGGTCGGTGTCGAACACCGCACGGAAGAGAACTACTTCAAGGCCGACGATCTCGTTTCGTCGGGCATGACGTTCTACAACGCGCTGCCGCTGTTCGATCCGCCGAAGCTGAAGGTGAGCGAGGTGTACACGGAATTCCGCGTGCCCATCCTCAAGGAACTGACGATGGCCGACGAGCTCACGCTGAGCCTCGCGGGTCGCTACGCGGACTACAACGGTGAGGTGGGCGGCGTGTTCGCCTACAACGCCGGCCTCGACTACGCGCCGATCAGCAGCCTGCGCTTCCGCGCCGGCATCGCGCGCGCGGTCCGCGCGCCGAGCCTCGTCGACCTGTACTCGGAGCAGAGCCAGAACTTCGCGACGATCAATGACCCGTGCTCCGTCCGAAACAGGGGCGCCGGTTCGGCGACGCGCGCAGCGAACTGCGCGGCTGCCGGCATTCCGACGAGCTACGACATGGTGTACTCGGCGACGCCGGAGATCCTGAGCGGTGGCAATCCGGAACTGACCGAGGAAACGTCGGATTCGCTGACGGCAGGCCTCGTCTGGCAGCCGGAGTGGCTGTCGGGGTTCAGCTTCTCGGCTGACTACTTCGACATCGACATCGACGACGTGATCACTGCACCGACGGCGCAGCAGATCATGAACGCCTGCTACGACGCACCGGACCTGAACAACCAGTTCTGCGGTCTGTTCCAGCGTTGGGGCGCGGCGGGTGGTCCGGACTACGATCCGGCCATCACGAACCACCCCGAGTCGCCGTACGCACTGGTCAACGCCACCCTTCAGCAGACGCTGCTGAACTACGCGAGCTCGACGTCGCGCGGCGTGGACTTCGAAGTCGGCTATCAGCACAGCGCGAGCGACGGATCGCACATCAAGACCCGCCTGCTCTACACGATGATGCTGCAGCGTGACGACTTCCTGGACCCGGCGAATCCGAATCTGCCGGATCCGGGTCTCTATGAGCTGGGCGATCCGAAAGACTCGTTCAACCTGAACGTTGACTACGACAAGGGTGGGTTCACGCTGGGTTATCAGCTGCGCTACATCGGCAAGATGCTGCTCAACGCCAACGAGGACATCTACTCGGTGAAGGGCGCTCCGCCGCAGAACGCGGACTACGCTGACATCCACTGGTACCCGAGCGTGTACTACCAGGATGTTCGCCTGGGCTACGACTTCAGCGACGACATCAATGCCTATCTCGGCTGCGACAACATCACGGATGAACTTCCGCCGATGGCTCTGACGGGCACGGGTGAAGGCAGCGGCATCTATGACGTCCGCGCGCGTTACTTCTACGCCGGCGTCAAGTTCCAGTTCTGAGATCCGAAGATCTAACTAAACAGAGATCGATCGTTCATTGAGGGCCGGGTCAACACCCGGCCCTTTTTTTTGGCGCCGTCGTTTGGCGAACCAGGAAATCACCGGGACCGAACGCCGGCGGGCGGTGTCAACGAGTCGCGCCGTCGGGCGGCACCACGTGGCTCTCGATCCACGTCTGCACTTCATTGTTCACTTCACGAACGTCGCGGCCCACCGGGTCGATCGGCGGTCCGATGATCACGCGCACCGTGCCGCGTCTCTTGAGCACGCCGCGACGCGGCCAGAAATAACCGGCGTTGTGGGCCACCGGAACGATCTTGCGGTGCTCCTGCGCGGCTAACAAAGTGCCGCTCGATCCATATTTGCGAGTCTCGCCGGCGGCCATGCGTGTGCCTTCGGGAAATACCAGGATCCACGCGCCTCGGGCCATGCGCTCCTTGCCCTGGCTGAGCACCTGGTTCACGGCCGACGCACCTGCCTTGCGATCGATGGCGATGCAACTCGCGAGCACGCATCCCCAACCGACGAACGGGATCCACAGGATCTCGCGCTTCATGACCCAGACGAGCGGCGGGAACAGGATCATGATCCCGAAGGTTTCCCACGTCGAAGAATGCTTCATGAAGATCACGTGGTTGCCTTCCGGCAGATTCTCGCGACCTTCCACGGTGAAGCGGATGCCGCACAGCACGCGCGCCGCGAAAAAAACCACGTACGTCATCACGCCGGCCAGACGGAACCGGTTCTTGAAGGAAAGAAACGGGCACACCACGCAGTACGTTAACGCAAACACCAGCATCCACAGGTACAGGAACACGTTGAACAGCATCGAGCCGAGCATTTGCATGTGGCTGGACCGGCTTTCAACCTGGCAGGCAGGAGAGATCCGCGATGCGCGAGAACTGGTGGCGCACCTGCGCGAGCAGTGACAACCGGTTACGGCGTAGTGCGGGGTCTTCCGCGTTGACCATCACGCCGTCGAAGAATGCATCGACAGCCGGGCGTAGCGTCGCGAGGCGCATCAGCGCGGCGCTGTAATCACGCTTCGCGAGCGCACGCTCGACTTCCGGGAGTACGCCCGCAAGCCCTTCGTGCAACGCCTTCTCGGCAGGCTCGAGCAATGCCGCAACGTCGACTGTGCCGGTTACACCGACGTCAGCCTTCTTGAGAATGTTCGAAATGCGCTTGTTGGCGGCCGTGAGACTCGCGGCTTCGGGGATGCCGAGGAATTTCGCGAGCGCCGCAAGTCGTGCGGCGAAGTCGAGCGGTGACACGGGCGAGCTCGCACGCACGGCGTCGAACATCTCCGTGGTGACTCCGGCCACACCGCCAGCGCTGCTGCTGTCGAGGAAATAGGCGCGAAGCCGTTCCACCATGT